>Ga0302283_1001958_pt1 | contig 16868 bp, 16 predicted proteins | sample III_Fen_E1_4_FD_198770 | JGI IMG/M metagenome (GOLD analysis project Ga0302283, IMG submission 198770) | Peat permafrost microbial communities from Stordalen Mire near Abisko, Sweden - III_Fen_E1_4 | ecosystem: Environmental > Terrestrial > Soil > Wetlands > Permafrost | place: Sweden: Abisko... | reverse complement strand
CCTCCGCACGCTCCTCGGGAACTTTCTTGTAACCGCGATGTCCGGCTGTGGTCACGCCGTAGACTGCTCTCGATCACTGCAAATTCCTGGCATCCACTGAAATGCTAACTGCAAAATTTTTCACCTCGAAATATATCCCGAAAGGGCTTGACCGGACTCCGTCCGATATCACACTGATCCGGGAAGGGAGGTTCGACCATGCAGCAGCTCATTCTCACGGTCCTCGTCGTCCTCGGACTGCCCAAGCGGAACCAAGACCTCATCGCCTACGTACAAGCCATCATCCTCAAGATGACGGGCAACGCCAATTTTCCCACGCCATCACCGTCGCTCGCGACCGTCAGCGCCGCGCTCGCATCATTCCAGTCCTCGCAAACGGGGACCAAGACCACCAAGGGGGACCGCACCGCCAAGAAGAAGGCCCTCCGCGTGTTGCTCGGCCATCTGGGCGACTACGTACAAGGCATCTGCGAGGCGAACATCGACACGGCGGCTGCCATCGCCGAGAGCGCAGGGATGCGGCTCCGGAATTACACCGTCCGCACCAAGCTGCTGATCTCCGTCAAGCAGGGCCTCCTCCTCCCCTCCGGCAGCGTGACCTGCAAGGCCAAGTCGGCGGCCAAGGACGCGACCTATTACTGGTTCTACAGCCTCGACCAGAAAACCTGGACCAGCGTCCCCGAGCAGATGCAGACCACGATCACCATCTCCGGCCTGACCCCCGGCCAGACCTACTGGTTCCGCTACCGCGCCCTCACCCGCAAGGGCATGGGCGAGTATTCCCAGAGCTTCAGCCTGCTGGTGAAGTAGCGAAACCGCTCAGCTCAGAGCTGGTTCAGCAGCCGTAGCGAGCGCCCCGAGGCCAGGAAGGCCGAGGGAGCCGTACTCCTGTACGGTGACCGAGGCCGACGCACTCCCGTCGGAGGGCCTCGGGGCGCGTAGCAGGCTGATGAACCAGCTCTCAAGGAATGCAGGCGCCATCGACGATGCGCGCCTGCAGCCGTTTGGTGCTGATCATCGGCCCCATCACCTCGGACCAGCCAAACGCCACCTTGCCGGCGCCGAAGGCCACCACCGAGGGCGGATCCTTCACCCCGCTCGAGCCCTCGCCCGCGTCGATCCCCCGGGCCACCGGCGCCCCGCTCGGCTGCAAGCGCACCGCGAGCAGGCGCCCGTCGGCCGCGGCCCAGGCCACGATCGCCGTGTCGCCCAGGGAGGCGATGGACGCCCAGCGGCCCTCGGCCACGGTCCAGATCGGCGAGGCCGGACAGCCGGTGGCGTCGAGCGCGCGGGTGCGGACGTGACCGCCTTCCATCCACATGGCGACGGCGCCGGTCGCGGTCGCCGCCAGGGCGAGGCGCTCGCGCTTCTCACCGGCGGGAGCGAGGGTGCAGGGGGCGTCGTTCTCCTTGCCGGCGGCGTCGAAGCGGGAGCCGACCAGCGCGCCGCCCTCGTCCCAGACCACGAAGGTGCTCCCGACGTGCGGGTCGTGACTGGCAGCGACGGCGGAGCGGTGCGGCTCGATGCCGTGGTGGGTGACGCCGAGCACCGACACCATGGCGCTGTCGGGGCGGGAGAAGACGAAGACGCCAATCTGGGCGCGGCCGGGTCCGGACGGGGTGGTCGCCAGGATGCCGTCGCGCGAGGCGGCGAGGGCGACGTCCGCGGCGACGTCGGGGGCGATGGCGCCGAGGTGGGCGATCTCCGGGGCCGGGAGCGGCTCGACGCGAGGGCGGGTGTAGACCAGGCCCTTCTCGTCGAACCAGGCCACCGTCCACTCCGAGCCGGAGGCGAAGACCCGCGGCGGCACGTCTTGCTGGGTCAGCCCCACGCCGCGAGCGCGCGCGGCAGGCTTGCCCTCCTGGTCGTAGGCGGCGAAGGCGACCTGGTCCTGCGGCTTGCCGCCGAGCCGCACCCGCCAGGCCGCCGCGACGCCGTCGGCGCGCCCGCCCAGGCCGACGTCGCCGCGGAGCTGGTAGGTGGCGAGCTCGATCGTCTGCGCCTTGCAGGCCTTCTCGCTCCTGGCCCCGAGGAAGCTGGCCGGGAGGGGGGCCGGGCTCTCGGGCTCGAGGGGCACGGCGGACGCGCTGGAGGCTGGCGGTACGGCGGACGGCGCGGACGAGCCGGAGGTGACCGGCCCGGCGCTGCTCGAGGCCGCGGGGCCGCCGTCGGCGCGAGAGGTCACGGCGCCGTCTTTACGCCGGCCGCAGCCGAGCAGCAGCGCGAGCGCGAGCGGGATCAGGGCAGTGCGGCGGAGGTGGTTCACGCGGTGGAGTCGGTCCCTGGGCCACGGCCTGGGGCTCGATGGATAGCCCAGCGCGGGCCGGCGGGTCCACTTCTACGCGGTGCTGGAGGCGACCTCCGGACCGGCGACGACGATGGTGGGCTCGTTGCGGACCGGGAAATCGACCGAGCTGGCGATGAAGCACACGGCGTGGGCGCGCTCGTGGAGGGCGTGGGCCCGGGCGGCGTCGGAGCCGGGAGCGAGGGTCACACGCGGGCGCAGGACGACCTCGGTGAAGCGGGTCTTGCCGTCCTCGCGGTCGAGGGTGCCGGAGGCGTCGTCCTCGTAGGCGAGGACGGTGATGCCGCTGCGGGCGCAGAGCGCGGCGTAGCTGAGGAAGTGGCAGCTCGACAGCGCGGCCACCAGCAGGTCCTCCGGGTTGTGGAGGGCGGGGTCGCCGTGGAAGGGCGGCGCCGCGCTGAGCGGGAGCGGCGGCTTGCCCGCCACGTCGACGCGGACCTCGCGGCTGTAGCGGTCGTAGTCGGTGGTCCCACCGTGCGCGGCGCCGGTCCAGGCGAGGTGGCAGAGGAACTGGTGGCGGTGGGGCGATGCCGATTTCGTCTCCATGCCGCCGTACTTGGGTGCGCGCGGCCCGCGGCGCAAGCGTCCTCAGCATCCCGGCGCCCCCTCCCTCAGCCCGGGGGTCTGGGGGCAGCCCCCCCATCGTTCACCGGACCGCCTCGGGCGTCGGTCTCGAGCCCGGCGTGGAGGAGGGCGCGCAGGACCTCGGAGCGCTTGGCGCGATGCCAGGCGGTGGAGAGGACGGGGATCAGGGCGTCGACGCGAGCGAGCGTCTGCTCGTCGAGCCGGACGGCCACGTGCTTGGTCGCCATGGCCGGCGAGTGTAGTCGCAGGTGGCCCCGCGCGGTGACGTCACGCGTCACTGGGTCTCATTTTTTAACGGTGGGTATGTTTGTTGACGGTGTGGTAGAGTCTCTCTCGTGAAGCGCGCCGTCATCCGCCTACCGAGCGAAGTCGTCGATCGTCTGGACCGCCTCGCCAAGGAGCTCCGCCTGGCGAACCCCGAGGAGAGCTACTCCCGCGCCTCGGTGGTGCGCGCGCTCATATCCAGCGGCCTCACCCTGGCAGAGACGCACCAGGGACGGCTGCTGGAGGTCGCCCGGCGCGCCGCGAGTCGCGATCCCACGTGAGCGCGAGCTGAGCCCGAGCTGAGCGGGAGGTGCGGGGGGACACGCCCCCGCTCGCCCAGGTTCTGATAGCCTGGCCTGGCCCATGAGCGACCTCGAGGCCAAGCCGTCTGACTCGTCCCCCGACGCGCCCCCCGACTCGGGCGCCGACCGCCGCGTCGACGAGCGGCACTTTGCGTGCTTCCCCGCGCACATCCAGCGTCGGTCCCGGGATGGCCAGGCGACCTCGACGCGGATGGCGTTGATCCGCGATCTGAGCGTGTCGGGCGCGCTGCTCCTCACCCGCCAGCGCCTGGAGATCGGCGAAGAGATCCGCCTCAGCCTCTACCTGACGGAGGACGTGACGGACGCACGCCCCGCCACCGCGCGCGTGGTGCGGACAGAGCCGCGCACCGACGACCGATCCGAGGTCTGGCATCACAGCGTGGCCGTTCAGTTCGCCGAGCCGCTCGTCGACCACGAGGCCGAGATCAAGCACCTCGCCGAGCGTCAGGCCGCACTGGGCATACCGCGGGATTGAGCTGCGAACGGGGGACGGCGGCGCGACCGGGTGAGGATCGCCACCTATCCCCGGGCACTCCGCCGTCCACGACCGTTGTCGATTTGACGACGCACGCGGCGCGGGTCGTACTGGGCACGATGCGACCCCTACCCCGGCGCGTGGTCTCATCCTCGATCCCCGGCGCGGTCCTCCTCGCCAATCTCGCTTGCCTCGGTTGCCCGGCCTGCGCCGAGCGCACCGGCGCGGCCAGCGCGGGCGTGGGCGCCGACGGCGACGCCACCGCGCCCAACCCGTGGAACCTCGACGTCTCCGCGCTCCCGTCGAGCCCCTCCTCGGAGGCCGTCGTCTCGTGGCTGGAGAGCCAGGGCGGCTGGGGGACCGGCACGCTGCGCATCGACTTCAGCCTCACGCTGCTCGAGGCGGACGCGTCGGCGCCATTCCGGAGCTTCACGCCCACGAGCGACTTCTACGTGCCCGACTGCGACGACGTCCCCTTCCCCGTCCCGCCCGGAGGCGCCCTGGAGGGAGAGAACGGCTACGCGTGCACCGGCGGCGGCGACTGCCACCTGCTCGTCCTCCACCGCGCGAGCGGCAAGCTCTACGAGATGTGGCGCGCGGATCTCAGCGACGGCGTGTTCCGCGGCGGCTGCGCGGCCGTCTGGGACCTGGGACGCAGCTACGACGACCACCTGCGCGGCGAGGACTGCACGTCGGCCGACGCGGGCGGGTTCCCGATCGCGGCGATGATCTTCTCCGCGGACGAGGTCGCCGCGGGCGCGATCGAGCACGCCGTCCGCTTCATCCTCCCCAACGACCGCATCCAGAGCGGCGTCTACACCCACCCGGCCACCCACTCCACCGGCGCCGCGTCCGGCGGCCCCGACGCCCCTCCCTTCGGCGCGCGGCTGCGCCTCCGCGCCACGTACCCGGTCTCCGACCTCGCGCCCGGCGCGCAGGTGGTCGCCCGGGCGATGCAGAAGTACGGGATGATCCTCGCCGACGGCGGCAACATCGCGCTCACCGCACAGAACGATGCCTTCGGCGCGCACACCTGGGGCGAGGTCGGCATCGACGCGCTGTCGCTCGCCGCCCTCTCGGTGACGGACATGGAGCTCGTCGACCTGGGGCCCCTCGTCCCCTACACGGGCGACTGCGTCCGCGAGCCCTGAAGCTCAGCCGCCGTCGCCGGCATCGGTGCTGCCGGCGTCGCCGCTGCCGGCGTCGGTGCTGCCCGCGTCGCCGCTGCCGGCGTCGGTGCTGCCGGCGTCGGTCCCACCGCTGTCCAGCGCGCTGCCGTCGGCCGCGCCACCATCGAGCCAGACCGTGCACTCCGGCAGGTCCTTGCAGTCGTTGCAGACGCAGCCCTCTTCGAGGATGGCGCAGATGCCGTCGTCGACGCAGCGCGAGGGGTCGTTGCAGAGCTGGGTCTGGACGCAATCGGCGCAGGAGCAGGGCTCCTGGTTGTTGCAGCCGGCGTTGGCGCAGGGGACGCAGAGGGGCGTGCCCTGGCAGTCGACGCAATCGCAGGTCTCGGTGGCGCGGTCGCAGATGCCGTCGGGCTTGCCGCCGGAGCAGGCGGCGACGCTCGCGGTGCAGGCGGAGTAGGTCCAGCAGTTGGGGCAGTGACAGCCCTCGGAGTAGGGGTCGCAAGCGCCGCCGTCGGTGCAGTTGCCGAGGGTGGGATCGCCGCAGACCTGGTCCTCGGCGCAGCCGGCGCAGGTGCACGAGTCGAGCATGTGGTCGCACGTGGTGGTGTCGGCGCACTGGCCCGGGTTGCAGTAGGCGGTGTTCTGGCAGTCGACGCAGTTGCAGTCCTCGCCGAGGTTGAGCTGGCAGACCCCGTCGGGGATGGCGCAGCTGCTGCCGCCGCCCGCTCCTCCGCCAGCCCCGCCGAGGCTGCCGCCGACCCCACCGCCGCCGGTGCCGCCGCCCGTGCCGTTCGACGTGGACGAGCTCTGGCAGCCGGTCCAGAAGGTGAAGACGGTGGCGAGGAGGCTTCCGCCCATCCAGGCAAGCGATCTGCGCATCTGCCGGCACTATCAGGCCCGGCCGCCCGCGGCGTCAATGCGGCGGACATGCTCACCGCTCCCGCTCGCTTTGGCATCATGCTAAAGCGACCCGCCTCTATGAGCACGCCCTCCGACCGCCCCGGCTCCGCGCAGATTCGCCGCACCTTCCTCGACTTCTTCGCCGCCCGCGGGCACGAGGCGGTCGCGAGCGCCCCGCTGATCGTGCAGAACGATCCGACGCTGATGTTCGTCAACGCCGGGATGGTCCCCTTCAAGGACGTCTTCACCGGCAAGGATCGGCGGCCGTACCGGCGCGCCACCAGCAGCCAGAAGTGCATCCGCATCAGCGGCAAGCACAACGACCTCGAGAACGTCGGCGTCACCGCCCGGCACCACACCTTCTTCGAGATGCTCGGCAACTTCTCCTTCGGCGACTACTTCAAGGAGGACGCCATCGCCTTCGCCTGGGAGCTGCTCACCCGCGTCTACGAGCTGCCCGCGAACCGGCTGGTGATCACCGTCTTCAAGGGCGAAGAGGGCCTCCCCGCCGACGACGAGGCCGCCGCCATCTGGCGCAAGGTGACCGGCCTCGGCGACGATCGCATCCTCCGCCTGGGGAAGGACGACAACTTCTGGACCATGGGCGACAGCGGCCCGTGCGGGCCGTGCTCGGAGATCCACTACTTCCACGGCGAGGGGAACGAGGGCGTCGACCTCGCCCGCTTCGGCGAGGAGCCGCGCCTCGACGGCTCGGGCTGGACCGAGATCTGGAACCTGGTCTTCATGCAGTTCGACCGCGCCGCCAAGGACGCGCCGCTCACCAACCTGCCGGCGCCGAGCATCGACACCGGGATGGGCCTCGAGCGGCTCGCCTGCGTGCTCCAGGGGGTGACCTCCAACTACGACACCGACCTGCTCCGCCCCCTCGTGGAGAAGGCCGCGGCGCTCTCGGGCAAGCCCTACGGGGGCACGCTCGGCGACGACGACGTTTCCATGCGCGTCATCGCCGACCACGCCCGCACCACCGCCTTCCTCATCGCCGAGGGCGTGATGCCCGAGCGCGCCAAGCGCGAGTACGTGCTCCGCCGGGTGATGCGCCGCGCGATCCGCCACGGCCAGCGCCTCGGCATCGAGAAGCCCTTCCTCCACGAGGTCGCGCTCGAGGTCTGCGCCCACATGGGCGCCACCTACCCCGAGCTGCTGGAGCGCCGCGAGCTCATCGCCCGCGTCACCGAGGACGAGGAGGTCCGCTTCCGCCACACGCTCAAGCGCGGGCTCAAGATCATCGAGGAGCGCTTCGAGGATCTGCGCCAGCAGGGCGAGCAGACGCTGCCCGACGCGACCGCCGCCGATCTCTACACCACCTACGGCTTCCCCCTCGATCTCACCGAGGTCATCTGCCGCGAGCAGAGCTTCAAGGTCGACGTGAAGGCCGCGGAGAAGATCGTCAAGGGCATGGAGGCCACCGACGGCCCCATCGACCCCGGCGCCGCCGTCGACCCCGCCTACCGCGAGGCCCTCGCCAAGCTCACCCAGCCGGTGGCCTTCACCGGCTACGAGCACGAGGAAGGCACGAGCCACGTCGCCGCGCTGATCCAGGTGACCCGGGGCGAAGGCGGCAAGCTCTCCCGCGCCCTCGTCGATCGGGTGAACGCCGGCGACCACGTCGAGGTGGTGGTCCCGGTGACCCCGTTCTACGCCGAGTCGGGCGGTCAGGTCGGCGATCTCGGCGCCATCACCGACGCCGCCACGGGCCTCCTCATCGAGGTGACCGACACCCAGAAGCCGGTCGCCGGGCTGGTCGTGCACGAGGGCGTCGTCCGCACCGGCGGCGTCGCCGTCGGCGATGCGGTCACGCTCCAGGTCGACCACGGCGCCCGCTCGGCGACGCGGCGCAACCACTCCGCCACCCACGTCCTCCACTGGGCGCTGCGCACCGTGCTCGGCGAGCAGGCCCAGCAGAAGGGCTCGCGCGTCGGGCCCGACGTCCTGCGCTTCGACTTCACCCACAACAAGCCGCTCAGCGCCGAGGAGATCCGCCGCATCGAGGACCTGGCCAACGAGAAGATCCTCGGCAACGCCCCCGTGGTGACCGAGATCCTCTCCATGGACGAGGCCCGGAAGCGCGGCGCCATGGCCATCTTCGAGGAGAAGTACGGCTCCACCGTGCGCATGCTCACCATGAGCTCCGAGGTCATCGAGCTCTGCGGCGGGACCCACGCCCGCGCCCTCGGCGACATCGGCCTCTTCAAGATCATGAGCGAGGGGGGCGTCGCCGCCGGCGTGCGCCGCATCTTCGGCGCCACCGGGCTGAACGCCCTGCGCTACGTGCGCGACGCCGAGGCCGAGCTCACCCGCGCCCGCGCCGCGGTGAAGGGCGGCGACATCGTCGAGAAGATCGGCCGCCTCACCGCCCACGAGCGCGAGCTGGAGAAGAAGGTCGCCGATCTCGAGCGCAAGCTGCTCGAGGGCGACGCCGGAGGCGGCGGCGGCGGCATCGACGGGATGCTCGCCGAGGCGCGCGAGATCGGCGGCGTCAAGGTGCTCGCCCGGCGCGTCGCCGACGGCACCCCGGCGGCCGCGCTGCGCGAGCTGGCGGACAAGCTCAAGGACAAGCTCGGCGGCAAGGCGGCGGTGCTGCTCGGCTCCGTCGCCGAGGGCAAGGCCCAGCTCGCGGTGATGATCTCCAAGGAGGCCACGGCGACCCTGAAGGCCGGCGATCTCATCAAGGGCATCGCCGCCATCGTCGGCGGGCGCGGCGGCGGCCGGCCCGACATGGCACAGGCCGGCGGGCCCGAGGTGGGCAAGCTCGACGAGGCGGTGGCCGCCACCTTCGCCGAGGCGGCCAAGCTGCTCGGCGTGAGCTGAGAGGCGCGGGGCGCGGCTAGCGACGCGGTGAGCGCAGCAGCCTCACCGCGGGCTTCGCCAGGGGCTTGATCGGCGGCCGCGGCCCGGACTGCGCCGCCGACGGGTCGCCCCAGGCTGCACCGGGGGTTCGGGGGTCGCCCCCGACATGACCGGTCACCGGCGCATAGGCGCCGATGGTGGCCCGCACGATGGGCGGCAGGAACAGGTGCTCCAGGTCCACGCCGGCGAGCCCCTCGGCGATGGTGGCGATCTGCTCGGGCAGCGGGAGCTTGGCGTCCACCAGGATGAGGCGAGCCCCGCGCAGGGTGCAGAGGCCGCCCCGCGGGCGCTTCACGTCGGAGAGGTTCGGGTCGAACGCCTCGGTGCGCACCTGGACGCCGGCCCGCTCGGCGGCGCGCGTCAGCTCGTCGAGGAGGCGCGCGAGCTCCATCCAGCGAGCCTATCACCTCCCGCCCGCGGCGCCGCCGGCCACGCGCGACCGCGGCGCCCGGGGTTTCCTGGTACGCTCCGGGCGCGCCGGCCGGGCGCACGTACGGAGGATCCTTTGCTTTCGACCAAGAAACCGGGCCCGCGGCGGGCGTCGCCCGGCACGCCGCAACGCCCGAGGTTCCGCTGGAGCCTGACCGTCGTGGCCCTGGGTCTGCCGATCCTCTGGCTGTGGCCGGGCTGCGGCTCGCGCAGTCCCCTCGACGACTACGACTACGAGACCGACGCCGGCCAGGGCGGCTCCGGAGGCTCCGGTGGAGCCGAGGCGGGGGTCGACACCGGCCTGGACGCCCCCCAGGATGCTCCCCTCGACGTTCCCCAGGACGCTCCCCTCGATGTCCCCAACGACGTGCCGCACGACGTGCCCCAGGACGTCCCACACGACGTGCCGCAGGACGTGCCCCTCGACGTCCCCCAGGACGTCGTCATCGACGTCTCCAGCGACGGCCCCTGCCCCGACGACGATCACGACGGCTGGACCACCTGCGACGGCGACTGCGACGACCACAACCCGCTGGTCAACCCGGGAGCCTACGACTTCGTCAACGGCATCGACGACGACTGCGACGGCGTCATCGACAACGCGGTCACGGACTGCTCGGACGGCCTCGCCTACACCTCGCAGGACGCGCGCGACTACGCGCTCGCCATCGACATCTGCCACGACACCCTGCTCGTCGAGCCGCTGCCGGACCGGCGCTGGGGGCTGATCTCCTCCGAGCTCCGCCTCTCCGACGGCACCGGCGCGCCGTCGCCGCAGGCGCACTCCATCATCTCGAGCTTCGGCAGCGTGATCGGGCCGCGCAAGAACTCCAACATGGCGTACATCTCCACCGGAGAGGCGGCGACCCCCTCGCAGCCGTACTTCACCTCGGAGACGCCCCAGACTGGCACTCAGATGCTCCCGCCCGGGCCGGTCATGGGCGGGTATCCGCTCCCGGCGGGGTTCCCCACCAACAAGCAGGGGTGCGCGGTGCCGGTGGGCGCGGCGTTCGATCCGGTCGATCTCAAGCTGACCATCCGCGTCCCCACCAACGCGTTCTCGTTCGCCTTCGATCACTCGTTCTTCTCGGCGGAGTACCCCGAGTACGCGTGCACCATGTACAACGACATCTGGGCGGTGCTCCTCCACAGCACCGCGGCGGGCATCGCCAACAACCACGATATCGTCTTCGACGCGCAGGGGACGCCGGGGTCGGTCAACTCCAACTTCTTCGACCTCTGCGTGGCGGGGCCGACCGGCTGCTCCGGAGGCGTACCGGGGTTCAACTTCTGCGCAGGCGGCAGCGGCGCGCTCGCGGGCACTGGCTACGACGGCTTCGACGCGCCTTGCAACAACGTGCCGAGCTCGATCGGCGGCGGCACCGGGTGGGTCACCACCGAGGCGCCGGTGACCCCGGGCGAGATCATGACCATCGAGTTCATGGTGTGGGACTCGAGCGACGGGATCTACGACTCCGCGGCCATCTTCGACAACTTCCGGTGGCAGCAGACCAAGCTCGCCACGCCCGACTCGCACCGCTGACCGCGGCCGGTCATCCGGCGGCACGCTCACGGGCGTCCCGCAGGATGACGGCTCTACCCCTTGCGGGCCGCGTCCGAGACGATCTTCCCCACCATCGCCTCGATGCGCCGCGCGCGGGTCTCGGGCCGCTTGGCCTCCTCGATCGACTCCACGTACTCCCGGCGATGGGACGCCGTCATGGTGTCGAACCGCGCCCGCGCCCCCGGCGCTGCGGCGAGCGCCGCGGCGAAGTCGGCAGGGACGATGATGCCCCCGCCGTCCGGCTTGACCTCCGACTTGACCAACGGAGCGGGTGCGGCCGTCGCGGCGGCTCGCGCGACGCGGGCGGGGATCTCGGCCCTCCGCTTGAACCGCAGAGCCGACCAGGTGTCATCCACGCTGACGATGGTGACCGGCTCCCACCCCGCCTCGCGGACGGGCGCCCAGCCCTCGTCCCGGGTGATATCGGTGGCCAGCCCCGAGGTCTGCTTGGGGAACGAGATCCACACCAGCGTGTCCCCGCCGATGGAGGCCTGCGTGCTCGCGAAATGCCGGCCCAGCTCGGCCCGATCCTTCACGAACAGGTGGACGAAGTCCGCCTCGCCGCTCTTGACCAGGCGAGCGCCCTCCGGCAGGCCGCCCACCAGCGTCACGTAGAAGCGCGGGGCGTTGACGGCGAGGACGCGCTGGCCGCCCTTCATGTGCATCTTCTCGGCGACGGTCTTCTCGCTCACGGGTTCCCCTCCTTGCCGCAGCTCACGTGGACCGCGCGCACGCCGCCCGGCGGCGTCTGCTCGAAGGCGCCGGGGACGAGCGGCGGGTTCCACTTGGCGTCTTTGTACTGGAAGACGACGTCCTCCTCGGTGTTGGGCACGCGCATGCGAATCGAGCGCGGCAGCTCCGCGTCGCACGCGGGGCCGCTGGGCGGGATGGGCGGGTCCCCGAGGCCGTCGGGATCGAGGCGCGGCGACGCCGTGTGGGTGACGTCGAAGTTGCGCAGATCCGCGTGGTAGAGGTCGACCCCTCGCTGCATCACCCGCACGTCGGTGACGCGCACGCGCTGCTCGCTCCAGGGTTTGTCGCGGTCGGCGGGGTTCACCTCGAGCGCGATCTCCTCGGTGGACTCGCGCGTGCTGGTGATGGCGATCTTGTAGAACCCGCCCGGGTCCCAGGCGATCGTCGCCCCCGCGGCCGGGTGGACCAGTACCGGCGCCTCGCCGCGGAGGAGCGCGACCAGGGCGTGGCCGGGCACCGGCACCTGGGTGAGCCGCGCCAGGTTGCAGGCGCTCGCGGGGCCGTAGAGGAACTGCTTCTCCTTGACGTCGAGCATCTGGAAGCGATCCCCGTCCGACGTCAGCGAGTAGAGCGTGGTGCCGAAGCTCACCACGTCGAAGCGGACCCGATCCGGGACGACCGCCGTGAGGTAGAGATCGCCGCGGACGCGGCCCTTGGGGGAGAAGTGATCGATCTTCGCCTCGCCCTGCACGCCGTTGGCGCACGCATAGGTGGCGTGCATCCGCGCGAGCGCGGCGTCGGCGTCCGGGAAGACCGAGCGGGGCCGGGAGGCCGTCCCGCAGCAGGCGGTGCTGAGGCCGCAGAGAAGGAAGCCGAGGCGGCCGGCGAGGTTCATCCGCCAGACCCTCGCAAGGATCGCAGGGTCCGTCAACCCGGCGGATCACCCGGGCGGACCCAGGGCCCTCCGGACCGCGAACGTTGATAACTGTGGGGGGAGTGGCGCCCGCCGGGCCCGAGCAAGGACCCGGCGGTCGGGAAATGGGATGGCCAGTCGGAGAGCGCTCCCCCGCTTGGCAACTCAGAGCTTGTTCAGCAGCCGCAGCGAGCGCCCCGAGGCTAGGAAGGCCGAGGGAGCCGTACTCCTGTACGGTGACCGAGGCCGACGCTCCCCGTCGGAGGGCATCGGGGCGCGAGTAGGCTGATGAACAAGCTCTCAGGAAGCGCGGAGCGCTTCGAGCAGATCCACGTCGGGGATGGCGATGGGCAGGCGGGCGCGGATCACCGCGACGTCGTTGTCCTCGCAGAGGCGGGCCACGGCGAGGCCGTCGAAGAGAGCGATCGGGGACGTGCCGGGCACGGCCGCCTCCTCACGCGCGCCCGACAGCATCTGGCCGGCGGTGAACACCCAGCCCGCGCTCGCGGGGCCGTAGTGGTGGAGCGAACCGCGCAGGTCGGCGACGCGCTCGCGGCCGACCTCGCGGCCGTCGCGGCGGATGACGAGCGCGAGGCGCAGCTCGTCGGCGGCGGCGGTGCGCAGGATGCCGGAGAAGTGCGACTCGCCGCCGGGCACGCCGGCGCGGCGGAGGGCACGGAGCTGGCTCACGCCGATCTTCTCGAGGGCGAGCACGCAGATCTCGACGAAGGCGTGGCCGGGCAGCTCGCCCAGCTTGCGGGCGAAGGCGCGGCGGGCCGCGTCCCGGTAGCGCTCGACGGCGGCGAGGGCCTCCTGCTCCAGGCGGGCGAGGTCGCCCGAGAGGAGCCAGTCGGTCAGCGCGACGCGGCCGCCGGCGAGGCGGAAGCGCGGCCGCTGCCCCGAGGCGATGCGGCGGGCGTTGTCGGCGCGCACGGCGGCGGCCACCTGCGACTGCACCAGCTGCGCGTCGCCGTTGAGCCGGCCGCGGCGCTGCGCGGTCTCGGCGATCTGGCGGAGCGAGACGGCGCCGGCGTTGCGATCGAACGTGGACAGGATCACGGCGACCGCATCGGAGAGCTCGCGCCCGGCGAGGTCGTCGAGGGCGTGGCCCTCGCCGCCGGTGAGCTCGATGACCTGCGGGCGGAAGACCGTGTCGCCGTTGCCCTCGCGGCCAGCCTGCGAGGTCTCGCGATCGCGACGATCCACCGGCGGCTGCTGGTCACGGCGGTTGTCGCGGTTGTCGCGGCCCGGCTCACGACCCGAGTCGCGGCCCGGCTCACGACCCGAGTCGCGGGCAGCCTCACGACCGGAGTCACGAGCAGGCTCGCGGGCAGCCTCACGAGCGGGCTCGCGGGCCTCGAAGGCAGGGGTCGCGGTGTAGGAGGGCAGGCCCCCGGTGCCGCCGCCCGAAGGAGCGGCCACGGCCTCTCCATTGGTCCGGCCCCGCCGGCGCCGGCGGCGGCGGCGGCGACCGTCGGCCTGGTCGCCCGTCTGGGGAGCACCGCGATCGTCGGTGCCGCCGAGGATGGGCTGATCGTCGTCCTCTTCCTCGTCGAACATCTCGGCGGCGCCGGCAGCGGCCTCCGCGCGCATGACGTCGTCGGGGCCCTGGGGCTCGGCGCTGTCCTCGACGACGCGCTCGCCGTTGATGGGGGCCCGGGCGTGCGCGGGCTGATGGGACTGATGGTTCCGACCGTGCGCCGCGGCGCGCGGCGCAGGCGCCTCGGCGACGGGGGCCTCACCGGCGCTGAACGCCGTCGTGGCGGCCTCGGCCTCCGCGTGGTGCTCGTGGGCGTCGTGCTCGGAGCTCGCCGCGACGGCCGGCTCGTCCGCGCCGGCGTCGTCCGCGAGGTGCGCATCCTCCTCGTCGCTCGCCTCGCCGTTGGCGGCGTGGCCGTCGGCCTCCGCGGTGGCATCGGCGCGCTGCGGCTTCCGGCCCTTCTTGGGCTCCAGGCCCGCCTTGAGAGTCTTGTCGTCCCACTCGCGGAGGGCGAACACGCCGGGCTTGACGCGCACCAGCGGGTTCTCCGCGGTGTCCTTCTTCAGCGTCGCGGCGAGCCGGGCCCCCATCGTCACCTCGGGGCTCTTGCCCACGTGGCTGAGAAGATTCTTCTCGATGGCGATGTCGGTGATCTCTTTGTAATGAAGCGGGCGGCCCACGAGGCGAAGCACCTCGGCCGCTGCATCCGTGAACGTCATTTTTCTCGTCTGTCCTTCGGCGCGCTGCACCCCGAGGGTTCGGGGTGTCCAGAAGGATCGGGGCGCGCTTTGGTAGTCGCCGTCTGCGGGCGGCCGTCCAGTAACGACGGTCCGCGGGGGGAACCCCGCCGCGATCGGGAAGCGCACATTCGCTCCCACTCGATCGCAGCCGCTGGGGACTGCGAGGGGAGTAACACGCACCACCGAGGCCGTCAACGACGGCGCGCCCCTCGCCGCCGATTGTCTGGGCCGTCCCCCGTGGGGGCCCCGACGGCACCTTGGGCCGGTCCCCGACGCAGGTCGTCCCGTGGGAACGCAGCGAACGAGGCGAACGAGGCGAACGAGGCGAACGAAGCGAACGAAGCGAGCCGGTCGCGGAACGCTCTCGGGCGCTCCGCAGGATGACCGTCGCGGAACGCTCTCGGGCGTTCCGCAGGATGGTCAACGCGTCAGAGCGCCATCCCGCTGCCTGGCAGGGGCCGCCAGGCCTCGCGCCGGGCCGCGTACTGCCCGCGCACGAACGCGCCCAGCACCGGCGCCATGTTGGGCGGGACGTCGGCGTCCCACTCGCCGCCGTCGATGCCGTCGCGGGGGGAGAGATCGGGAGCGAGGAGGAAGAATCCGGGCACCCGCGCGTGGGGGATGCGCAGCGCCTCCAGGTCCTCGTGGAAGACCTCGGCGTCGACGCGGACCAGGCGGACCCGTGAGAGCGCCGTCTGCATCAGCGGGTCGCGGAGCGCCTCGTCGACGCCGCGGCAGGGAGCGCAGCCCCCGGTGATGGTCATGAGCACCAGGCGGTCGCCGGCAGTCGTCGCGGCGGCGCGCTGGCGAGGCAGCTCGTCCGCGAGCGAGGCGGTGGCTCGTCCCAGGTCGACCACGGTGATGCGCCCGGCGCGATCGACCTGGGTGTGCGCCGGGGCGAGCACGAGAGGGAGCGTGGGCGCCACGACCGCCGCTGGCGGATCGGGAGCGGGCGGCGCGACAGGGACGGCCGGCGCGATCGCTGCGCTGCGCGCCACGTCGCCGCGGTAAATCCGCGTCCAGGCGAAGTAGCTGAGCCCCGCGCCCCACACCGGCGTCATCACCACGCCGAGCACGAGCCCCGCGGTCGCCATCGCGTAGGCGGCGCGGCGCCCTCCCTCCCGTTCGATCTCGCGGCGCGCGTACCAGCCGAAGACCATGGCGAGGATCGCCCCCACCGGCCCCATCAGCAGCGCCGCGACGAGCGAGCTCAGCGCAAGCGTGGTGACGCCGCGGTGCGGGTTTCCGGGCGGTCGAGGCCCGGGGCCTCCCTCGGGCGTCCCCATCGAGTGCGGAGCGCGCGGAGCGGAGCCCCCCTCCTGTGTCGGAGCGTGGACGTAATAGGGGTCGGGCAGGAACGGCAGGTCGCCATCGTCCGGCGCAGACGTCGGCGGCGGGGGCGGGTCGCTCACCCGCTCATGGTAGCCCGGCGCACGGGTCAGCGCAGCTCACAGGTGTAGTCGCCGGCGAGGACGGCGACCCGCGCGCACCGCACGGTGACCTGCCCTCCGACCTGCCGCTTGCCAGAGGCCTGCGGACGTCCCCCCTCGACCCCGGTGGCAAAATCGAAGGTCTGGGCCAGGGGCGTGCGCTCCATCCGCGTCTTCTGGGCGTGGCACGCCGCGTCGGCGGGGCGAGTGGCGCTGCCTCCGCAGGCGACCTCCTGGGCGAGGTGCTCGACCTCGGCGTTGTCGGAGAGGACGTTGTAGGCGCCCCCGAGGCTGATGAGCACGCACAGGAAGAAGCCCCCGCTCTGGAACGCTCGTCTCATGCGACGCCCAGTGTACACGACCCGGGCGGCAGGAAAGGACCCGCGACGAGCGGCATCGATCCACGCGGCTCACCCGAGGCGGGGCCCGCGGAGGCGCCCCGGGGCTGACTCGATGTGGGCTCCGCCCCCGGCCCCCCTGGCGGAAGGCTCTCGCCTGCCCTCACTTGCCTGCCCCCAAAGGATGCGCGCGCCGCCATCGTCGCGCTATCGTAGGCGGGCATCATGTCTCTCGCGCGGTCGGGCCTCTCGCTCCTCTTCGGCCTCGCGGCGCTCGCCGCCGCGACGGCGGCCGCGGCCGATCCTCCTTCCCCCGCGCACGATGGGCCACCTGGTCTCGATGGGGGCTCCGCCCCCAAACCCCCGGGTCTCGATGGGGGCTCCGCCCCCAGACCCCCGGGTCTCGATGGGGGCTCCGCCCCCAAACCCCG
>Ga0302283_1001950_pt1 | contig 16905 bp, 11 predicted proteins | sample III_Fen_E1_4_FD_198770 | JGI IMG/M metagenome (GOLD analysis project Ga0302283, IMG submission 198770) | Peat permafrost microbial communities from Stordalen Mire near Abisko, Sweden - III_Fen_E1_4 | ecosystem: Environmental > Terrestrial > Soil > Wetlands > Permafrost | place: Sweden: Abisko... | reverse complement strand
GGACGCAGTGCTTGGACGCGCCGCTGCCATCCAGCGTCGCCCCGGCCCCGCCGCCGTTTCCGGTACCCCCCTGCGTGACCGGCGCCGCGCGGCGCAGCACGGCGCGCACGCGGGCGACGATCTCCCGGGGCGAGAACGGCTTGGTGACGTAGTCGTCGGCGCCGGTCTCCAGCGCGGCGACGCGGTCGGCCTCCCCGTCGCGGCTGGAGAGCACGATGATCGCCGTGCCCTGCCCGCGGCGGCGGATCTGGCCGATCAGGTCGAAGCCGCTCCCGTCCGGCAGCATCAGGTCGAGCACCACCAGGTCGGCGCCCACCAGCGCCTCGCGCTCGGCGGTGGCGAGGTTGGGCGCCACGATCACGGTGAAGCCGTCGCGCCGCAGGGAGTAGGCGAGGGACTCCGCAATCGCCGGCTCGTCCTCGACGACCAGGATCTTCGGCATGGCGGCGGAGGGTAGCGCCCCCGTCAGTCGGAGGCGATGGCCTTGGACATGATCTCGCGGGTGATGCGCAGCAGGCGGTCGTACCCCGCCGGGATCGGCTGGAGCCCCGCGTAGTAGACCACCAGCCCCCCGGGCCGGATCTCCAGGTGCCCCTGGAAGCCCCACCCCGCCAGCAGCTTGCGGAGCCGCCGGTGGAACGCCCCCGCCGCCTCCGCGCTCGACGCCGCCAGCGTCACCACGGTGGCGTCCCACTGCGCGTCCCCGAGCTGGACCGTCGGCGGCGGCGCGCTCTCGATGTATGCGACGCGGGTGAGAAAGTGCTCCCCCACCCGCATCGCCGCTCGGTGCCGCAGCCCGGGATGGACCGCGAAGGCCACGATCGCGCGCTGGAGCGGCTCCGCGTCCTCGGCCGCGTACCAGGGCTCGACGATGACGATGTGCCCCGGATCGGGGGCCGCCAGCCAGGTCACCGAGTTGAAGAACGCGCTCGGCGGCGCGACCGCGTCGTGCGGCTCCCAGCGGCGGAACCACTCTTCGTCGGGGTGGGCCTCGTAGCCGAGCCGCGCCCCCGACGCCCACGCGGCGACCGCACCGGAACCCTGGGGAAGACTGTCGGCCACGCGGCGCGAGGGTAGCGCATCGCGGCGCTTGCAGGAGGGGGTGCAATTCTGCTCCCCTGGCACCCATGAATCAGCCGCCTGGAGGCCCGCCCGGAGGTTACCCACCCCAAGGAGGTGGTTACGGTCCGCCCACCGGTGGCTACGGTCCGCCTCCCGGCGGCGGCTATGGCCCCCCTCCGGGTGGCGGCCCTCCCTCGGGCGGGGCGTATGGCCCTCCGACGGGCGGCTTCGGCGGCCCCCCCAGCGGTGGCTACCCGCCGCCTCCCGGGATGGCGCCGATGCCGCCTCCGCCCCCGCAGAAGAGCGGCCCGAGCGGCGCGATGATCGCCCTCATCGCGATCGTGGTGCTCATCGTCCTCGGCGGCGGCGGCGCGGCGACCTGCATGTGCATCAGCGCGCGCAAGACCAAGACCGTGGACGCCCCCGTCAAGACGGTCAGGACGCCCGCGCCCGCGCCGGCCCCCACCGAGACGTGGACCACGTCCGAGCGCCCCTTCGTCAAGTTCCTCGCCCCCCCCGGCTGGACCCGGATCACCACCAACCGCGAGTGGGGCATCTACAAGGCGCCCACCAAGGACGCCGTCATCGCGTTCACCACCTTCACCCAGCCCGGCGAGTCGACGGTGCGCCTCGGCAAGGCCGCGTCGGTGCTCGGCGTCGCCGACATCAACTGGGGCGCCGCGCGCCCGGGAGTCGTCGGCAAGGACAAGTTCGACGCCCACATCGGCGACGGCTCCTGCAACTTCGAGGGGCCGGGCGGTTACATCTGGTACGCCACCGTCAACACGGGGACCTCGGACCAGATCCTCTTCATTTACACCGTCGCCGCCACCGCCCCGAGGGCGCGCCGGGCGGAGACGCAGGCCGCGATCGATTCCCTGCAGAGGCGGTGAAGATCGCGCCGACGGCGGCGGGGCCGCCCGGGGAACCTCTGGGCGGCCGCCGACGGGGCGATCCCCTGCGAGGGGAAGGGGGCGTCGGCCGCCGACGGCGCGATCCGGCGGGCTGAAAAGGGGCGTCGGTCGCCGACGGAGCGATCCCCGGCGCGGGAAAGGGGGCGTCGGCCGCCGACGGCGCGATCCGGCGGTCGGGAAAGGGGTGTCGGCCGCCGACGGCGCGATCCGCCGGGCGGGAAAGGCGCGTCAGCCGCCGACGGAGCGATCCCGCGGCGGAAAACCTCGTGTCGACGGCTCCCGGACCAGGACGGCGGAGGGAAACGGCGCGTCGGCCGCCGACGGAGGATCTTCCCCGGCGGGAAAGTCGCGTCGATCGTTTCCGTCCCCAAACCGCGGTGGAGCCCGAGCCGTTACCCGCTCCGCGTCAGAACGAGCCGCCAACCATCATCCCGGAGGGAGCCCCGGAGGATCCGAGCCCGCCCATCGGCTTCACCCACAATCCCGAGCCCGCCCTGGCGCCCGGCTTGTTGAATCCGAGCTGCCACACCAGGCCACCCGCTGCCGCCGCGAGGCCGATGCCGAGGAGCGCTCCGCCGGCGTGGACCTCCGCGTTGCCGGTGTTGCCCTGGTCGGTGACGGTCCCGGTGCAGCCCACGTGCGTCGGACAGGCGGCCTCGGCGGTGCTGTAGGTGCCGAGTCCGACGGCGAGCACGATGACGCCCACCAGGGCGACGGCGCCGCCGCCGCCGACCACGATCCAGGGGGTGCTGCCGTGGGGGCGAACGCCATCGGCGGGAGGGGGAGGCGGCGGAGGGGGCGGCGCGGTCGCCGTCGGCGGAGCGGTGACCGTCGGCGCCACGGTGGGCGCGGCGGTGGCGGTCGGCGCCGGGGCCAGCGCGGCCTTGAGGTTGGCGACCTTGGCCTCGATGTCGCTGTTGGGGCCGGTGCGCTTCAGGTAGGCCTCGAGGGTGGCGATGGCGCCGGGGCGATCGCCCTTCTTCTCGTAGGCGTTGGAGATGTTGATGAGCAGGTCGTTGACGGTGCAGTCGAAGCCGTAGGCGTCGTTCCAGTACCGGATGGCCTTGTCGTAGTTCCCCTGGGCGTAGAGCTGGGTGGCGACCTTGTGGGCGTTCTTCGCGGCTTCGTTGTCCTGGGGCGACGCCTTGTGGGTGCACTCCGGGTAGACAGGGGCAGGATCGGCGGCCAGCGCGGCGCCGACGCTGAGGGCGACGGCTGCACCGATTCCGATTCGCCAATACCGAAGCACACGCATCTGTCCGACTCCTCCGGGCGACAAGTTCGCGGGCAGCATACTGGGAACTCTGCCTGAATCGGAAGGGGAAGCGACCCGGGCCGCCGGAAGCCAGCGCCGGCGGTGGGCCTCTGCTAGCCTGCGCCCCGTGATGCTCCCCGAGAAGAAGCAAATCCTCGTCGTCGACGACGAGGCGAACCTGCGCCGGGTCCTCAGCGCGCAGCTCGCCCGCGATGGTTACGAGGTCCACACCGCGGAGGACGGGGAGGCGGCCCTCGCCTTCCTCAAGGAGCATCACATCGATCTGCTGGTCACCGATCTCCGCATGCCGAACATGGACGGCATGGATCTGCTGCGCGCCGCCCTGCGCGACGATCCCTCGCGGCCGGTGGTCATGCTCACCGCGCACGGCACCGTCGACAACGCGGTGGAGGCGCTCAAGACCGGCGCCTTCGACTACATCACCAAGCCCTTCGATCAGCAGGAGGTGCGGGTCGTCGTCAAGAAGGCGCTGCGCACCCGGGATCTCGCCAGCGCCGACGCCACCCGCGATCCGGCGCCCGCGGTGCCCCTCTCGCGCGACGGGACCGAGCGCTTCGGCATCATCGGCGAGAGCCCGCCCATCCTCGACATCTACCGCACCCTCCAGCGGGTCGCCGACACCCCGACCACGGTGCTCATCACCGGCGAGAGCGGCACCGGCAAGGAGCTGGTCGCGCGCGCGCTGCACGAGAACTCCAGCCGGCGCGACAAGCCCTTCATCAAGGTCAACTGCGCGGCCATCCCCAAGGACCTGATGGAGTCCGAGCTCTTCGGCTACGAGCGCGGCGCCTTCACCGGCGCGGTCGGCTCCAAGCCGGGCCGGTTCGAGCTGGCCTCGGGGGGCACGCTCTTCCTCGACGAGATCGGGGAGCTGCCCAACGAGATGCAGGTGAAGCTGCTGCGCGTCCTCCAGGAGAGCGAGTTCGAGCGGGTCGGCGGGATCAAGACCATCCGCGTCGACGTGCGCCTGGTGGCCGCCACCAACCGCGACCTGAAGAAGGAGAAGGACACCGGAGCCTTCCGCGACGACCTCTATTACCGGCTCAACGTGGTGTCGATCGCGCTCCCGGCGCTGCGCGAGCGCCGCTCGGACATCCCCAGCCTGTGCCGCTACTTCATCGCCAAGTTCAACGCGCGCCTCCGCAAGACCGTGGAGGGCATCGACCAGGAGGCGGCCGAGCGGCTCGCCGCCTACCATTGGCCCGGCAACATCCGCGAGCTGGAGAACGTCATCGAGCGCGCGGTGCTCTTCGCCGACGGCGCGCGCATCCGGCTCGAGGATCTTGCCGAGGAGCTGCGCGGCCCGCTGCCGCCGGGGCACCCCGGGAGCGTCGGCGACCCCACGCGCACCTCGAGCTCGCCGGTGTGGGACGAGCTGGCGGAGGCGCAGGCGTCGAGCGACTTCGACGAGCTCAAGGAGCAGGTCAAGGCGGCGATGAGCCGGCTGGAGCGCGACCTCATCGTGCGCGCGCTCAAGCAGACCGTGAACAACGTCACCCACGCGGCGCGCCTGCTCAAGATCTCGCGCAAGGGGCTCCAGCTCAAGATGAAGGAGCTCAACCTGCGCGAGCGCGATCCGGAGTAGATGCGCCCGGTAGGTCTGGTACGCCACCTGCTCCCGGCGCTCCTCTGCGCCGCCTGCCACGGGCCCAGCAGCAGCCGCGCGCCGGGCGACGCGGGCGACGACGCCTCCCCCTGGGCCGTCGAGTCCACCGAAGCCGAGCCGCGCCCGGGGATGGTGTGGATCCCCGCCGGCGTCCTGATCGCGGGCACCCCCAGAGACCGCCTCCCCCGCGTCCCCGACGAGGAGATGCCCGGCGAGCAGGTGGTCATGCACGGGTACTACATCGACGTCTTCCCCTACCCGAACGAGGTGGGCGCGATCCCCAGCAGCAACATCAACCAGCCCGAGGCCCGCGAGCTCTGCAGCGCCCAGGGCAAGCGCCTCTGCACCGAGCTGGAGCTGGAGCGCGCCTGCAAGGGCCCGCAGAACCTCACCTACGAGTACGGCGACACCTACAAGCCGGCGGTCTGCGGCACCGGCGTGGCGCGCGCCCTCATCCCCAACGGCTTCAACTCCGGCTGTCAGAGCGCCTTCGGAGTGCACGACATCCACGGGGGCGTCTGGTCGTGGAGCGCCAGCGAGTGGAAGCGGGAAGCCAAGCCCGGGCTGGTCACCACGCGCGGCGGCAACGGCGTCCCGGGGGAGCTCCTCGCCCGCTGCGCCAACGGGCGCGGGGTCAAGGCCGACGCCCACCGCGAGGACACCGGGGTCCGTTGCTGCGCCGGCGAGCCCAACACCTTCGAGGTGATGCTCGACGTCACCCGCGGCGAGCCCCTGCGCTGGCAGGCGCCCGACGACATCGTCGCCCCCAAGCTGGAGAAGCTCGTCCCCGAGGACGTCCTCGCCGCCGGCAGCGACGGCCGCCCCGAGGAGCGCTTCCACCTCGAGCGGGTGTGGACCTGGCGCCCGCGCGGCAACGAGGAGCTGCGCCTCGGCGGCGGCTGCTCCCGCGCCGGCGAGAAGGAGCGCGCCCGCTGCGGCGTGGTGATCGCCCGGATGCAGTTCGACGGCGCCTTCCAGCTCGGCTGGGTGGCCTCCGAGTGGTGGCAGCCCAGCATCGGCGAGGCCGAGACCCCGCGCGAGCTGTTCCTGATGGGCGGCGACCGCAACGGGGCCTTCCGGCGGCGGGTCAGCTACGCGTGGGGGAGGATCACGGTCGGCGACAAGGAACGGAAGAAGAAGCGCAAGGGGTACAAGGAGCCGACGTACTGAAGGCGTGCGCTTTCCGCAGCAGGGACTGCGGATTCCGCACGGCTTGCCCTACTCCAGCTCGTAGCGCTTGAGCTTCTCGTAGAGTGTGCGCAGCCCGATGCCGAGGTTCTTGGCGGCGGCGCGCCGGTTGCCCCCGACCGCGGCGAGCGCGCTCTCGATGGCGGCGCGCTCCAGGTCCTCGAGGGTGCCGCCCGCCGCGCCCGCGGCCTCCGAGGCGGCGTCGCTCTCCAGCCAGAGGTGCTCGGGCCGGAGGGCCGTCCCCTCGGCGAGGATGACGGCCCGCTCCAGGGCGTTGCGGAGCTCGCGGGCGTTGCCCGGCCAGCGGGCCCCCTCGAGCCGGCCGCGCGCGGCGGCGTCGAGCTGGAGCGGCGCCCGCCCCGAGGCGGCGGCGAGGTGGGCGAGGATGCCCTCCGCCATGGGGACGATGTCCTCGCGGCGCTCGCGCAGCGGGGGGAGCTGGATGGGGAAGACGGCGAGGCGGTGGTAGAGGTCCTCGCGGAAGGTCCCGGCCCTGACCATGGCGCGCAGGTCCCGGTGGGTGGCGGCCACCCAGCGCACGTCGACGGCGAGAGGCCTGGAGGCGCCGACGCGCTCGAAGACGCGCTCCTCGAGCACGCGGAGCAGCTTGGCCTGGAGGGGCGGCTTCAGCTCGCCGACCTCGTCGAGGAGGAACGTGCCGCCGTCCGCGAGCTCGAGCCGACCGCGGCGGAGGGCGTGGGCGCCGGTGAACGCGCCCTTCTCGTGGCCGAAGAGCTCGCTCTCGAAGAGCTGATCCGAGAGCACCGCACAGCTCACCGCCAGGAACGGGCGCGCGGCCCGCGGGCTCTGGGCGTGGAGAGCGCGCGCGGCCACCTCCTTGCCGGAGCCGCTCTCCCCGAGCAGGAGGACGGTGGCGCTGGAGCGGGCGACCTTGCCGAGCGCGTCCACCACCGGCTTCATCGCCGGCGCGCCCCAGGTCAGCGCGACGGTCCGCAGGGGCGGCGGGGCCGGCGCGCCGCGGGTGAGCTCGGCGCGGCGGGCGGCCGCGGCCTTGACCAGGGCGCGCAGGTTGGCGGGGCTCGACACCGGCTTCTCCAGGTAGTCGAAGGCGCCCAGCCGCATCGCCTCGACCGCGGTCTTCACCGCGCCGAAGGCGGTGAGGACGATGACCTCCACGTCCGGCGTGGCGGTGCGGACGGCGCGCACGATGTCCATCCCGTCCGCGCCCGGCATGCGCAGATCGGTGAGGATCACGTCGAACCCGCCCTCGCGCGCGGCGCGGAGCCCCTCGACGCCGTCGATCGCTTCGACGACGTCGTGGCCGTCCCGCGCCAGGGCCTCCACCAGGAAGGCGCGCACGCCCTCCTCGTCCTCGACGACGAGGACGCGGCTCATGAGGCGAGGGGACCGGGCGGTGAGGTGCTGGGACGGCCGGATTTCATGGGTCGCGCGCTTCCGGGGAGGACGAGGCGGAAGACGGCGCCGCCCGCGGGGTGGGTCTCTCCGACGAGGGTACCACCGTGCTGCTCCGCCGCGCGCCGCGCCACCGCCAGGCCGAGCCCGGTCCCCCGCACCCGCGAGGTCACGAAGGGCTCGAAGATGCGCGCCTCCTCGCCCGGCGCGAGCCCCGGGCCCCGGTCGCGGATCTCGATCACCAGATCCTCGCCCTCGGTCGCCACCCGCGCCTCGATGGGCTGATCGCCGGCCGCCTGGTGGGCGTTGCGGATCAGGTTGGCCAGCGCTCCGACGAGGCGCGTCTCGTCGACCGAGGCCGCCCGCGGCGCGGTCCGGGCGTCGATCCTCACCACCGCACCGGGGACCAGGGCGGCCGCCCGCGCGACCAGGGCCGCCGGGTCGGCGGCGGCCCGATCGATGGGGCCGTCGCGCACGAAGTCGAGGAGATCGCCGGTGAGCCGCTCCAGCCGCTCCGCCTCGTGGACGACCCGCTCGGCCATCGCCCGATCGCGCGCGGCCTCCACGGACTCGAGGAGGAGCTGGGCGTGGCCCTTGAGCGAGGCGAGCGGGTTGCGCAGCTCGTGGGCCATCACCGACGACATCTCCCCCAGCGAGGCCAGCCGGCGCTGCCGCTCGGCCTCCCGCCCCTCCGCGTCGCGCTGGGACGCTCCGCGCGTCGTCAGGCCCGCGAGCGCGAGCAGCAGCGCCACCGCCGCGCCCCCCACCCAGGCGGTGCGATCGATCGCGGCGTGCAGGCTCGCGGTCACCGGCGGACTGAAGGCGATGATGATCATCGGCGGCCCCGGGGGGCGCGCGCCGGGCGGGGGTGGACCGGGCGGCGGTGGGTCGTCGGGCTCGTCGAACGGCGCCGGCCGCGGGCGGACCGGCGGGGGCTGGAGCAGCGTCGCCAGGCGGGCCACCTCGCCGTCGAACTCGAGCTCCCCGGGCCGCAGGGCGCCGGTCGCGCAGGCCTCGCGATCGCCGGTGACCAGCGCGAAGCGCTCGCGCCCTCCCACCAGCGCCGCGCAGAGCAGCCCCGCGCCCGCGCGCGCCGCGACCACGCGGGCCAGCGCCTCGGCGGAGGGCGGCCCTGGCTGGTCGCGGACGGCGTCCTGGACCGCGGCGAGGAGGATCTCGCCCTCGCCGCGCGCCAGCGTGCCCGCCGCGGCGCGGAATCCGCCATAGGCCGTCGCCACCGTGATCCCCAGCGCGAGCGCGGCGACCGCGGCCACGACGATCGTGCCCCACGCCATCCAGCTCGCTGGTGTCCGCGTCATCGGCGCCATCCTCGCACGGCGTTGGCACGATCCGGGCCACCGCTACCGGCTCACCGCGCGGCGCTCCCGTCTCCGCCGTCCAGCAGCGGGGCGGTGGGCTCCGGGTGACCACCGGGAGCGCGACCATGATTGGCGCGGCTCGCGATGAGCGCGCCCGCAGCGAGGGCCACCACCAGCGCGGCCGCCGGGAGCACCCGTCGCAAGGAGGCCAGGGGATGGGAGATCGGTCGCGGCGCGGAGCCCGCCGGGAGTGTGGGGGTACCCGGCCCCGTGACCGGCTCGGTGGCGGCGGCCCGCGTGGGGGGAGGGGGCGTGACGGGGCGGGCCGGCGGCGGTCGAGAGGAGGCCCCGTCCCGGGCAGGCGGCGGATAGACCGAACGCGCCCGCGGCTGCGCCCCCGGCCTCAGCGACGGGAAGGGATTGCTGGCGCGACGGGCGGCGACGACGGGGTTCGCCAGCATCTCCGCGAGCGCGTCGCGGAGCCCGTCGGCGAGCGCCCGCATGCTGGGCAAGCGGCGCTCGGGGTCCTTGGCGAGCGCCTGGTGGATGAGCGCTGCGAGCGAGGCAGGAACATCGGGGGCCAGCTCACCGAGGGGGCGGGGCTCGCCGAGCAGGTGCTGCTGGTAGACCGCGAACACCGTGGCAGCATCGGGCGCCAGATCGAGCGGGTGGGTGCCCGCCAGCGCCTCGTAGAGGATCACGCCCATGGCGTAGACGTCGACCCCGGCGTGGCAGGGTTGGCCGTGCAGCAGCTCCGGCGCCATGTAGAGCGCGGTGCCGGCGAGGTGCGAGGCCGACGAGGTGCTCCAGCTGCGCAGGGCGGCGATGCCGAAGTCGATGACCTTCACCACCCCCGACGGGGTCACCAGGATGTTCGCGGGCTTGAGATCTCGGTGGATCACGCCCACCGCGTGCGCCTCGGCGATGCCCTCGCACGCCTGGTGGACCCACTCGACCACGTCCTCGAGGGAGGCCACGGTGACGGGGTCGCCCAGCTTCTCGCCGAGGGTGGCGCCCTCGACCATCTCGAGGACGAGGTAGACGCAGTCCTCCTCGATGCCGGCCTCGTAGAACTGGACGACGTTGACGTGCTCGATCCGCGCGAGCGCCTCGGCCTCGCGCGCCAGCCCGGCACGCACCTTGGCGCCGTGCGTCGTCCCCGGGGCGAGCACCTTGAAGGCGCGCCGGACCCCCGCCGGGTCAATCGCTTCGTACACCTCGGCGAAGCCGCCCGCCCCGAGGAGACGAGCGATGCGGTAGCCACCTAGCCCGTCCCCGGGCTGGAAGAGGCTCGCCATGGATGAAAGGGAACATACCACGCTCGCCGCCGCCGTCTCGACCGGGCACGAAAAGCTCGCCCGCCGCGCAGGGTCTCGTGGCGGCGAAAGCTCGCGCGGGGACGGGCGCGATGGTACGGTTCCCGCGAGGCTAGAGAACAATGACCGCATCCACGATCCGAAGCGCCGTGCTCCTCGCAGTGATGACCGCGTTTGCCACGGTTGGCGCGGGTTGCTACGCGGATGCGGAGGGCCCGATGTACGTCGGGGGCTCGCAGCCCCAGTACGCGCCCGAGGGCCAGTACGCCGAGCCGCCGCCGTATGCGGAGGCGCAGCCCCAGTACGCGGAGGGCCAGCAGCCCCAGTACGCGCCGGCCCCGCAGTACGCGCCGGCACCTCAGGCCGTCTACGTCGACGGCTATCAGCCGCAGTACTACGGCAGCTATGTCGTCTACTACGACGGCGGCGGCCGGCCCTACTACTACAACGGGGGCGCGTCCTACTACGTCTCCAGCCGCTCTCCGTACTACGCCGGCTACGTGAACCACTACCGCACGTACGCGCCGGCCTACCGCCACTGGTACTCGCGCGGCGGCTACCGCACCACGGTCCGCAGCGGCTACCGCGGCGGCTTCCGCAGCGGCGGCCACCGCCGGTAGTCATCCTGCGGAACGCGCGGGCATCCTGCGGAACGCCCGAGAGCGTTCCGCGACGGGTCATCCTGCGGAGCGCCCGAGAGCGTTCCGCGACGGGTCATCCTGCGGAGCGCCCGAGAGCGCTCCCCGACCGGTGATGCTGCAGAGCCGGGGACGCCCGTGAGCGCCCCCCATTCGACCAGCCTTCAGCTCTTGTTCTTGTAGGCCTGCATCGAGTCGATGCGGGCGAGCAGCAGCTCGCGCTGGAGCTCGAGCGGGCGGGGCAGCGTCGGGCCGATCTGCTTGAAGAACTCGCCCGCGGACTCGAGCTCCACCTTCCACTCCTCGAGGTCGATGTGGGTGGCCTCGTCGACCTGCTCGGAGGGGATGTGCAGCCCCGAGAGATCGAGGTCGCCGGCCTTCGGGACCCAGCCGAAGGGGGTCTCCTGCCCGCCGACGCGGAGGCGGGCGCGGTCGACGATCCACTTGAGCACGCGCATGTTCTCGCCGAAGCCGGGCCAGAGGAACTTGCCGTCGGTGCCCTTGCGGAACCAGTTCACCAGGAAGACCTTGGGCGGGTAGAGCACGTGGGCCTGCATGTCGAGCCAGTGCTGAAAGTACCGGCCCATGTCGTAGCCACAGAAGGGGAGCATCGCGAACGGGTCGCGCCGCACCACGCCGACCTTGCCGGTGGCGGCGGCCGTCGTCTCCGAGCCGAGCGTCGCGCCGTAGAAGACGCCGCCCATCCAGTTGAAGGCCTGCATGACCAGGGGGATGGTGGTGGCGCGGCGGCCGCCGAAGATGACCGCGCTGATGGGGACGCCGGCGGGGTCGTCCCAGAACTTGGAGATCGCCGGGTTGTTGCCGGCGGGCGCGGTGAAGCGCGAGTTGGGGTGGGCGGCCTTCTCGGTGGAGGCGGGGGTCCAGGGGCGGCCCTTCCAGTCGGTGAGCGCGGGCGGGACGGGGCCGTCGAGGCCCTCCCACCACGGGGTCCCCTCCGGGGTCACCGCGACGTTGGTGTAGATGGTGTCGTGCGAGATGGTCTTCACCGCGTTGGGGTTCGACTCCATGCTCGTCCCCGGCGCCACGCCGAAGTACCCGGCCTCGGGGTTGATGGCGTAGAGGCGCCCGTCCGCGCCCACGCGCATCCAGGCGATGTCGTCGCCCACGGTCCAGATCTTCCACCCTTTGAAGCGCTTGGGCGGGATCATCATGGCGAAGTTGGTCTTGCCGCAGGCGCTCGGGAAGGCGGCCGCGACGTAGGTCATCTCGCCCTCGGGCGACTCGAGCCCGAGGATGAGCATGTGCTCGGCGAGCCAGCCCTCCTGGCGGCCGAGGTAGCTGCCGATGCGCAGCGCCAGGCACTTCTTGCCCAGCAGCACGTTGCCGCCGTAACCGGAGCCGATGCTCCAGATGGTGTTGTCCTGGGGGAAGTGGCAGATGAAGCGGCGCTCGGGGTTGCAGTCGAGCGTGGAGTGCAGGCCCCGGTTGAAGCCGTTCCCGTCGCCGAGCATGTCGAGCGCGGCGCGGCCCATGCGGGTCATGATGCGCATGTTGAGCACCACGTAGACGCTGTCGGTGATCTCGATGCCGATCTTGGACATCGGTGAGCCGACCGGTCCCATCACGTAGGGCACCACGTACAGGGTGCGGCCGCGCATCGAGCCGTCGAAGAGCACGCCCAGCTTGGCGTAGGCCGCGTCCGGCGCCATCCAGTTGTTGGTGGTGCCCGCCTCCGCCTTGGTCGGCGTGCAGATGAACGTACACTGCTCGACGCGCGCCACGTCGTTGGGGTTGGAGCGGTGGATGACGCAGCCGGGGAACTTGTCCTGGTCGAGCCGCTCCAGGACCCCGGCCGCGATGGCCTCCTCGGTGAGGCGTTGCTTCTCCTCCTCGGAGCCGTCGCACCAGACGATCTGGGCCGGCTTGGTCAGGCTGGCGATCTCGTCCACCCAGGCGAGCAGGTGGGCGTTGCGGGTGAGGGGCTTGCCGGCGGCGTCCACCGGGGCGGTCGTATGGAGGGTGCTCATGTCTTTCCTGGTTTCGCGGCGAGCGCGGCAGGGCGCGCTCTGGAGCTGAGCTATACGCGCCAACGCTGGGGGTCAACCTGGCGGGCCGATGGTGCGGCGAGGGGCTGAGGACCCGAGGCGCGCGACCCCATAGGGGGGCATGGCCGAGGTTCCCGCCCCGCCTTCGCAGTCTCCCCTCCTCCAGCATCCCGTCCTCGTCGCCTTCGCGGTGATGGTGCTCTTCGGGCTGCTCCGGCTGGTCTGGGCGGGGTCGGGGGTGCTGCTCCTGGGCTTCCTCTCCGTCCTCGTCGCCACCCTGCTGTCTTACCCCATCGATTTCCTGACGCGGTTCGTCCCGCGCGTCGCCGCGCTCCTCCTCACCCTGCTGATGCTCGGGGGGGCGCTGGTCGGGCTGGTGTTCCTCATCGTCCCGGTGGTGACGGCGGAGTTTGCCCGCCTCCTCGAGGCCATCCCCGTGGCGATGACCCGCGTCGAGGCGTGGTGGGGGCAGATCCACCGCGCCGGGCCGATGCCGCAGCTCCCGGCGGCGGACAGCCTGGTCGCGCGCCTCGTCGCCGAGGCCGAGGCGCTGGTGACCCACGCCGTCCCCTTTGCGCTCAGCGTGGGCTCGGTCGTCCTCACGGTCCTGGTGCTGTTCGTCCTGGCGCTCTTCCTCGCGTACTCGCCCGCGAGCTACCTGGAGGGGCTCCGCGCCCTGGTCCCCCGCGAGGGCGAGCCGCTCCTCGACGAGCTGTGGCGCCGGCTGAGCCTGACCCTCCGCCACTGGACCGCGGGCATCCTGGGATCGATGCTGGTCATGGGCGTGCTCGCCGCGGTGGGGCTGTTCATCGCCGGCATCGACGGCTGGTTCCTCCTCGGGATCCTCACCTTCCTCGGCACCTTCGTGCCCTACGTGGGCGCGATCGCCAGCGCCGTGCCGGGGCTCCTCATCGGCCTGGCGCGGTCGCCGCTCCACATGCTCTATGCCGCGGTGGTGTACGGCTGCGTTCACGTGGCCGAGGGCTACCTGGTCAGCCCGCTGATCATGCGGCACACGGTGCGCCTGCGCCCGGCCACGCTGCTCTTCTGGCAGCTCTTCTCGGCGGCGATCTTCGGCCTGCCGGGCGTCGTCGTAGCGACGCCGCTGCTGGCGTGCGTCAAGGTCGCGGTCGGCTACCTCTACATCGAGCGGCGCCTGGGCAAGGAGGGACCTCGGCCCTGAGTGCACGTTTTCCGTTCCCGGCGCCCGTCGATCTCCGCTAAGAATGAAGTGTCGTGGCCCTCGGTGCGCTTTTTGCTGACCGCTTCGAGGCGCTGCGCAAGGCAGGCTCCGGGGGGATGGGCACTGTCTTCCGGGCGCGCGACTGCCACGAAGGGGTCGAGGTCGCCCTCAAGATCCTGCGCGGACAGGACACGCTCGACGTCGAGCGGTTCACCCGGGAGGCGACCATCCTCGCGGGCCTCAGCCACCCCGGCATCGTGCGCCACGTGGCCCACGGGATCACCTCGGCGGGCGAGCACTACCTCGCCATGGAGTGGCTCGACGGCGAGGATCTCGCGACCCGCCTCGCCCGCCGTGGACTGTCCATGGCGGAGAGCCTCTCGATCGTCCGTCGCGCGGCCGAGGCGCTGGCCTTCGCCCACGCGCGAGGTTTGGTTCATCGGGATCTCAAGCCGTCCAACCTCTTTCTGCTCCACGGCGACGTGGAGCGGGTCAAGCTCGTCGACTTCGGCATCGCCCGGCTCGGCCACGACAGCGATCGGGTCACCCGCACCGGCGCGCTCCTGGGCACGCCCGGCTACATGGCGCCCGAGCAGATCCAGGGGCCGCCCGCCTACGATCCCCGCGCCGACGTGTTCTCGCTCGGCTGCGTGCTCTTCGAATGCCTGACCGGCCGCGTCGCCTTCGAGGGGATGAACGCGATGAGCGTCCTCGCCAAGATCCTCCTCCAGGAGGTGCCGCGCGCGCGCTCCGTGCGCCCGGCCGTGCCCCCCGCGCTCGACGATCTGGTGGCGCGGATGATGGCGCGCGATCCCGCGGGGCGCCCCCGCGACGCCGCGGCCGTCGTCGAGGCGATCGCTCGCCTGGGCGACCCGGCCGCGTTCCCCGGTGGGGCCGCGCCCGCCGTCGAGGCGCTGCTGACGCCGCCCCTGACCGACGCCCCCCGCACGCCGCGTACCCTCACCCTGAGCGAAGCGCGCCTGGTGACCGTGGTGCTCGCCGGCGAGGCCGATCCCTACGGCGCGGGGGAGGCCACCGCGGCGCCGCTCCCGGACGTCGCCCGGCTGGTGGCCGCCGTCGAGCCGCACGGCGGCGTGCTCCACGCGCTCGCGGGCGGCTCGCTGGTGGTGACCCTGTGGGGTGGGGGGAGCGCGGTGGACCGGGCCGCCCGGGCGGGGCGCTGCGCGCTCGCGCTGCAGAGCCGCTTCCCCGCGCTGCCGGTGTGCGTGGTGACCGGCCGGGGGCTGGTCTCAGCGCGGGAGGTCGAGGGCGAGATGATCGAGCGCGGCGTGCGCGCCCTCGCCGTGGCGCGCGCCGGGGCGATCCACGTCGACGAAGTGACGGCCGGCCTGCTCTCTGCCCGCTTCCGGGTCGACCTCGAAGGTCCCCCCGAGCGAGCCGGGGCCCGCCTGCTTCGCGGCGAGCGCGCCGCCCCCGAGGGCGTCCCCCTCTTGCTCGGCCAGGCGGCGCCCTGGGTGGGCCGGGCGCGCGAGCTTTCCATGCTCGAGGGCGTTCTCTCCGGCTGTGTCGCTGAGCCGGTCGCCAGCGTCGTCCTCGCGGTGGGGGAGCCCGGGTCGGGCAAGTCCCGCTTGCGGCGCGAGTTCCTCGAGGGGCGCCGGCGGCGTGGCGAGCGCGTGGAGATCCTCACCGGCGGGGGGGACTCGCTCGGCGGCGGATCGCCCTACCGGATGGTCGCCGACGTCCTCCGTCGCGCCGCGGGCATCGCCGACGGAGAGCTGCTCGAGCAGCGCCGCGACAAGCTCCGCACCCGCGTCGCCCGCCACCTGGGCCAGGGGACGGACGCCGCGCGGGTCGTCTTCTTCCTCGGCGAGCTCGCCGGCACACCCTTCCCCGACGGCGGCGACGAGGCGCGCCGCGCTGCGCGCGAGAGCGGGCGCATCATGGGCGACTCCATGCGCGCGGCGTGGGAAGACTGGCTCACCGCCGAGTGCGCCGCGCAGCCCGTCCTCCTCGTGCTCGAGGACCTCCACTGGGGTGACGCCGCCACCATCCGGCTCATCGACTCGACCCTGCGGAACCTCCGCGACCTGCCCCTGATGGTGCTCTGTCTGGCGCGGCCCGAGGTCCACGAGCACTTCCCCAACCTGTGGGCCGAGCGCGACGTGCAGCTCATCCGGCTCGGGCCGCTCTCGCGCAAGGCGAGCGAGCAGATCGCCCGCGGCGCGCTCGGGCCGGCGGCCGCCGACGAGGTGGTGGCGCGCATCGTCGACCGGGCCGAGGGCAACCCCTTCTACCTGGAGGAGCTGGTTCGCGCTGTCGCCGCCGGGCGCGCCGACGCCCTGCCGGACTCGGTCCTCGGCACCGTCGAGGCGCGTCTCGACGCCGAGAGCGGCGAGGCCAAGCGCGTGCTCCGCGCGGCCAGCGTCTTCGGCGACGGCTTCTCGCGCGGCGGCGTGCTGGCCCTCCTCGGGGGCGAGCGCAGCGCCGAGGAGGTGGCCGCCTGGCTCGACAGCCTCGCCGGCCGCGAGATCATCGCCCCCGCCAGCGTGCCCTCGCCGGGCACCGATCCCCACTACGTCTTCTGTCACACGCTGGTGCGCGAGGCGGCCTATGCCACCCTCACCGAGGCGGATCGCGCCCTCGGCCACCGCCTCGCGGGCGAGTGGCTGGAGCAGTCCGGATCGGCCGACGCGATGACCCTCGCCGAGCACTTCCGCCGGGGCCACGACGCCGCCCGCAGCGTCCGCTGGTACCGGCGCGCCGCCGAGCAGGCCCTCGACAGCAGCGACCTCACCGTCGCGCTCGAGCGGGCGGCCCTGGGCCGCGCCCAGGGCGCCGGCGGCGAGGATCTCGGCCACCTGCTCCTCATCCAGGCCGAGGCCGAGGTGTGGCGGGGGGAGCTGCCCGCCGCCGAGGCCAGCAGCGTCGCGGCCGGGGCGCTGCTGGTGCCCGGAACGACCCCCTGGTTCCGCGCCCTCACCCACGCCGTGGTGGCCGCCGGCAAGCTCCGCGGCCTCGACCGCGTCGAGGAGCGCGCCGAGCTCGCCTTGCGGACCCCCACC
>Ga0302283_1001942_pt1 | contig 16940 bp, 15 predicted proteins | sample III_Fen_E1_4_FD_198770 | JGI IMG/M metagenome (GOLD analysis project Ga0302283, IMG submission 198770) | Peat permafrost microbial communities from Stordalen Mire near Abisko, Sweden - III_Fen_E1_4 | ecosystem: Environmental > Terrestrial > Soil > Wetlands > Permafrost | place: Sweden: Abisko... | reverse complement strand
CAGCCACATCGACCATGCCGACGTGCTGAGATCCGGTGCAACCCAGTCCGTGCTTCCCCACCGGGTGAATCGCCCCGGGATTGGTGACTGCTCCACCTCTTGAGAGGATGGAGCCATGTCAGAAGAGAAGAGCCGGAGGCGCACGCCCTACCCGGCAGAAACGAGGGAGCGGGCCATCCGCATGGTCCTCGACCACCAGGACGAGTACCCGTCGCAGTGGGCGGCGATCGGATCGGTGGCCCAGATGCTCTCGATCAACCGGGAGACCCTGCGGCTGTGGGTCCGCCGTGCCGAGACGGACGAGGGGAAGCGTCTCGGACACACGTCGGTGAAGATGACCCTCGACATCTACGCCCACCTGTGGCCTGGCTCGGAGGAGACGACCAGGGCGGCGATTGACGAGGCATGGAACGAACATGCTGTGTCATTTTCGTGTCATAAGGAGGCCGCCTGACCTCAAAATCCCAGGTCAACAGGCTGGTGACGGTGAGCCGGCCTGTAGGCGGGGTTCTGTCCTCCCCCGTGCGGGGGATGTGTGGTCATCCATCTGAGCGGTCCACCTGGGGGTGGCACTCCCGAAGGAGTGCCGGACGGGCAGCCCGAGCCCCCGTTTCGACCTTGCTCCGGGTGGGGTTTACCGAGCCGACCGGGTCACCCCGGTCGCTGGTGCGCTCTTACCGCACCGTTTCACCCTTACCTGTGCGGGGAACGGGTCCCCGCCATCGGCGGTCTGTTCTCTGTGGCACTTTCCTGCAGGTCACCCCGACTGGCCGTTAGCCAGCACCCTGCCCTGTGGAGCCCCGACCTTCCTCGGTCCTCCGTCCCCGCCAGGTCGCCCTGACGGCTCCGGTGGACCGCGACCACCCGGCCGACTCACCGTCGGCTCCATGGTCCCACAGGCCGCCACCGGGGGCCACCGGCGCATTGTCCGTCGGGTGCCGACCATCCCCCGCTCGACCCGGGTGACAGTGAACCACCGGATTCCCGGGGCCCGGCGGTAGCCTCCAGAGGTGCCGTCGACGCCACCGGATCCGGCCACCGCACCTGTGACGACGTCCGGTCCCCGGGTGACACGCCGGCCGGGCCCCACCGACGCCATGGAGCGGTACGTCTCCCGGCGCCGGACCGTCCGGGTGGCCGGCCTCGACGAGGTGGGCCGAGGGTCGTGGGCCGGACCGGTCAGCGTCGGGGTCGCCGTCTACGACCCCGGCCGGCCCTGGCCCGACGGGCTCCGGGACTCCAAACGGCTCCGAGAACCGGCCCGCGAGGCCATGTACCCGCAGGTGGACGCCTGGTGTGCGGAGTGGGCCGTGGGCCATGCCGGCCCCGCGGAGTGCGACGCCCTGGGCATGACCGCCGCCCTGCGCCTGGCCGCCCAGCGGGCCATCGCCAGCCTGTCGGCCCCACCCGACGTGGTGCTGGTCGACGGTCCCTTCGACTACCTGACGACACCCCTTCCGGCCGACGGGGAGTCCGGGGACGGGTCCGGGGACGACGCCGGCCCCGAAGTGCGCACCGTCGTACGGGGCGACGACCGCTGCGTGGCCATCGCCGCGGCCTCGGTGCTGGCCAAGGTGACCCGGGACCGGATGATGCGGGCGCTGGCCCCGGAGTTCCCGGGCTTCGACTTCGACCGCAACAAGGGCTACCCCTCGCCGGTCCACCGTCGGGCGCTGGGCGACACCGGTCTGACCGCCATCCACCGCCGCAGCTGGTCGTTCGCCGACGGGCTGACCACGGTCTGACTCCCGCCGGACCGGTGTCCGGTAGAACAGTGGCATGGCGTACGTGTTCGCGGTCCTCGCCTCGTTCACCAACGCCCTGAGTTCCATCCTCCAGCGGATCGGCATCCAGAACGCCCCCGACCGCGACGGCATGGACCTCAGCCTCATCGCCTACGGCCTGCGCCGCGGGGTGTGGATCCTCGGGTTCGCCCTGGTCGGGGTGGGGTTCATCCTCCAGGCGCTGGCCCTTCGCTTCGGCCAGCTCACCTCGGTCCAGCCCGTCATCACGGCGGAACTGCTCTTCCTCGTCCTCATCCTCGGCGTGTGGTTCCGGTACCCGGTGGGGCTGCGGGAGTGGACCGGGGCGTTCGCCGCAGCCGGAGGACTGGCGGCGTTCCTCCTCATCGCCCGTCCCGGCGGGGGCACGGCCGTGCCCACCCTGCGGTCGTGGACGTTCCTCTTCGTGGTGGTGGGCGTGCTGGCCGCCGCGGCCGGGGCGGCCGCCCAGACCGGCCCCCGCTGGTTCCGGGCCTCCATGTTCGGGGCTTCGGCCGCCCTGCTGTTCGCCGTCAGCGCCGCCCTGACCAAGGACTTCACCACGTTGATCACCCAGGGCTGGGGCCACGTGTTCGCCCACTGGGAGCCCTACGCCATGCTGGGCACCGGGCTGGTCGGCGTGCTGCTGGCCCAGAACGCCTTCCACGCCGGGCCCATCACCGCGTCCCAGGCCACCATGACCATCGTCGATCCGCTGGCCAGCGTGGTGATCGGCATCGCCCTGTTCCACGACCACGTGTCGCGCGGGTCGGCGGCGGTGACCGGCGAAGTGCTCGCCATGCTGGTCATGTTCGGGGGCGTGGTCCTCCTGGCCCAGTCGCCACTGGTCACCGAGGCCAAGGACGAGACGGGGTCCACGCCCATGCTGGAGCGCCAGCCGTCACGGCGGGGACACCGGGGCGATGGCCGAGGCCGGCCGCCCACGGACCCCGGTCGGGGGGCGGAGACCGGGGCACCCCCGGCCGCCGCCGTGCCGCCGTCGTGACACCCCCGACCTAACCTGGCGGTCGTGGTCCCCTCCCCGCCCCCGAGGTCCCCGGCCGTCCCGTCCGGTGACAAGCCGTCGCTGTCGATCTCCGACCTCTACGGCCGGGTGGACCGCGCCCTGCGCGACGCCCTGCCCGGTGAGGTCTGGGTGTCCGGCGAGGTCCGGTCGTTCAACGTGAGCTCCCGCGGGCACTGCTACCTGGACCTGGTGGACCCCTCGGGGGCCCAGGACATGGCCGCTCCGGTGCTCAAGGTGGTCTGCTGGTCGGGCCGCTGGGCCCGGGTCCGGGCCATGTTGGACCAGGTGGGCATCGTGCTCGAGGCCGGTCTGGTGGTGCGGGTGCGCGGCGAGGTACAGCTCTACAAGCCCCGGGGGGACATCAGCTTCATCCTCTCCGAGCTGGACACCGACGCCCTCCTGGGCAAGGTGGCGGCCGAACGGGCCCGGCTGGTCAAGGCCCTGGTGGACGAGGACCTCTTCGACGCCAACCGTCGCCGGCCCGTCCCGACCGTGGCCCTGCGCATCGGCCTGGTGGCCAGCCCGGGCACCGAGGGCTATCGCGACTTCCTCGGTCGGCTGGAGGCATCGGGCCTGGCCTTCGACGTTCGGGTCGTCCCCACCCAGGTCCAGGGGCGCGAGGCCCCGACGTCGGTGGCCGCGGCGGTCACGTCCCTGGCCGCTACGGACTGCGACATCGTGGTCGTCGTCCGGGGCGGCGGGTCCAAGGGTGACCTGGCCACCTTCGACACCGAGCCGGTGGCTCGGGCCATCGCCACCTCGTCCGTCCCGGTGTGGACGGGCATCGGCCACACCGGCGACCAGTCGGTGGCCGACGAGGTGGCCAACCGCTCGTTCATCACCCCGACGGAGTGCGGCGACGAGCTGGCCCGACGGGCCACCCGGTACTGGGAGGACGCCCTCGACGCCGGTCGACGGGTGTCCCGCCTGGCCTCGGACGTGGCCACCGGGGCCACCGAGCACCTGTCGCGGGCCCGGCTGCGCCTGGCCACCGGGTCACGGATGCAGCTCGATCTCCATGCCGCACGGGTCGCCACCCGATCGGGCGCCCTCCACGGGGGAGCCCAGCGCCAACTGGACGCCCACCGCCGCGATCTGGCCGACCGGGCCACCGGGCTCGCCCGCAGCGCGTCGGCCACGGTGGACCTGGCCGGGAGCACCATGGTCCGCCGCACCACGATCCTGCTCACGTTGCCCGAGCGGGTGGTCGACGCCGAGGACCGGCAGCTGGGGAGCTGGCGCCGTCTGCTGTCCGCCTACGACTACCGGCGCCAATTGGAACGGGGGTACTCGGTGACCCGCGGGGCCGACGGGACGGTGGTCCGCAGCGTCACCGGCCTCGAACCGGGGACCGAACTGACCACACGGGTGTCCGACGGCGAGGTCCGCTCCGTGGTGGCCGCCGTCGGGGAGATCGCAGTGCACGACCAAGGAGGAACACCGAGATGACACCGAGAGAGACGACCGCCGGGGGCGGGGCGGAGGACACTTCGCCGGTCGCCGACCTGACGTACTCCGCCGCCGGGCGCGAGCTGGACGGCATCATCGAGGAATTCGAGGCCGGGGTGGTCGACGTCGACCGCCTGGTCGAGCGGCTGGAGCGGGCCACGGAGATCGTGGACGAGCTCGACCGGCGGCTGCGCCGGACCCGCCTGCAGGTCGAGGAGCTGGTGCCCCGCCTGGAGGCCGTGGGCCGGACCGAGGTCCCGGGTCCGGCGGCCGACGGTGAGGAAGACGACGGGGACGACGGGGACAGCGGGGACGACGGGGAGACCGACGACACGGACGACACGCCCCGGGGGCTCTTCTGAGCGGCCGGCAGGAAGCCGGGGGTCAGCTGATGTTGCGCTCCCGACCCTCCCAGTAGGGGGCCCGCAATTCGCGCTTCAGGATCTTCCCCGACGGGTTGCGGGGGAGGACGTCGGTGTAGTCGACGGAGGTGGGGCACTTGAAGTGGGCCAGGCGGTCGCGGGTGAAGGCGATGATGTCGGTGGTCAGTTCGTCGGTGTCGGCCGTCGCCGCCTCCGGCGTGCGCACGACGATGGCCTTCACCGTCTCACCCCAGCGGTCATCGGGCACCCCGATCACCGCGGCATCGGCCACGGCCGGGTGGGCGAGCAGGGCGTTCTCCACTTCGGCGGGGTAGACGTTCTCGCCGCCGGAGACGATCATGTCCTTGATCCGGTCGTGGAGGAAGAGGAACCCTTCCTCGTCGAGCCACCCGGCGTCACCGGTGCGGAACCAGCCGTCGTCGGAGAGGATGGCCGCCGTCTCCTCGGGCTTCTTCCAGTACCCCAGCATGTTCTGGTCCGACCGTGTCCAGATCTCGCCCACCTCGCCGGTCGGGACCTCCTCGCCGGTGTCGGTGTCGACGATCCGTAGCTCGACGTGGTCGAAGGGCCGGCCGGCCGAGCGCAGCAGGTGGGCCCGGGGCCCGTCGGGGTCGTGGTCCTCGGGTAGGAGCGAGGTGATGGCCCCGGTCGTCTCGGTGAGTCCGTAGACCTGGGCGAAGTCGCAGCCGAGCGCGGCCATCGACCGGACGAGCAGGTCCTCGCTGATCGGTGCGGCGCCGTAGAACACGGTGCGGAGCGAGCTCACGTCGGTGGTGGCCAGCTCCGGGGTGGCCAGCAGGAACATGAGGAGTACGGGGACGACGAAGGACTCGGTGATCCGGTGGTGCTCGATGGCCCGGAGGACCACCACCGGGTCGAGATCACGGATCACCACCGAGTGGCCGCCGTGGGACATGCCGGCCAGGGCCCAGCCGGCGCCGCCGATGTGGAAGAGGGGCATGGCCACCATGCTCACGGTGTCGTTGTCGATCCGGAAGACCCGCTCGGCCTCGGTGAGGATGCAGGTGATGTTGTCGTTGGTGATCATGACGCCCTTGGGCAGCCCGGTGGTTCCCGACGTGTAGAGCTGGATGACCACGTCGCCTCCGTCGGCCACGTGCCCGGGGTCGGGGGCCCGACCGGGGGCCTGCTCGTCGAGCCAGGCGTCGTAGGCGTCGAGGTGGACCAGGCGTCGGACCCCGGGTGCCCCGGCCAGGATCTCCTTGGCCGTGGCCTCGTAGTCCGGCCCGGCCAGCAGCACCAGGGCGTCGGAGTCGTCGACGATGACCGTGAGCTCGGCCGGGGCCAGCCGCCAGTTGAGGGCCACGTCGACGGCTCCGACCAGGGCGCACCCGAAGAGCACTTCGAAGTACTCGATGCTGTTGCGGTCGAGGAAGGCCACCCGGTCACCGGGACCCACCCCCTCGGCGGCCAGGGCCCGGGCCACCCGGCAGGCCCGTCCGAAGACCTCGGACCAGGTGAGCGACCGGTGCTCGTCGCTGAGCATGGGGGCGTCGGGGGTTTCGGTGGCCCAGTGCCGGATGATGCCGGCCACGGTCCGGGTCATCGTCCTGGGGCCACCCGCTCCTCCGGTGGCGGTGCTGTCGCCGGTGTCGCCGGTGTCGCCGGTGGTCCCCACCCTGCTCGATGTCCCCACGATTGCTCCCTCGATCGGTCCGACCCTGCCCATCGCCTGCGTGGTCGCCACTGTACGCCTGACGCAACCGGGGGGCAGCCGGGGCCGTCCGGCGGCCGGTGGGCGGTGGGCGGGCTGGCCGGTGGGCCGGTGGGCCGGCCGGCGGGCGGTCGGTCCGGTGGGGTGCCGCTACGGTGGCGGGCGTGGCAACCGGTGGAGGGAGGTGGTCGAGGTGGCCCACGTACTGTTGACGGCGGTCGGTTCGGACCGGCCCGGGATCGTCGCGGCCCTGGCCGGGTCCCTGGTCGACCAGGGGTGCAACCTGGAGGACTCGACGATGACCATCCTGCGGGGCCAGTTCGCCGTCCTGCTCGTGGTCGACACGCCGGACGGGACCGGTCCCGGCGACGTGGAGGCGGCCCTGGCCCCCGTGGCCCGCTCGCTGGACCTGGTGGTGGCGGTCCGGCCCATCGAGGAGCAGGTCGACCCGGTGGGGGACGGGCCGGCCGGGGGTGACGGGGGCGCCGGTGGGGGGACCGTGACCTTCTCCGTCCACGGTGCCGACCGTCCGGGTATCGTCCACCGCGCCGCCCAGGCCCTGGCCGACGCCGGGGGGAACGTCATCGACCTGTCGACCCGCCTGGTCGGCTCCGGGGAGGCGCCGGTGTACGTGCTCATCCTGACGGTGGGGTTCCCGCCCGAGGTCGACCGAGACGCCGCGGCGGCCGAGGTGCGGGCCACCCTCGAGGCGTTCGGGGTCCACTGCCAGTCCCACGACGCCGACGCCGACGTCCTCTAGCCCCGGCCGACCACCGACCGCCACCCGCCGCGCCACCGTGTCCGTCCGCCCCGTCCTCGCCCTGCCCGACCCGGTGCTGACCCGGCCGGCGGCGCCCGTCGGCCCCCTCGACGACGCCGCCCGGGCCCTGGCCGTGGACCTGGTCGACACCATGCGGGTGTCACCCGGGTGCGTCGGGTTGGCCGCACCGCAGATCGGCGTGGGCCTCCGGGCCTTCGCCGTCGACGTGTCCGGTCACAAGAAGGCCCGGTCGTGCCACGGGACGTTCGTCCTCTTCGACCCCGAGATCCTCGAGGCCTCCGACCCGGTGGCCGGTCGGGAGGGCTGCATGAGCGTGCCCGACCTCACCGGCGACGTGGCCCGGGCCACCCTGGTCACCGTGCGGGGCACGGACCCCGAGGGCCGGGTGCGGACCCTGACGGTCGACGCCTTCGAGGCCCGGGCCGTACTCCACGAACTGGACCACCTGGACGGCCTGGTCTTCCTCGACCGGGTGGACGGTCCGCACGGCATCTTCACCCGTAAGGTGTACCGGTGACCGACGCCACCACCACCGACCCGGACCGCCTCTACTTCCGCCAGCTACTGGCCGGCCGGGACTTCGCCGTGGGCGACCAGGTGGCCCTCCAGATGGCCAATTTCGTCTACCTCATCGGGGACCGGACGACCGGCGAGGCGCTGATCGTGGACCCGGCCTACGGGGTGGACGACCTCCTCGGTCTGCTGGACGCCGACGGTATGCGCTGCGTGGGGGCCCTGGCCACCCACTACCACCCCGACCACGTGGGCGGCGACATGATGGGCTGGGGCATCGAGGGGATCGTCCGCCTGCTCGAGCGGACCCCGGTGCCCGTCCATGTCCAGGCCGACGAGCAGGAGTGGGTCTCGCGTTCCACCGGGGTCGGGGCCGGCGACCTGGTGGCCCACCACGGCGGGGACGTGGTCGCCGTGGGCGGGGTCGACGTGACCCTGCTCCACACCCCGGGCCACACCCCGGGCAGCCAGTGCTTCCTGGTGGGGGGGAAGCTGGTCTCGGGCGACACCCTCTTCCTCGACGGCTGCGGTAGGACCGACCTCCCCGGCGGCGACCCCGAGGCCCTCTACCGGTCCCTCACCACCACCCTGGCCGCCGTGCCCGACGAGGCCGTGCTCTACCCCGGTCATCTGTACTCGCCCGAGCCCTCGGCCACCCTGGGGGACACCCGGGCCAACAATTACGTCTTCCGCCTGCGGACGCCGGAGCAGTGGCTCTCCATGTTCGGCGGCTGACCGCCGGGGACCGGGCCCGGCCGGTGGGCCGGCCGGTGAACCTGCGGGTGGCCCGGCCGGTGAACCTGCGGGTGGCCCGGCTGGTGGCCCGGCCGGTGGCCCGGCTGGTGGCCCGGCCGGTGGCCGACGGTCCCCGCCGGGACCTCTACGATCGGGTGCCATGAGCCAACCACTTCCCGGCGACGCCACGATCGTCGTCGTGGGCGCTTCCCTGGCCGGCCTGCGGGCCGCCGAGGAGCTCCGCCACGAGGGGCACGCCGGACCCGTGATCATCGTGGGCGACGAGCTCCATGCCCCCTACGACCGTCCGCCCCTGTCCAAGCAGCTCCTGTCGGGGAAGTGGGAGGTGGACCGCATCCACCACCACGCCCCCGACGTGCTGGACACCCTGGGGCTCGAGTTCCGCCTGGGCCACCGGGCCACGGCGCTCGACACGGACGCCCGCACGGTGACCATCGCCGACGAGGGGGACCTGCACTACGACGGGCTCATCGTGGCCACCGGCGCCGCCGTGCGCACCATCGAGGGCACCGTCGGCCTGCCCGGGGTCCATGTGCTGCGGACCCTCGACGACTGCCTGGGGCTGAAGGCGGGCCTGGCGGCGGCCGGTCCCGAGCCCCGGCTGGTGGTCATCGGCGCCGGGTTCATCGGCGCCGAGGTGGCCGCCACCGCCCACGGCCTGGGGGCCCGGGTCACGGTGGTCGAGGCGCTGGCCACGCCGCTCGAGCGGGTACTGGGGGAAGAGATGGGCCGGGCCTGTGCGGGCCTGCACACCGACGCCGGCGTGGCCCTGCGGACCGGGGTCGGCGTGGCCGGGGTCACCGCCGACCCGGGCGGCGACGTGCCCGTGGTGGTGCACCTGGCCGACGGGACGTCGCTGGACGCCGACGTGGTGGTGGTGGGCGTGGGCGTGACGCCGGCCGTCGGGTGGCTCGAGGGGTCGGGCCTCACCGTGGAGAACGGGGTGGTGTGCGACGGCTCGCTGTTCGCCGGCGACCGGGTCACCGCGGCCGGCGACGTGGCCCGGTGGTACCACCGGGGGCTCGACCAGGACCTGCGCCTCGAGCACTGGACCAACGCCGCCGAGGGCGGCGCGGCGGCGGCCCGGAACCTGCTGGCCGGGTCGGCCGATGCCGTCCCCTACGAGCCGGTGCCCTTCTTCTGGTCGGACCAGTACGCCACCAAGATCCAGGTGGTCGGGCGCCCGGCCCCGGACGACGAGGTGGTGGTGGTCGAGGGGTCGGTGGACGAGCGCAAGCTGGTGGCCCTCTACCGCCGGGGGGACCGGTTGAGCGCCGTCCTCGGGTTCAGCCGTCCCCGCCAGCTGATGTCCTACCGGCCGCTGCTGGCCGCCGGGGCGTCCTTCGACGAGGCGCTGGCGCTGGCCAGGTCCTGAGCCGGTAGGCCGTCCGGGCCGGGGGGACCGGTGGCCCCGTCGGCCCCGTCAGGCGCGGCGCGGCCCCGACGCCGCCGGGGCAGGTGCAGCCCCTGGGCGACGGCCACGGCCCGGGCGATCTCGGCGGCGGTCGGTTCCTCCCCGCCGTAGGAGTGGCGGTCCACCAGGGTGGCCGCCCACAGCACGTCGTCGCGGCGGTCGGGCGCGGCCCGGGCCAGCCGCCCGGCGTAGCGCAGGAGCGTCTCGTCGGGGAGGCGCCGGATTCCGCCCCGGGCCCCGGCCCGCTCGAAGCCGGCGGCCACCCGGTGGGCCCAGGTCGGCGGGCGACGCCGGTACCACCGCAGGAGGGCCACGGCGCCGGCCACCAGCACGATGACCAGACCCACGGGCACGACCGGGATCCGCTTCAGCTGGGTAATGGCCCCGTGGACGATGACCGACCCCGGGCTGGGGTTGGCCAGGGGCACGTCGGCCGTCGGGTCGAAGTTCTGCCAGCCGTAACCGGGGAACCACACCTGGACCCAGGCGTGGGCGTCCTTGGCCTCGACGTCGTAGAGGTCGGTGATGGGGTTGTAGGAGCCGGGGACGTAGCCGGTGGTCTCCCGGGCCGGGATCCCGAGCGACCGCAGCATGACCACGGTGGCTGTGGAGATCTGCTCGCAGTAGCCCACCCGTGAGCCGAAGAGGAACGACGACACGGCGTCCTCGCCGGGGTTGAGGGGCGGGATGTCGGTCGAGTAGTGGACGTGCGAGGACATCCACTGCTCGATGGCCTCGACCTTCTGGTAGGTGTGGGGATCGGCGTCGCCGGGCTGGGAGATGCCCGCGGTGATCTGCTGGGCCAGGGCGGTGATCCTCGGGTCGAGGGCGGGGAGCTGGAGGTAGCGCTGGGCCTCGGCAGGGGGCAGCGCTGATTCGGCCACGCCGTCGGCCACCGGGAAGGTGGAGGCGATGAGCTCGCTCGGCGTGGGGACGGAGACCTCGGAGACCACGGTGTAGACCGTCCCCTGCCCCATGGTGGAGCCCGAGACGATCGTCCCGTCGTTGGTCACGGTCAGGTGGTTGGTGGGCAGGTAGACCCGGGTGGCGTTGTCGGCGTGGAACACCAGGTTGGGACCGGACTGGGCCAGATAGAAGGTCTGGATGTCGGTGGTCGGCACGCCCCCGGCCGAGCCCTGGTCGGTCGTGGACGGGATGTCGAAGGGCGACCCGCCGGTGATCTTGTGGGCGTTGGACCCGCTGACCGGGTTGGCGTCCTGGGTCCAGCTCTGGCCGTCCCAGTGGTCGAAGGTCTCACCGATCCAGTAGGTGGGCTGCGAGGCGCGTACCCGCATGACGACCTCGTTGCCCAGCGAGGCCCGTTGTCCGGTGTCGAGGGACTTGGCGAAGCCGAGGTACCCCCCGACCTTGGTCCGGCCCGTCGGGGAGGCGGCGTGGGCGGGCAGCGACCCCGAGGACCCGCCGTCGTTCAGATTGGTGGGGTTGTCGACGGCGGTGTCGCCCGCGGCCGACGACGGGAAGACCAGCGCGGTGGAGACGTGGGGGGCGGGGAGGACGGCCACGAACACCACGGTCAGGACGACCACGCCGACCGCCGCTCCGGCCAGGGTCCGCCAGGGGACCCCCCGGGCCCCGGCCATGGTCTGCCACTGGGCCACCAGGCCCCACAGTCCGAAGGCCGCCCAGGCGATGACGTAGGGGACGAGCGAGAGGTCCACGGTCTGGGCCGCGGCGACGGCCATCAGGGCGGCTGACCCGGCCAGGGAGTAGGCGATGTCCTTGCGGGCCGGGACGTCGAAGGCGTGGGTGGAGAGCACCCAGGCGAACAGGATGGCCAGGGGACCCTCGACCGTGGAGATGTCGCCGGGCGTGGCCGTCCGGGTGGCCGTGATGATGAACCAGATGAACCCGCCCACCACGCAGACGGCCAGGATGGGCTTGACCAGGGCCATGGGGTGCTCGCGGCGGCGGTAGGAGAAGACGTTGCCCACCACGGTGGCCACTCCCGTGGCCAGGGCGATGGCCAGGCCCAGCTCCCCGAGGTGGTAGCAGGCGGCGATGGACACCACCACGGCACCGGTGGAGGCCACGCGGAAGGGGATCGAGTGCTCGGGCGGGCCGGGTCGGTTGGCCCGGACGATCTGCTGCCAGAGGGTCATGTCGGGCCCCCGGTCCCGCCGACCGCGCCCGGACCGTCGACGCCGGGCCCCGAGGGGGGCGGCCAGGGGGCGCCCAACGGGATCCCGGCTCCGGGGGCGGCGCCCCCGGGGGCCACGGCCCGGGCCAGCCGACGCCCGGCCCCCACCAGGTCGTGCACCGGGCCGACCGTCGGGCCGGTGTCCTCCAGGCTGGCCACCACCACACCCCGACCGGCCTCGAGGTGGCCGGCGATCTCGGCCATGCTGCGCTCGGCCAGGCGTTCGGCGTCGTCGGGGTCGGCGGGCAGGGACACCTCGACGACCACCGGTTCGGCGGCGGCGGCCTCGGACTCTCGGACCATGAGGAGCCCGGTGTGCGAGGTGGCGGGCCAGTGGACGGTGCGGCGGCCGTCGCCGGGTTGGTAGGGGCGCACCCCCTTGGGCTCGCCGGCCACCGCGGGGACGCGTCGGAGGGCGTCGCCGACGGAGTCGTCGGGCAGCTTCGGCCGGTCGGTCCGGGTGCCGAGGCGCGGGGCCACGTGGAGGGGCCGGGGGAGGGGGACCATGACCTCCCGGGCCCACCAGACGATGCCGAAGGGCGAGCACGAGGCGATCTCCACGGCCACCGAGCGCAGCACGCCCCGTCGGGCCGGCACCAGGGTGACCGTCGCCGTCCGGGTCCCCGTGGCCCGACCCTCGGCCCGGGCCTCGGGCCCCCAGGGGACCAGCGGTCGGATACGCACGGCGCCGGTGGTCGTGACGGTGAGGTCGGTCGACCGGCCGGTGACGGTGTCGGACGGGCACTCGGTGCAGGTGACCCGTACGCCCCGGATGGCCAGGTACGGCGCCAGCAGCCCGGTGGCCAGCACGGCGGCCAGCATGGCCCCGACGGCCTGGACCCAGCCCGAACCGCTGCTGTGGGCCACGGCCGACCAGGCGAACACGGTGAAGATGCTGGCCAGGAAGGCACCCACCCAGTGCACCGGATGGGAGCGCCGCCGCAGCCGCAGGGACTCGACCGGACCGTGGTGCCGACGGCTCACCGGAGGCTGATCACGGGACGGGGACGGGGACGGTCCGCAGGATGTCGACGACGAGCCCGGCGGCGTCGGAGCCGTCGCCGTCGACCACCAGCCGGTGGGCCAGGCACGACACGGCCACGGCCTGGACGTCGCCGGGGGTCACGTAGGGGCGGCCGGCCAGCACGGAGCGGGCCTGGGCGCTGCGGATGAGCGAGATGGCGGCCCGGGGGCTGGCGCCGAGCCGGACGGTGCCGGCCGTCCGGGTGGCCCGGACGAGGGCCACGGCGTACTGGGCCACCACGGGCTCCACATGGACGGCGGCCGTGGCCCGGATGGCCCGTTCCCACTGGGCCGGGGACGAGACGGCGGCGAGGGTGTCGAGGGCGTAGCGCCCGCCGTCGTGGAGGACCAGCCGCGACTCGGTCTCGGCGTCGGGGTAGCCGACCGACGTGGCGAGCCCGAAGCGGTCCAGCTGGCTCTCGACCAGGGGGAAGGTCCCCATCTGTCCGATGGGGTTCTGGGTGGCCACCACGAAGTGGGGGGTGGGCAGGGGCCACGTCTCGCCGTCGACGGAGACCTGGCGCTCCTCCATGGACTCGAGCAGGGCCGACTGGGTGCGGGGCGGGGTCCGGTTGAGTTCGTCGAGCAACACGATATGGGCGAACACCGGCCCGGGCCGGAACTCCCACGTCCCGGTGTCTTGGGCGAAGACGGACACGCCGGTGACGTCGGAGGGCAGCAGATCGGGATGGCCCTGGATCCGGGACAGGGTGGAGCCCAGCGACCGGGCGATGGCCCGGGCCAGCACGGTCTTGCCCACCCCGGGGACGTCCTCGATGAGCAGGTGGCTGCCCGAGAGCACGGCGATGACCGCGGTGACCACCGGCGCCGGCGTGCCGAGCAGCACCCCCGACAGGTTGGCGTGCAGGGCGTGGGCCACGCCGACGGCCTCCTCGAAGGAGGCGGTGGTGGGTGCCGTCGGGGGTGGGGCGGCTGCGGGTGCCGGGGGTGCCGGGGGTGCCGGGGGTGCCGGGGGTGCCGGGGGTGCGGCCGTGGCCGCTCCCGGGACGGTGGCGGCCGCCGGTGCGGCCACGTCGGGTCCCTGTCCCACCGTGCTCATGCTCATCGGGCCCCCTGTTCCTCCCACACCGCCGTCGGGCACGGCAGGCATCCCCGCCCTGGTGACGGCCTCCTCACGTTACCGGTCCCGGGACGTCGCGGACCTTCGGGCCGCGGTCCGCGTCAGAAGTCGAGGGCCGAGAGCTCGGGGATCGTCGCCTGGGACCGCTCGCGGGCCCGCAGCCACCGTCGGCGGTCGGCCAGGTGCTCGTCCCCGGTCACCCGGGGATCGATGACGGTCGACGGCGTCCAGGCCTCGGCCACGTCGTCCTCCCCGGACCAGATGCCGGTGGCCATGCCGGCCAGGTAGGCGGCACCGAGCGTGGTGGCCTCGAGGACCGGGGACACCTCGACCGGGCGACCGCAGGCATCGGCCAGGGCCTGGGTGAACACCGGGTTGGCCGTCATGCCGCCGTCCACCCGCAGCGACCCCACGCCCAGCCCCGAGTCGGCCTCGGCCGCTTCGAGGAGGTCGGCTCCCCGGTGGGCCACGCCCTCGAGGACGGCCCGGACGATCTGGGGACGCCCGGTGCCCCGGGTGATGCCGACCAGGGTGCCCCGGGCCCCGAAGTCCCACAGCGGGGTTCCGAGGCCCAGCAGGGCGGGGACGAACCACACGTCGTCGGTCGTCTCGCAGGCACCGCCCACCGTGGCCGAGTCGGCGGCGTCGGCGATGAGGCCGAGGTCGTCCCGCAGCCATTCGACGCACGAGCCGGCCGACAGCATGACGGCTTCGATGCCCCAGGTCACCGTGCCGGCCCGACGCCAGGCCACGATGGGGATGGTGCCGGCGTCACCCCGGGCGGCGAAGCCGGGGCGGGTGGCACCCACGCACTGGTCCAGCATGCCGCCGGTGCCGAAGGTGGCCTTGGCCAGGCCCGGGCGGGTGCAGCCCTGCCCGATCAACGAGGCCTGCTGATCGCCGGCGATCCCGGCGATGGTGGGCGCCCCCGCGAGGGCGGTGGCCGGACCCACGTCCCCGGAGGAGTCGACGACGGTGGGGAGGACGGCCTCGGGGATCCGGAGGGCCTCCAGGGTCCGCGGGTCCCATCCCGAGGCGTCCGACGTGATGAGCCCGGAGACGCCGACGTTGGTGGTGTCGGTGACGTGGAGCGCCCCGCCCGAGAGGGTCCAGGCCACCCAGGTGTCGACGGTGCCGAAGGCCAGCTCCCCCCGCTCGGACCGGCTGCGGTCGGGGTCGGCGGTGTCCAGCAGGGCGGCCAGCTTGGTGGCCGAGGCATTGGGGGCCAGGCGGATGCCCTGGGCCTGGAGCTCCAGACAGGTGCCCACCGTGCGGAGGTCCTGCCAGCCGATGCCCGGGCCCACGGGGCGCCCGGACTCCCGCTCCCACACGATGGTCGAGGCCCGCTGGTTGGCGATGCCCACCGACGAGACGGGCCCGCCGTCGGCCAACGCCCGGCCGGCCACGTCCAGGACGGCGGCGGCCATGGCCGCGGCGTCGAACTCCACCAGCCCGGGGAAGGGGGTGTCGGGAAGGACGGGGATGTGGTGGACGTGCTCCACCGCACCGTCGGGGCGGACGATGGCGGCGCGGACCCCCGAGGTGCCGACGTCGACGACCAGGACGCTCACGGCCACACCGCCGGGCCGAAGGGCGAGGGCAGTCCGAGCTTGCCGGGGTTGAGGATGCCGTGAGGGTCGAGGGCCTGCTTGACCGATTCCAGGACCCCGAACGACGCCCCGAGCGCACCGGGAAGGAACCGGGCCCGGTTGATGCCGATCCCGTGGTGGTGGCTGATGGCCCCGCCGGCGGCCACGGTGGCCCGGGTGACCTCGTCCCAGGCCTGCTCGTAGTACCCCTCGGCCCAGGCCTGCTGGGCCTGGTCGAGGGCCGGCGCGGTGGCGTCGGCGTCGGGGATGACCAGCTCGCCCTCGGCCTCGGGGGGACGCCCGGCGAAGGTGAAATAGAGGCAGGCGCCGTCGGTGTAGGCGTGGCTCTGGTGGGAGGAGGCCACGAGCGTCCCCTCCACCTTCCCCAGCGCGGCCAGCACGGCGTCGTAGAGGCCGGGGAGGGCGGACCAGCGGGCCGAGACCTCGACGGTGTCGACCACGATGCCGTGCCGCCACAAGGGGGCCAGCGCCGAGACGTCGTTGCGGTGGGTGAGCCACCGGTCGACCAGGTCGTGGGGGAGCGGTGCCGCGGCGGCGCACTCGGTGTCGACGACGGCCAGGGTGGCCTCGACCAATCCCGGGTCGGCCTCGTCCAGGACCACCAGCACGTTGGTGTCGGGCAGGTCGAACGAGCGGGCCGACTCGGTGCGGTCGTAGAGGCGGAGGACGGCAGGCGTGGCCCCGCGGCGGAGGATCCGCCGGCAGGCCTCGAGGCCGTCGGCGAAGGTCTCGAACCCGAAGGCCCGCCGGCCCGTTCCCTCGGGTACGACGTGCACCCGGAACCGGCCCTCGGTGATGACCCCGAGGGTGCCTTCGCTGCCCACGAAGAGCTGGGTCAGGTCCGGTCCGGTGGCCGACCGGGGGGCGTGTCCACCCGTCCGCACCACGGTGCCGTCGGCCAGGACCACCTCGAGGCCGAGGACCATGTCCTCGATCTTCCCGTAGCGGTTGGAGTACTGGCCCGCCCCCCGGCAGGCCAGCCATCCACCCACGGTGGACAGGTCCATGGATTGGGGCCAGTGGCCGAGGGTGACACCGAAGCCGTCGCGCAGTCCGGCTTCCACGTCGGGCCCGAAGGTGCCGGCCCGGAGGTCGGCCACGAGCGAGACGGTGTCGACGTCGCCGATGCCGGACAGGCCGCAGAGGTCGAGGGACACCCCGCCGTGGATCGGGACGGCCGACCCGCACACCCCGCTGCGCCCACCCGCCGCGGTCACCGGGACCCGGGCCTCGTGGCAGGCGGCCAGCACGGCGGCGACCTGGGCGGTGTCGGTGGGCCGGGCCACCACGGACGGCAGCGCCGGGACCTG
>Ga0302283_1001933_pt1 | contig 16962 bp, 18 predicted proteins | sample III_Fen_E1_4_FD_198770 | JGI IMG/M metagenome (GOLD analysis project Ga0302283, IMG submission 198770) | Peat permafrost microbial communities from Stordalen Mire near Abisko, Sweden - III_Fen_E1_4 | ecosystem: Environmental > Terrestrial > Soil > Wetlands > Permafrost | place: Sweden: Abisko... | reverse complement strand
CAGTGCGGTGAGGGCGGCGTCCAGCGAGGACATCCGGGCCGACAGGCCGGGTCCCACCACGGGAGTGACCGGGACCGTCGGGAGTGCATCGGAGAAGGTGGCCAGCGCCATGGGGCCAGCCTGGCCGGGGGGTGTGACAGGGGGAGTGGGGGGCGCACCGACATTGGGCCGTATCCTGGTTCCGTGACCGAGCCGGGGCCGAGGACCTTCCACATCCGCACCTTCGGGTGCCAGATGAACGAGCACGACTCCGAGCGGCTGGCGGGCGCGCTCGTGGCCGACGGCCTGGTGGCCACGGACGACATGGAGCAGGCGGACGTGGTGGTGTTCAACACGTGCTGCATCCGGGAGAACGCCGACAACAAGTTCTACGGCCATCTGGGCAATCTCAAGACACTCCGAGAGTCGCGCCCGGACATGCAGATCGCCGTGGGCGGGTGCCTGGCCCAGATGGACAAGGAGAAGATCCAGCAGCGGGCCGGGCACGTGGACGTGGTATTCGGGACCCACAATCTGACGTCTGCTCCGGAGCTGCTGCGGCGGGCCGCCGCCGAGGGGCCGGTCCTCGAGATCCTGGACGAGCCGGTCCCCGAGGCCGCCGACCAGCAGACGGCCGCACTGGCCGCCGTGCGCGACCTCCCGTATGCGGCATGGGTGACCATCCAGATGGGGTGCGACAACAGCTGTGCGTACTGCATCGTGCCGGCGGTGCGGGGCCCGGAGGTGTCGCGCTCCATGGACGACCTGGTCGGCGAGGTCGAGGAGCTGGCCCGCCGCGGGGTCACCGAGGTCACTCTGCTGGGCCAGAACGTGAACTCGTACGGGCGGGACCTGACCCGGCGCGCCCCGCTCTTCGGCGACCTGTTGCGGGCCACCGGGGCCGTCGAGGGTATCCGGCGTGTCCGGTTCACCAGCCCGCACCCGAAGGACCTCCGTCCCGATGTGATCGCGGCCATGGCCGAGACGCCGGAGGTGTGCAACCACCTGCACCTGCCGCTCCAGTCCGGGAGCGACTCCGTGCTGGTCGCCATGCGTCGGGGCTACACGGCTGAGCGCTACCTCGACCGCCTGGCGGCGGCCCGGGCGGGAGTCGACGACCTGGCCGTCACCACCGACCTGATCGTGGGATTCCCGGGGGAGACCGAAGCGGACCTCGAGCGGACCCTGGAGGTCGCCGCCGAGGCTCAATTCGACAGCGCCTACACATTCGTCTTCTCACCGCGACCGGGCACGCGGGCCGCAGCCATGACGGAGCAGTTCGTGCCGGCCGACGTCGCCGCCGATCGGATGGAGCGACTCCGGAACGTGGTCGAGCGGTCCGCCCTGGTCAAGCACGACGGTCGGGTGGGCCGGACCGAGGAGGTCGTCGTGGAGGGCCCGTCCAAGCGCGATCCGTCGATCACGACGGGCCGGACCGGCCAGAACAAGCTGGTGCACTTCGCCTCTCCCGAGGGCCGCACCGTGGCGGAGGGCTCCTACGCCACGGTGCGGGTCACCGGTGCCGCCCGCCACCACCTGACGGGAGATCTGGTGGCGGTGTCCTCCCGGCCGTCGCACCGGACGCGCATCCCGGTCACCGCCGGCTGACGTGGACGTCGCCCTGGTCGGGCCCACCGCATCGGGCAAGTCGGCGGTGGCCCTGGACGTGGTGCGGACGGTACGGGCGGCAGGCCCGGCGGGCATCGGCGACGCCATGGGCGGCGGCGATGTCGAACTGGTCTCGGTGGACTCCATGGCCGTCTACCGGGGCATGGACCTGGGCACGACCAAGCCGACCCTGGAGGTGCGGGCCGAGGTCCGGTACCACCTGATCGACCTCGTGGACCCCGACGAGGAGTTCACCGTGACCCGGTTCCAGGAGGCGGCCCGTGGCGCCCGCTCGGCGATCGCCGCACGGGGGAATCGGGCTGTGCTGGTCGGGGGGACGGGCCTCTATCTGCGGGCGGTCACCGACGACCTCGAATTCCCGGGTCGGTTCGACGCGGTGGCCACCGGCCTGCGCCAGGGACTGGACGCGGCCGGGCCGGACGGCAGCGCCGAACGGGCCGCTGCGGTGGCCGGTCTGCACGCGAGGCTCGAGGTCCTGGACCCGGTGGCTGCGTCCCGGATCGAACCGGGGAACGAGCGGCGGGTGGTCCGGGCGCTCGAGGTGACGGTCGGGTCGGGCCGTCCGTTCTCGGAGTTCGGTCCGGGCCTCGAGCGCTACCCGCCGACGACGGTGGCGCTCGTGGGGTTGCGCCCCGTTCCGGAGGCCATCGACCGGCGGATCGGGGAACGGTTCGCCGAGTTGATGGACGCCGGGCTCCTGGACGAGGTGCGGGCACTGGCGGCACGGCCGGCCGGGCTGTCGCGCACCGCCCGTCAGGCCCTCGGGTACCGGGAGCTGTTGGCGCACGTGGAGGACGGCGTGCCCCTCGACGAGGCGGTCGACGAGGCCGTGCGCCGTACCCGGAAGTTCGCCCGCCGGCAGTGGGCGTGGTTCCGGCGGGATCCGCGGATCACATGGGTCGACCCGGAGGACGACCCGGTGGACGCGGTGGTCGCCGCCCTGGACGGGCGCGCGCCGGTGCCGTACCGGTGAGAGACTGTGTCGTGACGCCATGACCACGACCCCACCCGCATCCTCCCTCCTCCGGTTCACCAAACACCACGGTGCCGGCAACGACTTCCTGGTCCTGATCGACCCGGACTCCACGGGGCCGCTTCCGGCCGACCTGGTCCAGGCCCTGTGCGATCGCCGGTTCGGTATCGGCGCCGACGGGGTGATCCAGATCGTCGACGCCCAGGGGGCCGCCGACGTGGGCATGATCCTCCAGAATGCCGACGGTCGTGAGGCCGAGATGAGCGGCAACGGGATGCGTTGCCTGGCGCAGGCGGCCGTCCTGAGCGCGCTGGTGTCCCCGCCCGAGTTCACCGTGGCCACCGCCGTCGGGGTCAAGACCGTGGAGTACGTCGAGGGCGACCGGGTCCAGGTGGCGGAGGCCTCGGTCGACCTGGGCACGGCGGTCCTGGGACCGGACCAGCCGCAGAAGTTCCTCGACCGGAAGGTGCGGACGGTCGACATGGGCAATCCGCACGTGGTGATGTTCGGCCCCACGTTGGAAGGGGTCGACGTGGCCGGGATCGGCGGCGACCTCCAGTCGGTCTATGAGGGCGGCATCAACGTGGAGTTCATCGCCTCGGGCGACGAGCCGGGGGTCCTGGACCTTCGTGTGTTCGAGCGGGGTGTGGGCGAGACCGAGGCCTGCGGCACGGGGAGCGCGGCGGCGGCGGCAGCAGCCCGGAGCTGGGGCCTGGTGGGGGACCTGGTCACCGTGCGCAATCCGGGCGGCACCCTTCTGGTGACGCTGGACGGTGACCGGGCACGACTGCGGGGTCCGGTCCACCGGGTGGCCTCGGTCATCGTGGACCCGGTGGCGATACTGGACGCCGCCCGCCCGGTGGCCACGGCCGCCCGATGAACGGACGCCGATGAGCCACCACCGCCGATGAGCCACCACCGCCGATGAGCCACCACCTCCGATGAGTCCCAACGAATCGGCGTTCACCGACACCCTGATCTCCCGCGAGGTGCGGGAGCGCATCGTCATCGTGGGGGTGACCTTCCCCACGGGGACCCCGGCGGCCACCGAAGCCGGGCTGGACGAGCTGGCGCTGCTGGTGGACACCGCGGGCGCCGACGTGGCCGGCCGGATCACCCAGCGCCGGACCACGCCCGATCCGGCCACGTACCTCGGCAAGGGCAAGGCCGAGGAACTCCTGGCCGTCTGCCTCGAGGTGGATGCCGACACGGTCGTGTTCGACGACGACCTCTCCCCGGCCCAGCAGCGCAACCTGGAGAAGATCCTGGGCCGGACGGCCATCGACCGGACCGCGGTGATCCTGGACATCTTCGCTCAGAACGCCCGCACCCCCGAGGGCCGTGCCCAGGTGGAGCTGGCGCTGCTCCGCTACCGGCTGCCCCGGCTGCGGGGCCGGGGTCACGGCCTCAGCCAGCAGGCCGGTGGGATCGGCACCCGGGGACCCGGCGAGACCCAGCTCGAGGTGGACCGACGGCGCTTGGTGCAGCGGATGACGCGTCTCGAGGCCGACCTCCGCCAGCTCGACCGCACCCGTCGGGTCCAGCGCCGCGGCCGCCAGCGCGGCCGCCAGCGCACGGTGTCGCTGGTGGGCTACACGAACGCGGGCAAGTCGACCCTACTGAACCGGCTGTGCGCCTCCGACGTGCTGGTGGAGGACCGCCTGTTCTCCACGCTCGACCCCCGCACCCGCAGATTCGACCTGCCCGGTGGCGAGCTCGTCCTCCTGACCGACACCGTGGGCTTCGTGCGCAAGCTGCCCCACCAGGTGGTGGAGGCGTTCCGCTCCACGCTCGAGGTCGTGCTGGAGTCGGATCTCATCGTGCACGTCGTGGACGGTTCCGCCCCGGACCTGCAGGGACAGATCGACGCCGTCCACTTGGTGCTGACCGAGATCGGTGCCGACGGCCTGCCCGAGCTCCTGGTGGTCAACAAGGCCGACGCACTGGGCAGTGGCGACGACGACACGGGTGAGGAGGCCCGTCGGCTCCTTGAGGCGCACCCCGGCTCCGTGCTCGTGTCGGCGCGGACCGGCGCCGGTATCGACGAGCTGCTGGTGACCATCGGCGACCGCTTGCGGGTCGGGGACCGGGTGGTCGAGCTGGAGATCCCCTGGGCCCGGGGCGACGTCCTGGCCGCCGTCCACCGCGAAGGGGAGATCGTGGGGGAGGAGGCCGGGGAGGCCGCCACCCGGATCCAGGTCGTCCTGGACGAAGCCGGCAAGGCCCGCTTCGCGGAGTTCCTGGCGTCGTGACCTCGGCGCCCACCGGTCCCCGCGCCGCCGCCGGCTTCGCTCCGCCACCGTATCCCTACGAGCGCCTGAACGGGGCCAAGGCGCGGGCCACCGAGCGGTTCGCCGACCGGGGTGGGCTGGTCGACTGCTCCATCGGCACTCCGTGCGATCCGCCGCCGGACGCCGTCCTGGCGGCGATGGCGTCCTCGGGGACCGAGCGGGGCTACCCGACGTCACCGGGGTCCCCGGCCTACCGACGGGCGGCGTCGGACTGGATCCGACGCCGATTCGGCGCCGAGGTGGACCCGGACGCCGAGTTGGCGGCCTGTGTGGGCACCAAGGAGTTCGTGGCCACCACCGCGCAGTTCCTGCGCCTGCGCACACCGGATCGCGACACGGTGCTGTACCCGTCGGTGTCGTACCCGACGTACGCCATGGGGGCGACACTGGCCGGGGCACGGGCCGTCCCCGTGCCCGAGCTGCCGGGTGGGGGCCTGGACCTCGACGCCGTCGACCCGACGGACGCGGCGAGGGCCCTCCTGGTGTGGATCAACTCGCCGTCCAACCCCACGGGACTCCTGACCGACCTCGACCGCTCGGCGGCGTGGGGTCGTGAGCGGGGGGTCCCGGTGTTCAGCGACGAGTGCTACACCGAGTTCACCTGGGACGGGCCGCCACGCAGCATCCTCGAGTCCGGATCCGACGGGGTGGTCGCCGTCCACTCGCTGTCCAAGCGATCGAACCTCGCCGGGGTGCGGGCAGGCTTCTACGCGGGGGATCAGGACCTGGTGACGTACCTCCTCGACGTCCGGCGCCACGCCGGACTGATGGTCCCCGGGCCGGTGCAGGCCGGTGCGGTCGTCGCCTTCGACGACGATGCGCACGTCGACGAGCAGCGGGAGCGGTACCGCGGTCGCCTGGCATTCCTGTCCGAGGTTCTCACCGGCGCCGGGCTCCCCGTCGCACCGCCGGCCGGGGCCTTCTACCTGTGGGTGCCGGTCCCGGACCGGTACGCCGACGGATGGGCGCTCTGTGATCGGCTGGCCGACGATGCCGGCCTGCTGGTGAGCCCGGGCGAGCTCTACGGCGAGCGGGGGCGTGGCCACGTGCGGGTCGCCGTGGTCCAGCCGATGGACCGGCTCGAACTGGTGGCCGAACGGCTGGCCGCCACCGGCTGACGGTGGGGTCGGCCGACGGACGACGGACGACGGCGGGGTCGGAGCCGGGCAGTATCGTCTCCATCCATGGCAGACCTGGCAGACCGGATCGAAGCACTGTGGGACCGCGCACCCGACCTGACCCCGTCGGACACGGAGGCCCTGGCTGTGGTGACCGAGGCGATCGACCTCCTGGACTCGGGTGCGGCCCGGGTGGCGGAGGTGGACCCGATCACCGATCAGGTGGTGGTCCACCAGTGGCTCAAGCACGCGATCCTGATGCTGTTCCGCCTCCGGTCGATGGAGACCATCGAGGCGGGGCCGTTCGAGTTCGCCGACAAGCTGCCGTTGAAGCGTCACTTCGAGGCGGCCGGGGTACGGGTGGTGCCCGGTGCCTCGGCACGGTGGGGGTCGTACCTCGCCCCGGGTGTCATCTGCATGCCCAGCTACGTGAACATCGGCGCCCGGGTGGGTGCGGGCACCATGGTCGACACGTGGGCCACGGTGGGCTCGTGCGCGCAGATCGGCGAGCAGGTCCACCTGTCCGGCGGCGTGGGGATCGGCGGCGTGCTCGAGCCCGCTCAGGCCGCACCGGTGATCATCGAGGACGAGGTCATGATCGGCAGCCGGGCCATGATCACCCAGGGGGCCCGTGTCGGGCGGGGCTCCGTCGTCGGTGAGGGGACCATTCTCAATCCGTCCATCCCGGTGATCGACGCCGAGACCGGCGACGAGCTGAGCCGGGGCCACGTGCCTCCGTGGTCGGTGGCTGTGCAGGCCAGTCGGCGGCGCGACTTCGCCGGTGGCGAGTTCTACCTGCCCTGCGTGCTCGTGCTGAAGCGGCTGACCGAGGGCCAGCGCCACGACAAGGCCCAGTTGAACGACATCCTCCGCACCCACGGGGTGTCGATGTGACCGCGCGCTGTCGTGACCGGGGTTCCGAGGCGGACGGGGTGAGGGTGTGAGCGGATCGGGTGACCACGCCGGAGACGTCGTCGGCGCGGACGAGGTGCTTCCCGACGGGCTGCTCGGACTGGCCACTGCACTGGTCGGGATCCCGTCGGTCAGCCACCACGAGGGCCCGATGGCTGATGCAGTCGAGGCCGCACTCGGACTCTGCCCGTGGCTGGCCGTCGAACGGGTGGGGGACAACGTCGTGGCCCGCACCGACCTGGCGCGGGAGCGACGGGTGCTGCTCGCCGGCCACCTCGACACCGTTCCACCGGCGGAGGGCAACGACGAGCCACGGCTGGAGGGGACGACGCTGCACGGTGTGGGAGCGGTGGACATGAAGGGCGGGCTCGCCGTCTTCCTGCACCTGGCGGGAATGCTCGATGCCCCTCCGGTGGATCTGAGCTGGTGCTTCTACGCCGGGGAGGAGGTGGCCCGGGAGCACAACGGTCTGCTGCACCTGTGGGAGGCACGGCCCGATCTGCTCGCCGCCGATGTGGCCGTGCTCGGCGAGCCCACCGGTGGAGTGGTGGAGGCCGGCTGCCAGGGGACGCTGCGGGTACGGGTGTCCCTCGCCGGGTTGCGGGCGCACACGGCGCGCCCTCACGCCGGACGCAACGCCATCCACCGACTGGCCGGGATCCTGACCGCCATCGACGGCTTCGAGGTCCGGCGACCGGTCATCGACGGGTGCGAGTACGCCGAGCAAATGCAGGTCGTGTCCGTCGAGGGTGGGGTGGCCGGCAACGTGGTCCCCGACCGGGCCACCGTGGTGGTGAACCACCGGTTCGCGCCCGACCGTACGGTCGCACAGGCGGAGTCGGCGGTGCGACAACTGCTCGAGCCGTTCCTCGAGCCGGGCGACCACTGGGAGCTGCTGAACGCGGCCCCGGCGGCCCCGCCGGCGCTCGACGACCCGGTGCTGTCGGCCCTGGTGGCGGCCAGCGGGGACGCGCCACGGGCCAAGTTGGGGTGGACGGACGTGGCGTTCTTCGCCGAACGAGGAGTGCCGGCTGCCAACTTCGGCCCCGGTGACCCGCTCCTCGCCCACACGCCCGGTGAGCGCGTGGGTGCCGCTGAGCTCGCCCAGGTGGCATCGGTACTCGACGCGGTGCTTCGGGCCGAGGGGTAGGACCTCGGGGAAGAGCCCGGGGGGACGGGAACGGTGGGCCGGGACCGATGGCTAGGGTCGGCCCATGACCATCTCCTCCCGCACACTGGGCAGCTCCGGACTCGTGGTGTCGTCGCAGGGCCTCGGCTGCATGGGTATGAGCGAGTTCTACGGCCCCGGCGACGAGACCGAGTCGACCGCCACCATCCTCCGGGCGCTCGACCTCGGCGTCACCTTCCTCGACACCGCCGACATGTACGGCCCGTTCCTGAACGAGGAGCTGGTCGGCCGGGCGATCGCCGGCCGGCGCGACGAGGTCGTCCTCGCCACCAAGTTCGGGATCGTGCGGACGGGCGACCCGACGGTCCGGTCGATTCGTGGTGACGCCGAGTACGTGCGTCAGGCCTGTGACGCATCGCTGCACCGTCTCGGCGTCGACCACATCGACCTCTACTACCAGCACCGCAGCGACGCCGGCGTCCCGATCGAGGAGACGGTGGGCGCCATGGCCGAACTCGTGGCGGCGGGCAAGGTCCGGTACCTCGGCCTTTCCGAGGCGGCGTCGGACACCCTGCGGCGTGCCAGCGCGGTGCACCCGATCAGCGCCCTGCAGTCCGAATGGTCGCTGTGGAGCCGGGACATCGAGGCGGACGTGGTGCCCACCGCACGCGAGCTGGGGATCGGAATCGTGGCCTACAGCCCGCTCGGCCGGGGGTTCCTCACGGGCCAGATCGCCTCGCCCGAGGACTTCCCGGAGGGGGACTTCCGCAAGTTCCTCCCGCGGTTCAGCGGGGACAATTTCGGGCGCAACCTGGAACTGGTCGACCGGGTGCGCGAACTGGCGGCGGCCAAGGGATGCACCCCCGGTCAGCTGGCCCTGGCCTGGGTGCTGGCCCGGGGTGACGACGTCGTGCCGATCCCGGGCACGAAGCGGCGGACCTACCTCGAGGAGAACGTGGCCGCGGCGACCGTGGTGCTCGATGCCGACGATCTGGCGGCCATCGACGAGATCTTCCCGCCCGAGGCCGCAGCCGGTACCCGGTATCCGGACATGGGTCCGATCGGAGCGGCGACGCCGGAGGCATGACGCTGGTCGGGGCCCCGGCGTGCCGGCCTTCCGACGAGCCGAGCGGGCACACACGGAGTTGCACCCCGGCGAGGTGGAGACGGCCGGAATCCCCGTCGGGTCCGTGCCGATGGCCGGCGGTCGGGGAGACCCGATCGCTTCGATCTACCGTCGCACCGTAACGAGCCGCCCGCCCCGCAGGTGCTGCCCCACCTCGTTCCACGTCGGATCACCCCAGACGTTCGTTGTCGCCCTCGACGACGGGGTCAGGTGCTGCGGGTCGTCTCCCGGCGAACCCGAGTGGTGGGCCTCAGAGTCGGCGCAGCACCGTGACGACCTTGCCGAAGACCGTCACCTCGTCCGGGTCGAACACCATCGGTTCGAGCCGGGGGTTGGACGGGGTGAGCACCACCTTCCCGTCCCTGGTGGAGAAGGTCTTCACCGTCGCCTCCTCGTCGGGGATGCCCGCCACCACGATGTCCCCCTTCTCGGCGTCGGGCTGCTGGCGGACCACGACGAAGTCGCCCTCGACGATTCCGGCGTCGATCATCGAGTCACCCTTCACCCGGAGCATGAAGAGCGTTCCGGTACCGGTGAAGTCCTCGGGCAGCGGGTACAGCTCCTCGATGTTCTCCTGGGCGAGGACGCCGGTGCCGGCGGCGACTTCGCCGACCAGGGGTACGTGCCGGAGGGGGCGGGCGTCCACGATGACCTTGGAGGACGGGTCGTAGCAGACCTCGATGGCACGGGGCTTCGTCGGGTCGCGGCGGAGGTAGCCCTCGCGCTGGAGCACGGCCAGGTGCGCGTGCACGGTGGACGAAGACGTGAGCCCCACCACCTCGCCGATCTCCCGGACCGACGGCGGGTAGCCGCGGTCCCGGACCGACTCGGAGATGCAGTCGAGGATCTGCTTGCGCTTCGTGCTCAGTACCTGGGCCATGGGTCCCTCCGCTGTCCGGTCCGCCGTGGGGTCCGTCGTCGTTGTCACACCCCGGTGCGAACGTCTGTTTGCATGAACGTAGCCCGCGGAGACGCCCGAAGCAAACATCTGTTCGAAAAAGGGGTTGACACCGAACAGATGTTCGTGATGGGATGGCCCCATGACGAACACAGGTTCGACGGCGGGCCCGCGACGGGTGGCATCGGGTCCGGTGTCACACCCGGGCCGTACAACGGTGGAAACGGCGACGAAAGGAAGGAACTCCCGATGACAGCGCTTCTCACAGCATCCCTGCCGGGGAACCTGGACGACGAGCCGGTCCGCTCCGTCCGACCGGAGCTCCGGCTGGTCCAGACGCCGGCGTACCGGGGCCCGAGGCTCCGTCCGCGCCTCGAGCCGGCCGCCGATGCCGCCATCGACCGGCTGCGCCCGCCGCGCCGTCACGTGTCCGCCGAAGTGCGGCGGCGGCGGACCCTCCTCGCGATGATGGGCTTTGCGCTGGCCCTCCTCGCTCTTCCGCTGGGCGGATTCGGTGGCACCTCCCACTCCACCGAATCCGCCTTGGCGGCCAACGGGCACCCGGCCACCTACACGGTTCGGGCCGGAGACACGTTATGGTCGATCGCCCAGCGCATGGACCCGAACGGCGACCCGAGGCCGATCGTCTCGCAGCTTGCCGCCCAGGTGGGCAGCTACACGCTGGTCCCGGGCGAGCTGCTCACCCTCCCCTGAACCGGGCCGATGTCCTGGTCGCGGCCGTAGCCACGGGGACCCCCGTTCGGATGCCACAAGGACAGCGCCCGTTCCCCCGGACGAGTCGGGCCGCCGTGGGGTCGACGTCCCCACTGCCCCCCGACGACGTGCCGATGGGCACTAGCCTCGTAGCTGTGCGTTGTCCCTGGTGCCTGGCCGACGACGATCGGGTCGTGGATTCGAGGGTCGCCGAGGACGGGGCGGCCATCCGGCGCCGACGCGAGTGTTCGGGGTGCGGACACCGCTACACGACCTTCGAGCGGATCGACGAGATCCCCCTGATCGTGGTCAAGCGGTCCGGGATCCGCCAGCCGTTCGACCGGGGCAAACTGATCGACGGGCTCCGGGCCGCCACCAAGAACCGCCCGGTCACCGAGGAGCAGCTCGACGTGGTGGCCCGCGAGGTCGAGGACGAGCTGCGTGAGGAGGGCTGGGAGGCCACCTCCGAGCAGGTCGGACTGGCCGTTCTCGAGCACCTCCGGATCGTGGACGAAGTGGCCTACCTCCGCTTCGCCAGCGTCTACAAGGGGTTCGAGGGCGTGGACGACTTCCGGAGGGAAGTGGGACTGCTGACCAAGACCACCGCCCCGAAGCGCCCCGGGGGCTGACCGATGGCCGAGCTCCTCCTGGACGTTCCCCGACGTGCGCTCGCCGTCTACGCGCACCCCGACGATCCCGACGTCTCGTGCGGGGGCACCCTGGCCGCGTGGGCGTCCGCCGGGTGCGAGGTCCACACCCTGATCTGCACCGACGGCGGCAAGGGGACGGCCGACCCGGCCGTCGAGCCGAAGGAGCTGATCGTCGCCCGCGCCGAAGAGGCGGCAGCCGCGGCAGCCGTGCTGGGTCTGGCCGGACAGGCGTTCCTCGGGGTGCCTGACGGCGAGCTCGAGGACCACACCTGGTTCCGGGAGGCACTGGTGGCCGCCGTGCGCCGGCTGCGGCCCGATGTCGTGCTCTGCCCGGATCCGACCGCCGTCTTCTTCGGGCAGGACTACTTCAACCACCGGGACCACCGGGTCACCGGGTTCGCAGTGCTGGACGCCGTGGCGCCCGCCGCGGCCATGCCGCACTACTTCCCCGAGGCGGGTCCGGCCCACCAGGTGGCCACCGTGCTGCTGTCGGGCACGCTGGAGCCCGACGTCTGGGTGGACATCACCGCCACCGTCGAGGCCAAGGGGACGGCCGTCGGCTGCCACCGCAGCCAGTTCCCCGACGGGGGCGAGTGGGCGGCCACCGCCATGCGGCTGGCCGCCGAGGACGCCGGCCGGCACGCCGGGGTCCCGTGTGCCGAGGGCTTCCGGAGACTGCGCCTCGGCGGGTGAGCGAACGGATGGGGACCGTTACCGGTGGCACTCCGGCTGCAGCCCCCGGTCCACCGGCGGGGGACCGGGTGATCCTCCACGTGGACATGGACTCGTTCTTCGCATCGGTCGAGGTGCTCGACGACCCGTCCCTGCGTGGGAAGCCGGTCATCGTCGGAGGGAGCGGGTCCCGGGGCGTGGTCGCGGCGTGCACCTACGAGGCGCGGATGTTCGGGGTCCACTCGGCCATGCCGTCGTCGGTGGCACGGCGCCTGTGCCCCGAGGCGATCTTCCTCGACGGGCGCTTCCACCGGTACACCGAGGAGAGCCGGCGACTCCACGACATCCTGGGCTCGTTCACCCCGCTCGTGGAGGGGATCTCCCTCGACGAGGCGTTCCTCGACGTCACCGGGGGTGTGCACCTGTTCGGCGCCGGTGCCCGCATCGGCCACGAGATCCGAGCGCGTGTCCTCGACGAGATGTCGCTTCCGTGCTCGGTCGGCGTGGGCCGCTCCAAGCTGATGGCCAAGCTGGCCTCGAAGGACGCCAAGCCGCGCGCCTCCCGGACGGGGATCGAACCCGGTCCCGGGGTCGTGCAGGTCCTGGCCCGGGACGAGCTGACCTTCCTCCACCCGAAGCCGGTGCGCGCCCTGTGGGGGATCGGGCCCGTCACCGAACGGCGCCTGCTGGCCCTCGGCGTCACCACGGTCGGTGAGCTGGCCGCCGTCCCGCCCGATGCGCTGGAGCGCTATCTCGGCACTGCGGTGGGGCGCCACCTGTCCGAGCTGGCACGGGGGGTCGACGACCGCCCGGTCGTTCCCGTGCAGGAGGCGAAGTCGATCGGGCACGAGGAGACCTTCACCAGCGACCTCTGGGACCCGGACGACCTCCACCGGCGACTCCACCGGATGGTCGATGCGTCGGCCACGGCACTGCGCCGGGCCGAGCGGGCGGCCCGCACGGTGACCGTCAAGCTCCGGTTCGGCGACTTCACCCAGATCACCCGGTCCCACACGCTGGACGGTCCGGTCGACGCCACCCCGGCGATCGCCGTGGTGGCAGGTGCACTGCTCGACGGCGTCGACGTGGCCAAGGGGGTGCGCCTCCTCGGCGTGAGCCTGTCCGGGCTGTCGGACCCCGGCGCCGGCACCCAGCTGCGCCTGGACCTCGACCCGGGTGGCGAGGCCCCGGGGGCCCGGGAGGGGGCTGAAAGCGAGCCGGTGCCGACCCGGGAGGATGCCGCCGCCACCGCCGGTCGGCTCCAGGAGACCTGGAGCCCGGTGACCGATGCGGTGGACGCCATCCGGGCCCGCTACGGGGGCGAGGCGGTGGGCCCGGCGTCGCTGGTGACCCCGGACGGGCTCCGGGTTCGGAAACGTGGCGAGGCCCAGTGGGGACCGACGGCGTCACCCGGGCCGGCCCCGGGGGCACCGGACCAAGATCCGCTCCAGATCGGCGGGAACCGGGCCGACAAGCTGTAACATGCACCCAGTGGATGCACGACCCGAACTCCGGCTGGCACCCTGGGGCGCCGTGCACCCGGGTACCGGTTGCGCGAGGATGGATCCGGTGGGGACCGTCGAGGCTGACAACTTGTGGAGGGGACGAGCCAGTGCCGCTCTCTGAGCACGAACAACGGATACTGCACGAGCTGGAGCAGTCGCTGTACCAGGAGGACCCGGACTTCGCCGAGCGTGTCCGGTCTGAAACCGTCTACCGCCACGCCGGCCGGTACTGCATCTGGTCCGCACTCGTCTTCGTCGGCGCCCTGGTCTTCATGTTCTTCACCTTCGCCACGTCGCTCGCCCTCGGGTTCGTCGGCGTCGTGGTGATGTTCCTGTCCGGAGTGGTCTTCGCCAACAATGCCCGGCGCATGGGCAAGGCCGGGATCGACGACATCTCGAGGTCCCTCCACACACGCAGCATCAACAATCCGGTCCACGATCCGCGTGACTGGATCCGTGGGCGCTTCCACCGGGACGACTGATCCCCCGGCAGGCGGAGTCGGCCCGTACGCGGCGGACGGCCTGCCGCGACGTGGCACGGCGTCCGCTCCACCCGTGAGCTCCCCACCCGTGGCGTCCCGGCCCGCAGGTGACCTGTCGGCCGGGGAGGTGCCCACGCGGGATATCGGCCCGGTGACGCACTCGGGAGTGGTCCTGGCCGTGGACATCGGCGGCACCAAGATGGAGGCCGGCGTCGTCGACGGACGGGGTCGGATCGTGGTCCGGGAACGTGCCGCCACCCCGACCTCGGACGATCCCGAGCAGGTCTTCGCTGCGCTGAGGGAGATCGTCACCGGCGTGCTCGGCGCATCCCCGGTCCCGCCCGAGCGGTGCGGCGTCGGGTGCGGCGGCCCGATGGGCCACGGGGGCGAGACGGTGTCGCCACTCAACATCCGCGGTTGGCGGCGGTTCCCCCTGCGGGAGCGGCTCGCCGATCTGTGCGGGATGGACGTTGTCGTCGACAACGACGCCAAGGCCCTCGCCCTCGGCGAGGGGTGGACCGGTGCCGCCCGCGGGTCGGCCGACTACCTGGCCATGGTGGTGTCGACGGGCGTCGGCGGCGGGATCGTCCTGGACGGCCGGCTCCTGGACGGCACCGCCGGCAACGCCGGGCACATCGGCCACGTGGTGGTGGAGCCCGACGGGCGGCCATGCGTGTGCGGGGGCCGCGGCTGCCTCGAGGCTGAGGCCTCGGGCACGGCCATCGCCGCCGCCACCGGCAGGCCCGCCGCGGAGGCCGACGAGTCGGTCCGGCGCCGATGCGGGACGATGGTGGGCCGGGCGGTCGCGTCGGTGGCCAACCTCCTCGACCTGCAGCTGGCCGTCGTCGCCGGGTCGGTGGCCCTGGGCTACGGCGACGACTTCTTCGACGCCGCCCGGCAGGAGATCGCCCTCCGGTGCGGTCTCGAGTTCGCTCGACCCACGCAGATCCGACCCGGAGGCCTGGGTGCGGACGGACCGCTGGTGGGCGCGGCTGCGGTGGCGCGCCTCGGTTCGGGCCTGGTGGCCGGGGCGGGCGTGGTGGAGGATGGAGGGTGATGCGCCCGTCCGGACCCACCCCGCCGACCGGAGCGGTCCCGGTGTCCCTGCGCCGGGACGCGGCCACCATGGCCACCGCCGTCCTCCTGCGCCCCGATCTGTGGTTGACCGCACTGGGTGAGCTGCGCCGCATGGCGCCGCCCCTGTGGTGGCGCTCCTCACCCCACCTGCCGACCCCGGACCGGCGGCTGTGGGAGTTCCGCATGGTCACCGCCTACGGCAGGGCCGACGCCGCCCCGTCCCGGGCCGATGTGGTCTCGTTCCTCGAGTGGTGCAGGGCGACGGCGGCCACCTCCCCACCTCGCCCGGGCGGGCTCGGGTAGCGACGGGGCGATGGAGCGTCCGCTGCGGTTCGGGGGAGGGTCGGCGCCCGCCCCGATGTCCGCTGCGGACGGCGCCGGACCGGGGCGCTCACCGTCCCTCGCGACCCGTCGTGCCCTGGTGTTGAACGCCACCTTCGAGCCGCTCGGGATCGTGTCATCCCGCCGTGCCGTCCTGCTCGTGCTCGACACGAAGGCCGAGCTGCTCCACGCCACCGAGCGGGTGTTCCGGGCGGAGCGGGTGAGCGTACCGGAGCCATCGGTCGTCCGACTGGTCCGCTACGTCAAGGTGCCGCACAACTACCGGGTGGCGGTCAACCGGCGCACGGTCTTCGCCCGGGACGGCGGCCGGTGCCAGTACTGCGGTGCGTCCGCCGAGAACCTCGACCACGTGATCCCCCGCAGCAAGGGCGGCCCGCACACGTGGGAGAACGTGGTGGCCGCCTGCCGTCCGTGCAACACCCGCAAGGAGGACCGGTTGCCCCACGAGGCCGGAATGGAGCTCCGATCGATCCCGGCCGCGCCCCGCCACCGAGTCCAGCTGCTCGCCCTGTGCGGCAGCACCAGCGACGACTGGGCCGACTACCTCGGCCCCCAGGTGATGGCTGCGCGCCGCAGGAGCGCCTGACTCCTCGGGGACCGAGGTGGTCCGCTGCCGGCACCGGAGGACCGGTGGGAGACTGGACCCGTGTCGGACGGGTGGCGGATCGAGGAACGTGTCGCACCGCCGGCCGACCTGCACGCGTCCTGGCCGTCGGTGGAGCGCAACCCCTCGGCCCGTGCCGTCGCCCGGTGTCGGCCGACCGGCACCGCGGTCGTGCTCGGTTCGACCCAGCCCCCCGACGTCGTGGCGGGAGGGACCGGTGGCATCGATGTGGTGCGCCGCCGGTCGGGCGGGGGAGCGGTGCTGGTCACCCCGGCCGACCCGGTATGGATCGATGTGTGGGTGCCGGCGGCTGACCCGCTGTGGACCGCCGACGTCACCGGGGCGTTCCTGTGGCTGGGGAGCACGTGGGGGTCGGCACTGGAGCGGCTCGGGCTGACCGGGGTCGACGTGCAGGGATTGGCACCCGGTGCGTGCACCCGGTGGTCGGCGCTGGTGTGTTTCGGCGGCGTCGGTGCCGGTGAGGTGACGGTCGATGCACGCAAGGTTGTGGGCCTGGCCCAGCGACGCACGCGCCACGGCGCCTGGTTCCACGGGGCGTGCGTCGTCCACTGGGACCCGACCGTCCTGCTGGGGGCGCTGGCCCTGGACCGGGACGAGCGGGATGCCGCCGCCGCCGGCCTGGCCGGCGCCGTGGCCGGCGTGGCCGACGCCGCCGTCGCCCAGGGGAGCGCGGTGCCGCCGTCGGCTGATGCGGTCGCCGGTGCGTTCCTCGACGCCCTCACCGAGCAGTAGGACCCCGGACCGGAGATCAGGACCCCTGGCAGATGGTAGGACCCCTGGCCGGTCGGTGGGACCCCGGCACCTCGCGGTGGGGCCCCGGCCCCGAGCGGTAGGACCCCT
>Ga0302283_1001922_pt1 | contig 17003 bp, 14 predicted proteins | sample III_Fen_E1_4_FD_198770 | JGI IMG/M metagenome (GOLD analysis project Ga0302283, IMG submission 198770) | Peat permafrost microbial communities from Stordalen Mire near Abisko, Sweden - III_Fen_E1_4 | ecosystem: Environmental > Terrestrial > Soil > Wetlands > Permafrost | place: Sweden: Abisko... | reverse complement strand
TCGCCCCCGACGATCGGGGTGAGCGGATAGCCGAGCCTCACGCCGCCGGAGAAGCCGGCCGCGGTCCCGACGAAATCGGTCGGCGGCAGCGGGACGAACGCGGTGAGCGCGAGGAGGCCATAGGGCCTCCGCACGGGCCGGCGCGGGCCCTCGGGAGCCGCGCTCCGGGAGCCCTGTTGCGCGGGGCTCACCTCGACCGCCGCACCGGCCACGACCTCGATCGCCATCGACCAGGCGGCGCCCTGGGGCGCGTAGACGTGCACCACGTGCGGGCCCGGCGGCAGCCAGCCTGACCACTCGCCCGTACCGACCCGGCTCTCGTCGACCGCGATGAGGTTCGCGCCGTCGGGCGCATGCACGGTGACGCGCCCTCGATCCGGCGCCAGCGCGAGCTCGAGCGTGGCCCCGCCGCCGCTGCCGAGGGCGATGGTTCGTGCCGCTGGGGCCCAGCCTTCGAGCCTGGCCTCCACCCGGTGCTGGCCCGGACCCACCACGATCGATCGCCGCGGCCCCGTACCGGGCTGATCCTCACCGTCGATCCGCAGCGTGGCGTCGGGCGGTGCGATGCTGACCACCAGCGTCCCGAGCTGGGCGCGCAGCTCCGCCAGCGCCTGCTCCGCAGCCTTCTTCTCGACCTCGTCGAGGGTCGCGGCGTGATCGCGCAGCGCTCGCTCCAGCGCCGCGATGGCCTGGGCCCAGCGCTGTACCGCCTCCGCGCAGACGGCGATCTGCACGAGCGGCGCGGCGCGCGGCTGGGCGGCGTACGCCGCCTCGAACTCGGCCTGGGCGGCGAGCCAGCTCTCGTCCTCGAGCAGCTTCTTGCCGCTGGCCATGTGCTGCTCGTAGCGACCGGTCGCCCCCGGCGGCGGCTCGGCGCGCGCCGGCCCTGTCGCCCCCGTCGACAGCGCCACAGCGACGACGAGCAGCCGCGTTGATCGCCGCCCTAGCACCTTCAGTCGGTCTTGAGCTTGAGGCCGGACGCAACGCCGCTGGTCGTCGGGGCCGCCGTCTCGAGGGGCTTCGGCAGGGTCCTGACCGAGCTCGTCGGGGGCGCCACGGGCGCGGTGCCGTTGTGGGTGGTCTTCTGCGTCTTGCCCTTCGGCTCCCCGGTCTCGACCGGTTGCGGCGTGACGGGCTCCACCGAGGGCAGCGCGGTCGCGGAGAGATCGGGCGCCGGGCCGATGAGCGGAGCTGGCGTGGATGGCGAGGTAACGGGTCCCGTGGCGTTCTCGATCGGCTGGGCCGGGCGGATCCGGGGCTCCCCGTTCGTGACGGTCTGGGAAGGAAGATCGGCTCCCTCTCGCGGGTGGGCCCAGACCCGGGCGAACACGAACGCGCCGAGCCCGCCGAAGACCAGCGCCGAGAGCGCGGTCAGCACGAACATCCGCCGCTGCCGGGCCTCGGCGGCGCGCCTCCGGCTCACCAGCGAGCCGGTGCGCGGCTGGTCCGGCGGCGGCGTCGAGTGGAACTTGAGCGTGGCGTCGAGGGCGGGATCCTCGAGGGGCGCCGAGCGGCGACGTCCGTTCCCGGTCGACGGCGTCTGGCCGGAGCTGACCGGCGTCCCCGCGGGATCGCTCGAGGTCACGCCGGCGAAGCTATCGTCGCCGCCGAGCGCGCCCCCGCGCGCCGAGATGAGGCCCCCCGAGCCCGCCCGCAGCGCGTCGAGGAACTCTCGCGCGTCGTGGAAGCGATCGTCCCGATTGCGGGCGAGCGCGCGCGCGATGACCTGAGCGACGGGTTCCGGCACCACCGGGTTGTGGATCCGCACGTCGTCCGCGTCGTGCATGCAGATGTTGACGATCACCTGCTCGTAGGTCGCGCCCGTGTACGGGGGCCGCCCCGTCAGGCACTCGAAGAGGATGGCGCCCACCGACCAGAGATCCGAGCGGGCGTCGACGTCGGGCTGCGCCTGGGCCTGCTCCGGCGACATGTAGAAGGGCGTGCCTAGCACCGTGCCCTGGCGGGTGAGTGTGTGCACGGGAGTCTCGCCCTGGCGGCGGACCTTGGAGATCCCGAAATCGAGAATCTTGGCGAAGTTGGGGTCGTCGTCGCGATCGACGAGGAAGATGTTGTCGGGCTTGAGATCGCGGTGGACGATGCCCGCCTTGTGGGCGCGGTGGAGCCCGCGCAGGATCTGCGCCGTCACATGGACGGCCTCCGGCAAGTCGAGGCGGCCGCAGCGCTTGATCCGATGCCCGAGATCCTCCCCTCGGAGCAGCTCCATGACGATGTACGGGAGCCCGTCCTCGGAGATGCCGGAGTCGAAGATCTCGACGATGTGGGCGCTCTCGACCGCGCTCGCCGCCTGAGCCTCTCGCTGGAACCGCGCGACGGCATCCGTGTTCTGCACGGTGTCGGCGTCGATGAACTTCATCGCCACGCGCTTGCCGATGGCGGTGTTCAGGGCCTCGTAGACGGTCCCCATCCCGCCGCGGCCGATCACCCGGACGATGTCGTATTTGTTGATCCGCCTTCCCACGAGCGCCTCGCCCGCGGGAGCCGCCGGAGGAGGTGCTGGGGGAGAGCCGGGTTCGGGGCGAGTCGTCATGGTCTGAACGCGAAAACGGGCTGCCCAGCAGGTCCGGAGGACCAGGAGCGAAGCCCACTACGCACCCTACCAAAGAAAGCCGCCGTGGTCTTGGCGCCCGCAAGACTCCAGCGGATGCCGGGTGATCCGGCGGGACGCCGGTGGCTCCGCCATGGGCGGCGCAGATCGCCCCATCGTCGCGCCTCAGCGCGGGAGCGGCGGGGCGCCCGGGTCCGGGCTCTCGGCCAGCAGCCCGTCCAGCTTGCCGGCCTCCTCGAGGGCTTCCAGGTCGCTGAAGCCGCCGGCCGGCTGACCGTTGATGAACACCTGGGGCACGGTCCGCTGCCCGGACGCCGAGACCAGCCAGCGGCGCAGATCCTGCCGGCCGTCGACGTCGATCTCGGTGAGATCGACCTTCTTCTGATGGAGGAGCTCCTTGGCCGCAGCGCAGTAGGGGCACCAGGACGTGAGGTAGATCTGGACATCGGCACGCGCGCTCATGCAGCCAGTGTTTTCGCGGTCGAGGCGCGACGCAAGGCCCGCGTGGATCCGCCGGGCCGCTGGGGTTAACCTCCGCCCCATGGCCGAGAAAGAGGGCACGATTCATCTTGAGCGCTACACCAACGACGCCAAGCACCTGGTCGCGGGCGCGCAACAGATCGCCGACGAGCGCGGCCACTCCGAGGTCACCCCGCTGCACCTCCTCCAGCGGCTGCTCGAGCGGGACCGCGGCGTGGTCGAGGTCTTCCGTCGCGCCGGCGCCGACCCCAACGAGGTGCTCCAGCTCACCGAGGCCGCCCTCAAGCGGCTGCCCCGGGCGAGCGGCGGCGTAGCGTACGTCAGCCCTCGCCTCATGGACCTGCTCGCCCGCGCCGAGCGGGAGGCCACCCGCGACAAGTCCGAGACCGTCGGCGTCGAGCACCTGCTCCATGCGCTGGCCCAGGAGATCAAGGGCCCGGCGGGCGAGATCCTCTCGTCCTTCGGCATCGGCCCGGGCGCGTTCCGCCCGCACGTCGGCGCGCTCGCGGAGGCCGCGCGCGAGCCCGCGGGCGCCGCCCTGGCGGCGGGCGCCGGGGGCAGCGGTGACACCGGGCCGTACGTGCGCGACCTGGTCGCCGACGCCCGCGACGGGCGCTTCGACCCGGTGATCGGCCGCGACGTCGAGGCCCGCCGCCTGCTCCAGATCCTGGAGCGTCGCTTCAAGAACCACCCGCTCATCGTCGGCGAGCCCGGCGTCGGCAAGACCGCCCTCATCCGCAGCCTCGCCGACCGGATCGCCCACGGCGACGTCCCCTCGAACCTCGCGCAGTCCCGCCTGCTCGAGCTCGACACCGGCGCGCTGGTCGCGGGGGCCAAGCTCCGTGGCGAGATCGAGCAGCGCCTCAAGGCCCTGGTCGACAAGCTGCGCGGCCCGGTCGACACCGAAAGCATCCTCGTGGTCGAGGACATCGACACCCTGTTCGGGCAGGGCGTGCAGGGCTCGGGCGTGGGCGAGCTGCTCAAGCCGCTCCTCTCGCGCGGCGAGATCCGCATCGTCGCCACCACCACCCCCGAGGGCGTGCGCAAGATGAACGACCGCGACAGCGGCATCATCCGCCGCTTCTCGGTGATCAACCTGGAGCCGCCCAGCATCGAGCAGGCCACCGAGATCCTCCGCGGCATCGCCACCCGGTACGAGAGCCACCACCGGGTCCGCATCGGCGAGAGCGCCATCGTGTCGGCCGTCACGCTGGCCAAGCGCTACGTCTCCGACCGCGCGCTCCCCGACACGGCGGTCGACCTGCTCGACGAAACCTCCGCCCGCAAGCGGGTCGAGGTCGACGGCGTCCCCGCCGAGGTCGACACCATGAACCGCCGCGTCGACTCGCTCAAGGCGCAGATCGCGGCGCTCGCCGACGACGAGGACAAGGCCAGCGTCCACACCCGCACCCGGCTGGAGAAGGAGCTCGCCGAGCTCGGCCCCAAGGCCGAGGCGATGAGGAGCAAGATCTCCTCGCGCAAGGGCGTCATCGCCGCGGTGCAGGCCATCCGCAAGGAGATGGTCGACAGCCAGAAGGCCCTCGAGCAGGCGCGCAAGGACAACGCCTTCGCCAAGCTGGGCGAGCTCGAGCACGTCACCCTGCCCGACATCCGCCGCCGCCTCGAGGCGGCCGAGCAGGCGGCCGAGCGCGAGGGCGTGGCGCCGACCTCCAACGGCGTGAGCGAGAACGACGTCGCCGCGACGCTCAACGACTGGACCGGCATCCCCGTCGCCAAGATGCTCGAGGGCGAGGCGGACAAGCTGCTCAAGATGGAAGAGCGCCTTGACCGGCGGGTCGTCGGGCAGGACGAGGCGGTGCGCGCCATCGCCAAGGCGGTGCGGCGCGGTCGGGTCGGGCTCCGCGATCCCGGCAAGCCGATCGGCTCGTTTCTCTTCCTCGGCCCGAGCGGCGTGGGCAAGACCGAGCTCGCCAAGGCGCTCGCGGAGTTCCTCTTCGACGACGAGCAGGCGCTCACCCGGATGGACATGAGCGAGTACATGGAGCGCCACATGGCGCAGCGGCTCATCGGCGCGCCCCCCGGCTACGCCGACAGCGAGCAGGGCGGGATGCTCACCGAGGCGGCTCGGCGCAAGCCCTACAGCGTCCTCCTCTTCGACGAGGTCGAGAAGGCCCACGCGGACGTGTTCAACATGCTGCTCCAGGTGCTCGACGACGGCCGCCTCACCGACGGGCGCGGCCGCCTCGCCGACTTCTCCAACACCGTGGTCATCATGACCTCCAACATCGGGAGCAAGCGCATCCTCGAGACCGACCCCAAGCTCTGGCAGAGCGAGGACGGGCGCGAGGCCATCCACGACGTGCTCATGGAGGAGCTCAAGGGCTTCTTCCGCCCCGAGTTCCTGAACCGCATCGACGACGTGGTCGTGTTCAAGGCGCTCACCAAGGAGGACCTCCTCCGCGTCGTCGACATCCAGCTCCGTCGCCTGGAGCGGCTCCTCTCGGACCGCGAGATCAAGCTCGATCTCTCGGCCGGGGCGAAGGCGCGCCTGGTCGAGCTCGGCTACGAGCCGAGCCTCGGCGCCCGACCGCTCAAGCGCGCCATCCTCCGCGAGCTGCAGAACCCCCTGGCGGAGGCTATCCTCGCGGGCGGCTATACCGGCGGCCAGACTGTCAAGGTCGACGTCGACGGCGAGAAGTTCACCTTCAAGGTCTGATCGCGATCCATGCCCACCACGCCCGCTCGACGCTTCCGCCTCCTCGCGGTCCTCTCGCACCCCATCCAGTACCTCGTCCCGTTGATGCGCAAGCTCGCTGCGCACCCGCGGGTCGACCTGATGGTGTGCTTCATGAAAGACACGGGCCTGCGCGCTGGCTATGTCGAGGGTTACGGCGAGACGCTGAAGTGGGACGTCCCGTTGCTGGACGGCTATCCGCACCGGTTCCTCGACAACCTCTCGCCTCGGCCCGGCACCACCGGGCCCCTCGCGCGGATCAACCCGGGCGTGGTCGCGGAGCTAGCCCGCGGCCGCTACGATGCGGTCCTGCTCCACGGCTACATGAGCGTCACCGAGTGGATGGCCCTCGCCGCGGCCAAGGCCACGGGGACCAAGGTGCTCTTCTTCGGCGACGTGCTCCTCGCCTCTCCGCCACGCGAGGGCGCAGCGGCGGCGAGGAGCGACCTCGCCCGGCGCGCGTGGTGCGGCAGCATCGACGCGGCGCTCGCGATGAGCTCGCAGGCGAAGCGGTTCTACGAGCGCTACCAGGTGCCTCCGGCTCGTATTTTCTGGGTGCCGCTGGCCGTCGACAACGATTCCTGGATGGCAAAGTCCGCCGAGCTGCGCCCGCGGTGCGCCGAGTGGAAGCGGGAGCTCGGCCTCGACCCGGACCTGCCCGTGATCCTCTACGTCGCGCACATGCGGCCGAACAAGCGGCCGGTCGACGTGGTCAAGGCCTTCGAGCGGATGAAGGTCCGCGCCTCGCTGGTGATGGTGGGCGGAGGGCCGCTCCACGCGGAGCTCACCCGCTATGTCGCGGACCGCGGCGTCGCGCGCGTCCACCTCGCCGGGATGCAGAACCAGAACGCGCTCCCGCGCTTCTACGCGACGGGCGACCTCTTCGTGCTGCCCTCGGGCCCAGGCGAGGTCACGCCGCTCGTGCTCCACGAGGCGATGTGCTCGAGCTTGCCGCTCGTCGTCTCCGACGCGGTGCCCTCGACCATCGACTGCGTGCGGGAGGGCGAGAACGGCTTCACCTACCCGCTGGGCGACGTCGACGCCCTCGCCGATCGCTTCGACCGCGTGCTCGCCGACCCGCAGACGACGGCGGCGATGGGCGCCCGCTCGCGAGAGCTGATCGCGAGCTGGAGCTACGAGGTCGACGTCGCGGGGATCGTTGCGGCGCTCTCGGCGGTCGGCGCGCGTCAGAGCTGAGCGCCCGAGAGGGCGATGATCTGGCCGGAGACGAACGCCGCCTCCTCCGAGAGCAGGTAGCCGACGAGGCCGGTCACGTCCTCCGGCGCGCAGAGCCGGCCCATGGGGACGAGCGCCGCCTCCTTCAGCCGCTGGCGCTCGTTGGCCTGCCTGTTCATCCCCACGGGCACGAAGGTGGGGCAGACGGCGTTGACGGTGACGCCCTTCCGCGCGAGCTCGGGCGCGAGGAGGCGGACCGTGTGCTCCAGCGCGGCCTTGCCCAGCGAGTACGCGGCGGCGTTGATGGTGGGCCGCTGGGTGCCCGCGATCGAGCCGAGCACGATGAGCCGACCGCCACCGGTCGAGTGCGCGAAGAGGAGCCGCGCGAGCCGCACGGTCTCGTGGGTGCCGAACGCCACCTGGCGATCGATGACGTCGTCCGGAGTGGCGAGCAGGCCGCCGGTGGGCAGGCCCGGCCACGCTGCGTGCACGATCGCATAGAGGCCGCGCCCTCCCAGGGCAGCGCGGACCCGCTCCTCCCAGCCGGGGATGTGGAGGTCGGCGTGGAGCGCGACGACGTGGGGCGCGTCCGCGAGGGCCGGATCGAGCGGCGCGCGGTTGATCAGCGCCAGGACCGAGAAGCGCCGCGCGAGATCGGCGACGAGGGCGCCCCCGAGGCCACCGGCGGCACCCGTCACCAGGACGAGCCGGCGATCGGTAGCTCCATCCGGCCGCGCGGCGGGGTGGACGCCGACCTCGTCGCGGCGCTGCTCGTGCAAGGTGAAGCTCGCCACGATCTCCGCGGTGGTGACGAGCGAGCTGTGCTCGCGCACCACCACGGCGAGCGTGCCGCGGCGCTCCTCTTCGTTGTAGGCCGTGACCTCGCCGCGGACGCGGACGCGGCAGGGAAAGTAGAGAGGAGCCGAGAACCGCGCGTTGGCCGCGCCGAAGAGGGTGTTGCGCCCCGGGAGGTACATTCCCAGCATCGCCGAGGCGAGCCCGACCTGGAACGCGCCGTGGACGATGCGGCCCTGGTAGTTGGTGGACCGAGCGTACTCGGCGTCCACGTGGAGGGGGTTGTGATCGCCCGAGAGCGCGGCGAACGCGAGCACGTCCTCCTCGGTGATGTCGCGCTCGAACTCCGCGACCATACCGACTGCGAGCTCGGAGGCCGCGAGGACCCTGGGCTCAGGAGACACCCTTGTCGCTCCGGAGGTAAGCGAGGATGAGCTCGAACGAGACCAGCTCCTCGCGGTCGCGCGGGTCGATGGAGACGCCGAACTCGTCCTCGATGAGGCTGGTCAGAGTGAGCGTCGCGAGCGAGTCCCACGCGCTGACGGAGTTGATGTTGGCGCGCGGAATCTCCTCCGGTGAAAGGCGGGGAAAGACGGCGGCAAAACACTTCACGAGGTGGGCGTGGGCGTCGGTCACGGGCGCTCCTGAGCTTCCGAGGCGGTGTGGTAGAGGGGGGGGCAGATCGAGAGGAAGCGCGATCGCGCCAGGCGAAGGCCCGGATGGGGCGCGTCGCCGAGGAGTGCGGCGAGGTGCTCGCGCAGGGGCGCGTTGCGATCGGTCGGCGCGTAGTCGAAGACGATCTCGTCGGCGTCGAAGCGCTGGAAGAGCTGCTCCACGCAGCGGTGCTCGATGCGGCGCGCGAAGGCGCGGCAGCTCATCACCCAGGTGTCGATCGCGAGCGCCCGTCCGCGGCGGCGCCCGCGCATGACGGCGATCTTGCCGAGTGGGCCGTACTTGTCGCGGTAGCTGGCCACGAGCACGAACGTGTCGGCGTCGTCGAGCCGGACACGCCAGTCCGCCTCGGTCTCGCGCCGACCGTTGAGATTCCACTGGTTGGTCTTGTTGACGAGCTCGAGCGCGCGGGGGTCGGGTGGCAGCTTGTGGAGGTCGACATCCAGCACCGCCTCGAGGCCCTGGAGGAACGTCTCCGGGGAGGTGAGCGTCCCTTCTCGCTCGGCGTCGGCAGCCCCTCGGAGCGAGGCCACCCGCAGCGTGTCCTCCGCCGTGAGCGTGTCGCGCCCGAAGAGCGCGCGCAGCCGCTCGAGCAGCGCCGCGGCGGCCCCCACGTCGCCGGGGTCGCCGGAGAACCGGAGACACTCGACGTCCGGGAAGGCGGCGCGGACCTCGGCCAGCTCCATCGGGCTGTCGTCGATGAAGACCACGCTGTCGGCGCCGATGTTCCACGCCGTCAGGATGCGGCGCACCGATTCGGACTTTGGCCCCCAGTGCGCCTCGATGGGGAAGATCTGCGCGGGATCCACCAGGAGATCCGAGCGGGCGAGCGCCTCCTCCACGACCGCACGCTCGTTCTTGCTGGCGATCGCCACCAGGACGCCCTGATCGGCCAGCGAGCGCACCACTTGCTGCAGCAGGCCGTGGGTCTGAGCGTGCCCGTCGAGGTCCCACCGCACGCCGCCGGGCCCGTCGTCGCCGACGATCCCTCGCCACAGCGTCCCGTCGAGGTCGACGATGAGCCCCTTCTTCGTCGGAGATGGAGCGAGCAACAGGGCGAGCAGGCCAGCGGTCGCCTCGGCGTGGGCCAGCGTGTAGGGGTGACCAGCGTCGAGCTCCGAGCGCACGTCGAGGCGCTTGCTCGGGGCGGAGAGCCGATCGAGCTCCTGCCCGGAGACGATCCGGACGAGGGGCAGCATGGCCACCTCGACGGAAAAGTCGGCGACCGCGGCCCGGAGCTCCAGCTCGAACGAGCTGGCGTGCCAGGCTGCGGTGGTCGCGATCGGCGGGAGCGGGAGAGTCGGCATCGCGACCGCGATCGGGAGTCGGCCGCCCGTGGCATCGAGCGACGCGCGCAGGTGGTCCAACCGCTCGCGGACGGCGCGTACGATGTCCGGCAGCATGGAGGGGCGCCAGCCGCCGAGGCTGCGCAGGCCCAGGCGCGCGTCGAGATCCGCCCACTCGATCACGACGGCGGCGGCGTCGCAGCCTCCCCGCGCGATACCGGCCAGGGCGCCGGCGAGGTCGCCGAAGAGGCCGGTCTGGATCTCGACCCGCTGCGCCGGCAGGCGGAGCTGGAGGTGACCGGCGAGGAACGTCTGGAGATGGAGGGGAGTGAATCCGCAGGCGAGCAGCGCACGGAACGGCGCCGCGCCGCTCGGGGCCTGCTGAGCGAGCGAGAGGGCGTCGAGGAGCTTCATTCGAGGGTACGGTCCGTGGCCGTGCGGCGATTCTAGACGGGCAGCCGTCCCACGCAAGGCGCGCGTCAGCGATCCTCGATGGCGCGACCGAAGCGCTGCTTGACCACCCGGAGCGGGCTGCCGCTGGCGATCACGCCCGGGAGAACCCGGCCCTGGACCAGCGAGCCGGCGCCGATCACGCTGAAGCGACCGACGGCGCTCCCCGGCAGCACCATCGTCCCGCCCAGCAGCGCCGCGCCATCGCCGATCGTGACGGGCCCCTCGACGATGCACTGGGACGGCCCGGCGACGTACTTGGGGACCGACTCGTAGTCGTCCGGATCGGGCTCGAAATCGTCGCTCCGGTAGTGTTGCGACTGCGAGTAGATCATCGTGTGCGCTCCGAGCGCGACGTCCCGCCCGAGCGCGACGCCGCCATGGCCCTGGACGACGGTGTGGACGCCGACGTGGCTGCGGTCGCCGATCCTGATCTGGCCGCGCTGCCCGGGGAAGGCGCTGTTCGGCAAGATGCGCCGGCTGCGCACGCCTGCGCCGGGCGGTCCGGCGATGAGCACCGCGTAGCTGTCGAGCCACACCTGATCGCCGAGGAACACGTGCTCCGGCGACTGGATGACGACCCCGACGTCGATGATGCAGCGCTCGCCCATCGCGCCGAGGCGCCGCTTCCAGTAGGCGGCGCGAAGGCGGCGACCGACGCCCCCGGGCCACGAGATGATCGCCCACTCGGGCACGCTCAGCGCGGCCCCGGTCAGCGTTTCGATGAGCTTCGTCATGAGGCGAGTCCTCCCGGCAATCCATCTGTCGCGAGCATCATGGCAGCGCAGCCGAGCGGCTACCGGGCGGCCCCGGTGACACCCTCGGCGAGGCCGCCCTCGCGCGGATCGACGGCGCCCCAGGCCACGCCCGAGGCATCGATGAGGATGTCGTTGGCGTCACCGAGCGCGGCCCCCTCGGGGTGGATCACGTGACCGCGTCGCTCGAGATCGGCGAGCGCGGCCCTGGACGGCGGGTTGCCGTGCTCCACGCGCACGCGATCGGGCAGGTACTGGTGGTGGATGCGCGGATGGGCGACCGCCTCGTCGATGGTCATGCCGCCGTCGACGAGGTTGCGGAGCACCTGCGCCACGGTGTTGGGGATGGTGTCGCCGCCGGGCGAGCCGAGGATCAGCGCGAGCTTGCCGCCTCGACTGACGATGGTGGGCGTCATCGAGCTCGCCATGCGCTTGCCAGGGGCGAGGTGATTGGGGCCCGTGGCGGAGAAGCCGCCCATCGCGTTGGCGAGCAGGACGCCGGTGCCCGGGACCATCACCTTGGAGCCGAAGGCTGCCGACTGCGTGTAGGTGCAGGAGACCGCGTTGCCGGCCGCGTCGACCACGGAGAAGTGCGTCGTCTCCGGCGACTCGTGCGCGCCCGGATCGGTGGTGGCGACCAGCGCAGCGGAGGGCGTGGCGTGATCGCGATCGATCGGGGGCTGTCGCGTCTCGAGGTGCTCGCCGCCGAGCAACCGGGCGAGGAGCGCCTTGCCGCCGTCGGGCGGGAGCCCCTCCGGATCGGCGCCGACCAGGCGGCGCTCGGCGTACGCGCGGCGGGCGGCTTCGACGAAGAGGTGGAGCCAGAGGCCCGAGTCGACCGGCGCCTCCCAGGCGCGCTGCCGCTCCAGCGCCAGCATGATCTCGGCGAAGGCGACCCCGCCCATTGAAGGAGGAGGCATCGTCTCGACCGTGAAGCCGCGGTACGCGAATCGCAGCGGCTCGCGCACCCGCGCCTCGTACCCGCGCAGATCGTCGAGCCCGACGAGGCCGCCGTGGGCACGCATCGCCGCGTCGATGGCCGCGGCCACCGGGCCCTCGTAGAAGCCCTTGCGCCCCTCGCTGCCGATCGCCACCAGCGTGCGCGCGAGGTCGGACTGCTTGACCAGCTCGCCCTGCTTGCGCGGCGCCTTGCCGTGGCCCCACACCGTGCGCGCTTCCGGGTCCTTCTTCAGCTTGTCCCAGTACCACGAGAGCACCAGCGCCTGCCGCGCGCCGAGGCGGTGGCCGTCTCTCGCCAGCGCGATGGCGGGCTCGAGCAGCTCGGCAAGCGGTCGGGTGCCGAACCGCTCCAGGGCCAGGGTCATCCCCGCGACGGTGCCCGGGACGCCGGCTGACGCGTAGCCCAGGCCGCCAGCGTCGAGCATCGCCTTGTTCTTCTCGGGGGTCGCGGCGGCCGGCGCGGTCTCGCGGAAGTCGATGGCATGGGTCTCGCCATTGGCCAGCCGCACCAGGAGAAAGCCGCCGCCGCCGATGTTGCCCGCGCTCGGGTGCGTCACGGCCAGCGTGAAGGCCACCGCCACCGCGGCGTCGACGGCGTTGCCGCCGCGCCGCAGCACCTCGGCCCCGATCCGGGTGGCGTTGGCTTCGACCGTGGTGACGAGGCCGGCGTCACCGCGGACGGCGTGCTTGCCCCCCCCGTGGAGGAGGATCGGCGGATCGGGCGGCGGTGGTGGCGGAAACGCCGGTGCGGCGGCGGCGCGCGCGGGAGGCGCGGCGGTGGCGGTGGCGCTCGGCGGCGGCGGCGCCGCCGCCGGCAGGGGCGGCGGTGGGGACGGCGGCGCGCTGGCCTCGCAGGCCTGGAGCGACGCTGCGACGGCGAGCGTCAGGGTGAGGCGGGAGATCCACATGAGAAGAGAACGCGCGCGGACGCGAATCGACCCTGGCCATACTCCACCCGGCCCCCGCCCGCACCTGCGGCGGTCAGCTCCGGCGGCGGCGCGACCCCAGCAGCCCGAGGCTCATCATCAGGCCGGCGATGCCGGCCACGCCCCAGCGGTCCCCGTCCGCGCCGAGCGACGGGGCAGCCGAGCAGCCCACGGTGGTGGTGCAGTCGCTGCCGCTGAGGCTCGTGGTGCAGGTCGTGGTGGTGGTGATGCCCTGCGTCTCGAGGTAGTTGGCGCAGGCGGTGGCTGCCTTGGAGAGGTCGACGTACTGGGGAGGGCTCCCACAGAAGACGGCGCCGGAGGGGGCCATGCAGTCGACGTTGCAGCTCCCCGGCGCGATGTTGGCGGTGCAGTTCACGTGGCAGTCGATGTTCACCTGGGCCTGGCACGAGCCGTTGCAGCTCGCCTGGCACTGCGCGGTGCAGTCGGCCGAAGGAGGGGTGGCGTCGCACTGGACCCCGCAGCGGTTGGGGCAGTCGAGCATGCAATCGGACGCGCAGCCGGAGTCCTTCCCATCGCAGATCGTAGTACAGCTCGCCTGGCAGTCGGCGGTGCAGGCGCTGGTGCAGCTGAAGGTGCCGGGATCGGCCGTGCAGCTCGCCATGCAGGAGGCGTTGCACGTGCCCGTGCAGCTCGCCTCGGCGCTCACGTCGCACTGCCCGTCGCACTCGGCGACGAAGCTGGGGGCCGTGCACTGGCCTTCGCAGGTGGCCGGGGTGGTCACGAACATGCAGGTGCCCGAGGCGATCAGGTTGCAGGCATCCGCGCCCGCGCTCCCGCCGCCGCTCCCGCCCCCGCCCGGACCTGCCATCGCGGTGGGAGAGGCCAGCATCATGGGGATCGCGAAGAGGCCGACGAACATCGGGGACAGGTACCGTCGCATGGCGCTTTATCTCCTGGAGAGGAAGCAAACGGGGTTGGCCTCCCCATTCTTAAGCGAAAATCGCGCGACGCTCGCCCCTCGCGAACGGAGAGCACGATCGAGACGCCGATCAGGGCGTCAGCGTCGTCACCGTCCCGGCGCCGTAGCGGGCGATGACCGCGTCGCGAGCCTTGCCGGCGACCGCGGGCGAGGCAAAGTCCCCCCCCGCAGTCCAGAAGGCGCCGTCGCCATCGGCCCACGAGCCGTGGAGATCGCTGTACGGCTCCAGGGCAAACTCGTTGATCCACTTCCCGTTCACCAGGCGCTGCTTGAGGCCGCCGTAGCCGACCAGCAGCACCTCGCCCCCGGCGCCGCAGGTGACCCCGTTCACGCTGTTGCCGAGGGTGACAGCCACCTGCGTCCAGGTGCCATCGCCGCTCGAGTGAAGGACATCCTGCCCCCCCACGGCGTACACGTCGGTCGCGCCGCAGCCATACACGGTGAGCAGGTTCGACGTCGCCGGGTTGGTCTCCAGCGCCCAAGTCGTGCCCTTGCGATGCCAGATGGTGCCGCTCTCGCCCACCGCGTAGAGGTCATCCGAGGCCGTGCCCCAGACCTTGTTGAGCGAGCGGCCCAGGGGCGTGCCCGGCAGCGTCTGCTGCGTCCACGAGGCGCCGTCCCAGTGCAGGACCAGGTCGTTGGGCTGAGCCGTCCCGCCCTCGGGCGTGCCGCCGACGGCCCAGGCGTCGGTCGGGCTGGCGGCCCAGACGCCCCACACGGTCGCCGTGGTGAGCGGGGGGTGATCGACGAACGCCGCGCCGTCCCAGTGGGTCATGCGCCCGTTCTCGCCGACCATCCACACGTCCTCCGCCCCGGATCCGCTCACCCACCAGAACGAGCTGGTGCCTCCCGGGCTGAGCCGGGTCCACGCGCTGCCGTCGTAGTGGACCGCAACCGCCGGATAGCCGCTGTCCCCGAGGGGACCACCGACCACGTAGACGTCCTCCGGACCGGTGCCCCACGCCGAGAGCACCGCGCCGCCGAGGGTGGTGTCGTCGAACACCGTCTGCCACGCGGGCGGCCCCGGCGGCGGGGCCGGCGTGTGGCAGCCGATCGCCCCCAGCGCCACGCCCAGGCTCGCGGCGCTCATCGCCCATCGCGTCATGGTGGTCACGTGCCTCCGTCTCCCCCGCCCTCGTCACCCGCGTCGGCGCCCCCGTCGGAGGTGTCGGCGCAGACCTCGCCCAGCACATAGCCGCCCTTGCAGATGCACAGGCACTCGGCGGCGTGCGCCGGCTCGGAGCACTCGGGCGTCACCTGGAGCGTCTGGGTGGCGGTGCGACCTCCGCGATCGGTCACCGCGAGCTCGAGCTGGTAGGGGGTGCCGTAGAGGTTGGTGGCGGACCACTCGTTCGGGCACACCGGCACGTTGGCGAAGGTCGAGACATCGGTCGGATCGCTCTCCCCCCAGCCGTCCCCCGTGGGCGAGAGGTTCACCGTGCGTGAGTCGAGGCGAACCTGGTGGGTGGTCAGATCGCGGATCACGCCCTCGACCTGGACGCCGCACCCGTCGAGGTTGGTGGCGCGCACTCCGGCGAAGATGACCCGTCCCCCCTGCGGGGGAAAGGCGAGCGTGACGCTGTCGCCGCTCGCCACGGTGAAGGGCGTCATGTTCGGGTCGAGCGCGATCGCCTGCAGCACGATGGACTGTGTCGCGTCGCCCAGGACGCCGACCGTACACGGGTCGGGCGGCGCCGAGGGCGAGGAGCAGGCCGCCGCGGCGAGCGCGAGGAGGCATACGGCGGGTGAGCGCATGCGCGGGCTCAGAAGCAGTTCACGTCGTCTTGCTTCGGGTAGTAGTAGACGAAGGCGTTGCAGTGCTCGTTCATGTCGACCTGCGGCCCGAAGGTGTAGCAACAGTCGAGGTCGGCGCTCGGCGTCATGTACTTCTTCTGATCGAACGCGTTCAGCCCCGCGCAGCCGATCGACACCGGCGGCTCCTGCCACTGGAACGAGCACGAGTAGAAGACGCCGCCGTTGGCCTGCACGGTCTGGTCGAGCTGCGGCGAGTGCAGCATCGGCGGCTCGTTCCACTCCAGCGACTGGTAGTAGCGGTCCGACGCCGGCGGGGTGGTGATGCTGGTGCCATCCCACGTGTACATGTCGAACTCCTTGCCCCGGCTGTGGAAGTGACCGTTGGCTCCGATGATGTTCACCGGGCTCGGGCTGTTGATCTGGCACGAGCCGGAGAAGGTGGGGGTCGGGTTCGACTCGCAGATGCGGATCGACTGCTTGGTGGCGAAGATGGTCCCCATCTCCGCGGTCACCTCGCTGTTGGGGATGGTCCAGAAGTTGACGTTGACCTCCCCCTCCGCGGGCGTCTGCTGCGTGGACGCGTTGACGAAGTGGGTCTGCAGCATCAGCCACTCGTCGGGCTGGAAGACGTTGGCGACGCCGTCGGGGTAGGTCCAGTCGACGTCCCCCTCCTGCTGCGAGTTGGCGACGAGCGGCCAGTCGGCCCAGTTCGAGCTGACGAAGCACTGCCCCATGCCGTTGGAGCCCTTCTGGACCAGCCCGCCGGCGGGGCCCAGGTTCACGATCGTCTTCACCCGGAAGATGTTCATGTGGTGCGAGCCGATGCGCTGGGCGACCTGGATGTGGTGCAGGTTGATCGGCTGCGTGGGATCGAGCCCGCCCGACTTGGCGAGGTCGCTGACCTGGAAGAAGTAGCAGTCCTGCTCCTCGTCCCCGGAGGGCACGGCAAACTCGGGGGTGCCGAACTGGAAGCCCTGCCCGCTGGGCGGTGGGTCAAGGTGAGCCGGATCCCCGCCTCCACCACCAGACCCGCCGGTCCCACCCTTGGGGGCGCACCCTGCGCTGACCGTCATCACCAGCACGCAAGCCGAGACCCAAGACGTCGTTCGCATCACACCCTCCTGAACGCCACGCTAACCCAAGTGCGGGATCCTCGTTAGCAACAGTCCGGCCAGCTAACCGGGTGGGCGAGACTGCCCGGACGCAACCTGGCCGGAAGCTGCTAGACTCCGGCCGAGGTCACATGTCCAAGAGCGCTTGCGGTCAACACACGGAGCTCCTGTCGAACAACGCGGTCCGCGTCACGCGCTGCACGTGCGGCACCGTGCACGTCACGCTCCAAGCATCCGGCGTCACCGTGCGGATGCCCGTGGACGCGTTTCGCAACGTCGTCGCAGGCCTTCGCGGGGCCGCGGAGAAGCTCGAGACCCCCGCGGAGATCACCTCCACGGGCTCGACCAGCATCAACTGAGCAGAAGGATTGCCGCCGGCGCGGCTCACTGGACCCGCCGGGTGGCTCCAGGATGACTGGCCCGTCGGGGAACGCT
>Ga0302283_1001915_pt1 | contig 17024 bp, 10 predicted proteins | sample III_Fen_E1_4_FD_198770 | JGI IMG/M metagenome (GOLD analysis project Ga0302283, IMG submission 198770) | Peat permafrost microbial communities from Stordalen Mire near Abisko, Sweden - III_Fen_E1_4 | ecosystem: Environmental > Terrestrial > Soil > Wetlands > Permafrost | place: Sweden: Abisko... | reverse complement strand
GACGCTGAGCCTGCTCGGTGAGGAGAGCCGCCTCCGGCTCTGCGCCCTCCTCCGCGAGCGGGAGCTGCGGGTCACCGATCTGGTGCGGGTGACCGGGCTCTCGCAGTCGCGCGTCTCCACCCACCTCGGCCGCCTGCGCGAGGCGGGCTTCGTCCGCGACCGCCGCGACGGGCCCCAGGCCTTCTATGCGCTCGCCACCGACACGCTGCCGGAGACGGCCCGCGCCGTCCTCGAAGAGGCGACCGGCTCCGACGATCCCACCCTCGAGGGCGATCAGCGCCGGCTCCGGGAGCTCGACGCGGAGCGGCGGGGGGCCCTGCCCGAGGCGTTCGCCGGCGAGATGGAGCGGCACTACTCGCCGGGGCGCACCTGGCAGTCGCTCGCCATCGGTCTCGCCGGGCTGCTCCGCCTCGGGGACGTGCTCGACGTGGGCTCCGGGGACGGCGCCGCGGCGAGCACGCTCGCGCCGCACTGCCGCTCGCTCACCTGCGTCGACATGAGCGAGCGGATGATCGACGCCGCCCGGGAGCGGTTCGCCCGCCAGGCCCACGTCCGCGCGGAGGTGGCCGACGTCCACGAGCTGCCCTTCCGCGCCTCGTCGTTCGACGCCGTGCTGGTCTTCCACACCCTGACCTACGCCGAGCGCCCCGGGCAGGCCCTCGAGGAGTGCGTCCGGGTGCTGCGCCCGGGCGGGCGCCTCGTCGTCCTCTCGCTCGATCGGCACGAGCAGCAGGAGATCACCGTGCCCTACGGCGAGCGCCACCCCGGCTTCTCGCCACGCACCCTCCGCGGGCTGCTCGGCCGCGCCGGGCTCACCGTCGTCCTATCCGAGCTCGCCTGTCGCGAGGCGAAGAAGCCTCACTTCGAGGTGGTGCTGGCCATCGGCGACAAGCCGAAATCAGATGTCCGTCGGGCCTCCCCCCGCGGCGCCAAGGCAGGTTGAATCGTGTCCTCTCATCCGCTCCATCCGCTCGAAAAGGTCCTCCAGAGCCGCATCGCCATCATCGATGGAGCGATGGGCACCACCATCCGCACCTACGGGATGAAGGAGGCGGACATCCGCGGCTCCCGCTTTGGAGGCGCGAAGAAGGACCTGCTCAACAACGGCGACCTCTTCTCGCTCACCCAGCCGCAGATGATCGGCGACATCCACCGTCGCTTCCTCGAGGCCGGGGCCGACATCATCGAGACCAACACCTTCGGCGCCACCAGCATCACCCAGAGCGAGTTCTTCGTCGACGACCCGCGCGAGCGCGGCGGCCGCAAGGACCCGGCGTTCTACCAGGAGATCATCGAGAGCAGGTTCCTCGGGGACCTGGCCTGGGAGATCAACGAGCAGTCCGCGCGCCAGTGCCGGGAGTGGGCCGACCGCGTCGCCAGCGCCGACGGGCGCCCGCGGTTCGTCGCCGGCGCCATCGGGCCGCTCACCGTGTCGCTCTCCAACTCCCCGGACGCCGACGACGCCGGGTTCCGGGTCGTCACCTTCGCCCAGGTCAAGGCGGCGTACACGCAGCAGATCCGCGCGCTCATCGCAGGCGGGTCCGACCTCCTGCTGGTCGAGACCATCTTCGACTCGCTCAACGCCAAGGCCGCCCTGGTCGCCATCCGCGAGGTCTTCGACGAGCTCGGCAGGGAGCTGCCGGTGATGATCTCCGCGGCCGTCGGCCGCGGCGGAGAGACGATGATCTCCGCGCAGACGGCCCCCGCCTTCTGGAACGCGGTGGAGCACGTGAGGCCCCTCTCCGTCGGGCTCAACTGCTCGCTCGGCCCCGACCTGATGTATCCCTTCCTCTCCGAGCTGTCGTCGCTCTCGAGCGCCGCGATCTCCTGCTACCCCAACGCCGGCCTGCCCAACCCGCTCGCGGCCACCGGCTTCGATCTCGAGCCGGCGGACATGGCCCGCTACCTCGGCGAGTTCGCCCGGGCCGGCCTCCTCAACATCGCGGGGGGCTGCTGCGGCAACACCCCCGAGCACATCCGGGCCATCGCCCAGGCCCTCCAGGGGCAGCCCCCGCGGCCGCTCCCCGCGCCCGACCTCGGCGCCGCCGCGCCGGCGCCTCGGCCCCTGCGCCTCTCGGGATCGCAGCCCTTCACCCAGCAGCAGGGCGTCTACATGATCATCGGCGAGCGCACCAACGTCGCCGGGTCGCCCCGGTTTGCCAAGCTTATCAAGGAGGGCAACTACGAAGAGGCGGTGAGCGTCGCCCGCCAGCAGGTGGAGAACGGGGCCAACGTCATCGACATCTGCATGGACGAGGGGATGATCGACGGCGTCGCGGCGATGTCCCGCTTCCTCTCGCTCCTCGCCAGCGAGCCCGAGGTGGCCCGGGTGCCGTTCATGATCGACTCCTCCCGCTGGGAGGTCATCGAGGCCGGGCTCGCCTGCCTCCAGGGCAAGGGCATCGTCAACTCCATCTCGCTCAAGGAGGGGGAGGACAAGTTCCGCCAGAACGCCCGCACCGTGATGAAGTACGGCGCCGCGGTGGTGGTGATGGCCTTCGACGAGAAGGGCCAGGCCGCGACCCTCGCCGACAAGATCCGCATCTGCGAGCGGGCCTATCGCATCCTGGTGGACGAGCTCGGGTTCCCCGCCGAGGACATCATCTTCGATCCCAACGTGCTCACCGTCGGCACCGGCATCGAGGAGCACAACAACTACGCGGTCGACTTCATCGAGGCCACCCGCTGGATCAAGGCCAACCTGCCCAGCGCCAAGGTGAGCGGCGGGGTCTCCAACGTCTCGTTCAGCTTCCGCGGCATGAACCAGGTCCGGGAGGCGATGCACTCGGCGTTCCTCTACCACGCCATCCAGGCCGGCATGGACATGGGCATCGTCAACGCCGGGATGCTCGAGGTCTACGAGGAGATCGATCCCGAGCTGCGCGCCCTGGTGGAGGACGTGCTGCTCAATCGCCGCCCCGACGCCACCGAGCGCCTCGTCGACTTCGGCGAGCGGCTCAAGGCCCGGAGCGCCGGCGCGGTCGCGACCGAGAAGAAGGAAGAGGAGTGGCGCAAGGCCTCCGTCGAGGAGCGCCTGTCGCACGCCCTGGTCAAGGGCATCGACGCCTTCATCGACGCCGACACCGAGGAGGCGCGCGCCAAGCTGGGGCGGCCGCTGGCGGTGATCGAGGGCCCGCTGATGGACGGCATGGGCGTCGTCGGCGACCTCTTCGGGGCGGGCAAGATGTTCCTCCCCCAGGTGGTCAAGTCGGCCCGCGTGATGAAGAAGGCGGTCGCCTACCTGACGCCCTTCATGGAAGCCGAGAAGGCCGCGATGGCGGCCGCGGGCCAGGTGCAGCGCGCCCAGGGCAAGATCGTCCTCGCCACGGTGAAGGGCGACGTCCACGACATCGGCAAGAACATCGTCGGGGTGGTGCTCGCCTGCAACAACTACGAGGTCATCGACATGGGGGTGATGGTCCCGTGCGAGAAGATCCTCGAGCGCGCCCGCGCGGAGAAGGCCGATCTCATCGGCCTGAGCGGCCTCATCACCCCCTCTCTCGACGAGATGGTCCACGTCGCCCGCGAGATGGAGCGCCAGGGCTTCAAGCTGCCTCTGCTCATCGGCGGCGCCACCACCAGCCGCGCCCACACCGCGGTCAAGATCGCGCAGCACTACAGCCAGCCGGTGGTCCACGTGCTCGACGCCAGCCGCGCCGTCCCGGTGACCACCAGCCTCCTCAGCGAGGACGGCAAGGCCGCCTTCGTCGAGCAGCTCCGCGCCGACTACGAGAAGCTCCGCAGGCGCCACGCCGAGCCCCGGGCCAAGCTGGTCCCGCTCGAGGCCGCCCGCGCCGACCGGACCCCGATCGTCTGGCGCGCCGAGGACGTGGCCGTGCCGGTGACCACCGGAGTCCACGTCCTCGCCGACGTCCCCCTCGCGACCCTGCGGGACTACATTGACTGGACGCCGTTCTTCCACACCTGGGAGCTCAAGGGCGTCTATCCGCGCATCTTCGAGCACGAGCGGTACGGAGAGCAGGCGCGCCAGATCTTCGCCGAGGCGAACGCCCTCCTCGACGAGATCATCGCCAGGAAGCTGCTCACGGCCCGCGGCGTCTACGGCCTCTTCCCGGCTGCCGCCGTCGGCGACGACGTCGAGCTCTACGCCGACGAGGCGCGCGCGCACCCCACCCATTGCTTTCACTTCCTCCGCCAGCAGGCCGCCCACGAGAAGGGCGAGCCCCACCGGTCCCTGTCCGACTTCATCGCTCCGGCGGCGAGCGGGCTGAGAGACCACCTCGGCGCCTTCGCGGTCACCAGCGGCATCGGGCTCCAGGCCCTCTGCGACGAGAAGCGGGCGCAGAACGACGACTACAACGCCATCATGGCCGAGGCGCTCGCCGATCGTCTCGCCGAGGCCTTCGCCGAGTACCTGCACCAGCGCGTGCGCGAGGAGTGGGGCTACGGCCGCGGGGAGGGCCTCCGGCCCGACGAGCTTCACGCCGAGAAGTACCGCGGCATCCGCCCGGCGGCGGGCTATCCCGCCTGCCCCGACCACACCGAGAAGGGCACCCTCTGGGAGCTCCTCGACGTGGAGAAGCACACCGGGATGCGCCTCACCGAGTCGTTCGCGATGTGGCCCGGCTCCAGCGTCAGCGGCCTCTACTTCGCTCACCCCGAGGCGCGCTACTTCGGCGTCGGCAAGATCGACCGCGATCAGGTGGCCGACTACCACGTACGCAAGGGGATGAGCGTCGCCGAGGCCGAGCGCTGGCTGGGGCCGAACCTGGACTACGACGTCGTCGGCTAGGTCGTCATCCTGGGGAACGCCCGAGAGCGTTCCCCGACCCCGACTGTCGAGTGGCAGCGGCGTCCGACGAGCTCAGGGCCCGCCGTCGCCACCGTCCGCCCCACCGTCGCTGCAGGCGGAGGTGCCGCCGTCGGCGGGGCTGCCCATCGAGCAGTCGCAGGCGTCGCCGGGCCCGGGGGGCTTCAAGCGCTGGTCCTGGCACACGTAGGCGTGCGTCCCGCTGCACGGCACGTTGCTCCAGGTGCCGTCGGCGAGCAGCACGACGCAGTCGTCCCCGGCGGTGGTGTCGGGCTTGCCCATGCCCCAGTCGGCGTAGGTGCTGCCATCGCCGGAGGTCCAGGCGAAGGTGCCCTTCACGGCGGTGTCGGTGTATCCGATCCACGCGCCGGTCGCGCCGATCGAGACCAGGAACGCGTCCTCGTCGGCGCCGGTGACCGTGACCAGCGTCGCGCCCAGCGCCGTGCAGGCGGCCGCGGCGTCGGTCCAGGTGGCGGCTGCCTTGTTGCAGAACAGGTAGGACGATTCGGCGAGCGCCTGGAGCTCGCACCCCGTCGCCGCGGCGCAGGTCGTCGCGGAGGCGCAGTGGAAGGGGAGGTTGTGGACGTCGGCCTGGTCCGCGTTGGGGACCGAGGGGCAGCTGTCCACGGCATCGGGGACGCCGTCTCCATCCGTGTCGGGGAGCGAGAGGGGCGACCAGTTCACCAGCAGCGCGGCGCGCGACAGGTCCGGTCGGCTGGCGAACAGATCGGGGACCCCATCCTCGTCGAGGTCCGCGACGGCGACGTCGCCGACGGGGAGCGTCCCGTCGCCGGCGATCACGCCGGAGTAGTCGAAGAGGCGCCCGCTGCCATCGTTGCGGTAGACCCGGACCCGCCCGGCGCCGTCGACCACGGCGGCGTCGAGGTGGCCGTCGAGATCGAGGTCGACGAGCGTCGCGCTCACGCCGGCGCTGGCCTCGGCGCCGAGGCGGACGTCCGTCAGGTCGCTGAAGTGGCCGGTGCCGTCGTTGAAGAAGACGCGATCCTGGGTCGCCGTGGGCAGGTAGATGTCGAGGCTGCCGTCGCCGTCGAGGTCGCCGAGGGCGGGGATCCCGGCGCTCGGCGCGGCGTCGTAGGGGAGGGCGTCGGCGGACGCGAGCTGGAAGGTGCCTTTGCCGTCGTTGAGATAGAGGCGACAGGGCTCCTTGTCGCCGGCGAAGAAGATGTCCACGTGACCGTCGCCGTCCACGTCTCCCACGGCGACGCCGGACGCGCTCCACGTGCCCTCCGGGAGGCGGTCCTGGGTGACGTCGGTGAAGGTGCCGTGGCCGTCGTTGAGGAGGATGGCGACGCCCGGCGTCCCCGTGGCCGTGGCCGCCGAGCCGACGGTGACCAGATCGAGGGCGCCGTCCCCGTCGAGGTCGACGGCGACCGCGCGCTGCTCCGTGCCGAAGAGCGCCGGCAGCGCCGTCGCGGAGGGCGTGAACCCGAACGCACCGTCGCCGAGCAGGACCTGGCTCGGCGTCCCGCCGGTGGTGCCGAGGAAGAGATCGATCTTGCCGTCGCCGTCGAGGTCCGCCGCCACCACGGAGCGCACGTCCACCGGGGGAGTCGTCGCCGGGGTGCCCATCGTCGGCGCCGCGTTGACGGAGACGAGCTGCGGTGTGCCGAACGCGGCCTTGCCGCCGTTGGGGTAGATCCACACGCCCTCGGTGCGCGCCGCCTGGAAGACGTCGAGGTGGCCGTTGTGGTCGCCGTCGGCGATGGCCGCCGACCCTCCGTGGACCGGCAGCGGCGGCAGGCGGGCCCAGGCGACGTCGATGAGGGTCAGGGGCAGAGCCTGGTACGTGAACGCCTTCGGAAAGACGGCCTGGTTGCCACCGGCGCTCACCGCGACGTCGACGGCTCCGGCGATCCCCGGCGGGGCCACCACCTCGATGCGGGTGTCGCTCGCCGACGTGACGGCGGCCTGCGTCTCGCCGAAGCGCACCACCGGGTTCGAGGGAAAGTCGCTCCCGGTGAGCGTCACCACCTCGCCCCCGCGCGCCGTGCCCTGAGCGGGCGAGACGGCGGCGAGCTTTCCCTCTCCGCTGGAGCAGGCGACGACGAGAGAGGCGAGCGAGAGGGCGAGGGCCAGCCGCTCGCGATCAGGGCGTGTCATTGGGCAGCGGCTCCACCGAGAGGTACAGGTGCGCCGGGACCGGCGCGGCATTGATGACCAGGAGATCGTTGGCCGAGTCGCCGTTCACGTCCGCGATACCCACCCAGACGGTCGGGTCGGAGACGATGGGCAAGAGCGGCGTGTGATCGGCGAAGTGCCCGGTCCCGTCGTTGAGGTAGAGCCGGGTCTGGGCCCCGTAGTTGCCGATCAGGAGGTCCGGGTGGCGATCGCGATCGACGTCGACCAGCGCGATCGAGGTGCCCGGGGAGTCGTCGACCGGCATCGAGGCGACGGTGGCGTCGAAGAAGTGACCGGTGCCGTCGTTGACGAAGAGGCGGTCCTGGCCGTCGCCGCTGACGACCAGATCCGCCGCGCCGTCGCCGCTGACGTCGCCCGCCGCCAGGGCCCGGATGGTGCCAGGGAGCTGGGTGGGCAGCCCCGCCTCGACCTCGTGGAACTCGCCCCCTTCGTTGCGGAGGAAGCGCAGCGCAATCCCGTCCTCCGCGCTGGTGGTGGCGAGCAGGATGTCGGTCTTCCCATCCCCGTCGAAGTCCGCCAGGGCGATCGCCGAGACGAGCCAGTCGGCTGCGGGCACGACGCCCGCGGCCGCCGCGGTGAGCTGGATCGAGGCGCCCTTGCCGGCGCTGAGGTAGACGCGGAACGGCGTCAGGTCGGCGGTTGCGTTGCCGATGACCAGGTCGGGGACGCCGTCACCGTCGAGGTCGCCGGCGGCGACGGCCGAGAAGGAGTCCGTGTCGGCGGGGATGGCGCCCGGGCCCGCGTTGACGAAGACCCCCTGGCCCTGGTTCTGATAGAGGACGCCGGGGCCGCCCGTGCCGACGCCGAGGAACAGGTCGAGCTTGCCGTCGCCGTTGAAGTCCGCGGCGACGAGGGCGCGGGTGTCGGGCGTCTCCAGGGGGAAGCGGTCGGGCGTGTCGGTGAAGTTGCCCTGCCCGTCGTTGGCGAGGAAACGGCAGGGGGCGCCCGCGGCGCAGGTGACCAGATCGGGGTGGCCGTCACCGTCGAAGTCCGCGAGCGCCGCGCCCGCGACCGTGCCGGCCGGCTCGGGGAGCGGGACTCCGCCATCGGCGGCTCCGGCCGCGCCTCCGCCATCGGGGGCTCCGCCATCCGGGGCCCCGGGCAGCACATAGGACGGGGCCTCGACGAAGCGGAGATCGAGGCGGAGGACCTCGACGCCGGAGGCCAGCGTCGCGGACTGTCCGCCGGCCGCGGAGATCAGCACGTCGGCGGGCCCGGCGAAGAGGGGCGGGGCCGTGAAGGTGCACTCGCTCGAGGAGACGATCTTCAGCGCGGTGACCGGCTCGCCGCCCAGGTGGACGACCGCGTCGTCGGGGAAGCCGGTGCCGTGGAGCGTCACCGTGGCCCCGCCGCGCGCCGAGATCTGGGTCGGCGACGCGGTGGTGATCCCGAGGCTGTCGCCGTGGCAGGACCAGAGCAAGGCCGCGGCGAGCAAGGCCGGGAGGGCCGCCGGGCACGCCCGGTGCGCGAGATACCGATTCGCCATGACTGTTCGCCGATCGAGGGAGGGACCGTGAGCCCGGGTCTAGCGCGCGTCGAGCCGCGCGGCGCTGCGGCCGGTTCGCCGGGCACGGGCGAGGAGCAGGAGCGCCAGCGTCATCTCCGCGCCCCACGCCCATCCCGTGCCCCCGGGGGCCTGCGAGCACCCGCTCGCGGAGCCCGCGCTCGCCGTGCCGCCCGCGCCGCCCGCGCCGCTTGCGGCCGGGAGGACCAGGATCGACGGCGTGATCTGGGCCCCGGGGCAGGCGATCAGACCCGCGCCGGGCACCTGGAGCTGGAAGGTCTCGGCGATGACGGCGCCGGGCGTGGCGGGCGCCGTCACCTGGAAGGTGAAGCGGCCGATGTCGCCGGGGACGACCGCGGTGTCGAGCACCGCGGTCACGTCCCAGGCCGGCCAGGTGTCGGCCGGCGAGAAGAGCGCGCTGGCGCCGCCGTCGGGGGCGCCGAGCGCGCCCAGCCAGAGCCCGTTCTGCGGCCAGGGCTTGGTGCCGATGTTGCGGAAGTCGGCCCAGACCACGGCCTGCTCGCCGGCGGGGAGCGCCTGCGGATAGGAGACGTCGACGAGGGACGCCGCGAAGTCGGGGAGGCTGCAGTCCCCCCAGTCGCCCCACTGGCAGGACCCGCAGCTCCGCGAGCGCGTGCCGCAGCCGCACGGCTCCGTCTGGGTCTCGCCGGAGGTGCACGTGCACGGCTCGGGCTCGAGGGCCGCCCAGCGGAAGAAGCCGTACGGCTGCCAGATCGTCGAGTGCACGTAGCCGGTGTGCCCCGTTTCCCAGGCGCAGGACTTCCTGTGCAGGCCTCCCCAGTTGTCGTCCATGAGGTAGAGCGTGCCGCCCTCCATGTGGTCCATCATGGCGATGTGGCCGTAGGGGTCTCCGGTGGCGGGCGGGAAGACCACGACGTCGTACGCCTGGGGTGCCACCGATCCCCACGGGTGGGCGTTCCAGTGGCCCTTCGCGGGCGCCACGTTCATCGGCAGCTGGTAGACCCACTCCATGCACGCGCCGGGGTCCTCGCAGCCGTGCGGGATGCTGCCGCCCACCGAGTTCGGGAAGGGGACGTGAAAGTACGCCTCCACGAACCCCAGCACGCCGCCCACGCACTCCGACGCCGCGGGGAAAAGGCTCCAGTCGACCGTCGGCGGCTCGCACGTCGCCCCTGCTTCCGCCGGGACGAGGAAGAGGGCAGCGGCAGCGATGGAAGCGCACCGGATCGCGAGGTGTCGCATGGGAGCATCGGCTTTCCGACCGCGCGGCGAGCACGGTCACGACCGCATCCTAGGCCCGATCGGACCGCACTTTTCGGCCAACCGTCGGAACGCTGGCGCCACCGCGCCGGGGTGGTCGCCGAGCGGGCCTTTCGACTACCATGGTGCACTTCCGTCTTCTTCTCGCGCGCGCCCGCCATGATCCACACGCCCAACGAGACGTTCATGCGCGCCCCCGTGGGCACCTTCTGCGTCGTCGGCACCTCGTTCCTGTGGTGCGCCTCGCCGTCGCTGGCGGGGGCGTACCTCTGGGGGCGCCAGTCCGAGGCCGAGACCCGCGAGATCCTCGACCTGTTCGATCACGGCATGCGCGCGATGAGACCGTCGTTCGACATGATCCTCGACACGCGCGGGGTCGACGCCGTCGACCCGCTGCCGCTCGGGATCCTGTTCTCGTGGATGGTCGCGCGCATGGGGCACCTCGCGCAGCGCATCCGTCTCCAGGCGTGCATCATCCCCGAGGGGCCGATCGGTCTGCTCCTGACCGGCCTCATGCCGGTCACCGGGCAGACGCAGCCCTACCGCATCTTCACCGACGCGGCCCAGGCCTTCGCCGTCGTCGCCGGCGACGAGGGCGCGCGGCTCTGAGCGGACGTCGAGAGGATCGCCGAGCCGCTGCGCGGCGTCCCGCGCGAGGTCCGCCGGACGCGCGAGCTGCTCGAGGCGCGCCTCGACGTCTCCTTCGACGAGGTGAGCCGAGCCCTCGGGATGTCGCCGCGATCCCTCCAGCGGGTGCTCGGCCGCCACGGGACCTCCTTCCACGACGAGGTCGTCGCCGTGCGGCTCTCGCGCGCCCAGGGGCTGCTGCGATCCGGCGATCTCAAGCTCGCCGAGATCGGCGCCCGGGTGGGCATCTCCGAGCGCGCGCTGGGCCTGCTGTTCCGCGCCAAGACCGGGCTGACCCCGGCGGAGTGGCGCAAGCAGCAGCGCGGGTGATGGCGTCCGTGCCTACGGCACGCTGTGGAGGCGCAGGACCCGGTAGTGCTTGACTACCGCCTCGCGCATGGTCAGCGACTCGTGATAGGGCAGGCCGAACTCGGCGCAGGCCTCGCGCACCAGGCCCGAGAGGGCGGGGTAGTGGCTGAAGTGGACCGAGGGGAACAGGTGGTGCTCGATCTGCATGTTGAGCCCCCCCGAGAAGTACAGCGCCATCGGCGACTTCACCGAGTAGTTGTGCGAGGTGAGCACCTGGTGGACGCCCCAGTCGATGGGGGCGCCAGGGACGACCTGGCCCTGGGTCTCGGGCACCTCGTGGTTGACGGCGATCTGCAGCACCAGGAGCAGGCTGCTGGGCACGTTCACCAGCAGGCAGACCAGCAGCGCCTGCTTGAACGGCAGGAAGAAGAACGGGAGCGCGATCGAGAAGATCAGGTTCACCCCGATCACCAGCGTGTTCTCGAGGCGCTGCGCCAGCGTGAAGCGGATGCTCGCGTGCATGCCGGTGAAGAGGCTGACGAAGCTGCGGGAGAAGTCCTGCATGGCCCAGAGCGGCAGGCCGAACAGGTAGATGAGCCACGCGTAGACGTGCTGGCCGCGGTGCCAGGGGCGGTGGGGGAGCCCGGGCTGGACCCGCTTGAAGGGATAGTTGTCCTGGAGATCGTGCTCGGTCAGCGTGAAGACGTGGTGGCTCTGGATGTGCGATTTGCTCCAGATCGCCGGGTTCGACACCATGAAGGGGGAGGCGACGCGGAAGACCAGGGTGTTCCACGGCCCGCGCGGGAACAGCGAGAAGTGCGACATGCTGTGGCCCGGCCCGACGGCGGTGATGGCCTTGAGCACGCCGAGCGCCAGCGCGGCCCAGGCGCTCCCCAGGATGAACGCGGGGAAGGTGAGCCCGATGGCCACCGCCACCAGCAGGAGCGCCAGCGCCTGGCCGGCAGGGCTCGCCTTGCAGCCGAGGGCCGAGGCCTCGAAGTGGGCGCGGGCCCGGGCTTGAACGGTCTTGTAGAATCCGTCGTCGGCAAAGGTGAAGTGCGAGCCGCCGATGCCCTCGACGTGGGCCGGATCGGCCGCGTCGATGGCGACCTCATAGCGGGCGAGGAGCGTCGCCGCGGGCGTCCGCATCAAGTGATACGCCCGGAACAGCTCGGTGCAGTTGGTTCCCTCGGCCTGGAGGAGCGGGTCGCGGCCGCCGGGGTGGCGGGCCAACCAGTCCGAGAGGTCATAGGCGCGATTGCCGATGTACCAGAGGCGCCGCCCCTTCATCATCGACACGCCCGCCGCTCCCTGGGGAGACGGCGCGGCGGGGGGCTCGAGCGAGGCGACGGGTCCGGCATTGGAAGCTCCTGCTGACTGGGGTCCAATGTCGAACGTTAGCGAGTACGTCCCGGGAGCGATATCGCGTTCGCGTCACAAATTGGACGGAACACTCCGGGACGTCAGGCCAGCGTTACCGGGCGTTCTGCAGGATGCCCGGTCGCGGAACGCTCTCGGGCGTTCCGCAGCATGAGGAACAAAACGAAAACGGGGCGGAGCGCTTGCGCGCCCCGCCCTCGCGGCCCCTGCCGGCATCGACTGCCGGGGGGTTGGGGGCGCCGCCGCCCCCTTGCTTGGCTACTTGCTAGTAGCGGTCGCGCCCGCCGCCGCCACGGCCACCGCCGCCGCCGCCGCCGAACCCACCGCCGCCGCCGCCGCCGCCGCCGCCGCGGGGCTGACGCTCCTGGGCCTCGTTGACCTTGATGGAGCGCCCGTCGAGCATCATCCCGTTGAGCTGGGCGATGGCAGCGTTCGCGGCCTGGGCGGAGCCCATGGTCACGAAGGCGAAGCCGCGGAACTGCCCGGTCTCACGATCGGTGGGCATCGCCACCTCGCGAACCTCGCCGGCAGCGGCGAAGGCGGACTCGATAGCCGCCTGGGTGGTGTTGAACGAGAGATTCCCGACATAGAGACGATTACCCATGGATCCGCTGCTTTCACGGCTTCTGCAGGGCGCCCAAGGAGGACGCCGTTCGCGCCACCGTTCGATGAAGCCGTGCCGGCTCGAAGAGTGACGTACCGCGCGGCGGAAGACCCCCGGCAGGGGGGCCCCCGATGCCCGCGGCGCTCACGGTGCGTCATCCAGTCTCCGAGCGTGCCGAATTCTCAAGGAGAGCGCGACGAGCCGAGCGGCCAGGGACGTTTCGTGTGGCAGGCCAACGTAGCCCGACGCGTTTGGCCTTGCAAGGCGAACCGCCCTGGCCCGCGAACGAATTGCGCCAAGTGGCGTGACTTTTCGGTTATTCTGCCGACGCATGCGTCCCGGCTCGTCTCGCGGGCTGCCCTCGACGGCAGCGTCCGCCGTCCTCGCGGTCCTCTTCTGCCCTGCGCTCACCGGCTGCTCGAGGAGCGCGGATCCGACGAGCTCGTCGACGGGAGGGTCCGCGGGGGTGTCCGCAGGAGGGCCGGTCGCCGCGGTCACCACCGAGGCGACCGTGCCGGCACGCAACGGGGACGCCCCCATCTTCCATCCGGAGAAGGCGACGGAGAAGGCGCCGGACACGTTCAAGGCGAAGTTCTCGACCGGCAAGGGGGACTTCGTCATCGCGGTGACGCGGGCGTGGGCGCCCAACGGGGCCGATCGCTTCTACAACCTGATCAAGCTATGCTTCTACGACGGCGCCCGCTTCTACCGCGCCATCGACGGCTTCATGGTGCAGTGGGGCCTGAGCGGCGATCCCTCCGTGAACGGGGCCTGGTACCGCGCGGGCATCGCCGACGATCCGGTGACGAAGAGCAACACGCGCGGGTTCGTCACCTTCGCCATGGCGGGGGCGAACACCCGGACGACGCAGGTGTTCATCAACTACGCCGACAAGAACAGCCGCCTCGACGCCATGGGCTTCGCCCCGTTCGGGCAGGTCGTCGAGGGGATGGCGGTGGTCGACTCGCTCTACAAGGGCTACGGCGAGACGGCGCCCAAGGGCAGGGGCCCGGACGGCTCGCGGGCGAGCCGGGAAGGCGAGGCCTACCTGGCCAAGAGCTTCCCCGAGCTCGATCGGATCAAGACCGCGACGATCCTTTGAGCGCGGGAGCGTTGGGAGGCGCGGGCAGCGCCGCCACCGACCCGCCGTGGCGGACCTTCACGTAGGTCCCCGGTGCGTCCTCGAGCGCGGGCAGGGCGCCGGCGCCCGGCGTCCGAGCCGGCACCTGCTCACCCGAGCTGGGGAGGAGCCAGGCCAGCCAGTCCGACCACCACGATCCGGCGTGCGCCTCCGAGGCGGCGAGCCAGGCGTCGGCCGTCTCCGGGAGCGCCGCGCCGGCAGGGCTGGTGGCGTAGCCGTACTTCTTCGAGCCGGCGGGGTTGATCACGCCGGCGATGTGACCGGAGCCGGCGAGGACGAAGCGCACCGGCCCGCCGACGAGGCGCGCCCCCAGATACGTCGTCTTCCACGGCGCGATGTAGTCCTCGCGCGCGGACAGGTAGTAGAGGGGCATGGTCACCGCCCCCAGATCGATGGGCTGGCCCCCGAGCGTGAGGGCGCCCGGCTCGCGCAGCCGGTTGTGCTGGTACATGTTGCGCAGGTAGTAGCTGTGCATCTTGCGCGGCATGTTGGTGGAGTCGGAGCCCCAGTAGAGGACGTCGAAGGGGAGCGGATCCTTGCCGAGCAGGTAGTTGTTGACCACGAACGACCAGATCAGATCGTTGGCCCGGATCATGCTGAACGCGCTCGCCATCTGGGCGCCGTCCAGGTAGCCCTTCTCGCTCATCTTCTGCTCGATGAGCTGGAGCTGCTCCTCGTCGATGAACACGCTCAGCTCCCCCGGCTCGGAGAAGTCGGTCATGGTGGTGAGCAGCGTCGCCGCGGTGATGCGCGGATCGCCCTTTGCCGCCAGGTAGGCGAGCGTCGTCGCCAGCAGCGTGCCGCCCAGGCAGTAGCCCACGGCGGCGACCTCGCGCTCGCCGGTGGCGGCCTCGATGGCGTCGAGCGCGGCCAGCGGCCCCTCGGCCAGGTAGTCGTCGAAGCCCTTCTCGGCGAGCGTCGCGTCCGGGTTGACCCACGAGATGGTGAACACCGTGAGCCCCTGCGCCACCGCCCAGCGGATGAACGATCCCTTCGGCGAGAGGTCGAGGACGTAGAACTTGTTGATCCAGGGCGGCACGATCAGGAGCGGCCGCCGGTGCACCGTCGGCGTCGAGGGCGCGTACTGGAGGAGCTCCATCAGGTCGTTCTTGAAGATGACCTTGCCCGGCGTCACCGCCACGGTCTCGCCCACGCTGAACCCGTCGGGGTCGGTCATGCGGATGCGCAGCTCGCCCTGGCCGCGCTCGACGTCCTCGAGCAGGTTGGCGAGCCCCTTGATCAGGTTCTCCCCGCCGCTCTCCAGCGTCGCCTTGAGCACCGCGGGGTTCAACGCCACGCTGTTGCTGGGCGACAGCGCGTCGAGGAACTGCCGCGTGTAGAAGTCGACCCGCGCCGCCGTCTTGGGATCGAGCCCCTCGGCCCCGCCCACCGTCTCGTGGATGGACCGCGCCGTGAGCAGGTACGACTGCTTGATGAAGTCGAAGACCGCGCTCTTCGCCCACGCCTCGTCCTTGAAGCGCCGGTCGCCCGGCGCCGGCTCGATCACCGGCGCCACCTCGGCGCCGAGGATGCGCTGCGAGGTGCGCTCCCAGAGGACCCGGTAGTCCTTCCAGAACGCCGCCTGGATCTCCAGCAGCTTGCCCGGGTTGGCGATCAGCTTCTGCGACAGCTCGACGAACGACCGCGCCAGCACCCCGCCGTCCGCCGGGGGCGCGGCGTCCCCGCGGGCCGGGGAGCCGGGGGTAGCCCCCAGGGCGAACTGCTTGGCGAGGAGCTCGTTGACGAGGTTGCGGCCGCTCCGGGTGATGCGGGAGAGGCTCTGGGCCACGACCTGGGCGTCGGGGAGCTGAAAGGCGGGCTTCGGCTTGTCGCTCATGGCGCCGGGGATGATAGAACGACCAGCGGCATGAGCGACTACCAAGAGTTCCAGGGCACGATGCCGGTCACCGACGCGGCGCGCTTCGACGTCGCCGCGCTCGAGCGCTACCTCCGCCACAACGTCGCCGACTTCGCCGGGCCCCTCACCGTCGAGCAGTTCAAGGGCGGGCAATCCAACCCCACGTTCCGGCTCACCGCCGCCTCCGGGCAGTACGTGCTGCGCCGCAAGCCCGCCGGCAAGCTGCTGCCCTCCGCCCACGCCGTCGATCGCGAGTACCGGGTGATGACCGCCCTCGCCGGGACCGACGTCCCCGTCCCCCGCACCCGGTGCCTGTGCCTCGACGAGACCGTCCTCGGCACCGCCTTCTACATCATGGACTTCGTGCCCGGCCGCGTCCTCTGGGACCCGGCGCTCCCGGGCCTCGCCCCCACCGAGCGCGCCGCCGTCTTCGCCGAGATGAACCGGGTGCTCGCGGCGCTGCACCGCGTCGACTACGCCGCCGTGGGCCTCGCCGACTACGGCAAGCCGGGCAACTACTTCGCCCGCCAGATCGACCGCTGGAGCAAGCAGTACCGGGCCTCCGAGACGGAGCGGATCGAGGCCATGGACCAGCTCATCGCCTGGCTACCCTCGAACATCCCCCCGGGCGAGGCGACCAGCATCGTCCACGGCGACTACCGGCTCGACAACCTGATCTGGAGCCCCACCGAGCCCCGCCTCCTCGCTGTCCTCGACTGGGAGCTCTCCACCCTGGGCCACCCCCTCGCCGATTTCTCCTACCACCTGATGACCTGGCACGTGACCCCCGGCGAGTTCCGCGGGCTCCTCGGCGCCGACCTGGCGAGCCTGGGCATCCCCGGGGAGGCCGAGTACGTGGCGGCGTACTGCCAGCGCACCGGGATCGGCGCGATCGACCCGAAGCACCTGAGCTTCTACCTGGCCTTCAACATGTTCCGCCTCGCCGGCATCCTCCAGGGGGTGATGGCGAGGGCGTTGCAGGGGAACGCGTCGAGCAGCAAGGCGCTGGAGGCGGGGAAGAAGGCGAGGCCGATGGCCGAGGCGGCGTGGCGGCAGGTGGAGGCGATGGGGGGGTGAGGGGCCACGGCTGATCACGAGCCGGGTAGGGTGGATGGCCAGCCGGGTAGGGCGGAAGGCCAGCCGCGTAGGGTGGAAGGCCAGCCGCGTAGGGTGGAAGGCCAGCCGGGCAAGGCGGAAGGCCAGCCGAGCATCGTGGAAGGCCAGCCGAGCATCGTGGAAGGCCAGCCGAGCATCGGCGAAGGCCAGCCTGGCAGGGTGGAAGGCCAGCCGAGCATCGTGGATGGCCAGCCGGGCATCGTGGATGGCCAGCCGGGCATCGTGGATGGCCAGCCGGGCATCGTGGATGGCCAGCCGGGCACGGTAGAAGGCCAGCCGCGTAGGGCGGATGGCCAGCCGGGCACGGTGGAA
>Ga0302283_1001914_pt1 | contig 17026 bp, 17 predicted proteins | sample III_Fen_E1_4_FD_198770 | JGI IMG/M metagenome (GOLD analysis project Ga0302283, IMG submission 198770) | Peat permafrost microbial communities from Stordalen Mire near Abisko, Sweden - III_Fen_E1_4 | ecosystem: Environmental > Terrestrial > Soil > Wetlands > Permafrost | place: Sweden: Abisko... | reverse complement strand
CCACTCGTGCGCGTGGAGGATCGCGAAGGGCCTGTCCGTGAGCGCCCGTTCGCGCACGAGCTCGATGACGGCGCGGGCGAAGAGCGCGAAGCGGGACGCGTTGGTCAGGTCCTCGACGTCGTCGCCGTAGACGTGCGGACGACCGGCGAGGGAGGGCGCGTCGACGATGGCCACGCGCAGTCGAGGCGCGAGCTCGCCTTCGAGGACCGACACGTCTTCGCCCGGGCGCAGCCGGAGCGCCCTCGATGACCCGGCGAACGCCGCGCCGGAGTCCCGCCAGCGAGGGAGCGCGACGGTGACGTGGTCGCCGCGCCGCGCGAGGGCCCGCGCGAGAGCTCCGAGCCCCTCGCCGATCCCGCCGTAGCAGGTCACCGGCGCGAGCTCCGGCGTCACGATGAGCAGCTCCATGACGCGGGACGCGGACGCTCAGTCCTTGCTGGCGTCGGCCGGCGGAGGGGCAGTCCCGGTGTCCGCCGGCGGCAGCGTGCCTGTGTCGGCGGGTGGGGTGGGGCTCGAGTCGGCCTCGCCCGCGTCCTCGCTGCCGCCCGAGGCGGTGGGCAGCGTGAACGAACGGCCCGCGCCGGGCCACCCGTCTGGAGGGGGGCCGCAGGCGACGCCGAGGAGCATCGCGGAGACGACGGCGCCCGCGACGATGGCGACGAGCAGGAACGTCGTACCGCGAGCCGGGATCACTGGCTGCACTCCCACACGTACTCGTTGCACACGCACGTCTCGCCCGACGCGAACCCGGCGCACGTGGTCCCCTTGGGGACGAAGTAGCGGCAGGGGATGCCGCCGGTCGGCGGTAGCGTCGGGCAGCACGCGTCGACGCCCGTGACGTTGGAGTCGCTGTCGCACGCGTACTCGATGGTGAACGGAGCCGATCCCGCCGAGACGCCGTTCAGGGATACGTCACACTCGTACGTACCGGCGGGGTAGGGGATCGAGGACTGGGTGCTCGTCTGGGCCGGCATCGCGAAAGCATTGAAGCAGCAGGCCGCCCCGAAGCCGCACGTGTCGAGCCCCTGGTAGGTGTAGCCCGCCCGGCAAGGGTCGCCGTAGCTCGGCGGCGGGTCGACCGTGCAGTAGCCGAGGCAGGGCACCGCGTTGCCGGTGCCGGTGGCGAGCAAGGTGACGGCCTCGGTCTCCTCCGAGCCGACCTCCGGCATGAGCTCGGTTGCCGAGAAGAGCGGATGCTGGGGCGGCACCGGCGTCATCGGGTTGCCGGAGATGGGATTGTCGTCCCAGTCGACCGCGCTCGTCTGGCGGATGATGACGTCCAGGGTGGTGTCCGGGTCGCCGACGCTGACCTTCGACACGCAGACGATCTGCACGCTGTCCGTGTAGAACGTCGTCCGGGGGTAGGCGCCGTTCGTGTCGAGCGCCATGATGACGTAGCGCACCCCGGCGGTCGCGCAGGACGCGAGGCTCAGCCCCAGCACCCCCACGAAGAGGAGCAAGCCGAAGGCGGCGCGTCGGAGCCCAGGCATCCTGGAGCAATCATCGCCCAGACCCTTTGATTTGAACAGATCACATCCGAACGAGCGCGCTGCCCCAGGAGATCCCGGCGCCGAGAGCGCACATGAGGACCGTGTCCCCGGGCTTCACCTTGCCCGCGCGCACGCTCTCGTCGAGGAGGATGGGGATGCTGGCGCTCGAGGTGTTTCCGACCCTGTCGATGTTCACGAGGACGCGGTCGGTCGGCATGGGGAGGCGCGAGACGGCCTGATCGATGATGCGCTGGTTGGCCTGGTGCGGACAGATCCAGTCGACGTCCTCCGGCGTGAGCCCCGCTGCGTCGAGCGCGTTGCGGCTCGCCGAGTAGAGGTTCTTCACGGCGACCTTGAAGATGTCCTGGCCGCGCATGTGGACCTTGTTCTTCTTGTTCTCGACCGCGTCGTGGGTCATCGGCATGGCGCTGCCGCCGCCGGGGATCATGAGGGAGCACGCGAGCGCGCCGTCGGTCAGGATCTTGGTGGACAGAATGCCACGGGGACGGCCCTTGGCGTCGACGTCCGTGCTCGGGCCGAGGACGACGGCGCCCGCTCCGTCACCGAAGAGAACGCAGGTCGTGCGGTCCTGCCAGTTGATGACGCGCGACAGGAGCTCTACGCCCACCACGAGGACCCGCTTCATGGTGCCGCTTCGAATGAACTGGTCGGCGATCGAGAGGCCGAAGATGAAGCCGGCGCAGGCTGCGCTGAGGTCGAACGCGGGGCACACCGGTACCCCCAGCTTCTGCTGGAGGAAGACGGCGGTCGCGGGCATGGGCATGTCCGGCGTGACCGTGCCGACGATGATCATGTCTAGTTCCGAGGGTTTGACCTCGGCCGCCTCGAGCGCTCGCTCGGCGGCGAACTTCGCCATGTCGCTCGTCACCATGCCGTCGGGCGCGATACGCCGCTCACGGATGCCGGTGCGCTCGGTGATCCACGCGTCCGTCGTGTCGACCATCTTCTCGAGGTCGGCGTTGGTGCGCACGATCTCGGGCAGGTAATGGCCGGTACCAAGGATGCGAGAGCGGTATTCGACCATGGCGTGCTTTTCCCTCAAGGTGAGACCTGCGCAGCTTACCGCGCAACCTCCCCAAGCGCCCGCGCCAGTCTCTGGTCAGGCCGATAGGTGTCTAGGAGTGCGCCTTAGTCAGGCTTCTTTGCCGGGCCGACGGCCCGGCCCTTGTAGTGCCCGCAGGAGGGGCAAGCGCGGTGAGGTACCGACGGCTCGCCGCAGTTGGCGCAGGCGATGAGCTGAACGGGGATCACCTTGTCGTGATTCGCGCGCCGCATGTTGCGCTTCGAACGGCTGGTGCGTCGCTTGGGGACGGCCACGGGGCTACTCCTTCTTCTTGGCTTTCGATGGGAGCGATTGGAACTGCAGGAGCGGCATCAACCGGGGGTCGATGGCGCGCTCGGGGGCTTCTTGATGGCTACTCGAGGGGGGTGGCCTCATACCTGGGCAATCCTCCGAGCACAAGGGGATCATGGGAGTTTCGAGCATGAGTTCGTCCCGGACGAAGTCGTCCAGGATGACCGTCTCCCCGTCGTAGGTCACCGTATCGGCCTCTTCTTCCGATAATTCGCGCTCTTCCTCCTCCTTCTTGCCGCTCCCACCGGCCCGGGCGGCAGGGACCACCAGGACGGTCACCGGATGGTCCACGGTGATGAGCACAGGGTCGAGACATCGGGCGCAGGGGGCCGTCAGCTGAGCCTTGAGGGTTCCGTGGATGACGACGTCGTGGCCGCTCTTCGACGCCCGTACGTCGAGCTCGCCGTCCGTCCCGGCCGCAGTCGCCTCGTTGTCCTCGAGGGCGCCCCGGATCCAGGACGCGCGGACGGGAAAGACGTACTGCTTTCCGGCGGCGTCGAGCTCGGAAGCGGAGAGCGAGAACTCGTGGATGGCTTCGGACGGTGGCATGGCGGGACCCGCCAAGATAGGCATGGCGGGCAGGGACGCAACGTACAATGTGCACCACGGCAAGTACGCGCCGCGTCGGGGCCCGGATCGCCCGTTGCCCCGACGACCTCACGCGGAGCTTCCCGATTGACGGAACCCTACGACTCGTTAATGTTCGTGTACGAAACGTCCTGACGGCAGGGCCCCTCACGGCGGCCTGGCTCGAGAAGCGAGAGGTGCCCGTTTTGTCCGTCTCAGCCGAAGCGAAGCCCGATGTCGACCAGATCCTGGAGGCCGTCATCTACCTGATGACGGAGACCCGCCGGATCACCAAGGAGCTCGCCCGTCGCGCGAACCTCACGAGCCCCCAGCTCACCGTCATCAAGATCCTGGAGCAGATCGGCGACCTGTCTCTCAGCGAGCTGTCGGACAAGATTCGGGCCCAGAACAGCACGGTGACGGGCATCATCGACCGCATGGAGCGCGAGGGGCTCGCGCTACGCGTGCGGTCGACCGAGGACCGGCGCGTCGTCCGCATCCGCCTGACGGAGAAGGGATTGAAGCTCGCGCAGGAGATCCCGGTCGAGCCGATGGTCATCCTCCGGAGCGCGGTCGAAGGGCTCACGGCCGCCGAGTCGAAGGAGCTCTTGCGGATCTGCATGAAGGTGTCCCGGCGCATCCGCACGATCGTCCGCCGGGACGTTGGCGAAGAGGAGCAAGAGGGAACCGGTGAACGAGGAAAGCGAGAGGCAAACCCATGACTGTCCGTGATCCCGATCTGTGCGTCGTCACCTGCGCCGTCACCGGCGTGCTCGCCAACCGGAAGCAGTGCCCGACCCTGCCCTACACGCCCGTCGAGATCGCCGAGGAGGCCAGGCGCGCCTACGACGCCGGCGCGAGCGTCCTCCACATTCACGCCCGCAACGACGACGGGTCGCCCACCTTCAGCCCCGCGACGTTCGCGCAGATCAAGGAAGAGATCCAGAAGCGCTGCCCCATCATCCTCAACTTCTCGACCGGCACGCTGGGCGACGACGTGAGCGAGCCGTGCGCCTACATCCGCGGGAGCCGGCCCGCCATCGCCGCGCTCAACATGGGCACGATGAACTACTCGAAGTACTCGGCGAAGCGGAAGGAGTTCGTCTTCGACATGGTCTTCCCGAACACCTACGGCAAGATCATCCGCCTCCTCGAGGCGATGAACGAGGCCGGCGTGAAGCCCGAGCTCGAGTGCTTCGACACGGGCCACACCTCGGGGATAGCTCCGCTCCTCGACATGGGGATCTTGAAGCCGCCGCTCCAGTTCTCGTTCATCGTCAACGTGCTCGGCGGCATCCCCCCGCTCGTGGAGAGCCTCCAGCTCCAGACGCGCATCATGCCGCAGGGCAGCGAGTGGGAGGTCATCGGCATCAGCCGGCCGGGCTGGAAGATGATCGGCGCGGCGGCCGTCCTCGGAGGCAACGTGCGCGCGGGCCTCGAGGACAACATCTACCTGCCGAACGGCGACATGGCGAAGTCCAACGGCGAGCTCATCGAGGTCGCGACGCGCATCGTGCGCGACGTAGGGCGCAAGGTCGCCACCGTCGAGCAGGCGCGTCAGATCCTGTCACTCGACTCGTTCAAGCCCGCGCCGGCGAAGCAGGTACAGGCAGGGGCCGTGGCGTGAGCGCTGGGGCCAAATTTCATCGGATCAAGGTGACGCGCGAGGGCGCTACGGAGACCGTGACGCTCTCGTACCCCGAGCGGCGCAACGCCATCGGTCCCCAGATGACCAACGAGCTCTTGCACGCGCTCGAGGCCGCCCACCAGGACGACGCCGTCCGGGTCGTGGTCCTGACGGGCGAGGGCAAGGCGTTCTGCGCGGGCGGCGACTTCGCGCAGATGACGGAGGAGGGTGGCCCCGCGCTCGCGCACAAGGGCGACTACGCCGACCTGCTCCTCGCCCTGTGGCGCGCCGAGAAGCCGGTCATCGCGAAGGTGAACGGCCACGCGATGGGCGGCGGGCTCGGGCTCGTGGCGGCGAGCACGTTCGCCGTCGCATCGCAGGACGCGATGCTAGGGACGCCCGAGATCGACGTGGGCCTGTTCCCCATGATGATCATGGCGATCTTGAGCCGGCTCGTCCCGAGGCGCAGGCTGCTCGAGATGATGCTCACGGGCGAGCGCATGAGCGCCGAGGAGGCCGCGCGCATCGGTATCGTGGGCTCGGTCGTGCGGGGCGTAGAGCTCGACGCGGCGGTGCAGGCCCTCGCCTTGAAGCTCGAAGGCAAGAGCCCCATGACGATGCGCCTCGGCCTCCGCGCCGTCGTCGCCCAGGAGGACCTCGAGGTGGAACGTGCGCTGCCCCTCCTTCGCGATCGCCTCGCCGAGTGCCTCGCGACCGACGACGCTCGCGAGGGCCTCACGGCGTTCTTGCAGAAGCGTAAGCCGCAGTGGACGGGTCGTTGAACCCTGGAGAAGGAGTGACGCTTTGAACATGAGAGAGCTGGTGGCCGACCTCGAGGCGCGTCGTGCCGTCATCCGGCAGATGGGCGGCGCGGAGCGGATCGAGAGGCAGCACTCCCGCGGCAAGCTCACGGCGCGCGAGCGGATGAGCGCGTTCTTCGACGACGGCGTGTACTTCGAGGTCGGCGCGCACGGGACGCAGATGGGAATGGCGGCCGGGCACGAGGGGACGGACAAGCCCGCGGCCGATGGCGTCGTCTGCGGCTTCGGGAAGGTGGACGGCCGCATGGTCTGCGCGGCCGCGTACGACTTCACCGTGAAGGGGGGATCCATCGGCTACACGGGAGAGGAGAAGGTCACCCGCCTTCGCACGATGTGCCTGCGCGGGCGCTGGCCCATCGTGTGGTTCATCGACTCGGCGGGGGCGCGCATCGATCCTGGGGCCAACAACGGCGACATGATCTCGCTGTTCGCGGGCACAGGGCACCTCTTCCGCGAGCAGGTCATCATGAGCGGCGTCGTGCCGCAGGTGGCCGCCATGGTGGGGCCCGGGGCGGCGGGGACCGCGTACATTCCCGGGCTCGCGGACTACGTCCCCATGGTGAAAGGCGTGGGCACGCTGGCGCTCGCCGGGCCGGCGCTCGTCAAGGCCGTCACGGGCCAGGACATCACCGAGCAGGAGCTGGGGGGCTCGAAGGTGCACTCGGAGGTCAGCGGCGTCGGCGACGGTGAGTTCGACGGGGACCTTGCGTGCCTTGCGGCCGTGAAGAAGTACCTCTCGTTCTTGCCCTCCAACTGCGATGAGCAGCCCCCCGTACGCCCCGTCTCCGATCCCATCGATCGCCGTGACGAATCGCTCCTCGATCTCCTCCCCGAGTCCACGAGGAAGCCGTACGACATGTACAAGCTCGTTCGGACGCTCGTGGACGATGGGGACATCCTCGACATCAAGCCGAGGTTCGCGCGGAGCATCATCACCTGCTTCGCGCGCATCGGCGGGCGAAGCGTCGGCATCGTCGCCAACCAGCCCAACTACCTCGGCGGCATCCTCGACAACGACTCGGCCGACAAGGCCGCCCACTTCATCCAGATCTGCGACGCCTTCAACGTGCCCCTGGTCTTTCTCCAGGACGTGCCGGGCTTCATGGTCGGCTCGAAGGTCGAGCACGCGGGCATCATCCGTCACGGCGCCAAGATGCTGCACGTGATGAGCGCGGCCACGGTCCCGAAGATCACGGTGGTCGTGCGCAAGGCCTACGGCGCGGGCTACTACGTCATGTGCGGCAGGGCGTACGAGCCGGACCTGATCGTCTCCTGGCCGACGGGCGAGATCAGCGTCATGGGGGCCGAGGGGATGGTCGGCATCGCCGGGAAGAAGCTCTTCGGGGACGCCGAGCCTCCGCCCGAGGTGAAGAAGTCCATCGTGGATCTCATCCAGAAGAACATCGACATCTACAAGGTCGCTGGATGGGGCCTCGTCGACGAGGTCATCGATCCGCGCGACACGCGCCGCGCGATCGCGTGGGGGCTCGAGATGAGCCGGCACAAACAGATCGAGCGGCCGGCGAAGAAGCGGGGAATCGTGCCTGTGTAGTTTTCCACGTCGTTTGTGTCGTGGCGCGAGGCGCGGGGCGCGTGCTACTTCGCGCCTGTGCGAAAGCTCGAACGCGCCTCTCTGGTTTGCCTCTTCTGCCTCGGTGGACAGCTCGCGTGCGGGTCGCAAGGCTCGGGAGGCTCCGCGCACCAGGACAACCCCGTGTCATCCGAGGACAGCGGCGCGCCGCTCGCCATCGACTCGGGCGCCCCGGCCGCGGACACCGGCGCGCCCGCCCAGAAGGAGGACTCCGGCGTGAGCCCCGAGGCCGGCGGCAACGCGGACAGCGGCGCCGCGCCCGACAGCGCGCCGGTGCTCCCCACCGGCACCGCGATCGTACGCGTGCATTACCCCGCCGCGAGCCACGCGGTGACCGTCCGCGGCGCGGCGGGCGGTCTCAACTGGACGACGGGTCAGCCGATGACCGCCTCGGGCGACACGTACAGCTATTCACTCACCAACGTCACGACGGCGGTGGAGTGGAAGCCGCTCCTCGACGACACGACGTGGGCGATTGGACCGAACTACCACGTGTCACCCGGGCAGACGGTCGACATCTACCCGCACTTCACGACGATGACGGGTCAGGTGCAGACGCTCATCGCCACGTTCCACTCCACGGTGCTGAACGACGACCGCGCCATCTACGCGTACCTGCCTGCGAGCTACACGGAGAACACCGACGCGACGTACCCCGTCGTGTACATGCACGACGGCCAGAACCTGTGGGCCGCCCTTCCGCAGCTCGCGTTCAGCGGGACGTGGAACGTGGACACGACGTTCGACACGGCGTCGCAGACGGGCGCCTGCTCGAGCGGCGGCGTCGTCGGGTGGGGCGCGCAGCCGCTCGGCGGTACGGCCGTGACGTGCAACGGCGACACCGACTGTCCGTCGGCCGAGTGCCGCACGTTCCCCGAAGCGATCGTGATCGGCGTCGCGAACGACGCGAACCGCGTCTACGAGTACACGCCGACGGTCGACCCGACGGAGACGTCGCTCGGCCCCGCTGGCGGCGCGGACCAGTACCTCCAGATGCTCGTGCAGGAGCTCAAGCCGACGATCGACGGGATGCTACGCACCCGGCCCGACGTCGCGTCGACCGCCATGGCGGGCAGCTCGCTCGGCGGCCTTGTGACGGCGTACGCTGGCCTCAAGTACCCGAGCGTGTACGGCATGGTGGCGGAGCTCTCGCCGTCGACGTGGTGGGACAGCGACGTCATCGTCGGCGACGTGGCGGGGACGGGGGCCACGCGCCCGCTCATCGTCTACGTCGACTCGGGGCAGGGCACGGTCGACGACGAGGCCGACACCGACATGCTCGCCTCTACGTACCTGACCCTCGGCTACGTGAGCGGGACGAACTTCCGTCACGTCATCCAGCCCAACGCGGCCCACAGCGAGACGTACTGGTCGCAGCGCTTTCCGGGCGCGATGCAGCTCGTCCTGGGCACGCGCTGAGTCAGCTGCTCGCGGGCGGAGGTGGCGCGTCGCTGATGCGGGCCAGGAGCGGACGGACGGCGCGGTAGAGGTGCGGGTAGGGCGCCAGCGAGGAGACGCACGCCGTCAGGCGGGCTCCGCTCGAGGTCTGCGGATCTTCGCCGAGCTGCGCAGGGGCGCCGTCGGTCGGTAGCATCGCCTCGAGCCAGGCGCGAAGGACCGTCGGAAGCTCGGGGGCCGGGCTGCTCGCGAGGGCCCGCGCTGCGAGCGCCGGATCGGGCGCGACCGCGAAGTACGTGACGAGGCGCACGACGTCCCGCGCGCGGCCGCTCCGCGCGAGCAGCTCGGCGAAGGCGGCGCTGGCGAACGGGTGCTCGGCCGCCTTCAGCATCTCGGCCCCGACCGCGTCGAGCGCGGCGTCACCGCCGCGAGCTACGGCGGCACGGAGGCGCGGCAAGGTCATCGCGCCGCGCTCGAACGCGGCCGCGAGATCCTCCCCCGCCACCTGCGACGACCACGCCGTGGGCAGCCACGACGGCACCGACGCCGGCCCGCCCGCCGCCATCTCCTCTTCCTGGAGCGGCGCGCCCAGCGACACCGACAGCAGGAGATCGCCCGGGTGGGCGAGCAGCTTGCCCAGGTCCGCGAGCAGCGTGTCGAGGCCCCGCGCTCCGCCGTGGTCCTCCGAGGCCCGGCGCGGCGTCGTCCGCTCCTCGACGCGGGCGACGATCGCCGCGAGCTCGCGCGGGTCTCGCGTCAGCAGGACGTCTAGCTCGGCGCGTTCGAGCCTCGCCATCCGCCGGTCGTCGCCCCCCCGAACCTCCAGCTCGAAGTCACGCGGGTAGAGCGAGACGTTGGAGGGCCGGAGCAGCGCGATGCCTACCTCCGAGGCGCGGAGCGAGCGGTCCGCCGCGACCACGCGCGCGAGCGGGATGGGTCCGAGCGCCGAGCGCACGGCCAGCCCGACGCAGGCCTCGAAGAGCGGCGCGCGCAGGTCCGCGGTCACGCGCGCCCGCGCGAGGCGCGCATCGTAGGAGCCGCTCGCGCGCGCCACCGCGGCGTCGAGCGTCACGGGCTCGGGCCCCGGCGTCGCGCCGTCGAGGGCGCCGGGGCTCGCCAGGATCTCGGCGAGCGAAGCGTCCATGTCCTGGCTCGCCGCGAGCGCACACATGAGCGCAGCCACCGTGGACGCGTCTGCATCGAGCGGGCCCTCGTCCGACGCGGCGCGCGTCTGCCGCGCGACGTGGCGCTTCGCGCGGTCCTCCGCGGCGGGGCTCTTGGCCAGCAGGCGCTTCAGCAGGGCGTCCCAGGTCGACACGAGCGGCGTCGCGCCGAGCGGCGCCCTCGCGAGATCCTTCTCGTCGCTTGCGAGCCGCGTCCGGGCAAGCAGCCTCGCCGCCGGCACCCCCTCGAAGAAGGCGCGCGACAGGGAGACGTCGGCGACGAGCCACTCGACGGAGTCGGTGGGCTGCAACACTAGCTCGAGGCCGTCGATGAGCATCCGGGTGTCCCCCAAGCTGTCCGCGTGCGCCGCGCGCACAGCGTAGCCCAAGCGGGGCCCCTATTCGAGCGTGGGCCTGGGCCGAGCAATCCCGTCCTTCGCGGCGCGCACGCGGACGAGCATCGGCTCCTTCGCTTCGAGCTCGCCGTCGAAGGTCCGCATCCCGATGCTGGCGCCCGATGCGCGTCGCGTGTCCAGCCGAGCCCGCACGACGTAGAGGCCGGGCTTGTCGAAGATCGGTATCTGGCAGAGGTCGGCGAGCTGGACTTCCACGCTGGTGCTCTCGTGCGGTGAGAGGGTGGTGAAGAGCTCGCGGATCGGGGTGTCCGACTGGTTGGGCCACCTGCACCGCGTCGCGCCCGCGGGGCCCGCCGCCACGAAGTGAAGGACCGTCGGGCGAAACAGGAGGGAGACGGGGCGGTTGCCGTCGTTCGACAGGCGGACGGCGACGGTCAGGTCGCCGGGGCGTTCGACGTCCGCGCGCGAGGACACTTCGAGCGAGAGCCGCGGGGGAGCATCGCCCACGGCGGGCGGCGGAGGATCGGCCGACGAGGGCGGCTGAGCGGACGCCGAGGCCGGCGGCTTGGAAGGGTCGGTGGGCCGGACGGCCGGGTCGGCGACGGCGACCTCGGCGGGGATGGAGAATGCCTCGCTCGTCAGCTCACGCTGCGCGCCGACGACCGGGACGACGCCCTCGAGCGGTGACACGACGTACGGGCCGGCCTTGAGGGCGGGGTGCCTGTCGTGCCGCGCCCGTGCGGGCGGGGGCGCCCAGCCGAGGTGCGCCACGACGCTCGCCCCGGGCGTGAGCACCGCCGTCTCGGGCAACGCGAAGCAGTAGAGCCGCGGGTCGAACGACTCCGCGTAGGAGCGCTTCGGGGGAACGACGAGCCCGCGCTCCTCGTCATCCGCAGGGCGCATGTCCCCCGGGAGGACGCAGTGAACCGTGTGGCCGCCTGCGGCGTCTCCCGCAGGCGTCACGTCGAGCGAGAGCAGGCGCGCGTCTGCCACGAGGCGGACGGGCACCGTGTCGAGGTTCTCGACGTGCATCTGCCAGAGGCCGTGCGCGGGCGTGACGACCGTGAGCTTGAGGCTCGGCGCGGGCCCCTGGGGCTCGGGCTCGGGGGCGGGCGCGGGTCGCACGGGATGCGGCACGCGGGGACGCACGACCCTCATCGCCGGGGACGTGCCGGGCACGCTTGCGGGACCGGGCCTGGGCGTGGCGGAGGGACCTCCGGGCGGCGTCACACCGGGCACGGGGGGAGGCGCGACGCCGTTCGGCCTGGGAACGGCGGCCGAGCCGGACGCAGCAGGCGCGGGCGCGGCGGTCGATCGGGGCGCAGGCGTGGGGGCCGTCGTCGAGACGATCGAGAACAACCCGAGGACCAGCGGCCAACCCATCCAATGCTTCTGCCTTGCCGCCGCTCCTTTCGCAATAGAAGCGTGCGTTTTTCACCCGGCCGCCGGCCTGTGACAAGGAGCTCGGGTCGCTACGCCACCTTGCGGGCGTTCGTCAGCTTGGCGACGGGGACGGACCCGACGATGTTGCGGAAGCGTTGGAGCTGGTCGTGCGTTAGACCGTTCGCCTCGACCGCCGCGCGCTCGCGGTTGCGGGTGATGCGCACCCGCGCGCTCTTCACGCGCGGGTGCCGGACGACGTCACGGAGATCGGAGAGGATGCGCGGCGTTATCCCGCCCTCGGCCACCACGATCTGCCCGGCGTCGACGCGCAGGACACAGATGGTGATGGCCCGGCGGGCCGACAGCCAGAGCAGCGCGAGAAAGAAGAGGGTAGCCCCAACGAATGCACCGATGACGCCCAAGCGGCCCTTCTTTCTCCCGTTGCGTGCGGTCTCGTCAGCCTCGAAGCGCCTCGTAGAGCTCGAGGTCGGGGATGGACACGTTGTAGCGCGTGCGAATGACGCCGACCTCGTGATCCTCCAGGAGCCTGCAGAAGGACAGGCCGTCGTAGAGGGCGATGGGCGCCGCGCCCGGTGCGCCCGCTTCCTCGCGTGCGCCGGAGAGGACCTGCCCCGTCGTGATGAGCCAGCCGGACACGGCCGGACCGTAGTGGTGCAGGGCACCCCTGAGGTCGCTGACGCGCTCGCGGCCGATCTCGCGGCCGTCCTTGCGTATGACGATGGCCGTTCGGATCTCGTCGCCGCCCGTCTTGTGGATGGCGGCGAAGTGGGCCTCGCCCCCGGGGGAGCCGGCGCGGCGGATCGAGCGGATACCGGTCATCCCGATACGCTCGAGCCCGACGAGCGCGAGCTCGATGAACGCGTGCCCCGGCAGCTCCTGGAGCCTGCGGAGCATCGTGCGCCGCGCGGCGTCACGGTAGCGCTCGATGGCTGCCATGACGTCCTGCTCGAGCCGCCACACGTCGGGGCCGAGCGCCCAGTCCGTCGGCGCGACGCGCGCGCCGTTGGCGAAGCGGAACCGCGGCCGGAGCCCGAAGGCCTGGCGGCGGATGTTGTCCGCGCGGATGGAGGCCGAGAGCTGCGTCGTGGCGACCGCCGGGTCGCCCGCGAGCCGGCCGCGGCGCATGAGCGCGTCCACCACGGTGCGGATGGCGACGGGGCCGGCGTTGCGATCGCAGGCGCCGAGGACGATCATCGCGGCGTCCGCGAGCTCCTTGCCGGAGACCTCTTCGCCTTCGCCGAGCGGAACGTCGATGCCGCTCGGGAGGCCGCCGGCCATGATCTGGTGGCGTTCGCGAACGACGGGGCGCGCGGGCGCGAGCGGGTCGCGCGAGGCGTCGATGTTCGAGTCGCCGTCGACCGAGACGATGGCCGTCGGCTGGATCTGCTGGCCTTCGATGCGAGGGCCGGAGCTCCGGTCCGTCACCGGACCGTTGCCGTACTCCTGCGCTCCTCCGCGGCCACGGCGGCGGCGACGCCGGCGGCGTCGTCCACCTTCGGCCTGGGGCTCGCCCGGACGTGCCGGGGCGCCTCCGGCCTGGGGCTGTTCCTGATCGGGCTGGGCGAAGATGGGCTGGTCGTCGTCCTCCTCGTCGTCGAACAGCTCGGCGCCGCTGGCGGCGAGGTCGGCGCGAAGGGCGTCTTCCCCCGTCACCTGGACCTTCTCCTCGTCCTCGTCGTCCTCCTCGGGAGCGGCGGCGGCGGCCCGGGTGGCGGCCTCGACCTCGAGCGCGTTCACTTCCGGCGCCTCGTCGTCGTCCGTGGCCTCGGGGGCCTCTTCCTTCTGACCGCGCTTGCCCTTCTTCTCGTCCCAGTCGCGGAGGGCGAAGACGCCCGGCTTCACGCGAACGATCGGATTGGCCTTGTCTTCCTTCTTGAGCAGCGCCGCCAGGCGGGCGCCCATCGTCACCTCGGGGCTCTTGCCCACGTGCGATAGAAGGTTCTTCTCGATCGCCAGCTCGGTGATCTCCTTGTAGTGCATCGGCTTGCCGGCGAGGCGGAGGACCTCGGCAGCAGCTTCCGTAAACGTCATTCTTTTCGTGTCCCCTTGGGGATCCCTCGGTTGGAGCGTCCATCCGGCGTGCCCTCATGGCCCGTCTATCGGCGCTCAGCCTGGTCGTCTCTGAGACGGGGGTGCGCATCATTCATGCGTCGCCCCACGGCGACCGCGCCCCTCTCGCCTTGCCCCCGCGCCGACCTACAAAGATGACCGGTCGGACCGGATGCGCTCCCCAACTGAGGGGGGCGAGAGCAAACGCTGGCTCGCGGCCGACGGTATAGACGGGGATCGTGGGGGAGTCAAAGGGTTTGGATGGGGGCGGGGAGGGGGGGAAGCGCGGGGGCGGGGAAGCGGGGGAGCGCGGGGGCGGGAAAGCGGGGGAGCGTGGGGGCGGGGAAGCGGGGGAGCGCGGGGGCGGGGCTCGCTCGGGCCTTCCAATCCGGGGTGCTCGGGTCCGTCAAGGGCCTGCGGCCGCCTGCGGCGGTGCTTCGCACCCTTGACGGACCCTGCGCGCCCCGGCGGCGGGGCGGGGCCTCGAAACGAGGCGAAGGAGAGAAGAACATGCTCAAGGTTTACTACGTCGCACTCGAGATGCTGGCGGAGCTCGGGCCCGTGATCGGGCAGATCGAGAAACGAGACGTTGATCTCGCCCGGCAACTTCGGCGGGCTTCAAGCAGCGTCGCGTTGAACATGGCGGAGGGGAGCGGCTCCCGTGGCGGGATCAGGAACGCCCGCTACCGGACGGCCCTCGGGTCCGCGCGGGAGACGCGCGCTTGCCTCGATGTGGCGGCAGCGTTCGGCTACTGCCGAGCCGGGGAGAACGTCCGCGGGCGGCTCAGCATCGTCGGCGTCACGCTCTGGAAGCTCACGAAGTAGCGAGCGATCTGCTGCTGGCCGCCCGCCTCATCTGCCTCCCGAGATCAGGATCCTTTCGTTCGATCGTCTCGAAGCAAGGAGTTGGAGCGGGAGCTCGAGCGAGAGCGGGAGTCGGAGCGAGAGCGGGAGTTGGAGCGGGAGCGGGAGAACGAGATGGGAGGGGGCTCGCTCGACCCCCCCCCGCCACAAACGAAAAACGGGGAGGGCCGCCAACCACGCGACCCTCCCCGCCCCCTTCACTCCCTACCCGCCGTCACTCACGGCTTGGTCGGGTTCGGCGCCGTGCTCACGACCAGTGACGTGGTCTCTGCGGGCTCGCTCTTCGCGGGCACTGCGACCACCCCCTTGATCTTGAGCTTGGCCTTGGGACCCATCGTGTGACGGGCGGCCCTCGTCGCCTTTCCTTGTGCTGCCTTTGCGACCATCTCCGCTGGCGTCAGCGGCGAGGGCGCCTTGGTGGGCGTCTCGCCGAAGGCGCTGAGCACGGTCGGCTCCTGGCTGTAATGGAGCTGCAGATACGCCCGGAACCCCTTGATGATCGCAAGGAGGGGCGGCTGCTGCTCCGTGAAGGCCTGGAGCTTTGCTTCGTAGGTAGTCCTCGCCACCGTCACCTCGTCGTAGAGGTCGACCCAGCTCTGAAGGAGCTGGGTCAACTGCGCCGGGGTGTAGGTGTTGCCCTTGAACGCCACCTGCGTGACGTTCTGGAGCTGCTTGGCGATGCCTGCGATGAGAAAAACGACCATTGCTCGAAGCGCTGTCTTGCTCGTGGCCATGAGGGCCTCCTTCTTCTGAAGCCTCTGACCGGGCGGGATGCTCGGTCTCGTTGCGGCTTCACGGACTAAGTCGGTTGGGGAGTCGAAAAGGTGCCGGTATTTTTTTCGGCACCCCGTCGATTTCTCGAAAGCAGCCGATTTCCAGGCCTGGATGCACCCCTTCCGAAACATCCCGAGCTCCGGAGCGGCCAGGAGGACCCTGTTCCGATGCATCCCGAGCTCCGGAGCGGCCCGGAGGGCCTCCTCCCGGCCGAGAACGCGCGCCTGCTGGGCGAGAAGGGCTGCCTTCCGGCGCGGAAGGCGCGCCTGCTGGGCGAGAAGGCCCTCCTTCCGGCGCGGAACGCGCGCCTGCTGGGCGAGCAGGGCTGCCTTCCGGCGCGGAACGCGCGCCTGCTGGGCGAGAACGACCCCCTTCCGGCGCGGAAGACGCGCCTGCTGGGCGCGAAGGGCCGCCTTCCGGCGCGCCATGCGCCTGGGACGACCGGAAGAACCCCCTCCCGGTGCGGACCCTAGTTGCTCCCGCGAAAGTACCTCGCCGCCAGCGCCGTCGCGTCGAGCCCCACCTGGTGCCCCAGCCTGCGGCCCGTGAAGTCGTCCGGCTCGATGTGAATCCCGCCCCAGATGCGGGACTGCCCCGCCTCGTCCGACGCGTCGAAGTAGGACGCCCACTGCAGGCGAACCTCCTTCGAGGGCCCCCGCTCGAACGTGAGGAACGTGCCCGCGGGCGCGACGTACTCGGCGAAGCCCCCGGGGAAGTAGGGGCTCCCCGTGACCGCAGCCAGCACCTCGGCCCCCGCGCGGCTGAAGGTGCTGTGCCCCGAGATGAACGCGGGGAACGCGGGCGTCACGAAGGTGCGGCGCTGGTAGGTGATCCAGTCGACCGCGCGGACCCAGCCGGTGCCCGCCGTCTGGTGCGCGCGATCACCCGGCTCGCCGCGCCAGTCGCGGACGGCGATCTGGCCGACGAACGACGAGAGGTGCGCGTGCCGCTGCCCGGGGGCGCTGCTCTCCTTCGTGATGAGCTCGATGAGCCCCGGCACGATCGGCAGCCCGTCCGGATCGTACGCGTCGCCCTTCGGGTCCGACGACTGACCCTTGGAGCCCATCCACCGGATGAGCGAGATGGGCCGCACCGTCAGGGTCCGGCGCTTGATGTCCCACGCCGTGATGGCAGCGTCGTGCTCGGCGCCGTTCAGCGCGAGGTAGACGTGCACGTCCCAGGCGAGCGGGTCCAGGCTCGCGCCCTTGCCGAAGAGCTGGCGCTTGTTGTCGGGCGCGTCGCTCACGAGGTTCGCCATGACGTTCCAGTGGCCCGGCGGCGTCTCCGACTGGGGGCCGTCCGCCCAGAACTCGGCCATCACGCGCGCGAAGTCGGACCTCGGCACGACCTGCGGAGGGTAGGGCTGGCCCGTCACGGGGTTCTTCGGCCAGCCCTTGCCCGCGTTCGAGCCGAGGGGGTTGTTGCCGTAGGCGCCGGGCGAGACGTCGATCGTCGCCGGGTCCGACGGGTCGCCCTCGGCCGTCTTCTCGATCACCTCCACGATCCAGCGCTTCATCGCGGGACCGAGCGTCGGCGCGGGGCCGGGG
>Ga0302283_1001912_pt1 | contig 17034 bp, 9 predicted proteins | sample III_Fen_E1_4_FD_198770 | JGI IMG/M metagenome (GOLD analysis project Ga0302283, IMG submission 198770) | Peat permafrost microbial communities from Stordalen Mire near Abisko, Sweden - III_Fen_E1_4 | ecosystem: Environmental > Terrestrial > Soil > Wetlands > Permafrost | place: Sweden: Abisko... | reverse complement strand
CCTTCGTGGGGTGCCAGCACAGCATTGCCCAGGCTGCCGGGTTCGGCGGATCGAGTCCGGCGGCCACCGCCCCTGCGCCGTTCGCGAACGTCCCGGTGCTTGCGGGCACGCCCGACATCGCGACGCTGGTCGCGGCGCTGCGGCCTGCCGTCGTCAACATCACGACCGTCCACGAGGTTCACCAGCCCCGGATGACCGAGATGATGCTGCCGTTCGGCATGGGTCCGTTCCAGGGAGGTCCCTGGGGGCCGCGTGGACAGCAGCCGGGCGGCGGTGACGAAGAAGGAGAAGGCAGGACGCTCAGGCAGACCTCGCTGGGCTCGGGCTTCATCGTCGGTTCCGAGGGCAAGGTCGTGACGAACGCGCACGTGGTCGACGGGGCGGACGAGGTGAAGGTGAAGCTGTCCGACGATCGCGAGTTCACCGCCAAGGTGATCGGGCGAGACAAGCGGCTCGACCTCGCCGTGCTGCAGCTGCAAGGGGCGCACGACCTCCCGGTCGTCTCGCTCGGGGCGAGCGAGGCGCTGAGGGTCGGAGAGTACGTCGTCGCCATCGGCAACCCGTTCGGGCTCGGCGACACGGTGACGATGGGCATCGTAAGCGCGAAGAGCCGCGCGATCGGGGCCGGACCGTATGACGACTTCATCCAGACCGACGCATCGATCAACCCCGGCAACAGCGGTGGCCCCCTCTTCAACCTCCACGGCCAGGTCGTGGGCATCAACACCGCGATCAACCCCAACGGCAAGGGGATCGGCTTCGCGATTCCGTCCGATGCTCTGCGCGACGTGCTCCCGCAGCTCGAGACCACGGGGCACGTCTCTCGGGGACGGCTCGGCGTGGGCATCCAGCCTGTCGACGCACCGATGGCGAAGGCGCTCGGCCTCGAGCGCGCACGCGGCGCCCTCGTCGGGGACGTGGAGGCGGACGGGCCTGCCGGAAAGGTCGGCGTGAAATCGGGCGACGTCATCGTCTCGATCGACGGTGCCGACGTCTCGCACGCCCAGGACCTCCCGCGGATCGTCGCACGGCACGCGCCCGGCACGGTGGTGAAGGTGACCTATGTGCGAGACCGCTCGGCGAAGACCGTCGACGTCACCCTCGACGCTCTGAAGGACGGAGCGGAGGCGCGCCCCCACGACGCCGATGACGAAGACGGAAGCGAGCAACCTCGCGGAGCGACGCCAGGTCACGGCTCCGGACTGGGGCTGGGCCTCGCGGACGGCCCGAACGGGGGAGCGGAGGTGCGGAGAGTGGCACCGGGGAGCGACGCCGCCGAGGATCTGCGTCCAGGAGACGTCATCATCGAGGTCAACCGCGCGAAGGTAGCGAACGCGCAGGACGCCGTGACGCAGATCCACGCGACCCACCCGGGTGAGCCTGTGCTGCTCAAGGTAAAGAGCCGCGACGGAAGCCGGACCAGGTTCGTCGCCATCGAGCGAAAGTAGCGGCACGAGAGGACGACGAGCGACGAGAGAGAGCGCGCGCGCTCGGAGCAAGGTATGAAGGTCGAAAGGACCTTCATGAAGCTCTCCCGCCGGACCCTCGTCTCTCTCGCGCTCGTCGCCGCCGGCCTCGTCGCCGCCTTCGCGTGCAGCAGCGCGAGCACCTCTGACCCGTCGTGCGATCCGGTCTGCGCCACCGTGGACGAGTGCGGCGGCACGTCCTGCCTGGCGTACTGCATCGCACTGCGCACTGGCTGCGAGGAGAAGGGCCAGCAGGCCGCCTTCGCCGCATGGGCGAGCTGCGAGGCGACGCCCGGGACCCTGTCCTGCACGAACGGCTCCTTCGTCCCGACCAGCTGCGCGCTCGAGAACATCGGCGTGATCGCGTGCCAGGCGGGCGTCGACCCTCTAGGGAGCGGCACGGGGATCGGGACCATCGGCTTCAGCACAGGGCCAGGGACCGGGACCGGGTTCAGCACCGCCACCGATACGACGACCGGGTCGGAGATCAACAGCGGGACCGGGTTCAGCAGCGAGTCGGAGACAGAGCCAGAGCTCGACGGCGGGCTCGACGAGGCGGGTGGCTTCGGCGACGACGGCGGAGAGGAAGCGGGCATCGACGACGGCGGGGGCGATTGATCGACGCGTCCACGAGCGCCTCGACCGCGCTCTCCACCTGGTCCGTGACACTCACTGCGGGGCCGCGCTGACACTGCTATTCTCCGGCGCGCATGGCCGCCCCCCTCCTTCACCAGCGTGATTTCGACCGCACGACGTTGCGGCCTCGCCATCTGGCCCTGATGCCGAAGCTCGCGGAGGCCTACTTCGCGTACGACGGGCCCATGGACCCGGCGCGGCTCGCCGTGTTCACGAAGGAGGTCGATCGCGCCATCAGCACTGCGAGCAAGACGCTGCGCTTCGGGCTCGTCCTGATGCTCGACGTCATCATGTGGTCGCCGCTCTTCATCATCGGCAAGCTGTCGACGTTCGAGGGGCTCTCCCTCGAGGATCGCGCCAGCTACCTGACGCGCCTCGAGCGCTCGCGCATCGTCCCGCTCGCCCTCATCTTCGTCGCGTGGAAGACGCTGCTCACGATGGTCTTCTTCGAGGAGCCCGAGGAGCTCGCGGTGCTCGGCTACCCAGGGCCGGCGCGCACACGTTACCTGACGGTCGTGAGCAGCACGTGACGAGCGTCAGCCCCGAGGCACACGCGGCGGACAACTGCGACGCGATCCTGCACGGGCGCGAGCAGGAGGCGCCGTTCTTCGCGAAGGTCGACGTGGTGATCGTCGGGTCGGGCTCCGGAGGCGCGGTGATGGCGCGCGAGCTGGCGCGAGACGGGCGGAGCGTGCTCGTCGTCGAGGAGGGCGGCCACTTCCTGCCGTCCGAGTACGGCGCGATGAGCCCGTCGAACTCGATACGCCGGCTCGCCCGCGAGGCGGGGCTCGCGGTGGCGGTCGGCAGGGGCGATACGCCTCTCATCAGCGTGATGTCGGGCAAGTGTGTCGGCGGCTCGAGCGTGCTGACGGGCGGCGTGTGCTTCCGCATCCCGGACGAAATCCTCCACGAGTGGTCGACGGATCACGGGCTGGGCGAGCTGACTCCGGAGAAGCTCGCGCCCTACTTCGAGGAGGTCGAGCGGACCATCCACGTCGAGACGGTCCCCGAGGCGATGCGCTCGAGGAGCTCGCAGCTCTTCGTCGAAGGCGCGGCGGCGATGGGGGTGAAGATGAAGAGCCTCCGCCGAAACACCAAGGGCTGCCACGGTCAGGCGCGCTGCAACTTCGGCTGCCCGCACGGGGCGAAGATGAGCGTCGACCTATCGTTCCTGCCCGACGCCTACGCCCACGGAGCGAAGGTGATCTCGGACGCGCTCGTCGAGCGGATCGACTTCTCGATGAACAGGGCGACGGGCGTCCGCGGCAGGTTCCTCGACGGCCGCACCGGGGAGCCGCGCGTACCGTTCACCGTGCAGGCGAAGGTGGTAGTGGTCGCCTGCGGCTCGCTCCACACGCCGGTGCTCCTGCGTCGGAGCGGCATGGACACCGCTGCGATCGGCAAGCACCTGACGCTCCATCCGGGCTTCCGTATCTGCGGGCTCTTCGACGAGGAGGTCAACGGCTGGGACGGCGCGATGCAGTCGATCTACTCGGACCACTTCGAGAGCGACGGAATCACGCTCGTCGGCGTCTACAGCGCGGTGAACGTGCTCGCGGCCGGGATGCCGGGCATCGGCAAAGAGCATCGCCGCGTGGCGGCCGAGATGCCTCGGATGGCCGTGTTCGGGGGGATGGTCCACGACGACGGAGGCGGGCGTGTGCACAGGTGGCTGTCTCGCGAGCCGCTCGTCACCTACCGCATGTCGGCGAGGGACCGAGCGCGAATGTTCAAGGGGATCCAGATCCTCGGGACGATGGCGTTCCGCGCGGGCGCGCGCGAGGTGCTGCTTCCGGTCTTCGGATCGGAGCCGTTCAAGACCGAAAAGGAGCTCGAGTTCCTCACGGAGCGCCCGCCGTCGGCGCAGCGGGTCGAGAGCATGGCGTTCCACCCGCTCGGGTCGGCGAAGATGAGCCGTGATCCGCGCGGCGGAGTGGTCAAGCCGACCGGCGAGGCATGGGAGGCGGACAACCTCATCATCGCGGACGGGAGCGTGCTCCCGAGCAGCATCGGGGTGAACTCGCAGGTGCCGGTGATGGCGATGTCGCTGAAGATCGCGCGCGGGCTGTGCGACGACTGGGCGAGGTACGCGCGGCGGGCGTAGGACGCGTCAGCTCATCGGGGGAGTTGCCGAGACGGGCAGACCCAGCGTGAACGTCGAGCCGACGTCGGGCACGCTCTCGACTCGCACGTCACCGCCCATCAGCCGGGCGAGCCGCCTGCTGATGGCGAGGCCGAGCCCCGTCCCCCCCGTTTGCCGGCTCGTCCCGCTCTTCACCTGGTGGAACTCGCCGAACACCGCCTCGTAGAGGTCGGGCGAGATGCCGACGCCCGTATCCTTCACCGCCACGAGCACGGCCGTCCCCACGTTGGCCATCTCTCCCGACCGAACGTGAACCGACACGGACCCGCCGGGCGCTGTGAACTTGAGCGCGTTGCCGACGAGGTTGAGCAATATCTCCCGGACCTTCGCGGCGTCCGCCACGACGAGCGGGAGGGACGGATCGATCTCGACGCTCATCACGATCGATCTCGACTCGGCGATCACCTCGACGATCTCGACGCAGTCCGTGGCGACGCTGCCGACGGCGACGTCCGTCATGTGGAGATCCAGGCGCCCAGCCTCGATCTTCGACAGATCGAGCACGTCGTTGATCAGCTCGAGGAGGTGCTTCGCGCTCACGAGGACCTTGTCGAGGTTCTCGCGCTGCTTCAACGGCAACGCCTCGCCGGAGCGGCGCAGGACGAGACCCGTGAAGCCGATGATCGCGTTCATCGGGGTCCGGAGCTCGTGCGACATGCTGGCGAGGAACGAGCTCTTCGCGTGGTTCGCCGCCTCCGCCGTGCGCCGAGCATCCTCGGCCGCGCGCTGCGCCTCCTCGGCCGCGTGGGTCCGCTCGCGGACCTTCTCTTCGAGCGTGTGACTGTAGTCCTCGAGCACCTTCTGCGCCTGCTTTTGCTCGGTGATGTCCTGGAACGCCGCAATCGCATACTCGACCGCGCCGTCCTCGCCGAACACCGGCGTCGCGGTCACGCTGAGGTGGCGCGCGCGGTCGCCGTCCCGCACCTCCATGTCGTCGCAGAACGCGGAGACGCCGGACAGCGCCTGCACGATCGGCATCCGCTCCGCTGGGTACAGCGTGTCGGTCCCCTCGACGAACACATGATACGCCTCGGCGAGCTGGTCGCGCGACGCTCCCGCCGCCACGCCCTGCCCCAGCAACCGATGCGCCTCGGGGTTCGCGTAGTCCGGCCGGCCGTCTCGATCGGTCACGAACACGCCGACGGGGACGGTCTCGAGCAGATGCGAGACGTACGCCTCCTTGCGCTGTAGCTCGCGTGAGGCCTCCTCGAGGGTCTGGTAAAGGCGCGCGTTCGCGATCGAGATCGCGGCCTGTATCGAGAGGAGCCGGACGACCTCCGCGCTCTTTGCCGTGAACGCGCCGCCCACGAGATCATTCTCGAGGTAGATGAGGCCGACGCGCGCCCCCTTGTGGTCGACGGGGAGGCAGAGAACCGACGTCGGGTGATCCGACGTGAACGCGGTGGCTGCTTGCCACTTGTTGTCGTCGCGGACATCGCTGACGAGGACGGGCTCGCCGGCTCGCGTGACGTAGCTCACGACGTTGGCCGCGAGCGGAGGGCACGAGCTCACGGCGGTCCCGATCGCGATCTCTGCACCGTCGACCGCGATCGACGCGGCGACCCTCAGCTCCCGCTCATGGTCGAGGAACAGGAGCCCGCGCGTCGCGCCGACGTTCTCGATCGCGACTTCGAGGATACGTGACAGCAGTCGATCGAGCTGGATCTCGCTCGAGATCGCGGCGCCGGCCTTGAACAGCGTATCCATGTCGAGGTTGCCGCTCGACCCTCCCGACCCGGTGGTCCACCTGCCCGTGGGTCTTCCCTCGCCCGGAGCGGAGCTGCGCGTCGCGCCGAGGAGCGTCGCGAACTCGAGCTCGAGGTGAGCCGCCTTCGCGGTCGCGCCCCAGCGCCGGTAGAGCCACGCGCCTTCCTCGACGTAAGCTCGCGCGGGCGTCGCGAGGCCGAGGCCGGAGTAGAAGCGGCCGGCGAGCTCGTTCGCAAGCGCCTCCTCGTGGAGAAAGCGGTTCTGTCGCGCATGCATGATGGCGCGGTCGTAGAGCACTATCGCGTCCGCATTCATGCCGCGCACACGCGCGATCTCTGCGTGGAGCAGGTCGACTCGATGCTGGTGGTTCTGCGGCGAGAACTTGCAGAGCGTCTCGAGCTTCAGGACATCCGCAGCAACGCCTTCAGGAGAGCGGTTGAGGCCAAGGTGCGCGAGCGCACGGTACTGGTGCCACCAGACCACGTGGTACGTCGAGCCGGCGCCGTCCCTGAACTCACCTCCCGCGTCCGCCCACGCGATGGCCCCTTCGAGGTCTCGAAAGATGAAGCGCACGAACGCGCCCGTCGTGGTCACGATGCACGCCGCGCCGCGGAAGTTCGCCGCACGCCACCGCGTCATTCGCTCGATCTCGTCGAACTCCGGCCCCGCGAGACGCGCGGGATCCGCCGCGTGTCCCGTCAGGTTCTGGATGACCTGCTTCCACGGCTCGCTGCACGCGAGCGCGGGGAACTGCTCGTGGAGGCGCATGAGCGCGAGGTAGCGGTCGACCCGCGGCCCGAGCTCGGCAAGCCCCTCACCGGCGTAGAACGCGTTGCAGCAGATGCACTGGAGCCCCCACGCCGCGTACTCCAGATCGCCGGTGTCCATTCCGAGCCGGAACACGTGTAGCTGGGCGTCGAGCGAGCGCCGGATGTGGTCCGTGTAGGTGTTCACCTGGTTGTGGATGACGTGCTCGACCCGCACGCGGACGGCGCGGTCGTCCCACCGGTCGAGGAGTCGCAGCGCGATAGCTCCCGTCGCGTAGGCCACGTCGATCTGATCGATGACGTTGAGCACGATCGCGAAGAGCGCGAACGCGTAGGGGGACTCGCGCGTGACGCCGTGGCGAAGGGTGGTCTGCACGATGCTGCACGGGAGGAGCGGAAAGAGCCTGGGCCGCGCGAGGTACGCCGACGACATGATGGCGTTCTGGATGCGCGTCGCCGCCGCGATCTCGGCCGTGTGCACCTCGGGCATGGCCACGATGGCGTCTGCAGTCGTCGCCGCGAGCGCGTCGAGCGTGGCGCCGACAGCGGCGCCGATCTCCGCGTCGCCAGGGTCCGCCGGGAACGTCACCCCGAGCCTCACGAGGACCGCGAGCGCCGTCTCGACGGCGTCGCCGAGTCGCTGCTGACCGACGAGCGCGTCGATCTCGATCTCTCTCGCCCGGACCTCGTCGATCGTGCTCCGCGCGTGCGCGAGCGTCTCGAGCACGAGGCGGTCCATCGTCTCTCGGTCGCCGCTCAACCACGCCGCGCGCGCGGCGTCGAGGTAGAGAGAGAGCGTGTGGTCGTAGCGATCGGTCCACGCGAACGCGTCCTCCTCTTCGAGCGCCGTCGTGAAGATCTCGTGCGCGGCCCCGAACGCCGCCGACCCGAGCGCGCGACGGCCCGCGACGAGCTGCAGCTCCTTGAGCTCGAGCTGCTCCACACGGCCGAGCGAAACCCGCGCCTTCGAGAGGTGAAGCACTACCTCGAACACGCGCTGCTCGAGCTCTTCGACGCCGAGCGCTCGCAGGAGATGGCGCCCGACTCGGAGGTGAACCTCGAGCGCGCGCGGCGCCGGGAGCAGGGCGTGGGCGGCCTGGCGGATGCGGTCGTGCGCGAACCGCCAGGTGAAATTGGTGTGGACCTCGTCGACCGTCTGCACGTACCAGAAGCCCGTCGCCTCGGGGACGACGAGCTCGGCCCGGATCGCGCCTTCGAGCGCGCGGAGGGTGTCTCGCCTCGTCGCGTCACGCGCGGCCGAGAGCGTGAAGAGGTCGAAGCTGTCACCGATCGCGGAGGCGTCGAGCAGGCACGCGCGCTCTGCGACGGGGAGCCGTCCGATGCGCTCGGCGAGGAAGTCGACGACGTTCTCCGTCACGGGGCGCGCGAGGATCGCCTCCAGGTCCCACGTCCAGTACCCCAGCGACGGGTCGAACCGGAGGAGGCTGTCCTCTGCGAGCGACTCGAGGAAGCGGTTCAGGAAGAACGCGTTTCCGTGCGTTCTCGCGTAACACGCGGCCGCGAGCGCCGCATGCCCCGGGGCCGCGTAGACGGCGTCGGAGACCAGCCGCGCGACGTCCTCCTCGGCGAGCGGCCCGAGGACGATCGTGTCGACCGTGACGTGCGCCTCGAGCGCTCGCACCGTCGAGAACAGCGCGTGGTCGGTCGGGACCTCCTGGTTACGGTACGCCCCGCACACGAGCACGTGCTTCAGGTTGGGGTCACCGATGACGCGCTCCAGGAGCTCGAACGACGGCAGGTCGGCCCACTGGAGATCGTCGAAGAACATCACGAGCGGTCGGTCGCTCGTCGCGAGCGCCTGCACGAGCGACGCGATCGCGAGCTGCAGCCGGTGCTTCGCCTCGGTCGCGGGGAGCGCCTCGACTTCGGGCTGCCGGCCGATGATGCTCACGAGCTCGGGGGCGAGATCGAGCAGCACGCGCCCGTTGTCGTTCAGTCTCGAGAGCACTCGTTCGCGTACGCTGGCGATCGTCTCCTCCGGCTCCGTCAGCAGCTGCCGCACGAGATCACGCAGCGCCTCGAGGAAGCCCGAGTAGGGCTGCCCCCGCTCGAACTGGTCGTACTTCCCCTCGACCGTGCGGCCTCGACCGCCGGCGAGGAGCCGCCTGACCTCATGCACGAGCGAGGTCTTGCCGATGCCTGGATGGCCGGCGACCATCACGACGCGGGCGCGCCCGTCCGCCGACGTGGCGCAGGCGTCGGCGAGCCTCGCGACCTCTCGCTCGCGGCCGTAGAGCACCTGCGGGATGCGGAGGCGCTCGTCGATGTCCTTCTCGCGGAGAGGGAACGTCGGCCACGCGCGTCCCTGCGCCGCGAGCTCGAGGCAGCGGGCAAGGTCGTGCCGGAGCCCCGCGGCGCCGAGGTACCGCCGCTCCGCTTGCTTCTGCAGCAGCGTTCCGACGATGCGCGAGAGCGGGCGCGGAATGCGCGGGTCCTTCTCGTGGAGCGGAACGGGGATCCGGGCGACGTGCGCGTGGACGAGCTCGAGCTGGTCCTTGAACTCGAACGGCGGCGCGCCCGAAAGCAGCTCGTAGAGCGTGACGCCGAGCGAGTAGAGGTCGCTCCTCGGGTCCACCGTGCGATTCATTCGCCCGGTCTGCTCCGGCGATGCGTAGCGCGGCGTGCCCTCGAACGTCTGCGAGCTCTCGCGCGTGAGCACCTGCGCGATGCCGAAGTCGATGAGCTTCGCGACGCCGGTCGCCTCGTTGAGCACGATGTTCGACGGGTTCACGTCGCGGTGCACGATGTTCTTCCGGTGAATCCGGCTGAGGGCGTCCGCCACCTGGATCGCGACGCGCAGCGTCTCTTCCAGCGTCAGACGCCGTTCGCGCAGGATCATCGCGAGCGAGCGTGCGCCGTAGTCCTCGACGACGAGCCCGAGCTCGCGGTGCAGCTCGTACACCGCGATCACCCCTGCGCCGGCCGCCGACGAGGTGACGTCGAACTCCCGCTCGAACGCCGCGAGCTGCGCCGGCGTCGGGTGACGCTCGCGCAGCTGCTTCAGGATGACGGGCGCGCCGTCCGACCGGCGCCGCCCGCGCGACACCATCGAGTTCGTGCCGTCGAAGATCCGTTCAAGGGCCTCGTAGTCCGCGTCCATTGTCGCGCATGCTACGAGGCGCGCGCCCTGCCGGGCAAACGCCTGAAGAAAACGCGGCCGCAGGGTCGACGGTCCGATACTCTGCGTCCCACGGAGCCCGCAGTCGTCTCAATGAAGCGCATCATGATCGTCGAGGACCTCGAGTGGAATCGCGATCTCCTCATCCAGCTCCTCGAGGACGAGTTCGAGCTCCTCGTCGCCGTGGACGGCGCCGCAGGCGTCGCGCTCGCGCGGCAGGAGCAGCCCAACCTCATTCTCCTCGACCTGTCGCTTCCGGTGATCGACGGCTGGGAGGCCGCGCGCCTCCTCAAGTCGGACGAGCGCACGGCCCGCATTCCGGTGATCGCGCTGACGGCCCACGCGATGGAGGGGGATCGCGAGCGCGCGCACGAGTGCGGGTGCGATGCCTACGTCACCAAGCCGATCGACCACGTGAAGCTCGCCGCCCAGATCCGCGAGCTCCTCGCCCTGGCCCGATGATCGCCTCCCCTCGCTCCACCATCCTCGTCGTCGACGACGAGCCGTTCAACCGCGACCTGCTCGTGCAGCAGCTCGACATGTACGAGACGCGCCTCGCGGCGAGCGGCGAGGAGGGGCTCCGGCAAGTCGCGGAGGCTCCGCCGGATCTCATCCTGCTCGACGTCATGATGCCGGGCATCGACGGCTTCGAGGTGTGCCGCCGCCTCAAGGGCGCCGACGCGACGCGCCTCATCCCGATCGTCATCATGACGGCCCTCGACGCCGTCGAGGACCGAATCCGAGGGATCGAAGCCGGCGCCGACGACTTCCTCACGAAGCCGGTCGACGAGCGCCAGCTCCTGGCGCGCATCCGCACCGCGCTCCGGGCCAAGCACTATGTCGACCGCAAGGTCGTGGCCGCCGCCGAGGTCGAGAGCCGGGCGCGACCGGCGCGCGCGCTCGGCACCGTGCGTGCGTGCGGGAAGTGCGCGGCCGTCTATGCGACCGACACCGCCGTGTGCAAGCTCTGCGGCTCGCCCGTCACCTTCTTCGACAAGGACCCGCTCGTCGGCCGGCGGCTCGACCGCTACGAGATCCGCGACCGCTGGGGGAGCGGCGGGATGGGTTGCGTGTACGTCGCCACGCACGCGACGCTGAAGGAGCAGCGCTACGCCATCAAGGTCCTCTACGGCGATCGCTCCGGCGACCCGGGCTACGCCGAGCGGTTCGCGCGCGAGGCCGACGCGTGCGCCAAGCTCGATCACCCGAACATCGTCACCGTCCTCGACTTCGACACGACGCTCGAGGGGCTGAAGTACATGGTGATGGAGTTCGTGCGCGGCCGCACGCTCCGCGAGATCATCGAGGCCGAAGCTCCGCTCTCGTTCCGTCGCGCCGCGTCGATCGCGCGCCAGATCGCGAGCGCGCTCGCATGCGCCCACGCACGCGACATCGTCCATCGTGACGTGAAGCCCGCCAACGTGATGGTGGAGGAGAGCGAGCTCGGGGAGCGCGTGAAGCTTCTCGACTTCGGAATCGTCTTCTCGCTCAGCCTCGACGACAGCGCGCGGCTCACCTCGACGGGGGTGACCGTAGGGACGCCGCTCTACATGGCCCCCGAGCAGATCAAGGACGGCGTCGTCGGGCCGGCGTCCGACCTCTATGCGCTCGGCGTCACGATGTACGAGATGATCTGCGGCCGCCCACCGTTCGACGGGAGCGCGCTGAGGGTCGCTGCGAACAAGCTGCGCCTCACCCCCGACCCGCCGAGCACGACGACCGGCCTCGATCGCCTCACCTGGTCGCTGCTCTCGCCAAGGCCGGAGGACCGCCCGCAGTCGGCGGTCGAGGTGATCGCCGCCCTCGACGCGCTCGCCCGCGACCGCAGCGAGCCGCTCGTGGAGTCGCTCAGTATGTTCGACGAGCTCGCCGCGCCGCTCATGGCACCCCCCGCGATCGCCGTCGAGACCGTGACCGAGCGTCTGGCGTCGCGCAACCCCGAGATCGCCATCGAGCCGACCCTTCTGTCCGTGCGCGGACCGCTGCCGGGACCGCGGAGCGTCAGAGGGATCGTCACGGCGCTCCTCGCGGCGCTGCTGGTGGTGTCCGGCCTCGCAGCCGTGTGGACCCGCTAGCTACTCGATCACCTGCGCGGCCTCGAGCGCCCTGCTCTGCGCGTCGCGCCAGTCGCGCAGGCGCGTCATCACGTCCTTGTGCGTCTGCCCGACGACGGAGGCCGCGAAGAGCGCGGCGTTGCCGGCCCCCGGCTTGCCGACCGCGAACGTGGCGACAGGGATGCCCTTCGGCATCTGGACAATCGAGAGCAGTGCGTCGAGCCCGAACAGCGCCGTCGACGGGATCGGTACGCCGAGGACGGGGCAGAGGGTCTTCGCCGCGATGACGCCCGGCAAGTGCGCCGCGCCACCCGCGCCTGCGATGAAGACGAGGACGCCTCGTTTCTCCGCATCCTCGATGTACGCGAAGAGCGCGTCGGGGGTCCGATGCGCGGAGAGGACCCGCGCCTCGTGCGGGATCTTGAGGAGATCGAGGACCTCGCGGGCAGGCGTCAGGATTTCGAGATCGCTACGGCTGCCCATGACAAGGGAGACGAGCGGACTGGCAGATGCGGTTCCCATGCGTGGTGATTAGAGCACAGTCACCCGCGCCGGGAAGAGGCTGTTCAGCTCCGAAGAAAGCGCGGTCAGTTGAGGACGGGCTTCTTGGTGCCGCTCGCCGGGGTCGCGGTCTTGGCCGGCTTCGCGAGCGCGAGCGCAGTGGTCTCGGGCGCCTTGGCCGCCTTCTCGAGCGCGGTGAACGCGAACGTCAGGGCGCCGCCCTCGACACCGACCACGACCTTGCCGCCGTTCTCGAGCTTGCCGAAGAGCAGCTCGTCGCCGAGACGCTCCTTGATGCTCGTCTGGATGACGCGCGCGAGCGGCCTCGCACCGTGATCGGGGTCGTAGCCCTTCTCTGCGAGCCACGCCAAGGCCTCGGCGGAGAGCTCGATCGTGACGCTCCTCGCCGCGAGCTGCTGCTCGAGCTCGACGATGAACTTGGAGACGATGCTCGACATCACCGCCGGCGACAGCGACGCGAAGCTGATCCGCGCGTCGAGCCGGTTACGGAACTCGGGGCTGAACATGCGCTTGTACTCCCGGTCCGCGTCGCCGGTCGCTCGCTCGTCGCCGAAGCCGACCGCGCGGCGCGAGAGGTCGCGCGCTCCGACGTTGCTCGTCATGAGCAGGATCACGTGACGGAAGTCGGTCGTCTTCCCGTTGTTGTCCGTCAGCTTCCCGTGGTCCATCACCTGGAGCAGCACGTTGAAGACGTCGGGGTGAGCCTTCTCCACTTCGTCGAGCAAGAGGACCGCGTGCGGCGTCTTCGCGATCGCGTCGGTCAGGAGCCCGGCCTGATCGAAGCCGACGTAGCCCGGAGGGGCGCCGATGAGCCGCGAGACGCTGTGGCGCTCCATGTACTCGCTCATGTCGAAGCGGATGAACTCGACGCCGAGCGTCTTCGCGAGCTGCTTGGCGACCTCGGTCTTGCCGACGCCGGTGGGGCCCGTGAAGAGGAAGCATCCGACCGGCTTGTCCGGGCTCCGCAGCCCCGCCCTCGCCAGCTTGATCGCGCCGGCGACCTGGTGAATCGCAGCCTCCTGGCCGAAGACCACGGCCTTGAGGTCCGTCTCGAGCGTCTGCAGCCTCGCCTTGTCGCTCGTCTTGACCTCGCGCGGCGGGACGTGGGCCATGCGCGACAGCACCGTCTCCACCTGCGAGACGTCGACCACCGGCCGCTCGTCGTCCGTCGCCCGCGCCAGCTTCGCCGCCGCGCCCGCCTCGTCGAGGAGGTCGATGGCTTTGTCCGGCAGCTTCTTGTCGTGCATGTACTTCGCGGCGAGCTCGCCTGCAGCGCGCACGGCATCGGCCGTGAACGTCACGCCGTGGAACTCCTCGTACTGGGTCTGCAGCCCCTGGAGAATCTTGACGGTGTCCTCCAGGCTCGGCTCGTTCACGTCGATCCGCTGGAACCGGCGCGCGAGGGCGCGGTCCTTCTCGAAGTGCGACCGGTACTCCTGAAACGTGGAGGACCCGATGCAGCGGAGCTTCCCGGAGGCGAGCGCCGGCTTGAGCAGGTTCGATGCGTCCATGCTCCCGCCGCTCGTCGCCCCTGCCCCGACGAGCGTGTGGATCTCGTCGATGAAGAGGATGGCGCCCGGGATCTTCGCGAGCGCCTTCAGCACCCCCTTGATCCGCTCCTCGAAGTCGCCGCGGTAGCGGGTGCCTGCGAGGAGGGAGCCCATGTCGAGCGAGTAGACGACGTCGTCCTTCAGCGCCTTCGGCACCTCGCCGCGCGTGATCTTGAGGGCGAGCCCCTCGGCGATCGCCGTCTTCCCGACTCCAGGGTCGCCGACGAGCAGCGGGTTGTTCTTCTTCCGACGCGCGAGGATCTGGATGATGCGCTCGACCTCCTTCTCGCGGCCGATGAGCGGATCGATGCGCTTGTTCTTCGCCTCGGCGTTGAGGTTGATCGTGTACGCCTCGAGCGCGTCCTTCTTCTCCTTGCCCCCGTCGCCGGGCGGGCCGGCGAGCTCGCCGTCGTCGGCGTCTTCTCCCTCCTCGCCGTCCTTCGTGACGCCGTGCGAGATGTACGCGACGAGGTCGAGCCGCGTGACGCCCGCGCCCTCGAGCAGGCTGAGCGCGAACGAGTCGCGGTCGGCGAACATGGCGACGAGGACGTTGGCCCCCTTCACCTCATCCTTCCCCGACGACGACACGTGCGCTGCGGCTCGGCGGATGGCGTTCTGCACGCCGATCGTCGGCTGCGGCGAGACGAGCATCTCGTCCCCGAGCACATCCATCTTCTCGTCGAAGAACCGCTCGAGCTTCTTCTTCAGGTCCTTGATGTCGCCGCCGGCGGCGCGCACGGCCTTGGACGTCTCGCCGTCGAAGAGCAGCGCGTAGAGCAAGTGCTCCACGGTCAGGAACTCGTGGCGACGGCGCGCAGCTTCGGTCGCTGCGAGGGAGAGGGCAATTTCGACTTCGGGGCTGATTCGCATACGTTACTTTCGTTTAACCACGGGGTGCGACGCTGGCGAGTGTCGACAATCCGACGGTGTCGGGCCTGCGTGCGATGGGCTCATTCGGGCTCGGCCGTGAGCAGGAGCGGCATCCCCTGCTCGCGCGCGAAATCGGTGACCTGCTGCACCTTGGTCTCCGCGATGTCGCGCGTGTAGACGCCCGCGACGCCGGAGCCCTTGCGGTGCACGGTGAGCATGATGAACGTCGCCTCGGTGTCGGTCTTGTGGAAGAAGACGCGGAGCACCTCCACGACGAACTCCTGGGTCGTGTAGTCGTCGTTGTGGAAGATGACCTTGTAGAGGCGCGGCGTGTGCGACTTCGGTCGGTCGATGACGTCGGTCTCCTCGCCGTGGCGAGGCTGAGTCGTGGGCGGGCCGGGCGGGGGCTTCGACGGGGTGGACATCGGGTCCCCCATCATGGGGCGGCGGGAGGCCCCTGTCATCAGGGGGAGGCTCGCGTTCGCGGCGCGGACGTGACCGATGATCGATCGGTGCCGTTCCGCGCTGGGTCGGTGGCTTGCCTGGGCCGGTCGGTGGCCTTCCTCGGGCAGTCGGTCAAGAACCGATGGTGTGAGGAAGGCCACGGGCCCGTCGAGGAAGCCACCGATCGACCCTCGGTCACGGAACCTCCACGCGAGGTCGGCGTGCGAGTCGACGCGGCGCCTCGCTCACTTCCCGAGGCTCGCGACCGCGGCGTCGACGATGCTCGCGTCGTAGCTGTCCCGCCTGTCCCACGACCAGGCGACGGGGACGTCGACGTGCAGCGGGAGCCCCTCCACGGGAAGCCCCGTGAACGGGCTGTAGTCGAGCGAGATGGCGAGGCGCATGGCACCGAGCTTCCTCCCGGCGTCGGTGACCACGGGATAGTCGAGCCGGAGCACGGTGAGCGCGCCCCCCGTGGGCTCGCCGACGATGGGGCCGAGGCCGTTCTCGTACCAGACGCGCGCGAAGTGGTCGCACGCGCTGTCGCACCGCGGCCCGACGACAATCGCCACAGGCACCGGGAGAATCCGGTGGAGCGGGACCCTCCTCGTGTCGGTGCAGTCGGCCGTCTTGCAGCCGAGGAAGCGCGACACGACCGCGTTGTCCGGCGCTCGCACGAGGGCGTCGACCCACCCCTCGTCGAGGTTCGCCACGTCCTCGAGGACGAGGGTGTCGATGCGCTGCGTCTTCCTCACCTGCGTCCGGAGGTCGAGGTAGGGCTTCGGGGCGAACCAGTCGAGCACCCAGTTCGGGTCGTTGCCCCCGCCGTTGTCGCGGAGGTCGAGGATGAGGCCGCGGGTCCCCGAGAGAGCGCGGAGCGCGCGGACGAGGTGGTCGTACTCGGCCTCCGCGTCGAACGCGCGGCCGAAGTCGAACGAGAAGAAGCGCAGGACCGGGAACGGCGCGTACTTCAGGCTCTTCGAGACGTAGAGGCAGTAGGTCGCGCTGTGCGACGCGAGCTCGTACGTCGGGTACTTGCGCGCGGGGAGCCGCGGGGCGCAGCGCAGCTGCTGGTACTGAGGTGCGTCGAGATCGGCCGCGTTCTCGCCGTGCCACCCGCCGCGGGACCAGGTCAGGTTGGAGAAGATGTCGGTGCCGTTTCGCTTGTGGATGCCCAGCGTGACGGTGCCGCCGTCGACCCCGTCGCCGCCGTCGGCGGGGCGCTCCGTCATCCACGCCGCGACTCCGAGCGCGATGCCGCGCCACTGGTTGGCGTTCGAGCGGTCGGCGAACGAGCGCAGGAACGCGCTCGACGGGGTGCCGCCGTAAGAGGTCACGAGGTCGCCGGGCTCGACGTCGCGCGCGCGCGACTCGGTCACGACCATCGTCACGCGGTCGGTGTCCCACTCGGGCATGACCACGATCGGGAGCGTGAGGTGGGCTCGATAGGGCGGCGCGGGCCGGAAGCCGCCGTGGGCGTCGTGGAGCGAGTTGCCGAAGCGCGTGAGGGCAGCGAGGAGCTCGACCTCGGTGCTGGCGGCGGCGAAGCGGTCGCGGAGGACGCCGATGCCCGACGAGAAGCTGAGCGGGGCGAGGTTCTCCCACGTGTTCGGCGAGAACTGGTGCACCGCGCGCACCTCGGCGACGAGCAGGTCGAACATCGCGACTCGGTCGTCCGCGGCCCGCGTCGCGTCGTCTTTCCGGGCGTCCTTCGCCTCGATGGAGGCCGGAGCGCG
>Ga0302283_1001906_pt1 | contig 17079 bp, 15 predicted proteins | sample III_Fen_E1_4_FD_198770 | JGI IMG/M metagenome (GOLD analysis project Ga0302283, IMG submission 198770) | Peat permafrost microbial communities from Stordalen Mire near Abisko, Sweden - III_Fen_E1_4 | ecosystem: Environmental > Terrestrial > Soil > Wetlands > Permafrost | place: Sweden: Abisko... | reverse complement strand
ACCGCCTTCTGCGCCTCGAACTTCTCCTTGTCGGAGCGTTCCCGCTTCAGTGGGTCGAATTCCGGACTCTGGCTGTTGGCCGGCTGCGCCTCTGCCCCAGGAGTGGCCGCCTGCTGGGCCCGGAGCCCTGTGACGGAGGTGAAAACCAGGCCGCAACCCAGTGCGACGGAGAAATAAGTACGACCGTTAAGCATCATTGCCCTCAGAATTCCTACGATGCCCTATTCTACGGGTCCCAGTGGGGCTGAGCAAGATTCCCCGCCGGCCTTGTCTGGCGGTTGGACGCGAATCTGCCGCCAAGGTCACCCCAATCGCCGCCGCAAAATCAGCTAAATCGTCGCTTGCTTGAGGTTTTGAGACCAGCCGGGGACGTCAGCCGTCCAAAAAACAAGCGCCATTTTTTGTGGCGCCTGGTTCCAGGGCGCTTCCGCGGTTTGCCAGCTTCCGCCACCATGCGCGCGGCAGCCGTGGGGCTGCGGAGGAGACGCCGGCGGCCCAATTGGCCGCAATCGGGAACCGGGCGGCCGGTAATTGCGTACACTGAATTCGGAGAGACCTGGAGCATACACCGCACATGAAAAAGATCCTCTTGATAGCACTTGCCGTAGTGGTGGCCGCCGGACTTGTGGCCTTCATGGTCTATAAGCAGGAGTCCGGATACACCAAGGTTCTGACTGCCAAGATCGCGCGCCAGGATTTGGCTACGGTCGTCAGCGGCACCGGCGAAATCAAGCCCAAGACCTATGTCAACCTGGGCGCCACGGCCATGGGCCGCGTCACCCACCTGTACGTCAAGGAAGGCGACATGGTCAAGAAGGGCGAGATCGTGGCCAGCATCGAAGACGTGCAGCAGGAAGCCAATGTCGCCGGGCAGCAGGCCACCATCTCCGCCGCCAAAACCGACATTTCCTCCTATCTGGCCGCGGAAAAAACCGCCGAGGCCAACGTGGAGCACGCCAGGGCCGACCTCGAACAGAAGCAGCTCGACTGGAACCGCGCCCAGGCCCTCTACAAGGATGGCATTCTGGCCAAGCAGGATTTCGACGCCAAGAAGGCCGCCTATGACCTCGATGTGGCCTCCCTGGCCCAGGCCGTAGCTGGCGTCCACCAGGCCAAGGCGCAAACAGCCTCCGCGCGCGGCCACATGCAGACCCAGGTTGCCAACCTGCGCTCCAATCAGGACCTGCTCAACCGCACCAAGGCCATCGCCCCTTTCGACGGCATCGTGACCAACGAGCCCGTTCGAGGGCATCCAGAACGCCGAGGGCTCCACCCTCATGACCCTGGCCGACATGAGCGTCGTCACCGCCGAAGTCAAGGTGGACGAAACCGACATCGTCAACATCAAACTCGGCCAGCCGGCCGAAGTCACCGTCGACGCACTGCCCGGCAAGGTCTACAAGGGCCATGTCACCCTGGTGGGCGACCAGGCGCTGCTTCGCTCCACCGGCGTCGCCACTTCGCAGTCCACCATCGGCACCGAAGAGGCCAAGGACTTCAAGGTGGTGGTCACGCTCGACAACCCCTCGAACGAATTGCGCCCCGGACTTTCCACCACCGCCAAAATCACCACGGCCCACAAGGCCAGCGTGCTGGCTCTGCCCATCCAGGCGCTCACCATGCACACCCCCGAACCTGCCAACAGCAAGGGCAAGGTCGAGGCCGCGTCCGCCTCTTCCACGCCAGGCCCCAAGGCCGCCCCGGAACAGGGCGTCTATGTGGTTGCCAACCGACATCGAGGTGCTCTCCGGCCTCACTCAGGGTGACGAGATCGTCACCGGGCCCTTCAGGACGCTGCGCGCCTTGAAAGACGGTTCGCTGGTGAAGCGGGAGACCGCCAAGCCCGCCAACCTCACGCCGGCGGGGAACTCCTAACGGCAAAGTCGTAGTGCAAACGTGAAGGGGGGCTCTGAGCAACCGGGCCTCCCCTATCCCCAGCCAGAACCGGGTGAGTACGCAAAACCGGGCAAAGGATGAGATTCGGATGGCTCTGGACAGCATCAGCAGCGAAGCAGTTGTGCAACCGGCGGCTCCTCAGACGGCAGGCAACGTTATCGTCGTCGAGGACCTGTGGCGCACCTACGACATGGGCTCCGAGCAGCAGGTCCAAGCCCTGCGCGGCATCTCGATGAGCATCAAGCACAACGAGTACGTGGCCATCATGGGCCCCTCGGGTTCCGGCAAGTCCACCCTGATGAACCTCATCGGCTGCCTGGACACGCCCTCCAAGGGCCGCTACTGGCTCAACGGCCAGTTGGTCAGCGAACTCAACGACGACGAGCTGGCGCGCATCCGCAACAAGGAAATCGGCTTCGTCTTCCAGACCTTCAACCTGCTGGCCAGGGCCACCTCCTTGCACAATGTCGAGCTGCCGCTCATCTATAACGGCACCCCGGCGGCCGCGCGCATCGAGCGCGCCAAGGAGTCGCTGCGGAGCGTCGGGCTGGAATCGCGCATGTACCACAAGCCCAACGAGCTCTCCGGCGGCCAGCGCCAGCGCGTCGCCGTCGCCCGCGCCCTGGTCAACTCGCCCTCCATCATCCTCGCCGACGAGCCCACCGGCAACCTCGACTCCAAGACCGGCGTCGAGATCATGGCCCTCTTCGATCATCTCCATGCCGGCGGCAACACCATCGTCCTGGTCACCCACGAGCCGGACATCGCCGAGTACGCTCATCGCGTGGTCCATATCCGCGACGGCCAGATCTTCTCCGACGAGCCCTCCAAACGCTTCCGGTAGAAGCCGTTCCCTCGGCCCAACCGCAAAAAGCGCGAATTCCCGCCCTGCCTTCCCAGCCGGAGAGACCCCCAGTCTCTCCGGTTCATGTTTTTAGAGCCCTCGCCGATGAACCGTTTGTCGGCCTGGAAGTCGCGGAATGGGCCAAGGAGGCGAGGGACCTTGAGATCCATGCAAAGCGCCGCTGAATACCATCCCCAACTTTCCGTTCCCGCCCTTACCCTCGTGGAGGCGGATCCCCTGTCTTCCCTCCAGGTCGTCGGGGTCAGCGCCGCCTGGCGCAAGCTCATGATGCAGGCTGAGATGGCTGCGCCCCATGTGCAGGTGGCTGCCATCGAGGGGGAACTCGGCACCGGCAAACAGACCCTGGCCCGCTACCTTTTCAGCCGTTCGCCCCTGGCCGGGCTCAGCTTCCAGCGCCGCGATGCGCGCGAATGGCTGGTCGCCGACGCTGATCCGGCCACGCTGGCAGGCTATACCTATCTGGACAGGGTCGACCTGCTGGCCCCTCCCGGCCAGGGACTGCTGCTGGGCGTGCTCAAAACCCTCCAGGACCGCCCCGCGCAGCGCGCCGTGGTGCTGGCCTCCTCGCAGACCTCGCTGCGCCAGATGGCCGGTCAGGGCCTCCTGCTGCCCGACCTCGCCTTCCGCCTCACCGCCGTCCGCTTTGCCATTCCGCCCTTGCGCCAGCGCCGTGAAGACATCTCCGTGCTCGCCCAGTCGCTGCTCGACCGCATCTGCAAGCGCTACCAGCAGCGGCCCGCCGTGCTGGCCCCCGGCGCCCTTGCCCGGCTCTTGCAGCACAATTGGCCGGGCAACGTGCGCGAACTGGCCAGCGTGCTCGAAACCGCTCTGCTGGAAACAGCCAACGGCGTCATCCACGCCGTCGACCTCGCTCTGCCTGTCGTCGCGGAGATTGCCTCTGAGGTCCAGCCCGCGGTCCAGCCAGAAAGCCTCGTCCTCGACGCCGTGATCCGCCATCATGTGCAGTTTGTCCTCGACCTGAACCGGGGAAACAAGCTGCGCACCGCCCACCAGCTCGGCATCAGCCGCTCCACCCTCTACCGCATCCTGGCCAACCAGACCATCCTTGCCCATTGAGCGCATCGCTCCATGCGGAGCGCCCCAGGTCCGGTTCCGGGACCTGGGGAAGCCCCAAAATGAACGCCGCGTCTGAAGTCGCACAAAACTCCGTGCCCCACCCTTGAATCGTTCTTTGATTCAAGGGTGGGGGAGCATGAATTCAAATTTCCACTGGTTACACTGAAACAGAAGGCGCTCTAACTCCCTGCCGCGCGAAGTTACTTCGCCTGACCTGCTTCGGCGCGGAACTGGGCTAGCACCTGTAGGTAAGCGCGGGCGGTCTCCGTAATCGTCTCCGGCTTGCCGGCTTCCACCGCGGCCAGGTTCACCAGGTCGCTGCCCACCCCCAGAGCGCGCGCCCCGGCGCGGAGAAAGCCCTCGGCGGTCTGCACCGTCACCCCGCCGGTGGGGATCAGCTTGAGGTGCGGAAAAGGCGCCAGCAGCGCCTTCAGATAACTGGCCCCGCCCATCGCCGAACAGGGAAAGATCTTTACATAGTCCGCGCCCGCCCGCCAGGCAGAGATGACCTCCGTGGGCGTAAGCGCTCCGGGAATGGAGAGCTTGCCCAGGGCCTTGGTGGCCGCAATCACTTCAGGGTGGAAACTGGGGCTCACCACAAACTCGGCGCCGGCCGCAATGGTGGCTTCGGCTTCCGCGGCGGTGGTTACAGTCCCGGAGCCGAGCAGAAGCTGGCCGGCGTACTCCAGTTTCAACTCCTTGAGCAGATCGACTGCGCCGGGCACGGTCATGGTGACCTCGACGACGGTGACGCCGCCGGCCAGCATGGCTTTGACGATGGTGTGGGCCTGGGCGGCATTGCGCGCGCGCAGAACCGGAATGAGGCCAACGCGTTCAATGGTTTGTTGCGTGGTTTCGGTCATAGCTCCTCTGATTTGTGCAATCCGGGCTACCGCGCAATCCGCGCGGACCCGCCTTTGATCATGCGCTCGACTTCGGCCAGTGACGCCATGCTGGTGTCGCCGGGGGTGGTCATGGCCAGCGCGCCATGGGCCACGCCGCAGCGCACCGCCCAGTCGATGGGCTTGCCTGCGAGCAGGCCATAGAGGAGGCCCGAGGCGAAGCTGTCGCCGCCGCCCACGCGGTCGTAAATGTCGATGTCGCGCTGGGGAACATGGACAATCTGGTCCTGGTAAAGCGCGATGGCGCCCCAGCCGTTGCGGCTGGCGGAGTGCACGGAGCGCAATGTGCTGGCGACCAGCTTCAGATTCGGGTAGGCGGCCGCAACCTCGCGCAGCATCTCCTTGTAGCCGGCGATGGGCAGCTCGGCAAAGTCCGCGCTGACGCCTTTGATCTTGACGCCGAGCATGGCGGAGAAATCTTCCTCGTTACCCAGAAGCAGGTCCACCTTGCGCACCAGTTCGCGGTTCACTTCCTGGGCCTTTTTTTTGCCGCCGATGGACTTCCACAGCGACTCGCGGTAGTTCAGGTCGTAGGAAACCGGCGTGCCGTGGCGGCGGGAGGCGTCCATGGCTTCGGCGGCCACCTCGGCGGTGGAAGCGGAGAGCGCGGCGAAGATGCCTCCGGTGTGGAACCAGCGGGAGCCATTCGCCTCGCCGAAGATGGCTTCCCAGTCGAAGTCGCCGGTCTTCACCTGGCTGATGGCGGTGTGTCCGCGGTCAGAGCAGCCGGCCGCCGCGCGCACTCCGAAGCCTCGTTCGGTGAAATTCAGCCCGTTGCGCACGGTGCGCCCCACGCCGTCGTAGGGAACCCACTGGAGCAGCGCGGTATCCACGCCGCCCTGCAGGATGAGGTCTTCCACCAGCCGGCCGACGGGGTTTTCAGCCAGCGCGGTGGCGATGGCCGTGCGCAAACCAAAGCAACGGCGCAGCCCACGGGCCACGTTGTACTCGCCGCCCCCCTCCCACACCTGAAACTGGCGGGTAGTGTGGACGCGGCTCTCGCCGGGATCGAGGCGGAGCATGACTTCGCCCAGGCTCAGGCAGTCCCAGCGGCGGGCAGAATCGGGAACGGCAATGGAGTTCATGGTCATCGGGCGGCCTCCAATGACACTCTAGCGCATTGCCCCAGGGGCCGGGTGTGACGGGCCAGGCCCGCGAGTAAATCGCCTTACGTGATAATGTTTTGGGGGCGGGGCTGGCCGCAAACGCCGTTCCGCGGCGCCGCCAGGGAATTGGCGCGGTCATGCGCATTTGGAGGAGAATCGTTTGATGGACCGGGGCCTTTTCGATTTGAGCGGGAGAGTGGCGGTGGTGACCGGCGGAACCACCGGGCTGGGCCATGCCATTGCGCTGGGCCTGGCCGAGGCCGGCGCCGATGTGGTGCCCAGCTCCCGGCGTCAGGCGCAGGTGGAGAAGGCGGCCGCGGAGATTGAGGCCCTGGGCCGGCGCTCGCTGCGCATGGCCAGCGACGTCCTCGACCGCGCCTCGCTCCAGGCCTTGCACGACGCGGTGATCGAGGAATTCGGCAAGGTGGATATCCTGGTGAACGCGGCCGGTATTACCCACAATGCGCCCACCCTGGATGTGGACGAGGCCGACTGGTTGCGGGTGATGGAGACCAACGTGACCGGGACCCTGCGCGCCTGCCAGGTCTTTGGCGCAACCATGCTGCGTGCTGGCTATGGGCGCATTGTGAACATCGCCTCGCTCTCTTCCTTTGTGAGCTTCTACCAGGTGGCTGCCTACTCCGCCAGCAAGGCCGCGGTGGCCTCGCTCACCCGGTCGCTGGCCGTGGAGTGGGCGCGCCAGGGCGTGAATGTGAACGCCATTGCGCCGGGAATCTTTCCCACGCCGTTGAATGCCGCGCTGATCCAAGGCACGGCGCGCGGCGATGAGCTGATTCTGCGCACCCCCATGGGCCGCTTTGGCGAGGCGCGGGAACTGGTCGGAGCGGCTGTCTTTCTGGCCTCCGAGGCGGCTTCGTTTGTCACCGGACAGGTGCTCGCCGTCGATGGCGGCTTCCTGGTCAGCGGAGTGAATCAGTAAAGCAGGGAACAGGGATCAGGAACGATGGAGCGCTGAAGCTATGAGAATTACCAATGCCTATGTCAACATCACCTCGCCGGGCCGCAACTTTGTCACCCTCAAGATCGAGACCGACGAGGGCGTCTATGGCCTGGGCGACGGCACGCTGAACGGGCGCGAACTGTCCGTGGCCAGCTATCTCACCGACCACGTGATCCCCTGCATCCTGGGCCGCGATCCGTTCCAGACCGAGGACATCTGGCAGTACCTCTATCGCGGCCCCTACTGGCGGCGCGGGCCGGTCACCATGGCGGCCATCGCCGCGGTGGATGTGGCCCTGTGGGACATCAAGGGCAAGGCGCTCAACACGCCGGTCTATAACCTGCTGGGCGGCAAGAGCCGCGAGGGCGTGATGGTCTACTGCCACGCCACCGGCAAGGACATCGACCACGCGCTCGAGGACGTGGCGCGCCACAAGGAGATGGGCTACAAGGCGATCCGCGTGCAGAGCGGCATTCCCGGCCTCGCCACCACCTACGGCATCTCCAAAGGGCCGGGCCGGTACGAGCCGGCCGAGCGTGGGCTGCCCTCGGAGGCCGAGTGGTCCACCGAGCTCTACCTGCGCCAGGTTCCCAAGCTGTTTGCGCGGGTGCGCGAGGTCTTTGGCGATGAGCTGCACCTGCTGCACGACTGCCATCACCGTATGACGCCCATCGAGGCCGGGCGGCTGGGCAAGGAGCTGGAACCGTTTCACCTGTTCTGGATGGAAGACCCCACTCCGGCCGAGCTTCAGGAGGGCTTCAAGGTGATTCGCCAGCACACCACCACGCCGATCGCGGTAGGCGAGGTCTTCAACTCCATCTGGGACGCCCACGACCTGATCCGCAACCAGTGGATCGACTATCTACGCATGACGCTGGTGCACGGCGGCGGCTTCACTCACCTGAAGAAGGCCGCGGACTTTGCCGCGCTCTATCACGTACGCACCGGCTGCCACGGCGCAACCGACCTGTCGCCGGTCACCATGGCCGCGGCGCTCCACTTCGATACGGCGATTCATAACTTCGGCATTCAGGAACACATGCCGCACACCGATGAGACCGACGCCGTCTTTCCGCACCACTACGCCTTCAAGGATGGGATGATGTTTCCGGGCGATGCGCCGGGGTTGGGCGTGGACCTGGACGAGGCGCTGGCGGCAGAATATCCCTATCAGCGGGCCTATCTGCCCATCAACCGCAAGCTGGATGGCACCTTGACGGACTGGTAGCCCCGGCAGCAATGAGGGAAGGGAAACGATGACAGTGCCGCGCAAGTTGCGCATGGGAATGGTGGGCGGAGGGCCGGGATCGTTCATTGGCCCGGTGCACCGCATGGCCGCCGAACTGGACGGCAGAATCGAACTGGTAGCCGGGGCCTTCTCCCATTCGGCGGAGCGCTGCCGCGAGGCGGGCGAGGGCTTTCACATCGCTCCCGAGCGCACTTACATGGTCTTCAAGGAAATGCTCAAGGCAGAGCGGCAGCGGCCCGACGGCATCGACTTTGTCACCATTGCCGCGCCCAACTTTCTGCACCTGCCCATCGCGCTGGACGCGCTGGATGCGGGCTTTCCGGTGATGAGCGACAAGCCGGCCACGGCCACCTATGACGAGGTGTTGACGCTCGAGGCGGCGGTGGCCAAATCCGGTCTGCCTTATGCCCTGACCCACACCTACGCCGGCTATGGCATGGTGCGCGAGGCGCGCGCCCTCTGTGCCGGCGGGCAACTGGGCCAGATTCGCAAGATCGCCGTCGAGTACTTTCAGGGCTGGTTTACCCAGTTGCTTGAAGCGACCGGGCAGAAGCAGGCCGCCTGGCGCACCGATCCTGCCCTCAACGGCCCCGGCGGCTGCATCGGCGACATTGGCGTGCATGCCTTCCATCTACTCGAATATGTGACCGGCCTCCAGGTCACCGGCATGCATGCGGATCTGCGCACGGTGGTTCCGGGGCGGCGGCTGGACGACGACTGCAACGCCCTGCTGCGCCTGGACAACGGCGCCAGCGGCGTGCTGATGGCCTCGCAGGTGGCCGCGGGCGAGGGCAACGGGCTGCGCCTGCGCGTCTACGGCGAAAAGGGGTCGATCGACTGGCGCCAGGAGGACCCCAACCGTTTGCGGGTCAAGTGGCACGAAGGGACCGAGGAGATTCGCACCGCCGGAATCAGCACCACCTACCTGAGCCAGCAGGCGCGCTCCGTGATGCGCCTGCCGGGCGGCCATCCCGAGGGCTATATCGAGGCCTTCGCCGTGCTTTATCGCGAGTTTGCCGACGGGCTGATCGCCAGGCAGCAAGGCCAGGCCAGTCCCTTGCCGGCCACGCTGCCCGGCATTGCGGCCGGGGTGCGCGGCATGAGGTTCATCGAGCGCGCCCTCGAGAGCAGCCGCACGGAACAGTGGGTGGAGTTTTAAGCCGGCAGGAAATCTTGTGCAGGAGAGAAGGCATGAAAACCATCAAGGGACCGGGCATCTTCCTGGCGCAGTTTGCAGGCGACCAGGCGCCCTTCAACACGCTGGAAGGCATGGCGCAATGGGCCGCGGAGCTGGGATTTGCCGGGGTGCAGATTCCCGCCTGGGACCGGCGCCTCTTCGATTTGAAGCTGGCCGCCGAAAGCCAGGACTACTGCGACCGGGTGCGGGGCGTGGTGCGCCAGGCGGGGCTGGAGATCACCGAACTGGCCACCCATCTGCAAGGGCAGCTGGTGGCCGGCAACCCGGCCTACGATGTGCTGCTGGAAGGCTTTGCGCCACCAGAGTTAAAGGGAAACTTGAAGGCTCGGCAGGCCTGGGCGGTCGAGCAGTTGCAGTTTGCCGCCAGGGCCAGCCGCAATCTGGGACTGACTGCGCACGCCACCTTCTCCGGGGCGCTGGCCTGGCCCTTCTTCTATCCCTGGCCGCAGCGCCCGGCGGGGCTCATCGATGAGGCCTTTGCGGAGCTGGGGCGGCGCTGGCTGCCCATCCTGCGCCAATTTGAAGAAGCGGGCGTGGACCTCTGCTACGAACTCCATCCCGGCGAGGACCTGCACGACGGCGTCACCTTCGAGCGCTTCCTGGATGTGGTGCAGGGCCACCCGCGCGCCAACATTCTCTACGATCCCAGCCACATGATCCTGCAACAGATGGATTATCTGGCGTTCCTGGACATCTATCACCAGCGGGTGCGGGCCTTCCACGTGAAGGACGCGGAGTTCCGCCCCAGCGGGCGCTCCGGCGTCTATGGCGGGTACCAGGACTGGATCGACCGGCCAGGCCGGTTTCGCTCGCTGGGCGATGGGCAGATCGACTTCCACCAGATCTTCAGCAAGATGGCGCAGTACGACTATCCGGGCTGGGCGGTGCTGGAGTGGGAGTGCTGCCTGAAGCATCCTGAAGACGGCGCAAAAGAGGGGGCGGCGTTCATCCGCGACCATATCCTTCGCGTCACCGACCGCGCTTTCGACGACTTTGCCGGCGCCGCCGCGGATCAGGCGCGCAACCGCAGGATTCTGGGGATCGAGCAGGCCTGACAGATAGCGAAAGACTCGATGTTTTGAAAGGGCACGGCTTTAGCCGTGCCCCAGGACTGATAAGCCCCTCCCTTAGATCGATATCCCAGCCGACCGGTAAATCTGGGTGATGTACTTCATGTCGCGCAGGCCCTCTTCGCCCGGAGTCCTCGACTCCTGGTTCTCTTGAATGGCGCGGGAGAAGTGCGCGGCCTCGGCCATGAAGTGCGAGGGGTCGCGGGCCGGGTTCAGTTCGTCCAGGGTGGTGCCAGAGAACTCGGCGCGCAGGCGCAGGCCCTCGTAGACAAAAGCCTGGTCCACTTCCAGCCATCCCTTCGATCCATGCACCCGGAAGAAGCCGTCCATGGGCGCGCCGTAAGTGGTGTTGCAACTGGCCACAATGCCCGAGGGGAACTTCATTGTCCAGGAGTCATTCTCCTCGACTTCGTTGAAGCGCCCGTCATGGTCGATGGTGGAGGCAAAGGCGGCAATGTGCTCCGGCTCCTCGCCGGTAAGGTAGCGGCAGGCGTTGAGGGAGTAGATGCCCACGTCGAAGAGCGGCCCTCCGCCGGCCAGCTTCTTGTTCAGGCGCCACTCGCCGGGGGCGATGTTGAAGCCGAAGCTGCTCTCGATGGCCTGCACCTGGCCCAGGGCGCCGTCGCGGATCATGCGGATGGCCTTCATGTTGGTGGGCTCGTAGTGGCAGCGGTAGGCGATCATCAGCTTCACGTTGGCCGCCTTGCAGGCCGCGATCATGGCCTCGCAATCCGCGACGTTGGTGGCCATCGGCTTCTCGCAGAGCACATGCTTGCCGGCCTTGGCGGCGCGGATGGTGTACTCGGCGTGCATGGAGTTGGGCAGCGCCACATAGACGGCATCGATGGCCGGGTTGTGCGCGATCTCATCGAAATTCTCGTAGTTGTAGATGGAGCTTTGCGGCACGCCGTACTGGGCCGCGATGCGCTCCGCCTTGTCGCGATGGCCGCTCACCAGCCCGGTGATCTGCGAGTTGGACGTGTTGAGGACGCCGGGCATGAAGTGGCCGGCGATGCGGCCCAGCCCGATGACGCAGTAGCCGATCTTCTTTTTGGAAGGCTGGGCGTTCAATGCGGGCGCAAAGCGGGCGGCCAGGCCCAGCGCGCCCAACTTGGCAAATTCTCTTCGTGTGAATTGCATGGCGATGGGTTCTCCGTCTTCTTTGCGGCCCGCAACGGGCGCGCTTCCACTATAGACGCGCGCTCCCCGCTCCTAAAAGTGCCGGTGCAGCGCGGGCTTCCTGGTCACGGTGGTCAGCTTGCCGCTCACGGCAAACTTGCGGCGCTCCACGGGCGAGGAAAGCACCAGGCTGGTGACCGGATTGCCGTAGGGCAGCAGCGCCTCGATCAGCGCTTCCAGGTCGGCCATGCTGGTGGTGGTCACCTTGAGCAGAAAGTCGTCGTCGCCGGTCAGGTGGTGGCACTCGCGCACCTCTTCCAGTGTCTGTACGTACTCCAGCAGGCGGTGGTAGTGCTGGCCGCCGCAGCTCATGCGGATGAAAGCCATCACCTCCAACCCCAGGGCCTCGCGGTCGATCTCGACGGTGAAGCCGCGCAGGATGCCCACCTCCTCCATCTGCTTGAGGCGCTCGGCGGCGGCGGTAGGCGAGAGGCCCACGCGGCGGCCGAGTTCTGCCAGGCTGAGGCGCGCATTGGCTTGCAGCTCGTCGAGGAGCGTTCTGCCGTAAACGTCGAGAAGTGCAGTTGAATCCATGGCCATAAAGTGGAATCATACTCGATTCCATCTTCAAAGCCAATCCATGCCGCGCAATGTGCCTTTACCTGAGTGGCCCACCAGCCTACCATCGGATGCATGGATACGATGGAAAACCTGATTCTGAACGGCCAGCCGTTGACCCTGGCCGAAGTTGAAGCTGTGGCACTGACCGCTCTCCCGGTGACCATCGCTCCCGCCGCCCTCGAGCGTGTGGCCGCCAGCCGCCAACTGATCGAGAGCATCCTGGCCGAGGGCGAGACGGTTTATGGCGTCAATACCGGCTTTGGCAAGCTGGCAGACGTGCGCATCCCCACCGGCAGTCTGGCGCAGTTGCAGACCAACCTGGTGCGCAGCCATGCTGGCGGAGTGGGCCAGCCGCTGTCTGAAGCCGAGGCGCGCGCCATGCTGCTGTTGCGGGCCAATGTGCTGGCCAAGGGCTTCAGCGGCTGCCGTCCGGCGCTGGTGGAGCGGCTGGTGGCGCTGCTCAATCGCGGGGTGCATCCGGTGATTCCGGAGAAAGGCTCGGTGGGGGCCAGCGGCGATCTGGCTCCGCTGGCTCACCTGGCGCTGGTGGTCATTGGCGAAGGCGAGGCCTTCTACCGGGGAGAGCGCATGGCTGGCGCCGAGGCGCTGCGCCGCGCCGGGCTGGAGCCCATGGCTCTGGAAGCCAAAGAAGGCCTGGCACTCTTGAACGGCACCCAGGCCATGACTGCTGTGGGAGGCCTGGCTGTGGCGCGTGCGCGCCGCGTGGCACAGTTGGCCGATCTGGCCGGCGCCATGTCCTTGGAGGCGCTGATGGGCACGCCCGCCGCCTTTGACGAGCGCATTCAGCAGGCCCGCCCGCATGCCGGGCAAATTGCGGTGGGAGCGCACCTGGTGGAGCTGCTGGCGGGCTCCGAAATTCGCGAGTCGCACCGCAAGCGCGATCCGCGCGTGCAGGACGCCTATTGTCTGCGCTGCATGCCGCAGGTGCACGGGGCGGTGCGCGGCGTGCTGGCCCACGTGGCCGGGGTGCTCGAAGTGGAGACCGGCTCGGCCACGGATAACCCGCTGGTGTTTCCAGATGGCTCCTCCAAATCGCAAAGCGGCGGAGCCGTGCTTTCGGGCGGCAACTTCCATGGGGCGCCGCTGGCCTATGCCTTCGATTACGCGGCCATTGCGCTGACCGATCTGGCCGGGATGACGGAGCGGCGCATCGACCGGCTTCTGAATCCCGACATCAACGAGGGGCTGCCGGCATTTCTGTCGTCGGATGCGGGTCTTTCGTCCGGATTCATGATGGCGCAGATTGTGGCGGCGGCGTTGATCAACGAGTGCCAGGTGCTTTCCCATCCTTCCTCCACCGGCAGCATTCCCACCAGCGGAGGCAAGGAGGATCATGTCTCCATGGGCATGACCGGAGCGCTGAAGCTGCGCCAGATTGTGGAGCACGCGGAGCGCATTGTGGGCATCGAGCTGATGTGCGCGGCGCAGGGGTTGGAGTTCCGCAAGCCGCTGCGGCCCAGCGGCCAGATCGAGCGCGCCCATGACGCTGTGCGGGCGGTCGTGCCGCCGCTGGAACAGGACCGCGTCCTGGGGCCGGAGATCGAAGCCATGGCCGCGGCGGTGCGTGCGGGAGCCTTCAACGCCTGGTGCGCGTAGCTCCCGGAGTTATGCGGAAGTTATTCAAAAAAACGGGGAATTCATTGCGGCGGCGATGAATTCCCCGTTTTGGCAACCCACGGAAGAGGAGCTGTCCGCGGGAATCCGGTTCTTCCCCTACAGCCTTGCAGCCTCGGGAGTTGAAGCAAGCGCCATGCCGGGCTTCAAGGGCTCCACGGTGAGCGGAAACTCCGTGGCCCCGGTGTGTCCGTCGCTGGGGTCCAGTACGCCGGCCCGCAGATAGACCAGCCCCGCGGGAACATCCAGGGTCTGCTTCATCGCCAAACCCGTCTTCAGCAACCGGGCATATTCGGCATCGTTCAGGTTCAGCGGCAGTTCGGCATAGATGTTATTCAGAATGACGCCGTTGGCGTCATAGGCGTCCAGGGTCGCGTCCACCTCGGCATGATGCAGTCCGTGGGGGGTGGAAGTGAACTCGATGCTCGTCAGGTCCACATTCCAGTGAAAGTCGTAGCGGACAAAGGGGCCCTTGAGCATGGCGGCGTTGTTGCCCACGCGGTCGGAGATGCTGCCGGGGGCGGGCTGCTGCATGGCCTGCTTGACCTGCACGCGGAAGAGTATCTGGGTGGCGTCGGGCGCGCCGCGCTGCATCACCGCCCGCAGCGGATTCGCGTGCAGGATGAGCGAACGGCCGGTGGATTTGGCGGGGTCCTCTGCATAGTAGCCGCGCCGGTATTCCAGCTTCAGGTTCGGGGAGCCTACCTTGACCTCCACTTGCCGGAAGCCGCCGTCATAGCGCTTGTCTGTTGGCGAGTAGGCCAGGGTGTAGTAGTTCTCCCCCAGGCTCTCGACCTTGGCCAGCGCGGCGCTCAAGCCGTTGGTGTTGAACAGGGCGCGGCCCCCGGTGGCGGACGCCAGGTTCTCCATGGACATGTGGTCGCCGGCAATGTTCATCTGGTTGGTCATCTCCTGCTGCCCGAAGATGCCGCCATTTCCCGCCCGCGCAAAGGCTGAGCCGGGGCTGTTGGCGCCGTATCCCTGCGGCGTAATCAGGCCGCCTGCGGAGATCGGATAGACGGAGATGCGCCCCACGGTCATCAGGTCGGCCAGATCCTTCAGATCCTGGGAGTAGTCGACGCGCCCTTTCACGCCGGTCACCAGGGCGAAGTCGGGGCTCACCACCCAGGGCACCGATCCGGTGAACCAGATAAGGCTCTTCCGCCCCTGAATGCCCGCCAGATAGACGCCCATGGCATTCAGGGCGTCCAGCGTGTAGCGGATGCGCCCTTCCTCCTCAAAACTGTCTGATTCGTTGGCGAAGCGATCCAGGCTGGCGCGGGTGGCCGCAAAGTTGCTTTGCATCGCCACGTTCACGCCCCCCAGGCGCAAGCCCTCGCCGCTGCTCGGTGCCCCGCTGTGCGGAGAGAGCGAGGCGACGGTCGGATACGAATGGGTGTCCAGCGCCGCCTTCAGCACCGCCGGGTCCGAAGTGAATCCCTGGATCAGTTGCAGTTCGTTGCCCAGGGTAAAGATGGCCATGTGCGTCCCGGCGGGAATCTGCTTCAGGTAGTCCAGCATCTGCTGGCGCACATAGGCCTGCTGGGCTGAGGGGGTATTGAGCGCATCCAGCAGCAGCACCACCAGCGGACCATCGGTCGGATTCTGGGTCACGTTGGTATGCACGTCGGCAGGCAGTGCCAAAGCCGGCTGCGCAGCCGTTCCTGCCGCCGCTTCGCCGCTTTTATGATGCTCAAAGAAGGCGACGTTCTGGGGAGCGCCGTTCTCGAACACCTGGAATTGTCCTTTGTCCAGGGAGGTCACGGGCTGGCCGTGCTTGTCGGTGACCACCACGTCGATCACCACGTTGCGGACTTCCTGCTTCAAGGTGACGACGCTCTGGTCGTCGCTGGCCGCCTGGCCATTGCCCGCCGGAGCGGGGGACTGGGCCAGGAGCAGGGGAGTGACCAGCAGGAGGGAAGCTGCAAGAAACGGTGCCTTCATAATGCGACTCCTTGACAGTGCGGCCGGCCTGGAACTGCCGGGACATGGCGCATCACGATCCGATGCGCCATCGGGACTCTTCCTTCACGCGGGCATTTCAAAAGCACTGCGGCGTTGGCCGGCGCGGGCTTTCTGCCCCGCCGAACGCCGATGGCGGCGCGGCGCAGAACCTCGCGCTGGAAGCCCACCTGACGCCGGCCGTGCTCGCGGTTGCCCATCCGCCACCACAGATGCCACGACCGGAAACGGAATGGTTGCGGGTGCGTCATCACTTCGCTCGCAGGGCTGCGGCGGGCACGGTCACCGACCCCATCCGGCCCGAGTTCTCATCCACCACCACCAGGCGCACCGAACCCGTATCCGGCTTCAAGTGCACGGGCTGATCGAAGGGAATCCCCTCGCTCATGAACTTCTGGTAGGTGGCGGGCTTCAGTTGCAGGCCAAGCGTATGTCCGGTCACCTGGGCGTGCAGCGCCGCATCGTCCCGCTCCACGAGGAAGATGTCCAGCTTGTCGGTCCAGAGAATGCCGACCTGCGCCAGCTCAAGATCGGTGGCGGCAATGTTGAGCTTGAGCAGGTCGCTCTTGCCCGCAACCGCCGGATTGGCGCTGATGGCGATTTCGCTCATGTCGACCGGCTGCCACACCGCCTCGCGGAAGCGATCCTTCAGCGTAGCCGGTTCCTGGTTGTACTCGTAGCCGGTGCGGTAGCGCAGCGTGATGTTGCGCCGTCCGGCGAGCTTCACGGTCAGCAGGTGATACTGGCCGTCGGCCGGAACGTCAGGCGTAAAGCTGAGCAGATAGGCGGCGCGACCGTCGTTCACCACCCCGTTGAGCTCCTCGGCAATGCCCCCGGAACGCCGGAAGACGCGCCCGCCGGTGGCTTCGGCCACTTCGCGAACGGCGCCCTGGATGGGATGCAGGTCCTGCTGCATCTGGGCGGTAATGCGGCCGGGGCGCATGTCGCGCTGCTGATCAAGGGGATTGACGTCCTGGCCCGAGTTCATTTCCGGACCGGTTGTCGCTCCTGAGATCCTGGGATCGTGTGGAGCAGTTTCGTTCAACTCCACATTGCGGCGGCCAATGCTGGCATCTGCGCCGGCGGCCTCCAACTGCGAGGCGTCCAGCGGGTAGACGCTGACGTGGGCATCGTTCATGGCTTCCTGGGCGCGCAGGGCAAAGCCCTCGATGAACTTGCTGCTCTTGCGGATGGTGATCGAGTTATTGCTCCAGTCGGCCAGCACGTTATCGCTGGTTACCCACACCAGGCTCTTGTGGCCGGGAAGCGCGGCCAGATGACGGGCCACGCCCACCATGGCCGCGAAAGCGTTGCGCGCGGGATTGTTGCCGAAATCGCGCAGCTTCGGGTCCAGCGCCTGGGTATGGGCGGAGGGATCGTTGCTGTTGTTTCCGTTGACGTAGAGCAGATCTTCAATG
>Ga0302283_1001899_pt1 | contig 17130 bp, 15 predicted proteins | sample III_Fen_E1_4_FD_198770 | JGI IMG/M metagenome (GOLD analysis project Ga0302283, IMG submission 198770) | Peat permafrost microbial communities from Stordalen Mire near Abisko, Sweden - III_Fen_E1_4 | ecosystem: Environmental > Terrestrial > Soil > Wetlands > Permafrost | place: Sweden: Abisko... | reverse complement strand
GGTCATCGCCGCCTCGTTCCTCCTGTCGGTCACCCAGACCGCCACCAACCCGGGAGTGGCCTACTTCTCCCCCTTCACCCGGGCGTGGGAGCTGGCGGTGGGCGCCCTGGTGGCGGCCGGGGCCCCCTGGCTGCTGCGGTTGCCGGTGCGACTGGCCGCCGTGCTGACCTGGGTCGGCCTCGCGGCCATCGCCGTGGCCGCCGTCCGGTTCGACTCGCTGACGCCGTATCCGGGCGCGGCCGCGGCGCTCCCGGTGGTCGGTGCGGCCCTGGTCATCGCCGGGGGCACCGCGGTGCCCCGTCGGGGGGCGGAGGCCCTCCTGCGGTTGTGGCCGTTCGGCCGGCTGGGTCGGCTGTCGTACTCCCTGTACCTCTGGCACTGGCCGATCCTCGTCCTGGCCGCCGAGTCGACCGGCGCCACCACCCTGCCGGTGGGGAAGAGCCTCCTGTGGGTGCTGGTGGCGCTAGGTCTGTCGATCGTCACCTATGGGTTGATCGAGAACCCGATCCGGCATGCCGGCGTGTTCCGGCGGAACCGCTACCTCAGTCTGGTCATGGGCGCTGGGCTCATCGCCGTGACGCTGCTGGTGGCGGAGGCACCCCGGATCCACACCCTGCCGGCCACCCTCGACCCGCCGCTCGGCGTGTCCGTGCCGGGCTATCCGTGGGGGAGCAGGTGCTGGGCCGACCCACCGGACACCAGCGTGCCCCCGTGCCTGTTCGGTGACCCCCACGGGTCCCGCACCATGGTGGTGACCGGGGACAGCCACGCCCAGATGTGGTTCTACACGATCGACGCCATCGCCAGAAGGGCGCACTGGAGGCTCTGGTACCTGGCCAAGAGCTCCTGCCCGGTCGGCCTGCTGCCGTACACCGGGCACCCCACGGACTACGCCCTCGGGGGTGAGTACGGCGCCTGCGACCGGTGGCACCGGTTCGTCATCGCCCGCATCGACCGGATCGACCCCGACCTGGTCATCACCACCGACGAAGAGCGGCAGTCGCCGGACAACGGCCCCTTCTACAGCGACGCCCGGTGGAGGGACGGCCTGGAGGCCTTCTTCCGCGCCGTGCACGCGCCCAAGGCGCAGTTCGTCGTCATCGGCAACATCCCCATGCTCCCGCAGACGGGCCCCGACTGCATCGCCCGGCACACCGACGACGTCCAGGCCTGCTCGGCCACGGTGGCCGAGTCGTCGACCCCGTACCACGAGGCCGAGGCGGATGCGGTGGCGGCCGTCGGTGGGCGCTACATCGACCCCACGCCCTGGCTGTGCTCCACGGTGTGCACGGCGGTGATCGGGAACTTCGCGGTCTACTTCGACCACTTCCACCTGATGGGGCCCTACGCCCTCCACCTCGAGGGCGTGCTGGCCCAGGCGCTCGACCTGTCGGCGTCCCACTGACGCCGGGCGGTCAGCTCACCAGGACGTCGGGGCGGGGCAGCCCTTCGGCCTCGCACAGCGCGTAGTACGCCTCGAGCGCACCCGGTCCGTCGAAGACGCTCTCGATGGTGCCGTCCTCGGCCAGGTTGAGGTTGACCCCGTACATCTGGAACCACACCTGGGTGTCGTCCTCGACGCACTCCAGCGTGTGCACGGACCCGGCCGGTTCGAACAGGAACGACCCGGCCCGGTTGACGTACTCGTACTCCCGGTACCGCCAGGCGCCGGACATCGTGTAGGCGTAGACGGGCCCCGTGTGCCGGTGGGTCTGGACTGCGTAGCCGGTCTGGAAGATGTTCTCGACGATCCAGAGACCCTCCGCCACGTCGACCTGGATGACCTTGAGCTTGTTACCCCCGCCGATCTCCACGAACGGGAGGTCGGCGGATCCCCGGTGCTGGGCCTCGGTGCGGACGTCGATGGTCATGTGTCCTCCTGGAACTCCGATGGTGACCGTCCTGGACCTCCGTCTCGGGACAGCGGGCCCTGGGTCAGCGGGGCGTGGGCCGCGTCAGCCCTGTTCGATGAAGATGCACTCGCCGGGGCACTCCTCGGAGGCCTCGACCACCGCATCCTCGAGCTCGGTGGGTACGGCGGCCATGCCGGCGGAGCCGCCCGGCTCGTTGCGCACGGCGTCGCCCTCCTTGACATAGGCGAGGCCGTCGTCGAGCAACGTGAAGACCGCAGGCGCGATCTCCTCGCAGAGGCCATCTCCCGTGCAGAGATCTTGGTCGATCCAGACCTTCATCAGCTGTGTCTCTCCTACGTGTCTCTCGGCTCGAACGCGTGGCACCCGGGTCCACGGAGCACCGGGGCCGACGGGACCTCCCCCGACCTGCCGGTCATCGGCCTGGCGGGCCCGTCACTGCCCTCATGCTATCCGCGTCTCGGGGCCGTCCGGCTGACGGTCCCGGGCATGCCCGTCGGAGCGTGCCGTGCCCCCAGGAGCGTCTGCCGTCCGGCCGGCCCGGTGTAGGGTCCACCTCGGGACCCCGACTGCTCGAATGAGGTGAGTGCGACGGTTGATTTCGACGATGCCGACGGCCAGCGGCGAGCGGCTGACGAGGACGATCTCGAGACCTTACGGGCGCGAGCCGCCTCCGCCGAGGAGGAGGTCACGATCCTGCGGAGGCGCCTCCAGGAGAGCCCGCGCCGGGTGCAGACGCTGGAGGAGAAGCTCCTCGAGACCAAGGGCCAGCTGGCCCAGGCCGTCTCCCAGAACGAGAAGCTGACCTTCACCCTGCAGACGGCCAAGGAGCACGTGGCCAATCTGCGCGAGGAGGTGGAGAAGCTCACCCAGCCGCCGTCCGCCTACGGGACGTACCTGGGCACGAACGACGACGGGACGGTCGACGTCTTCTCAGGTGGTCGCAAGATGCGGGTGACTCTCCACCCGGACATCGAGCCGTCCGACCTGCAGCGGGGCAACGAGGTCGTGCTCAACGAGTCGCTCAACGTCATCCTGGCCCGGGAGGGCGAGGGCCAGGGCGAGGTGGTGGTGCTGAAGGAACTCCTCGAAGGTGGGCAGCGTGCGCTGGTCTACGGCCGGGCCGACGAGGAGCGGGTGGCCGAGCTCTCCGACGCGCTCGTCGGCGTCAAGCTGCGGGCCGGCGACACCGTGCTGATGGAGTCGCGGACCGGGCTGCTGATCGAGAAGCTGGAGCGGCCCGAGGTCGAGGAGCTCGTCCTCGAGGAGGTCCCCGACGTCACCTACGCCGACGTGGGTGGGCTCGACGAGCAGATCGAGGCGATCACCGATGCGGTCGAGCTGCCGTATCTCTACCGGGAGCTCTACCACGAGCACAAGCTGCCCGCTCCGAAGGGCATCCTGCTGTACGGCCCGCCGGGCTGCGGCAAGACGCTCATCGCCAAGGCCGTGGCCAACTCGCTGGCCAAGAAGGTCGCCGAGGTCACCGGGAACACCAACACCCGCAGCTACTTCCTCAACATCAAGGGCCCCGAGCTCCTCAACAAGTACGTCGGGGAGACCGAGCGCCAGATCCGCCTGGTGTTCCAGCGGGCACGGGAGAAGTCGGAGGAGGGCGTGCCCGTCATCGTGTTCTTCGACGAGATGGACTCCCTGTTCCGCACCCGGGGCACCGGCATCAGCTCCGACATGGAGTCGACCATCGTCCCGCAGCTGCTCGCCGAGATCGACGGCGTGGAGACCCTGAAGGACGTCATCGTCATCGGCGCCTCCAACCGCGAGGACCTGATCGATCCCGCCATCCTCCGTCCGGGGCGTCTGGACGTGAAGATCCGGATCGAACGACCCAACGAGCAGGCCGCGACCCAGATCTTCGGCCGGTACCTCACCCCGGACCTGCCGCTCGATGCCGAGGAGGTGCGGACCCTGGGGGGCGGGGACCCGGCCAAGGCCACCCAGGCCATGATCGAGTCCACCGTCGCCGAGATGTACCGGGACGACGAGGAGAACCGGTTCCTCGAGGTCACGTACCAGAACGGGGACAAGGAGGTCCTCTACTACCGCGACTTCAGTTCGGGCGCCATGATCGAGAACATCGTGCGGCGGGCCAAGAAGCTGGCCATCAAGCGGGCCATCGCCGAACAGGGGCGCGGTATCCGCACCCAGGACCTCCTCGAGTCCATCCGGCAGGAGTACAAGGAGAACGAGGACCTCCCGAACACCACCAACCCGGACGACTGGGCGAAGATCTCGGGCAAGAAGGGCGAGCGGATCGTCTACATCCGCACGCTCATCAGCGACCGCGAGGAGACCACCGGCGGGCGCTCGATCGAGCGGGTGGGGACGGGCCAGTACCTCTGAGCCCCCGGGGACGCCGCACGCGTCCGGTGCGGGGGTAGGGTCGCCCGCATGGCGATCCCCAAGGTCTGCGGCATCGAGACCGAGTACGGCATCCAGGTGGTCGGGGGCGACCCCAACCCGATCGCCGCCTCGTCGGTGCTGATCAACGCCTACGCGCACGACGTGGCCCGCCAGCAGATCGGCTGGGACTTCGAGGACGAGGCCCCCGGCAACGACGCCCGGGGATTCGCACGCGAGGGCGCCATGCCCCCGATGGTGGAGACCCACCTGGTCAACACGGTTCTGACCAACGGGGCGCGCTACTACGTCGACCATGCCCACCCCGAATTCTCCTCGCCGGAGTGCCGCGACGCCCTCGAGGCGCTCCGGTACGACCGGGCGGGCGAGCAGATCGTGATCCGCTCGATGGAGGCGGCCGACCTCGCCGTCCACGACGGGTCCCGGCTCGTGGTCTACAAGAACAACTCGGACGGGAAGGGCAACTCGTACGGCTGCCACGAGAACTACCTGATGGACCGGGACACGCCCTTCTCGCGGGTGGTGCACGGGATCACCCCCCACTTCGTCACCCGCCAGCTCTACTGCGGCAGCGGCAAGGTCGGCTCGGAGACCTCCGTCCATCCGCCGGGCTCGGTGGAGTACCAGCTGTCCCAGCGGGCCGAGTTCTTCGAGGAGCAGGTCGGCCTGGAGACGACCCTCAAGCGGCCCATCGTGAACACCCGCGACGAGCCCCACGCCGACCCCCACCGGTACCGCCGGCTCCACGTCATCGTGGGCGACGCCAACCTGGCCGAGGTGGCCACCTTCCTGAAGCTCGGCACCACCTCGCTGGTCCTGGCCATGATCGAGGACGACGTGTCGGGCAGCCGGAGCCTGGCCCTGGCCGATCCGGTGCGGGCCATCCACGCCGTGGCTGTCGACCGCACGTTCGCCCAGCCCCTGTTGATGGCCGACGGGTCCACGGCCACCGCGCTGGCCATCCAGTGGGAGTTGTACTCGTTGGCCCGGAAGTACGCGGACGACCGGGGCCTCGACTGCCTGGGCGCCGAGGCCGTCGGCGCCGCCGTGCTCGACCGGTGGGAGCAGGTGCTGAACGGGCTGGAGACCGACCCGATGACGCTGGCCCGGCAGGTCGACTGGGTGGCGAAGCTGCAGCTGATCGAGGCCTACCGGGACCGCCACGGGCTGGGGTGGGGCGACCCCCGGCTGGCCGCGGTCGACCTGCAGTACCACGACCTGCGCCCGGCCCGGTCGCTGTTCGCCCGACTCGACACCGAGCGCCTGGTGGACGAGGCGTCGGTCGCCACCGCCGTGTACGACCCGCCCCGGGACACCCGGGCCTGGTTCCGGGGCGAGTGCCTGAAGCGCTGGCCGTCCTCGGTGGCCTCCGCCAACTGGGATTCCTTGGTGTTCGACCTCGGATCGGACCCCTTGCGGCGCGTCCCTATGATGGATCCCCTGAAGGGAACGGCGGAACATGTCGAAGCACTACTGGACAGTTGCTCGAGTCCGTCCGAACTGGTGGAGCGGCTGAGCAGCTGACCCGCTCGGGGCGGTTCGACGGGGCCCTGCGGGTGGACGATGCTGGACGGTGACGAGGAGTGGAGCGATGGCAGAGCGAGAGCTGAAGAAGAAGCAGCAGACGACCGAACGTACCGACGAGACGGTCGAGGACGTGCCGGCCGCCTCGGCCACGGGCAAGAAGCTCAAGGCCGAGCTGGACGACCTGCTGGACGAGATCGACGAGGTCCTGGAGGACAACGCCGAGGAGTTCGTGCGCAACTACGTGCAGAAGGGCGGGGAGTGACCCGGTGAGCCTTCCGCTGTTCACGACGACCGAGGACCCCGGCCCGGACTTCGCCGGACTCATGCGGCGCCTGCGGGTGCCGACCCACCCGCTGCTGGCCGGTACCGGCTCCGCCCCGGCCGAGGGGTTCCGGCACGGCACCACCGTGGTGGCGCTGCGCTACGCGGACGGGGTGGTGATGGCGGGTGACCGTCGGGCCACCGAGGGACACGCCATCGCCCACCGGGCCATGGAGAAGGTGTTCCCGGCCGACCGGTACTCGGCGGTGGCCATCGCCGGCGCCGCCGGCCCGGCCGTCGAGATGGTGCGGCTGTTCCAGACCCAGCTCGAGCACTACGAGAAGGTCGAAGGCGTCGTGCTGAGCCTCGAGGGCAAGGCCAACCAGCTCGGCCAGATGGTCCGGGAGCACCTCCCCATGGCCATGCAGGGACTGGCCGTGGTGCCGTTGTACGCCGGGTACGACCTGGCCCGCAGGACGGGGCGCATCTTCACCTACGACGTGACCGGCGGGCACTACGAGGAGAGCGAGTACAACGCCACCGGCTCGGGCGGCCGCGACGCACGCACCACCATCAAGCTCGGGTACCGCGACGCCCTCGCCCGCGACACCGCGGTCGAGCTGGCCATCCAGTCGCTGTACGAGGCCGCCGACGAGGACTCGGCCACCGGAGGTCCGGACCTGATCCGTGGCATCTACCCGCTGGTGGCCACTGTCACCGCCGAGGGCTTCACCGCCGTGCCGGAGACCGAGGTGGCCGAGCGGTTCGCCGAACTGATCGAACGGCGCCGGACGGAGGGTCGCCAGCCATGACGATGCCCTATTACGTCGCACCCGAGCAGGTGATGAAGGACCGGGCGGAATACGCCCAGAAGGGCATCGCCCGGGGCCGTTCGCTGGTGGCCACCACCTACGACCTGGGGATCGTGATCGTGGCCGACAACCCGTCCCGGTCGCTGCACAAGATCAGTGAGATCTACGACCGGATCGCCTTCGCCGGGGTCGGCAAGTACAACGAGTTCGACCAGCTGCGGGTGTCCGGGATCCGCCACGCCGACACCAAGGGCTACGCCTACAGCCGAGAGGACGTCGAGGCCCGGTCGCTGGCCAACCTCTACGCCCAGTACCTGGGACAGGTCTTCACCCACGAGATGAAGCCGCTCGAGGTGGAGATCCTGGTGGCTGAACTCGGCAACGGCCAGCGGCCGCCGCAGCTTTACCACATCGCCTACGAGGGGACCATCACCGACGAGGACCGGTTCGCCGTGCTCGGCGGCGAGACCGAGGCCATCGCCGCCCGGCTCGACGAGGCGTGGACGGCGACCTGGTCGCTGGGCGGGGCGCTGCAGGCCGCGGTGGGCGCCCTCGCCGGGCCGGACCGCACGCTGGTCGCCGCCGACCTGGAGGTGGCCGTCCTGGCGGAGGGCAACGGCCGACGGTCGTTCCGCCGGCTCGTGGACGACGAGCTCGCCGCGCTGCTCGGCTGAACACCCGTTCCGCCCTGGTGAACTCCAGGTGACATCCCGGTCGTGGCGCGGGTACGCGGCGCCGTCACGGTACCGTGCAGGTGATGGACAAGCGGATCTACGGCTTGGAGAACGAGTACGGCGTCACCTGCACCCTGCGCGGCCAGCGGCGGCTCAGCCCCGACGAGGTCGCCCGCTACCTGTTCCGCCGGGTGGTCAGCTGGGGACGCTCCTCCAACGTGTTCCTCGAGAACGGCGCCCGGCTCTACCTCGACGTGGGCAGCCATCCCGAGTACGCCACACCCGAGTGCGACGACATCGCCGAGCTGGTGGCCCATGACAAGGCGGGCGAGTGGATCCTGGCCTCGCTGGTCGAGGGGGCCGAGGCCCGTATGCGCGAGGAGGGGATCCGCGGGGACATCTACCTGTTCAAGAACAACACCGACTCGGCCGGCAATTCCTACGGGTGCCACGAGAACTACCTGACGAGCCGGCGGGACGACTTCGCCCACTACACCGAGGTCCTCATCCCGTTCCTGGTGAGCCGCCAGGCCTACGCCGGGGCCGGCAAGGTGCTCCAGACGGCGCGCGGCGCGGTGTTCTGCCTCAGCCAACGGGCGGAGCACATCTGGGAGGGCGTATCGTCGGCCACCACCCGGAGCCGGCCGATCATCAACACGCGCGACGAGCCGCACGCCGACGCCGAGAAGTACCGCCGCCTCCACGTGATCGTGGGCGACTCCAACATGAGCGAGTACGCCACCTTCCTCAAGATCGGGGCCACCAGCATCGTGCTCCGGATGCTGGAGGACCCGTCCACCGTGCTGCGGGACCTGACGCTGGAGAACCCGATCCGGGCCATCCGCGAGATCAGTCACGACATCACCTGCCGCCGGCCGGTGCGCCTGGCCAACGGCCGGGAGATGAGCGCGCTCGACCTCCAGGGGGAGTACCTCCAGCGGGCCCTGCGCTTCCGGGACCGCCATGGGCTCTCGGTCCAGGAGGACCGGGCCCTGGACATGTGGGAGCACTGCCTGAAAGGCCTGGAGGCCGATCCGCTCTCCCTCCACCGGGAGTGCGACTGGGTGGCCAAGTACCGGCTCATCGAGGGGTACCGGGAGCGCCACTCGCTCCCGCTCCACAGTCCGACGGTGTCGCTGCTCGACCTCCAGTACCACGACGTCGACCGGTCGAGGGGGCTGTACTACCGACTCCAGCACCACGACCAGGTGGACCGGGTGTGCCGGGACGAGGACATCGCCGAGGCCATGACCACGCCGCCCCAGACCACCCGGGCCCGGCTGCGTGGGGAGTTCGTGAAGCGGGCCAAGGAGAAGCGACGCGACTTCACGGTCGACTGGGTCCACCTGAAGCTCAACGACCAGGCCCAGCGCACGGTGCTCCTCAAGGATCCGTTCAAGTCCAAGGACGAGCGGGTCGAGAAGCTGATCGCCGGGCTGTGAGCACGGCGCCCTGCCCGGGCGCGGTCCCGGCCGTCGGCTAGCGTCGTCTCACTGTGTCCAGCGACCCGACCGAGACCCCGTCCCCCGGGCAGCCCAGCGTGACCGGCCCCGGTGCCGTGGCCACGGCCGACCCGGTCGAGGACGACGACGGCAGCCTGGGCGGCGGAAGCAGCAAGGGCGGCGGCTACCGCTGGGTGATCGAGTGGGCCGTCATCCTCATGGCCGTGCTCCTGTGCACGGTGCTGCTGCGCACGTACGTCATCCAGTCCTTCTACATCCCGTCACCGTCCATGGTCCCGACCCTGCAGGTGGGGGACCGGATCATGGTCAACAAGCTGAGCTACGACTTCCACGGGGTACACCGGGGCGACATCGTCGTGTTCAAGCGCCCGCCGCTGGAGATGCAGGACTTTCCCGACCTGGTCAAGCGGGTCATCGGGCTGCCGGGCGAGACGATCTCGACCAAGGACGGCCACGTCTACATCGACGGGAAGCTCCTGGCTGAGCCGTGGCTCCCGCCCGGGCCGTCGAGCTACACCGGGGCGCTGCCGGACGACCAGTACGAGCAGTACAACATGCCCGGACCGGTCAAGATCCCGGCGGGGGAGTACTTCGTCATGGGGGACAACCGGACGGACTCGGAGGACAGCCGGTACTTCGGCCCCATCCCGAAGTCGCTGATCGTCGGGCGGGCCATGGCCGTGGTGTGGCCGCTCAGCCAGGCCAAGGGAGTCTGACGGCCCCGGTGGGGAGCACGCCCGGCCCCGGCCGGGCACGGGCCTGCCCGGCCCTCCCTGCCCCCGGTACAGTGGACGGGTGACGATTCTCAGCCCGGCCAAGATCCTGGTCGTCGTGGTGGTGGCCGTCATCGTCCTCGGCCCGGACAAGCTCCCCAAGGTGGCCCGCCAGGTCGGCTCCCTGTGGGGTGACTTCCGGCGCCTGCGCGAACGGCTCGAGACCGATCTGCGGGGGAACTTCCCGGACATGCCGTCGACCGACAAGATCAGCCAGGCGGTACGGTCGCCGCTCAGCTTCCTCGACTCGCTGGCCGACAGCCATGACCCCGACGGCGAGGCGAACCCGCCGAACGGCGGGGGCTCCCGGGGTGGCGGTCCGGCACCCCCGTCCGGGAACGGGGGGCAGCCGCCGGGACCGAGCGACCGGCCGACCGGATCGGTCCACCCCGAGGGGGAGCCGTCCCTGCCGGGTGTCTCGATCAGCGACCCCCAGGGCACGGTCCACCGGGTGCGGGCGAACGGACGGGTGGTTCCTGACGACCCGTCGTTGAATTGATCGCCGTGCCCGCACGGGGGCGGGTCCTCCGGGCCGGCGCCCGGGGGGCGGGGGCGTAGCCGTGGCGATCTCCCTCAAGCGGAAGTCGGACAAGCCGGCGCCCGACGCCATGACCCTGACGGAGCACCTGTCCGAGTTGCGCCGTCGTGTCCTGGTGTCCGTGGCGGCGTTCGTCGTGATGGCCACCGTGGCCTTCCTCGCCTACAACTGGATCCTCGGGGTCCTCAAGCACCCCTACTGCGAGGTGGCGCCGACCCACTGCGGGTTCTACGTGACCGGGCCGCTCGACGGACTGGCGCTGCGGGTCAAGATCGCCGCGTACGGAGGCCTCTTCCTGGCGTCGCCGATCTGGCTATGGGAACTGTGGCGGTTCATCACGCCGGGGTTGAACCCGAAGGAGAAGAAGTACGCGATCCCCTTCATCGTGGCCACCATCTCGCTGTTCACCCTGGGCGCCGCCGTCGCCTTCCTGATCTTCCCCCACGCCCTCGGTTGGCTGGACTCGATCGGCGGCCCGTCGCTGACCCAGATCCTCGACCCGAACAAGTACCTGAGTCTGATCATCCTGCTGATGGTGGCGTTCGGGATCACGTTCGAGTTCCCGGTGCTGCTGGTCTCCCTCGAGCTCGCCGGGGTGCTGACCCCCCAGCAGCTGTCGTCGTGGCGGCGGTGGGCGATCATCGGGATCGTCGTACTGGCCGGTGTGATCACACCGAGTTCCGACCCCTTCTCGATGCTGGCCATGGCCGTGCCGCTCTACATCTTCTACGAGCTCTCGATCGTCGTCGGCCGGATCGTCCGTCGATGAGCCACGGGGCGCCCGCCCCGGGTGAACGAGGCGCGCCCGCCCCGGGTGAACGAGGCGCGCCCGCCCCGGGTGAACGAGGCGCGCCCGCCCCGGGTGAACGAGGCGCGCCCGCCTCGGGTGAACGAGGCGCGCCAGCCCCGGGGACGAGGCAGCAGTTCGAACAGGGGCTCGGGATCCGGCTCGACCCGTTCCAGCACCGGGCGATGGACGCCATCGACCGGGGCGAATCGGTCCTGGTCAGTGCCCCGACCGGATCAGGCAAGACACTGGTGGCCGACTATGCGGTGTCCCGGGCACTCGCCGCCGGCGGCAAGGCGTTCTACACGACGCCCATCAAGGCCCTGTCCAACCAGAAGTACGCCGAGCTGTCGGCCCGCTACGGGGCGGACCGGGTGGGCCTGCTGACCGGCGACGTGTCCCACCAGCCGGGCGCCCCGGTCGTGGTCATGACCACCGAGGTCCTGCGCAACATGCTCTTCGCCCGGTCGTCGCTCCTCGACGGGCTGGAGGTGGTGGTGCTCGACGAGGTGCACTACCTCCAGGACCCGTACCGGGGCTCGGTGTGGGAGGAGGTGCTGGTCCTCACCCCGCGGCCGGTCACCTTCGTGAGCCTGTCGGCCACCGTGGCGAACGCCGGCGACTTCGGGGCGTGGCTCACCTCGGTCCGGGGGCCCACCCGGGTCATCGTCGAGACCCACCGCCCGGTGACCCTCCATCATCACTACGCGGTGGCCGAGCGTGGCCGGGACGGGGTGTCGGTGCTGCCCCTGCTGCGCGGCGGCGCCCCGAACCCCGACGGCCTCCGGCTCGACGACCGGCGCAAGCGCACCGCACACCAGCGGTTCCGGGTGCCCCGTCGGACAGAGGTCGTGGAGTACCTGGCGTCGGCGGGCATGCTGCCCGCCATCACCTTCATCTTCTCGCGGGCGGCGTGCGACGACGCCACCCGCCAGTGCCTCCAGGACGGTGTCCGGCTGACCACCGACGACGAGCGTTCCCGGATCCGTGTCCTGGTGGAGGACTCGGTCGAGCGGCTGTCCGACGAGGACCTCCGCACCCTCGGGTACGGCCCGTGGTCGGCGGCGCTCGAGGCCGGGGTGGCACCGCACCACGCCGGACTGGTGCCGGCGTTCCGTCAGGCCGTTGAGCGGTGCTTCTCGGAAGGCCTGCTGAAGGTGGTGTTCGCCACCGAGACGCTGGCCCTCGGTATCAACATGCCGGCGCGGACGGTCGTGGTGGAGCGTTTCGCCAAGTTCCGCGGCTCGGACACCTCGGCGCTGACCTCGGGGGAGTACCAGCAGCTGACCGGTCGGGCGGGTCGGCGGGGGATCGACACGGTGGGGCACGCCTTCGTGCTGTGGAACCCGGCCACCCCCTTCTCGCTGGTGGCCCGGACGGCCGTGGCCCCGCCCCCGGACCTGGTGTCGTCCTTCCACCCGACCTACAACCTGGCGGTGAACCTGGTCCGCCGGTGGTCCCGGGAGGAGGCCCGCAGCCTCCTCGAGTCCTCCTACGGGCAGTGGCAGGCCCCTGCAGGCTCCGAATCCCTGGTGGTGCAGCTGGACCGGCGCCTGGCCATCCTGGACGAGCGGGGTTTCCTCGACGGCTGGTCGCTGACCGCGGACGGGCTCGCCCTGGCCGGGGTGTACCACGAATCGGACCTGCTGGTGGCCGAGGTCCTGCGGGCCGGTCTGCTCGACGGCCTGGAGCCGTCCCACCTGGCCGGGGTGGCCTCCTCGCTGAGCTTCGAGGCCCGCCGGGCGGGTGACGATCCTCCGGTGCCCCGCCAGGCCCGTGTGGTGGAGCGGCTGGCCGCGGTGGAGTCCCTGGCGGGCGGGCTGCGCCGGGACGAGCGCCGGGTGGGGCTCCGCCGGACACGACGGCCCGACGGGGGCCTGGCCCGGGCGGTGGTGGCCTGGGCCTCGGGCGGGACGCTCGACGCGGTGCTGCGCGACGCCGAGGTCGCCCCCGGCGACTTCGTCCGCAACGTCCGTCAGGTCATCGACCTGGTGCGCCAGGTGACCCAGGTGGCGACAGATCCGGCGACCCGCCACAACGCCGAGCTGGCCGTCGCCCTCCTGCGGCGGGGCGTGGTCGGGGCCGACGATCCGGCGTCACTGGGGTCCGCGCCTGGTGACCCGTCCCCGTCCTAGTGTCTGACAGGCATGTTCCCCTACGCCGTGGAATCGTTCAGTGCCGAGGAGACCGACGTCCTGCGGCGGTATGTGACCAATCTCGACCGTCCGGTGTTCGCGCTCGTCAACCTGCCCGAGGTGGTCAAGGGGGCGCTGTTCGCCCGGTACTCGCGCTCGCCGAAGAGCCTGCGCCGGCTGTTCCTGGACGAGTTCGTCGGTGAACTCGACATCAGCGGCGACGCCGGGGTCGACGCCACCGTCGGGCTGAAGCGGGCCGAAGAACTCTACGAGAAGGTCTTCTTCGAGTACGGCGACGACTCCGTGGCCCAGCTCGGGGGCGTGCACCTGGCCTGCGAACAGGCGTCGAACGTCCTGACCAAGGTGCTCGAGTGGGGCCGGCTGATGGCCTATCTGGAGCAGTCGACCCGCTACATCGCCTACAACCAGCGGCTGTCCACGGGCCACTACCGCTACTTCCGCGACCCGGGCCTGCTCGACTCGCCGCTCGGCGCCCGTTACGTCGGGGACATGGACCGGATGTTCGACACGTACGGGGAGCTGCTGGAGGAGGCGCAGGGCTGGCTGGCGGCGCGTCACCCGCGCCAGCCCGGTGACTCGGACTTCGTGCACCGCCAGGCCGTGCGGGCGAAGGGGCTCGACGCCCTCCGTGGCCTCCTCCCGGCCGGATCCCTGTCCAACGTGGGCATCTACGGAACCGGCCAGTCCTACGAGATGCTGCTGGTCCGGATGCGCTCCCATCCGCTGCCCGAGGCCCGGGTCTACGCAGACATGATGCTGGAGGAGCTCCGCAAGGTCATCCCGTCGTTCCTGCAGCGGGTCGACCGCGAGGACCGGGGCGGGGCCTGGGGGGAGTACCTGGCCGCCACCCGCACGGACACGGCCCGGGTGGTGGGGGAGCTGTTCCCGGACCTGGTCGAACCGGCGGCCGACCACCCGTCCGGACCGTCCGGACAGGCCACGGTGGAGCTGCTCGACTTCGACCCCGACGGCGAGGACAAGGTCGTGGCCGCAATCTGCGCCCCCCGCACTTCCCGGCCCGAGGCCGAGGTGCTCGACCGGGTGCGCCGGCTCGGGGCCGAGGAGAAGCGGGCCATCCTGCGGGCCTACGTGGGGGATCGGACGAACCGCCGCCATCGGCCCGGTCGCGCCTTCGAGCGGACCGACTACCGGTTCGACGTGGTCACGGACTACGGGGCCTTCCGCGATCTGCAGCGCCACCGGATCCTCACCATCGAGTGGCAGCCGCTGGGCGGCGCCCTGGGTTACGACATTCCCGACGTGGTGGCCGAATCGGGTCTGACGGACCGCTACACCGCCTCGCTGGAACGCTCCCGGGACCTCTACGAGGCACTGGTCCCCGACTTTCCGGACCAGGCCTCCTACGCGGTGGCCCTGGCCTACCGGATCCGGTACACCATGCAGATGAACGCCCGGGAGGCCATGCACCTGCTGGAACTCCGCTCGGGCCCGCAGGGTCACCCGAGCTACCGCTGGGTCGCCCAGGAGATGCACCGCCAGATCGCCGAGCGGGCCGGACACCGGCTGCTCGCCGAAGCGATGTCCCATGTGGACTACGGCACAGAGGACCTCGAACGGCTGGAGTCGGAGCGGCGCGCCGAGGCGCGCAGGAATTCGATGCCCGCAGCGACAAAACCTGCAACGTCCTGAGCAGGGACGTTCCGTGAAGTCCCTGCTCACGAGTGGCGAAAGTCATTTGACGCACCACCCGCGGCGTGACGTATGGTGCGGCCAGTCCCAGTCGCCCCGAGGACTGCAACCAGCGGTTTCGGCCGGTGGAGCAGGCTGAGGGGGGGATGCTGTGAGAGGCGGAGGAAGGCCCAGGGGGTCGAGTAGAAAACACCTCCCCGAGGCCGTCGGCGCGAGCCGGAGGTAGCGGGGAGGTGGTGCCAAAGATCCCTTGGGCCTGACCGCCTGGCCCGCAACAGCGGGACCCGGGCGGTGCCCCGACGGAGCACGGCACCCCGGCGACAGGCGGATCCCGGGCCCACCCCGTCCGGCGGGCGACGGGCCGGCGGCCTCCCCGGACGGCCCTGGGACGGGCGACCTGGCGCCTGGTCGACGACATGCAACACCAGGGGGTGGATTCCTGGCATGATCCCCTCGCAGCGGCGGCAAGCGACTGGCTGGGCGCCGGGCACGGGTACCGTGCCGATGCGCACGATCGAACGGAAGGCCGGGCCGTCTATGCTCCCGGCCAACTCACCACCGAAAGACCGAAACCCACGCACATGGCAGAAGACATCGACGAAGTCGAAGGACCGGACGAGCTCATCGAGGAGGACCTCGAGGAGCTGGCGGACGACGACGACCTGATCGCGGACGACCCCCTGCTCGACGATGACGACGACGAGGTCGTCGCCGTCATCGCCGTCGAGGAGGACGTGGAGCCCGACGTCCCCACCGGGACGGCCAAGGCGGTGGCCAAGGCCGCCGGCGAGGAGACCGACGAGGAGGAGGAGGAGGAGCCCGACGACGAGGACGTCGAGGCCAGCCTCGACACCATCCTGAAGGAGCGGCTCGTCGTCGAGGAGGTCGAGGACGACGAGGAGACCCCCGAGCCCGAGGACCGCAGTGGCGACGGCGTCGAGCGCGTGCTCCCCAAGCAGCCGGGCGAGTTCGTCTGCCGGTCGTGCTTCCTGGTGAAGCACGGGAACCAGCTGGCGGACAAGAAGAAGATGCTCTGCCGCGACTGCGTCTGAGCGGAGACGAGCATGGCCGACACCCCTGACCAGCACGACGAGGACCAGCCCCTGAGCGAGCGGTTCCTGGACCTCTTCGTCTTCCTCCCCACCGGACTGGTGGTCACGCTGGCCGAGGAGCTGCCCCGTCTCGCCGATCGGGGCAGGGAGCGCCTCGGTGTCCAGGTCAATTCCGCACGCGCCGTGGGCCGGTTCGCCGTCCAGGCGGGCGGCCACGAACTGAAGAAGCGGTCGGAGGGCCTGAAGCGGTCGCCGTCCCCGGGTGTCGGTGGCTCGCCCCGGCCCGCCTCCCGTACGGTCACCGGGACCCCGGCGGCGTCGTCCCCGCCGCGGTTGCGGTCGATCCCGCGTCCGCCCACGGTCGACGCCACCAGTCCGGCGGCCCGAGAGTCTGCACCATCTGCTGCTCCGCCGACCGCTCCGTCCGCCGCTCCGGTGAGCGCTGACACCCCGACCGTCCCCGTGGCGGCACCGCCGGTCACGGTGGCGGCTCCGGCGTCCGGCAGGAACGTCCCCGACGTGGCCTCGCTGGCCATCCCCGGGTTCGACACCCTGTCGGCGTCCCAGGTCGTACAGCGGCTCGACGGCCTGAGCCGGTCCGAACTGGTCGCCGTGCGGGCGTACGAGGCCTCCTCGCGGGGGCGGCGGACGATCCTCAGCCGGGTCGACCAGTTGCTCGACGAGCGGTCCTGAGCCGGTCGCCGGCGACGGACGGTCGGAGGTCCCGGTGGAACAGGTCCGAGCGGCCACCGACCACGAGGTCGACCGTCTGGTCGAACTCACCGAGGCCTTCCTGTCCGTCTCCGGCGGGCAGCGGGGGAGTGCGCTGGCCCGGCCCACCGACGACGGGGGGCACCCCCCGGCACCGCTGCGTGCGGCTGTGACGGAGTACGTGTCGACGACGGGCCGGACGGCCCTGGTCGGGCTCCTCGACGATTGGGTGGCCGGTACGGCCCTCTGCCGTGTGGAAGGGACCGATGGGGACCGCCGGGGGGTGCTCGACGTCTGCTTCGTGGAACCCGGAGCCCGCGAGGTCGGCCTGGGTCAACTCCTGCTCGAGCGGTCGATCGAGTGGTTCCGGGCCCAGGGGTGTTCCGGGGTGGACGGCACCGCCTTCCCGGGTGACCGTGAGGCGAAGCAGTTCTTCGAGTCGGCCGGGTTCAAGGCCCGGCTGCTGGTGATGCACC
>Ga0302283_1001896_pt1 | contig 17157 bp, 16 predicted proteins | sample III_Fen_E1_4_FD_198770 | JGI IMG/M metagenome (GOLD analysis project Ga0302283, IMG submission 198770) | Peat permafrost microbial communities from Stordalen Mire near Abisko, Sweden - III_Fen_E1_4 | ecosystem: Environmental > Terrestrial > Soil > Wetlands > Permafrost | place: Sweden: Abisko... | reverse complement strand
TCGGGAAGTGGAACGGGATGACGGTGTTCGCTGCGGACACCGCCTGACCCTGTTCACCCAACGGACTCGTGATCGGCCCTGGCTTGCCCCAGAAGTTGTGGAAGAAGTAACTCAACCCCTTCCCCGTGCCGAACTGGGTCTGGACGCCGTCCTTGACGCCGCCTCCCCACGAGTTGGCGCCGAAGCCCATCTTGTACTCGTAGAGGAACCAACAGACCATCACGATCGAGAAGCCGGCGAACATCATCGCCATGACGTTGACCGCCCACTTCTTCTGGACGAGCGACGCATAGAGCACAGCCAGTGCCGGCAGGCTCATCAGGCCGACGAACGTCGCGGCGACCATCTGCCACGTGTTGTCCCCTGAATTCAGCCAGGACGGATACGGGATGTACACCAAATTGTGTGTTGCTGCTGCTAGCACTGCTGGGTGCTCCTCTCCTCAGATGCCTCGTGCGTTGACTGCTTCCCGGTCGGCCCACCCCTGGCGGAGCGGTACGGCGGGAGCCAAGGCAGGCAGATTCGCTCTGCCGGGTCACACAATGCAGGGTGGGGATTTCGGCACGGTCACTGCAGTGTTACCAACGCGTGAACTGGCCCACGGTCTGTCACCTCCGTGCCTCGGGCACGTCCCCGAGCGGCCGGCCAGGCCGGTGTCCGGGCGCGACCTCGCCCGGGATCGAGGCGGAACCGTCACCACCGGGCACCGGCGTCAGCGTCGGACGGGCACCCCCGGAGGGGCGGCACGACGCCCGGCTCAGGCGTCGGTGTCGGGCTTGGCCGGCTTGGCCGGCTTGACCGGCTTGGCCTGGCCGGTGACCGGAGGGGTGTAACGCTTGTTGGGCGAGGCGCGGCGGGCCGGTCCAGCCGAGCCGGCGGATCCGCCGGGGCCGCCGTCGCCCTGGGCCAGCTTGAGCTTCTGCTGGATCCGGTAGGCCCGCACCAGGTACCAGGAGCCGATGAGGAGGAAGGGGACTCCGAACCCCCAGTAGTGCAGATTGAACACGGAGAGCCCGTAGAGCGCGAGCACGATCCCGAGGAAGAGGCGTTTGCGGAACCAGGCGCAGGCCAGAGCGATCAGCGCCAGGCCGAAGAGGGCGAGGAACAACGAACTGTCGACCGACGTGGCATGGGTCTGTCCCTTGGAGCCGTAGCTGCTGACCACCAGGATGGCGATCAGCCCGGCCAGCGGTGCGGCGGCCAGGCCGATGAGCCGCTCGGTGTCGTCGAGCCCGCCGGAGAGGGCCTCGAGCTCCTCCACCGTCTGCGTGCCCTCGTCCACATCCCGTTCCGGCCGGGTATCGGCCTTGATGACGAGGCGGGTCAGCCGCTCCGACAGTGAGGGCTTGTCCGGGTCACGGGCCATGCGCCACGGTAGCGCGGCGCGCACGGGGCCCACCAAGCGGTGCCGGGGGTCAGGGGGCGGGACTCCTGCGCCGCCGCACCACCAGCCACACGACGATGGCCACGGCCGTGCCAAGGAGCGCGGCGGAGACGATGTACAGCGTGTCGGTCGCGTGGGAGGACGCGACGGTCGAGGGCGTCGACAGCAGCCCCGGGTCCCCCGACGCCACGACACCGGCCACCACCGCGTGTTCCGGGTAGAAGGTGGAGCCGGGGACACCCTCGAGGTAGTGGGTGCCGTGGTAGGTGTACGTGCCGGTGCACTCGTAGCCCGCCGGACTCGAGCCGGTACCGCCCATCAGGCCCAGGCAGTGGCCGATCGTCACGGCCACCGGGACGCCCTGGGACCGGAGTGCGTCGATCTGTGCGTTCTTGCGATAGCCGGCCACCAGCAGAACGGATCCGACGGCGACGAGGGCGACCAGGACCAGCGCCACCGTGATCCGTGCGGCACGGGCGGTGTCGACCTGCACGCCGGCACCGCGCAGCGTGCCCACCGGCTGCCCCTCGGCTCGGTCCGGGGCCGACCCGGGGCCGCCGCTCTCCTCCGACAGGTCCATCGTCGCGTCCGTCCCTCGGCTCGGTCCCGCCGGGCGGCCGTGCGGCCCGGCATGGCGGCCGATGGTACCAGCGCGCCCCGGGCCGGCCGGAGCCCGGACCTGTCCGACACGGCCCCTCCCCGGCCCGTTAGCCTGGGAGCATGGCTCCCGGACCCAAGGCGACCGACCTCAAATCCATCTGGCTCTTCTCCGGTTGCTCGGGTTCCGAGCTCCGCAAGATCCGCTCGTCCCTGGACTCGCTCCACGTGCCCGCCGGGAAGATCCTGGTGGAGGAGGGCCACATCGGCCAGGAATTCTTCATCATCGTCGACGGCAAGGCCGCGGTGACCCGCAACGGCAAGAAGGTGGCCACCCTGGAGCCCACCAGCCACTTCGGCGAGCTCGCCCTCCTGGACCGTCGGCCACGCTCGGCCTCGGTCGTGTCGGAGACGGACATGGACGTGCTGGTCATGTCGCAGCGCCAGTTCAACGGGCTCCTGGAATCGGTGCCCACCATCGCCCGCAAGCTGCTGTCGGCCCTGGCCACCCGCCTGCGCGAGGCGGACGCCAAGGCGTTCGGCTGACCCAGGGCCGCCCGACGCGGCCCGCAACGGTCACCCCTCGGAAGACGGTCCCTCGTCCACGGGCGCCGCGGCGGCAGGTGCCGCAGTGGTGCCCACCGCCACCCGTTCGCCCATCGACTCCTCGAGCAGCTGGGACAGGTCCAGGACGCGCACGTCGTCCTCCTTGGCGTTGGCCCGTACGGCGTCGTCCAGCATGATCATGCAATAGGGGCAGGCGGTCGACACCACGTCGGCGCCGGTCCCGATGGCCTCGGCGGTGCGGTCCATGTTGACCCGGGTGCCGATGTTCTCCTCCAGCCACATCCGCGCCCCACCGGCGCCGCAGCAGAAGCCGCGCTCACGGCACCGCTTCATCTCGATCTGCGTGGCACCGGGGATGGCGTCGATGACCGAGCGGGGCTCGTCGAACACCCGGTTGTGGCGACCCAGGTAGCACGGGTCATGGTACGTGACCGATCCGGCGTAGCCCCCACCGGGCGTGAGCCGGCCAGCCCGGACCAGGTGGTCGAGCAGCTGGCTGTGGTGGATCACCTCGAAGTTCCCGCCCAGGGCCGGGTACTCGTTGGCCAGCGAATTGAAACAGTGCGGACAGGTGGCGATGACCTTCTTCACCCCGGCGTCGGTCAGGGTCTCGATGTTCTTCATCGCCTGCTCCTGGTACAGGTACTCGTTGCCCAGGCGGCGGACCGGGTCGCCGGTGCACGACTCCTTCGGGCCGAGGATCCCGAACGAGACACCGGCCCGGTGCAGCATGCGCGCCGTGGCCTGGGCCCCCTTGCGGGCCCGCTCGTCGAGCGCACCGGCGCAGCCCACCCAATAGAGGTACTCGACGTCGTCGGGGATGGTTCCGGTGATGACCGGCACCTCGAAGTCGAGCGACTCGATCCAGTCGGTCCGCTTGGCGGCACCGAGACCCCAGGGGTCGCCCTGGTTCTCGACGTTGCGGAGCATGAGTCCGGCCTCGGTCGGGAACTCGGACTCCATCAGCACCTGGTAGCGACGCATGTCGATGATGGTGTCGATGTGCTCGATATCCACCGGGCACTGCTCGACGCACGCCCCGCAGGTGGTGCACGACCACAGCACGTCAGGATCGATGACGTTGCCGATCAGGGTCTCCACCTCGACACCGGCGGCCCGGTTCTTCTGGAGCAGGCGGTCGGCGTTGGCGAACATGTTGTCCCGCAGATCCATGATCAGGAGCTTCGGCGACAGGGGCTTGCCGGTGTTCCACGCCGGACACTGGGACTGGCAGCGGCCGCACTCGGTGCAGGTCGCCATGTCGAGTAGCTGCTTCCAGGTGAAGTCCTCCATGCGGCCGGCGCCGAAGACGGCCTCGTCCTCGTCGCCGACGTCCTCCATCGTCATGTCGGGGGTGGAGGCGAGTGCCCCCAGTGCCCGGGGGCGTCGCGACGTGGCGACGTTGATGGGGGCCAGGAAGATGTGGAGGTGCTTCGAGTAGGCGACGAACACCAGGAACCCCATGATGATGGCCACGTTGACCAGGAGGAAGGTCGTCTCCAGCACGCTGTTGACGCCGGTGCCCAGTGGGGCCAGGCCCCGGGCCAGGGTGTGCGATGCGAAGGCCCACTGCCCGTAGGGGAAGTATCCCGTGTTCACCTGGGCGGCGCGGTAGAGCAGCAGCGACGAGATGACCCCGAAGATGGCCAGCAGGACAAGCCAGGCGGCGCCGGTGTGGGAGCCGAAGAAGCGGGACCGCCGGTTCTCGCGCTTGGGCGAGTGGATCACCCGGATGATGATGAAGGTGGCGATCGACAGCAGTACGGCGACCGCGAAGAAGTCCTCGATGAACCCGATCACCGCGGTGTTGCCGATGAGCGGGATGGCGAAGCTCCGGGCGAACAGGTCACCGAAGGCCTCGATGATGGTCAGGATCAGGATGGTGAAGCCCCACATGGTGAAGAAGTGGGCCATGCCGGGCACCGTCCACTGGAGGAGCTTCTTCTGGCCGGCCACTTCGACGAGCTCCGCCTTGACCCGTGCCGGGATGTCCTTGACCCGGCTCGGCACGGCGGGCTGACCGGAGGCGACCAGGCTCCCCAGCCAGTAGAACCTTCGGCCCGCGATGGCGAGCATCACCACGGTGATGCCGAGTCCGAGAACCAGTCTGATGGCCACTGCCGTTTCCTCCTAGGAGTTACTGACGGGTAACAAAGCTAGCCGGGGTCCGCGCGGGGCGGACAATCGGCTCCTCAGGCGCGGAAGTTGTCCGCGTACCGGCTGGGGGTCGGACCCCACTGGCCCTGGTACTTCGACTTGAGCCCGTCCGAGCCGTAGGGGACGTCGGCGGGGGTCGTCATCTGGAGGAAGCTGATCTGGCCGATCTTCATGCCGGGATAGACCGTGATCGGCAGATTGGCCACGTTGGAGAGCTCGAGTGTGAGGTGGCCGTCCCAGCCGGCGTCCACGAACCCGGCCGTCGAGTGGATCAGCAGCCCGAGCCGGCCGAGCGAGGACTTGCCCTCGAGGCGGGCGACCAGGTCGGGGGGCAAGGTCACCTTTTCGGTGGTCGACCCGAGCACGAACTCCCCTGGGTGGAGGATCAGCGGATCGTCGCCGACGTCGACGAGCTCGGTCAGGTCCTCCTGGTCCTCGCGGACGTCGATGACCCGGCTGGTGTGGTTTCGGAAGAGGCGGAAGTACCGGTCCACGTGGAGGTCGACCGACGAGGGCTGGATGCACGTCTCGTCGAGTGGGTCGATCTTGATGTGGCCGGCGGCGAGCGCCTCGCGTATAGAGCGGTCGGAGAGAACCATGCCCGACAGACGATAGTGTGTTCTTTCCATCGCGGGTGTAGCTCAATGGTAGAGCGCCAGCTTCCCAAGCTGGACACGCGGGTTCGATTCCCGTCACCCGCTCCACACCGGCGGGCGTGCCCCGGCTCCCCGGACCGCCCGCCCCCCGCCAGGCGCCCCTCCCGGACGGTGACCCGCTCAGATGGTCCGTCCGGTCCCCTCCCAGTACGGGTCGCGCAGCAGCCGCTTGTAGAGCTTGCCGGTCGGGTGCCTCGGCAGCGCCTCCTCGAAGTCGACCGACTTCGGCGCCTTGTACCCGGCCAGCGACCTGCGGGTGAAGGCGATGAGCTCGGCGGCCAGCTCGGGGGAGCCGGTCCATCCGTCCGCCAGCTCGACGGCCGCCTTCACCTGCTCGCCCATCTCGTCGTCGGGGATCCCGAAGACCGCGGCGTCGAGCACCGCTGGGTGGCCCGTCAGTACCCCCTCGATCTCCGCCGGGTAGATGTTGACGCCGCCGCTGATGATCATGTCGATCTTCCGGTCGCTCATGAACAGGTAGCCGTCGTCGTCGAGGTAGCCGACGTCCCCGAGTGTTCCCACCCCGGGCGCAAGGTGGGCGGCCTCCGTCTTCCCGGGGGCCTTGTGGTACTCGAAGTCGGCGCCGATGCGGCTGGCGAAGTAGATCTGGCCCGACGTCCCGGTCGGGCAGGGCCGACCCTCCTCATCGACGATCATGAGCTCGGTCAGTGCGGTGGCCCGGCCCAGACTCCCCGGATGGGACAGCCACTCCTCGCCCGTGATGACGGTCAGGAACCCGCCTTCGGTGCCGCCGTAGTACTCGGTGATGCTCGGCCCCCACCAGTCGAGCATCCGCTGCTTCACCTCGATCGGGCAGGGGGCCGCCCCGTGGACCACCGCCACCAGCGAGCCGCCGTCGAACCCTGCCCGCACGTCGTCGGGAAGCTTGAGCAGGCGGATGAACTGGGTCGGCACCAGGTGGATGTTGGTGACGCCGTACCGGTCGACCAGGTCGAGGAGCTCGGCCGGATCGAAGGAGTGCCGCATGACCACGGTGCTGGCCGCGCCGAGCAGGGGAAGCACCGAGAGCGCCCACTGGGCGGAGTGGTACGCCGGCCCTTCGAGCAGGGTCACCCCGTCGCCCGGGATCCCGAGCATGGCGACTGCCGACTGGGCCACCAGATCGATCAGTGACAGGTCGTTGCCCGTCGCCGTCAGGGCCGAGCGCACCCCTTTCGGGAAACCGGTGGTCCCCGACGTGTAGAACATCGGCCCGCCGGTCACCTGTCCGTCGGGCTCCGCCGGGTCGGCGCCGGCCAGCAGGTCCTCGTAGGCGCCGAACCCGTCGGGCACGGTCTCCCCGATGGCGATCCGGACCGTGCAGCGGTCGGCCTGGGGGTCGGCACAGGCCTCGGCGGCCACGTCGGCGTACCGGTCCTCGATGACCAGAGCCGTGGCGTCCGAGTCGGCCAGCACGTAGGCCAGCTCGGCGGCCACCCAGTGCCAGTTGACCGGCACGATGACCAGGCCCGCGTGCATGGCCGCCACGGTCACTTCGACGAGCTCACGTCGGTTGCCGCACAGGAGGGCGACGGTGCTTCCCGGCTCGACGCCGGCGTCCCGCAGCCCGTGGACGACCCGGTTGACCCGCTGGTCGAATTCGGCCCAGGTGGTCTCCCCGAGTTCGTCGATCAGGGCGGCCTCGGCCCCCTTGCGGGCGGCGATCGGTGCGGTCAGGTGGGCCATGGCATCGTCCTCCTCGGTGGCGCGGCGACGGGGCCGGACCCGCGTCAGGCGCCGAGCCGGTGCGACGTGAGCTCGATGCCGAGGCCGGACCGGACCTGTTGGTCACCGACCATACGCCGCGTCGCCCCGGTGCCGGGAGCCCGAAGAACCCGAGCACGAGCCCACCGTCCCCGGTGGACGCCAGCAACGTGTTCGGCATGTGGCCCCCGTCGACCGGGGCCCCCGGCCGCACATGTTGGCCCGCCCCAATACCCCGGGGGCGACCAACCCCGCCGGCTGTGTCCCCGCCGCCCGATCCGCGTCCTGGAGCGTCGATGCCGACCCCACCGCCCGACGAGGCCCGCACGGACCTCGACCCACCCGATGCCACCGAAGTGGCCGTGCTCAGCCGGGGAGTGCTGTCCGCTGTCACCCCGGCCGGAGGGCTCACCGCCACTCAGCGCCTGCTGGTCGAGTCACTCTTCGCCTCGATGACCGGCCATCCGGCCACGTTGGACGGCGACCCCCTCGGCGCCCGAGAGTTCGCCCGGGCCCTGGCCCGCCGCAACCTCGAATTCCGGACCCGGATCGTCCAGATCATGGTGCTCCTCGCCTTGGTGGTGCGCCCGCTGCCGACCGAGCTCACGTCCCGGGTCGGCGACTACGCCCGGGAGCTGTCGGTCGAGGAGGGAATGCTCGAGGTGGCCGGTCGGTTCGCCGACGGCAGCCTCGGCCTCGCCGCCGTGGATTTCGAGCGAAACGGGTACACGTCCGACTGGCACCCCGAGGATGCCCGGGTGCTCCACACCTCCCGTGCACTGTCGACGGCCTGGGAGGAGACTGCGTCCGACGCCGGGTTGGCGGACCGGTGGGCGGCGCTCGAGGACCTGCCCGGGGACTCCCTGGGTCGGAGGCTCACCGAGTTCTACCGGGCGCGCGGGTTCGCCTATCCCGGCCTGCCCGGGTCGGCACCGCCGTTGCTCGCCCAGCACGACTGGGTCCACGTGGTGGCCGACTACGGGACCACCGTCGAGTCCGAGCTCGAGGTTTTCGCCCTGATCGCCCGGGCCAATGACGACATGCGGGCCTTCTCGCTCCTGGCCATGGTGGTGTCCCTCTTCGAGACCGGCTATCTCCGCACCGGTGCCGGACTGTTCGAGTACTCGCCGGGCCACCTGTCCGAGTCGGGTATGGCCGTGCGGGTGGCCGACGCCATGGTGCGCGGCGCCCGGTGCAGAGGCAGCGTCGACTTCCTCCGCACCGATTGGTTCGAGCTGGCCGGACTCCCGGTCGACGAGGTGCGGGAGCGGTTCGGCCTGACCCCGAAGTCGGACACCGCCGTGGCCGCGGGGTCCGTCGGCCCGTGGGAGCCGGGTGGTATCAGCCCGTTCCAAGTCGACGCCGGCCGGGCTGCCGCCGCGGCCGCCGGCCGGACCTACGACCCGTACGGGGCGGTCGCCCTCCCGGTGGCGCCCGAGGGATAGCCGGCGCTGCCGCGACCGGCGGATCCGCCCCGTGCGCCGCCCACAGGTCCGACCACCGTGTCTACCCTCTGGTCATGCGCTCCGACCCCCATCCACCGTCCGCGGGACTCGGCTACCTGGGGGTGGCCCAGATCCTCGAGCGGTTCGCCGATGGCAGCCTGACCAGCGCGGCGCTCGTCGACGGGCTCCTCGAGCGAATCGCCGTCGTGGACGACCCGGCCGGTCCGGTCGGACTCCGGGCGGTGGCCGCCCTGGCTGCCGATGCCCGCCAGGTGGCCGCCGAGCGCGACGTCGAGCGCGCCCAGGGGGAGGTGCGGGGCCCGCTCCACGGGGTGCCGGTCCTGGTGAAGGACAACATCGAGGTGACCGGACTGCCGGGTGCCGCCGGCTCCGCCGCACTGGTCGGCCGGCCGGCCACGGACGCTCCGCTCGTCACACGCCTGCGTGACGCCGGTGCCGTCGTCGTGGGCAGCACCAATCTGTCGGAATGGGCCAACATCCGCTCCGAACGCTCCACCAGCGGGTGGTCGGCCACCGGCGGCCTGGTCGGGAACCCGTGGGCGCTCGACCGCAGCGCCGGGGGCTCGTCCTCGGGGTCGGGTGCGGCCGTGGCCGCCGGGCTGGCGCCCCTGGCCGTCGGCACCGAGACCGACGGCTCGATCGTGTGCCCGGCCTCGCTCAACGGCGTCGTCGGCCTGAAGCCGACGGTGGGGACCGTACCGACCGGCGGCGTCGTGCCCATCAGCACCAGCCAGGACAGCCCCGGACCCATGGGACGCACCGTCGACGACGTCGCCCGCCTGTACGCGGTGCTCGCCGCCCGCCAGCCGGTGGAGCCGACCGCGGCCCCGCGGTTCGTCGACGCGGTCACCTGGCGTACCGGCCATCCGGCCACCGACGCGGCCGTGGCCTCGGTCGTCGAGGCGCTGGGCGACGCCGGCGAGCTGGTGGAGTCCCGCGAGGTGGCGACGCCCGGCCCCGAGGTGGTCGGTGACGAGTTCCAGGTCCTGCTGGCCGAGCTCGTGGACGACCTGGGCGCCTACCTCGACGCCCGGCCCGGCGACGGGGTACGCAGCCTGGCCGACGTGGTCGAGTTCGAGGTGGCCCACGCCGACGTCGAGCTCCCCTGGTTCGGCCACGACCTCTTCACCCAGGCGCTCGGAACCGGCGGCCGCGCCGGTGGTGCCTACGCGGCATGCCGGGACCGCAATCTCGAGTGGGCCGTCGGGACCTGCCTCGGCCCCGGGCTGGACGGTGCCGACGTGCTCCTCGCCCCGGCGTACGGGCCGGCGTGGAAGAGCGACCTGGTCGTCGGCGGCCATGGCGGAGCCGTGTCGAGCTGGGTGACGACCCCCGCCGCCATCGCCGGCTGGCCGATCCTGAGCGTTCCCGTCGGACTGGTGCACGGGCTGCCCGTCGGGCTCGCCCTGGTCGCCCGGCCGGGCGAGGAGTGGATGCTCCTGTCCGCCGCCCGCCGGGTCGAGTCGGTCGTGACGGCTACCGGTCCGCTGCCCCGGCCGGCCTTCGTCCCGCCGGCCCGGGGCTGAGCCGCCCGCGCCGGCCCGCCGGGACCCGCCGCGGTCAGGCCTCGGCGGCCGCCTTGAGGTTCGCCAGGGTCCGCTCCATGCCGGCGGTGTTGTGGGCCACCCGGTCGGACACGCCACTCACCGGTTTGCCGAGCGCCTTCACCAGCGCGTTGCGCTGGTCGGTCCACGTCTCGGTGACCGTGCATCCCGACCCCGTCGGCTCGAAGCGGTAGGTCCAGAGCGCGACCTTCATCCCCCCTGCGGTGATCCGGAACGACAGCACCCGGCCGGGCTCGGCCTCGACGATCCGCCCCGCCGTCTGCCATGTCTTCCTGCCCTGCGAATTGGTACCGGAGAACGTCGCCCCGGGCTCGGCCGACACCGCCCCCCTGCGCCAGACCACCCCGACGTTCTCGGGTGACCACTCCTTCATCCGGGGCAGGTCGGCGACCATCGCCCACACCTGCTCCGCCGGGGCGTGGATCTCGGTCGTGACGCTCACCTGGTCGGCCATGGCGCACACCGTACCCGTGCCCGTGCGCCGGCACCGGGGTGTCGGTCCGCGCCCTGTCCCCGGGGCGTGCTCCACCTAGGATTGCCGGGCTGCAGGACTCGGGTGCCACCGTGTCCCGTCATCCATCCGGGCAGGAGACACTCGACACCATGACGACGGTGACCGGCGACCAGGACGCGGCCACCGCGGACCCGACGGCCGACGAAGCGGGGACGGCACCCGGCGACCGCCGCTTCCGACCCGACGTCGAGGGCCTGCGGGCCGTGGCGGTCCTGCTGGTGGTCCTCTACCACGCCGACCTGCCCGGACTGTCCGGTGGCTACGTGGGCGTCGACGTCTTCTTCGTCATCTCGGGCTTCGTCATCACCGGCCTCCTCCTGCGGGAGCGGTCGGCCACGTCGGCCACGTCGCTGCGCTCGTTCTACGGGCGGCGCGCGCGCCGCATCCTGCCCGCCGCCACCCTCGTGATCGTCACCACCGTGCTGGCGACCTACGCGGTGCTCGGGGTGGTCTACGGCAACCCTACGGCCGTGGCGGCGCGGTGGACCGCGGTGTTCCTGGCCAACTTCCACTTCACGGCGATCGGCACGGACTACCTGACCGCCAGCCAACCCCCCTCACCGCTGCAGAACTTCTGGTCCCTGGCCGTCGAGGAGCAGTTCTACCTGGTGTACCCGGCGATATTCCTGATCGCTGCATCACTGCGGTCGACCGTGTCCCTGCGGGCGCGACTGGTCGGCATCCTGGTGCCGGTGATCCTGGTGTCGTTCGTGATCTCCGTGGTCCAGACCCCGACGTCGCCGACGGCCGCGTTCTTCTCTCCCCTCACCCGGGCCTGGGAGCTGGCCCTCGGCGCACTGGTCGCCGTGGCCACCCCGTCCCTCCTCCGGATTCCGCGGGCGGCGGGCGCCGCATGCACCTGGGTCGGCCTGGCCGCCGTCGGCATCGCCGCCGTGGCGTACTCCGCCGCGACCCCCTACCCGGGCGCGGCGGTGGCACTCCCGGTCATCGGCACGGCGCTGGTCATCGCCGGGGGGACACCGGTCCCCCCCTGGGGCGCGGAGTGGATCCTGCGCCTCCCTCCGTTCCAATGGTTCGGCCGGCTGTCCTACTCCCTCTACCTGTGGCACTGGCCGATCCTCATCATCGCCGCCGAGGCGGCCAACCGGGACAGCCTGCCGTTCCACCACAACCTGGCCTGGCTGGCCGTGGCCCTCGTCGCCTCCTACACCACCTTCCGGCTCATCGAGAACCCGGTCCGGCACGCCCGTGTCCTCGCCCGAAGCCGCTGGCTGGCCATCACCCTGGGGCTCGTCCTCGTCGCCACCTCACTGGGGGTGGCCTCGATCGCCCTGGCCACCCACCACGGCCGGACCGTCCGGTCCGTGGGCCCGGCGGCCGCCCTCGAGCACGGGATGACACCGGCGGATCTCCAGGAGGCCCTGGCCGTCGCCCCGTTGGTCAGCCGGCTCCCGCCCGACCTCACCCCGTCGCTGGCCGGCGTCCGCCTCGCGTGGGGCGGGCCCTTCCCCGTGTGCTGGCCGACGTTCGGGCAGACCTCGATCCCCCCGTGCGTCTACGGGGACCCGAAGGGCTCCCACACCATGGTCCTCTACGGTGACTCCCATGCGGCGATGTGGTTCGCCGCGATCAACCGGATCGCCAACGCCGCCCACTGGCGCCTGCTCATCCTGGCCAAGGGGAACTGCCCGGCCGTCGACCTCCCGATCGGGAACCCTGCCGGGTACGGGTCGCCGTCCGGGACCTTCGAAGCCTGTCGCCAGTGGCACACGTTCGCCCTCGGACGGATGCGGGCCACCCATCCCGACCTGGTGGTGGTCTCCCAGCTGCCAGACGCCGGCCCCGGGGGCACCGGGTACAGCGTGGCCCGCTGGCAGTCGGCCACCGAGCGTCTGGTCGGACGGCTCCCGGTACCGGCGGGGCGGGTACTCATCCTCGGGAACATCCCGCAGATCCCCGACGGCGGCCCGGCGTGCCTGTCACTGCACCCGTCCGACATCCAGCTGTGCTCCGGACATGACTCGTCCGACTCGGCCCGGCACAACGCCGCCGAGCAGCGGGCGGCTGCGGCCACCGGTGCCCGCTACGTCTCTACCGTCCCGTGGTTCTGCTCGACCATCTGCACCGACGTCATCGGATCGTTCCAGCCCTACTGGGACGCCTACCACGTGAACAGCGCCTACTCGCTGGTCCTCAGACAGGTCCTGACCGGAGCACTCGACCTGCAGTCGTACGAGGCGCCGGGGCGGCCCGCCACGCCGTAGGGTCCGGGGGTGCGGACCGGGAAGACCGGTCCGACCGGGCGGTGTCCGTCTACGATCCGGGACACGCTCGGCTACGGGAGGCCATGATGCTGCGAACCCAACCCCCCGCCCGGACCAGCTGATGCTCGTCCTCCAACTCACCCTGATCGGGCTGGCCATCACCCTCGAGCCCATCCCGTTCACCGCGTTCGCGCTGTTGCTGGCGTCCGAGCGCGGCACCCACAAGGCCGCCTTCTTCATCGCCGGATGGATCCTGTCGCTCGCCGCGGTCATCGCCCTCACCCTGGCCGCAACCGGAAACAATCCTCCGGCGTCGAACACGGCCCCGTCCGTGGCCGCCCTTGCCGTCCGGATCGCCATCGGGGTCGTGCTCCTCGCCATCGCCGCCCGGCGCCGCCGGACGATGGGACGGCCCAAGAAGGAGAAGGCCCCGCCCAAGTGGCAGACCTCGGTGGACACCATGTCGCCCTGGTTCGCCTTCCTCCTCGCACCGCTGGTGCAGCCGTGGGGACTGATCGCGGCCGGCGCCGCGGTGATCGTCGACGCCAAGGTCGGTTCGTGGCAGAGCGCGCTGGCCTTCGCCTACTTCCTCGTGCTGTCCGTCGGCACCTACCTGGCCGTCGAGTTCTACGCACTGGCCCGACCCGAGCGGACCCGGGAGTTGATCACGTCGGTCCGCGCCTGGATCGCCGGCCACACCGACCAGGTGATCATCATCATCTCGCTGGTGCTGGGCCTCTGGCTGGTGGTGGACAGCGCCTACCTGCTGGCCACCTGAGTCCCGTTCGGGGCCCGGACCGTCAGCCGACCGGGTCGCGGGGCGGCGGCGGCGGGTCGATCCCCGGGACCCCGCCGTCCTGCACGTGCTCGGTCCACGCCGCCCCCGACCAGAACCGCTGCTCGTGACGGACGAACGGATCGCGGAACCACCCCGGGGCCGTGCCACCGAACGTCGTCCCCGAGTCCTCGGCCCCGGCGGGGTCCGAGGCCCCCGACGGGTGCGCGTCGCCGGCCGGCGGCGGACGACGACCCGGGCCCACCGGGCCCATGAAGCCCCGTGCGCCCCCCGGAATGCCCGACCGTCCGCCCGACCGGCGGCGCTGGGCGCCCACGAACCGGACGGCCAGCACGGCCAGGAACACCACGAGGGCCATGCCGGAGTGCGGACCGTTCACCACGGGGAGAGTGTACGACCGGGTACGTCCGGGCGGCGGGCGGGGCGGTTCAGGCGCCCGGCCGCATCCGCTCCAGCGTCGCCGCCATCTGGCGGTGGACCAGGTCGACGGCCTGGAGGGGGCGGATCATGACCCGGAACTCGACGATCCGCCCGGCGTCGTTGCACCGGATGATGTCGACCCCGTTGACGTACTTCCCCCCGATCGTCGTCTCGAACTCGAGCACCGCGGTGTCACCGGCGAGCACCTTCTTCGTGTAGCGGAAGCCCGTTGACGGCCAGAGCGGCGCGTCACCCCCGCGGGCGTCGGCGGCCGGGGACGGGTCACCGGGGAGGGCCTGTGCGGCGGCCTGCAGGTAGCGGGCGGTGACCGCCTTGCCGCGCTGGGGGGTGTAGACGATCGGGGAGTAGAAGACGACCTCGTCGTCGAGGAGGGTGTCGAGGCCACCGGGGAGCTCCCCACGCAGATGACGGTGCCACTGGTCGACGACGTGCTCGATCACTGGGATCCCCCGATCCGGCGCGACGGCGCCGCGGCCACGGTCAGAACGTACCGCGCCCGCTAGCCGCTCGGCGACGCCGCCCACTACGGTGTCGGCACACGACGGCGACCGGAAGAAGGCAGATGGCGAAGCAGATCCCGTTGGTCGACTACCTGGTGCTCGGCGACCATCCGCACCTGGTGGCCCACGAGTGCACCTCGTGCGGTGCCCGGTACTTCGACCGGCGCAACGCCTGCGCCTCGTGCGGACGCACGGAGTTCTCCCCCGTGGAGATCCCCACCGAGGGCGAGGTGCGGGCCTTCACCATCGTGGCGTTCGCCGCGCCGGGGATCCCGACCCCGTTCGTGGCCGCCATGGTCGACTGCGGGGGGACGAGCGTCCGGGCGAATCTCATCAACGTCCCGCCCGACCCCGAGCACGTGTCGCTCGGGATGCAGGTCAGACTGGCCACCGAGGTCGTCGGCACCGACGACGAGGGCACCGAGGCGATCGGGTTCGGGTTCGAGCCCAAGGAGGGTTGACGATGGCATCCGACGATCTGTGGGTCCTGGGGATCCACATGACGAAGTTCGGCAAGCACCCCGACAAGGACATGGTCGACCTGGCGTCCGAGGCGGTGCTCGGGGCCCTGGCCGACGGCGGGGTGGCCATGACCGACATGGGGGTGATCGCCGCGGGGAGCCTGATGGCCGCCAGCGCCGGGATCGGACAGCAGCTCCAGAAGCAGCTCGGCCAGACGGGGGTCCCCGTGTACAACGTGGCCAACGCCTGCGCCACGGGGGCCACGGCGCTGCGGGTGGCGATGATGGCCATCAAGTCGGGCGAGGCCGACATGGGCCTGGCATTCGGGGTCGAGAAGCTGTCGGGGGCCGGACTCCTCACCGGGGGGAGCCGCAAGGACGACTCGGGGGTCTTCACCCCGTCCGGCCGCTACGGGGCCGTCGCTCCGACCGATGGGCGCATCGGGACCGAGATCATGCCGGGCGTGTTCGCCCAGATCGGCATGGAGTACGGGCACCGCTACGGAGGGACCAGCTTCGAGCTGTTCGCCCGCATCTCCGAGAAGAACCACGCCCACTCCACCCTCAACCCCCTGGCGGCCTACTCGAAGCGGATGACCCTCGACGAGATCATGGGCGACTTCATGGTCGCCTACCCGAACACCCGGCCGATGTGCTCAGCCAACTGCGACGGGGCAGCGGCGGCCGTAGTGGTGAGCGGGGCCACGTTGGCCACCCTGTCGCTGGAGCAGCGGCGCCGGGCGGTCAAGATCAGCGCGTCGGTCCTCACCACGGACCCCTGGGAGGAGTCCTGCCAGATCCTGCCCGATGTCAACACCCTGACCCGCAACGCCGCCACCCTCGCCTACGAGCAGGCCGGCATCGGACCGTCCGACCTGGACCTCGTGGAGCTGCACGACTGCTTCGCCACGGCGGAGCTCGTCCACTACGACAACCTGATGCTGTGCGAGCAGGGCGGCGCCGTCGACTTCTTCGAGTCGGGCGCCACGTGGCGTGACGGCACACTGCCGGTGAACGTCTCCGGCGGTCTCGAGTCGAAGGGCCACCCCATCGGCGCCACCGGGATCGCCAACGTCTGGGAGGTCGCCACCCATCTGCGCGGCGAGGCGGGTCCCCGCCAGATCGACGGGGCGAAGGTCGGTCTCACCCACGTCATCGGACTGGGCTCCGCCTGCGGCGTGCACATCCTGGAGAAGTCGGCGGCCTGAGCCGGCCCGGGTCCTCCCGGCGCGGCTCAGCGGACGGCGTCCGCCAGCAGCGACTCGAGGACCGACACCGCCCACTGCCGTGCCCGTGCGGTCTCGCCGTCGATCAGGGTGTTCTCCTTGTCGACCACGAAACTCTTCGGTGCGGCCACCTCGGCGAACCCGTGGTGGCGCAACCGCCGGCTGATCCCCAGCGACGCCCGGCCGGTCAGGGCCTCGGGCCCGTCGAACCGGGTGTCGAACGCGGCGGCGGGGACGTCGTCGACCCGACCGACCCGATGGAACCAGTCCCGCAGTCCCGGCCCCGCGGCGTCGATCCCGGGAGCGCGTTCGCCGTCACCGCCCATGCCGGCGACACCGGTCTGCCGGGTCGCCTTCCACGACAGACCGTGGACGTGGGTAGGCCCGCCGATCAGGACCAGATCGGCGCCGTGGATGACGTCGGGCGCCGCCTCCTCGACCGCCACGACCGCCACGTCACCCTGCTCACGCGCCACCCGGGCCAACTCCTCGGCGACCCGCCGGGTGTTGCCGTACAGGGACTCGTAGATGATCACCGTCTTCATCCTGACCACCTCCTCGACACCATCCTCGGCGGCCGGACGCACCCGCGGTAGAGGAGAATGTCCACTTCCGAGGTGCAACCACGGAACGGGCGCGGGCGGGCGTCAGCCGGTGACCAGGACCCCGAACACCAGGCCGCCGACGGCCAGCAGCACCGTGCCCACGGTGACGAGGCGGAGGGTGTGCCGGCCGGTCAAGCCGTGGGGCTCCATGGTCACCTCGAGGCGGCGCGACTCCCTCATGCCCACCATCCAGACCAGTGCCCCGATGCCGACGACCACCAGGGCGGCCACGCCCACGCCGCCGTGGAGGGTCCACACCCGGCGGGCCAGCACACCCACGGCCACGACCATCG
>Ga0302283_1001885_pt1 | contig 17196 bp, 12 predicted proteins | sample III_Fen_E1_4_FD_198770 | JGI IMG/M metagenome (GOLD analysis project Ga0302283, IMG submission 198770) | Peat permafrost microbial communities from Stordalen Mire near Abisko, Sweden - III_Fen_E1_4 | ecosystem: Environmental > Terrestrial > Soil > Wetlands > Permafrost | place: Sweden: Abisko... | reverse complement strand
GATGGCGGCGACGCCGCGGAGGGTGCTGCGCTCCACGGGATCGGCGAGGAAGAGCATGGCGCGGTTGAGGCCGAGGCCGACGCCGGCGGTGACCGCGGTGAGCACCGCGTAGCAGGTGGGCTCGAGCTCGAGCGCGCCGCTGACCAGGTTGCCGATGCGGTGGAGCAGCGCGATCGCCGCGCGGAGCGAGGCCGCCTCGTGGCGCAGGCGCGTGAGCTCGTCGCGGTGCGATCCGGTTGGTGTCCCCGCCCTCTTCAAGACCATCCTCCGGCGCGCCGACGTCAGTGTGCCCAGCGGAGCCCAAATGCAAGCGCAAATCCAGCGCGAAGCGGGGCTGCTCGCGCCCGCCGCGCGCGACGCTCGGGTGAAGATCGCGAGGTTCTCCACTCTCTGGCAGGGACTCCGCTAAGATGACAGGTCATGGATCTGACCCCCAATGCGGTGATCGCGGGCCGGTACCGGGTCGAAACCAAGGTCGGCGCCGGCGGCATGGGCGAGGTGTGGCTCGGGGAGCACATCGCCGTGGGGGCGCGCGTCGCGATCAAGACCCTCCTCCCCGCCGCGGCGATGAACCACGAGGTCATCGCCCGGTTCCGGCGCGAGGCGTACCTCCTCGGCCGGATCCGCAGCGAGAACGTGGCGCGGGTCGTCGACTTCGTGACCGACGACGTCTACGGCCTGGTGCTGGTGATGGAGTTCTGCGAGGGCGACGCGCTCTCGCGGCTGCTCCAGGAGCGCACCCTGACCATCGAGGAGGGCGTCGACCTCGCCATCGGCCTCGCCCGCGCCCTCAAGGACCTGCACGGCGCCAGCATCATCCACCGCGACCTCAAGCCGGGGAACATCATCATGACGCCCCTGCCCGACGGGCGGCGGCGCGCGGTGGTGGTCGACTTCGGGGTGAGCCGGCTGATGTCCGACAAGGGCGCCGACGAGGACGAGGAGCTCACCGGCATCACCCGCGCCGACATGGCCGTGGGCACCATCGAGTACATGGCGCCCGAGCAGATCCTCAACTCGCGCAACGTCACGCCGGGGTCCGACATCTACGCCGCGGGGGCGATGCTCTTCCGCTCCACGGCCGGGCGGCACATCCACGGCAACCTCGGCTCCGACACCGAGCTGGCGCAGAAGAAGCTGACCACCGAGTCGCCTCCCCTGCCCCTGCAGCGCACCGACGCCGTCGCCGAGGGCTTCGCCAGGGTGGTCGCCCGGATGGTGAAGCGGCGGCCCTCGGAGCGGTACAAGACCGCCGACGAGGTCCTCGCCGATCTGCTCCCGCTCAGCGCTTCCGCGCGCGCCACCGGCGAGCTGGAGAGCACCACCGTCGACTCGAAAGGCCTGGCGACGGGCGGCCTGGCGACGGCCGCCCTGGTCGCGGCCGTGGCAGCCCCTGTGGCCGCCGCGCCGGCGGCAGCCCCTGTCGCGCCCCCGATGGCGCCGGCGCCCGCGGCAGCGATCCCGGCGCCGGTGGCGGGAGACAGCAGCGTCAGCGTGGCGAGCCCGAGCGGCGGGCAACCGCGGCGCGGCGTCCACCCCGTGGTGACCCTCGGGCTCGTCGCGGCCGCCCTCGTCGGCGGCGTGCTCCTGGGGCCGCGCGTCCTCCAGCCGCTGGCCGCGCCGGTGGCCGCCGTCCCGTCGAGCGAGAGCCCGCGAGCGGCGGCGCCGCCACCCGCCTCGCCGCCTGCCGCCACCGAGGCGCCGGTCCTCCTCGGGGCGACGGCGACGGCCGAGGCAGTCCCCCCCACGGTCCCCGCAGGGACGGTCGCCCAGGCCGCCTCCACGAGCGCGGCAGTCGCAGTCGTGGCCCCCGGCACGAACCCGGCTGCTCCGGACGCGGGCGCGGCACCGACCAAAGCCGCTCCCCCCGTGCGCGTGCCAGGGCCGATGCCCAGGCCGGCGCCTCAACCGGGCGACATCAACCCGCTCTGACGTCGCTCGCGGCGCCTCCACCCCTCTGGGAGGCCCGAAGCGCGTTTCCCGCTCCCTCCCGCGCCGCACCGAGACCTCGTTTCCAGATTCTCTCGCCGTCGCGGCGGGCGACCGTATCCGAGGGCCGCCGCGCGAGCAGCCGGGGCTTGGCGTCGGATCGCCATGCCGTGCAGGCGCGCGGGGCGGATTGCATTCCGTTCCGGCGCCTCCATAGTCTCGAGCTCCAGTGGATACGGCCGGGGACGTCGAGACGCACAGTCGCAAGGGAATCGCAGGCAACGTCGTGCCAGAGCGATACCAGGTCGCCGGGGTGGCGCTCGACGAGGTGTTGCAGACCGGCCCGCTGCCGGTGCGGGCCACCCTGTCGCTCGCCCGGAGCTGCCTCCGAACGCTCTCCATGCTCCACGCCGCAGGGGCGCTCCATGGCGCCATCCGACCCGCCCACGTGATCGTGCCGGCCCCCGCTGCGTTCGACCAGGCGATCCTGGTCGATGGCCGCGATACCCTTGTTCGCGGCGACGATGCTGCGGGCCGTCCGCTGCTCGACCGGGTCCAGTACCTGTGTCCCGAGCGGGCGGGCTTGCTCGAGCGGCTCCCCGGACCGGCGTGCGACCTCTACTCGCTGGGGCTCGTCTTGCACGAGTGCCTGACCGGGCGTCCCGCGCTCCCCGGGCCAGGGGTGGGCGACATCCTCCGCCAGCAGATCGCGTCCGTGATCCCCGACGTCCGCCGCCTCGGCGTGACGGCTCCCCGGGCCCTGGTCGAGGTACTGCACCGGCTCCTGCGCAAGGATCCGGACGATCGCTACCAGAGCGCGGCGGCGGTGCTCACCGACCTCGAGGCGATCGAGGATGCCCTGGAACAGGGCGTCGACGATCCGGACATCGCAATCGGCCGGCGCGACGTCCGCTCCACGCTCACCGAGCCTGGCCTCGTCGGCATGCAGGACGAGCTCACGAGGCTCGATCGCGAGCTCGCCGCCGCCGGTGAGGGGCACGGGCGACTCGCGCTGATCGAGGCCGACTCGGGCGGCGGCAAGACGCGGATCCTCGAAGAGCTCGTGACCCGCGCGATGCTCCGCCGCGCGTGTATCCTGCGCGGTCAGGGGCTGAGCCACGCGCCCGCGCGTCCGCTCGAGATCCTCTCCGGCGTCGCCCGCGACCTGATCGCCGCGATCCGCGCGCGGCCCCCCCTGGGTGAGCGGGTGCGCGCGCGCCTCGGCGACCGGCGCAACGACGTGCTCTCGGCCCTGCCCGAGCTCGCGGCGGTCCTGGGCCCAGCCGGGGAGGCAGCGCCCGGACCGGACGCGCTCGGGGAGGAGCGCACCTTGAGCGCTCTGTCGGCCCTGCTCGACGCACTCGGAACACGCGAGGCGCCCGCGATCGTCGCGCTCGACGACGCGCAATGGGCCGACGGGCTCGCCCTCAAGCTGATCGCGCGCTGGGCCCGTTCGCCGCCGGACGGCGGGCGCCACGTCGCGCTCATCGCGGCGTTCCGCACCGACGAGGCGCCCCTCGGGCACGCCCTGCGGGCCGCCGCGGCGGTGGAGGTCACGCTGCCAAAGCTACGCGAGCACGATCTGCGCGCCCTCGCAGAGTCGATGGCGGGACCCCTGCCCGAGCTCGCGGTCGGCGTGGTGGTGCGCCTGTCGGACGGGAACCCCTTCTTCGCGGACGCGGTTCTGCACGGGATGGTGGAGGTGGGGGCGCTCTGGCCGGCCGGCGGCGCGCGCGCGGTCGACGAGCGCGCCCTCGCCGAGATCCGGTCCTCCGGCAGGGCGGTGGCGCTGCTCGCTCGCCGCCTCGACGGCCTCCCCGGCGAGCTGCTCGACCTCCTCTCGACGGCGGCGGTGCTGGGCAAGAGCTTCGACCTCGACCTCCTCGCGGGCGCCTCGGGGCTCGATCACGAGCGGGTGCGCGCAGAGCTCGAGGTGGCCCGGCGTCGCCACCTCGTCTGGCCGGATCCCACCGGTGGCCCTCGGTACGCGCTGGTCCACGACCGCCTGCGCGAGATGCTGCTCGAGCGCCTCGCCCCCGCGCGACTCCGCCAGCTCCACCGCGCCGCCGCAGAGCGGCTCGAGGCCCACGGCGACGAGCTGGCTTTCGAGGTCGCCTTCCACTTCGACGCCGCGGGGGAGCACGAGCGTGCGCTCCACTATGCGCTCGTCGCCGCGGGGCGCGCCCGGTCCCGCCACGCTCTCGACACGGCCGAGCGCCAGTACCGCATCGCCGCCCGCGGCGTCCGCGCGGCCGGGAGCGCGGAGCAAGAGCAGCTCTACGATGGCCTCGGCGAGGTCCTCCTGCTCCAGGGGAAGTACGACGAGGCCGAGAAGGCCTTCGAGGCCGCCCTCGCACTCGCCTCCGACGTCGTGGCGCGGGCGCGGGGCGAGAGCAAGCTCGCGGAGCTAGCCTTCAGGCGCGGGCAGATCGACGCGGCAGTGGACCCGACCAGTCGCGCGCTGCGCTCGCTCGGCGAGGCGGTCCCGCGCACCCTCGTGAGCTTCGCCTTCGGCCTCGTCCGGGAGGTGCTGGTGCAGGCGGTCCACATCCTCTGCCCGCGCCTCTTCGTCGGCCGCTGCCCACTCCCGATCCCGGACGTGGAGCTCCTCGTCCTCCGGCTCCATACCAGGCTCGCGTACTGCTTCTATTTCCGCGGCAGCATCCAGGCCCTCTGGGCGCACCTCCGCGCGATGAACCTCGCCGAACGCTTCCCCCCGACGCCCGACCTCGCCCAAGCGTATGCCAACCATGGCAGCGCGATGACCACGTTCCCGTGGATCTCTCGGGCGCTCCGCTACTCGAACAGGAGCCGGGCGATCTGTCGCAGCCTGGGCGAGCTCTGGGGCGAAGGCCAGGCGCTCCACAACCACGGCGCGATCCTCTACGTCGCGTCGCGCTATCGCGAAGCGATCGAGGTCTCCCGGGAGGCGCGCGTGCTGCTCGAGCGGGTCGGCGACCGCTGGGAGTACAACGACGCCCTCGTGGTCGAGGCGCTCGCCCTGCTGCGCTTGGGCGAGCTCCGGAGCGCCGCGCAGCTCGCCCGCCGGACGCTCCGCATCGCGTCCGAGATCGGCGACGCGCACTCCGCGGGCTTCGCCCTGGAGGTGTGGGCGCGCGCCACCGGAGGCGATGTCCCCGAGGATCTGCTCCGCGCGGAGCTTCTGCGCGGCGGCGGGGACGTGATGACCTCGGCGGTCGTCTCCGAGGCGGAGGCCCTCCGGCTGCTCGCCCGCGCCCGGATCGGTGACGCGGTGGGCGTCCTCTCGCGGGCGTGGGGCCGGGTACGCGAGGCGCGACTCCGGCTCGAGTACGTCGCCCACCTGCCGATCGCTCTCGCGGCGGCCCTCCGGCGCGAGGCGGAGGCCGAGCCCCCCTGGGCGCCGGCCCGACGCGAGGCGAAGCTCACGCAGGCCGAGCGCGCGCTGCGCAGGGGCCTCGCGCGAGCCAGGCGCTTTCAGACCAACCTGCCGTGGGCGCTCCACGAGGCGGCGCTCCTCGACGCGATCCGGGGGAGGCCCGGGCGCGCGCGCCGGCGGCTCGACGCGTGCGTGGCCGTCGCCGAGCGCCAGGAGGCGCGCCACGAGCGGGCACGGGCCCTCCTCTCGCGGGCCCGGGTCGGCCGCTCTCTTGGCTGGGTGAGCTGGGAGCGCGACCTCGCCGAGGCCCGACAGGAGCTCTGGGCGATCGGAGCCGAGTTCGAGATCGGCGACGAGGACCGGCCGGTCGCGCTGGCGCTGGTCGATCGCTTCACCCGGCTGCTCGACATCGGTCGCCGCATCGTTTCTTCCCTGTCGAAGGACGAGATCTTCGCGCAGGTCGAGGAGGGGGGCCGCCTTCTGCTCCGCGCGGAGAGCTGCACCATCCGGGATGTCTCGCCGGCGACGCCGCTCGGGAGCTCCCCGCCGCTCGCCGAATTGCTGCGCCGGGCGACGGCCGCGGGCCGGCCGGTCATCGTGCCTGCTCCGCTGCTCGACTGGGGGGGCGAGGCGTTCGCCCGGTGCCGGTCTGCCCTCTGGGCACCGATCATCACGCGCGGCCGGCTCTCCGCGTGCCTCTTGGCCAGCCACACGCAGGTGAGCGAGCTCTTCACCGCAGACGACGAGCGGGTCGCCCTCTTCATCGCGACGCTCGCGAGCGCGGCGCTCGAGAACGCCGAGGGTTTCGACCGCGCGAGACGGGAGGTTCGCGCGCGAGACGACTTCCTCCGGGTCGCCTCGCACGAGCTCAAGACGCCGCTCACCCCGCTCAGGCTTCAGATCCAGCTCCTGCTCAAGCGCTTGCGCGGCGGCGCCTCGCTCGAGAAGATGCCGCAGGCCGTCCAGCAGCTCGAGATCGCCCAGCGGAGCACGGAGCGGCTCGCGGCGCTCGTCGATCAGCTCCTCGACGTCTCACGGGTCGCCGCCGGCGGGGTCGAGCTGGCCCGGGAGCGCGTGGACCTCGCGGATTTGACGCGCCAGGTGGTCGAGCGCTACCGGGGATTGCTCGCCGCCGCGAGGTGCGAGGTGGATCTCGCGCTCCAGGGCGACGTCGTGGGATCGTGGGACCGGTCGCGCCTCGATCAGGTGCTGGCGAACCTGCTCTCGAACGCCGTCACGTTCGGCCCGGACAAGCCGATTCGTGTCGAGGTGGCGCGCGCGCCGGGCCGCGCGGTCCTGACCGTCGCGGACCACGGTATCGGCATCGCCCGCGAGGATCAGGAGCGGATCTTCCAGCGCTACGAGCGCGCCGTCTCGGCGCATCACTTCGGCGGCCTCGGGCTGGGCTTGTATGTCGTCCGGCAGGTCGTGGAGGCCCACGGCGGCACGATCACGGTGGCGAGCACGCCGGGGCACGGGGCAACCTTCGCGGTCGAGCTCCCCCTGGACGAGGAGCCCTCGCGCGTGGAGCATCGTGCCCGAGGACCGATGGCGTGACAGCGGCGCGGTGGGACCTTCCCAGGACTCCCCTTGACAAGTAAAATCGACAGACGGCCGAGAGGGGGACGAATATCCCCGATCGACATGCGCGGTCGTTCTTGTGATGCGGCGGACACGGCGGCACCACATCCTCCGTTCCGGGAGGTCTTCCATGGAATCGGGACGTGTCCTGTCTCTCTGCCTCGGGGCCCTGGCCATGTCGGCCCCCTCGATACTGCTCGGCTGCACCAGCGGGGACGGTCCAAGCTCGGGGCCGGTGGTGTGGGCTGCGCAGCCCAAGCCCGGCCCGGCGGGGCTGCCACCGGCGATCAGCGGCGGCACGCTGCTGGTCCAGCAGGACGGTTCGGTGGTCGCGGCCGATCCGGACCGCGACGTGGTCTGGTTCATCGACTCCGACGCCCAGACGGTGCGTGGTGAAGCTCCAGGCCGGAGACGAGCCCGGCCGCGTGGTCGAGGACGGGGCCGGCCGCATCCACGTGGCGCTGCGCCGCGGCGGAGCGCTGGTGTCGATCGACCCCCGGACCGGGACGATCCTCGAGCGGCGCGCGGTGTGCCCGGCGCCCCGCGGCATCGCCTACGACGTCCATTCCGATACGATTCACGTGGCCTGCGCCGACGGGCTCCTCGCCACCTTCCCCGCCGCCGGCGGCGCCGCCGTGCGCGAGGTCCACCCCGACACCGATCTTCGCGACGTCATCGTGCAAGATGGCGTGCTCTACGTGAGCCGGTTCCGCACCGCCGAGCTCCTCCAGCTCACCACGGACGGCGCGGTCGCGCAGCGAACCGCCCTGCCTTCGGCAACGAGCAGCGGCCCCGGGCTGACCACCACGTCGGTGCCCGAGGTGGCCTACCGGACCGTCGCGTTGCCGAGCGGCGGGGTGGCGATGCTGCACCAGCGCGCCCAGCAGGAGGCCGTCGCCACCACCCCGGGCGGTTACACCGGCGGGAGCTGCCCCGGCGTCGGCGTCGTCCAGAACGCGGTGTCGTTCATCCAGCAGGGCGCCGCGCCCGCCATCGCGCCCGCTCTGATGATGCTGAGCCTGGCGGTGGACGTGGCCGTGTCCAGCGACGGCACCCAGGTCGCCGTCGCCGCGACCTCGTCCCGCGGCGGGAGCGCCGTCTACACGTACGCCGTGAGCGATTTGCAAGACGCCCTGACGAACCTGGACGTCCCCTGCATCCCCCCGCAACCGCAGCTGAACACGGGCGGGCAGGTGATCGCGGTGGCGTTCGACCCGTACAACCAGGTCGTGTCTCAGCAGCGCGAGCCGGCCTCGATCACCATCCAGGGCAACGTCATCCCGCTCCCCGCGCTCGGCGCCGGGGACGAGGGGCACAACATCTTCCACACCGGCACCGGGGGCGGCATCGCTTGCGCTTCCTGCCACCCCGAGGGCGGCGACGACGGGCACGTCTGGACGTTCACCGGCATCGGCGCGCGGCGCACCCAGAACCTCCAGGGCGGCGTCATGGACCGGATGCCCTTCCACTGGAGCGGCGACATCGCGGACATGGACGCGCTCGTCAGCGTGGTCCTGGTCGGCCGGATGGGTGGCGCGGCCCTCGACTCGGCCGCGACCACCGACCTCGGCGCCTGGATGCACCGGCAACCGGCGCTGACCGCACCGGCCCCGGCAGACGCCGCCGCCGTGGCGCGCGGCGCGATCGTCTTCAACGACAGCGCCACCGGCTGCACCGGCTGCCACGACGGCCCGCAGCTCTCCAACCACCAGCTCGTCGACGTGGGCACCGGCGGCGTGTTCAAGGTCCCGTCCCTGATCGGCGTGGGCTACCGCGCACCCTATCTCCACGACGGGTGCGCGGCTTCGCTGTCGGATCGCTTCACGGATGCCACCTGCGGTGGCGCGCAGCACGGCACCACGGCGCAGCTCGGCGCGGGGCAAATTTCGGATCTGGTGGCCTATCTCCAGAGTTTGTAGCCAGGTCGTTCGCCCCCCTTCCTCCTGGAGCTCCGGACAATCGGCGGCAGGCCGCCTTTTTCGTGATGGCGCGTGGTGCGGGCTGCCACAACCTCCTCCACAGCCGAGGAGGTCTCCATGAATTCGGGGCGCGTCCTATCTTTCTGCCTCAGCGCGGTATCCGTCGCGGCTCCCTGGACGGTGGGGTGCCAGGCGGCCGGGGATTTCGATCCGTACTCGTCGGCGGTACCGCCGCCGGCCTCACAGCAGCCTCCCCCCGCGAGCAACCCACCGATCGACCCCAGCCTCCCCGTGCCGTCGTCCCCGACGCTGCCGATGCCGCCCCCCATCAGCGGGGGCTCGCTGCTCGTCCTGCACGATGGCAACACGGCCGTGGCCGCCGATCCCGATCGGGACATGGTGTGGGTCGTCGATCTCGCCGGGCAGGCGGTGATCCACTCCATCCAGCTCCAGCCCGGGGACGAGCCGGGTCGCCTCGTCGAGGACGCCGCCGGTCACGTCCACGTCGCGCTGCGCCGCGGCGGAGCGCTGGTCTCCATCGATCCCACCGCCGGCACCATCGTCGCGCGCCGTCCGGTGTGTGCCGCGCCGCGGGGCCTGGCGTACGACGCCGCCCTCGACGCGATCCACGTGGCCTGTGCCGACGGGATCCTCGCCACCTTTCCCGCCGCCGGCGGCGCCGCCATCCGCGTCGTCCAGCCCGACGTCGATCTGCGCGACGTCATCGTGCAGAACGGCGTCCTCTACGTGAGCCGCTTCCGCGAAGCCGAGCTCCTCCAGCTCGCCGCGGACGGCACCGTCGCGGAGCGCTTCATCATGTCCACCGCCGTGAACGTGGCGCCCATGGGCACGACCACGAACGTGCCGGAGGTGGCCTACCGGACGGTTGCCCTCCCCGGCGGCGGCCTGGCGATGCTGCACCAGCGGGCCCAGCAAGAAGCCGTCGATATCACCACGCAGGGCGGCTACGCGGGCAACCAGATGTGCCCCGGCGTGGGCATCGTCCAGAACACGGTCTCGTTCATCACCCCAGGGGCGGTGCCGGCGGTCGGACCGCCGCTCGGCATGCTCACCCTGGCGGTCGACATGGCGATCTCGGCGGACGGCACGCAGGTCGCGATCGCCGCCCCGGGCAGCGAGTTCGGCACCACCGTGGGCACCTATCCGACGAGCGTGCTGCAGGCGGCCGCGGTGCCGCTCCTCGGGGACTGCGCGATGCCCTCCGGCCAGCCGCTGGGAGGGGGCGAGCAGGTGATCGCCGTGGCCTTCGACGGCCAGGGCAACGTGATCGCGCAGACGCGGGCCCCGGCCACCATCAGCTTCGGCAACGTCTTCATCCCGCTGCCCGGAGAGGTCGTCACCAACGACGGCCACGTCAACTTCCACGCGGGCACCAAGGCCGGCATCGCCTGCGCCTCGTGCCACCCCGAGGGCGGCGACGATGGCCACGTGTGGCAGTTCACGGGGCTCGGCGCCCGCCGCACGCAGAACCTCCGGGGCGGCGTCCTCGCGCGCATGCCGTTCCACTGGAGCGGCGACATCGCCAACATGGACGATCTCGTCAGCGTCGTGCTGGTCGGCCGCATGGCGGGCCCCTCGCTCAACGAGCAGCAGACCGCCGACCTCGGCCAGTGGATGGATTCCCTGCCGTCGCTCACTCCAGCGGCGCCGCTCAACCCGACCGACGCCACCCGCGGCGCCGCCATCTTCCACGACCCCGCCGTCGGCTGCACGACCTGCCACGACGGGGCGCAGCTCTCCAATCACCGGCTCGTCGACGTGGGCACCAGCGGCGTCTTCAAGGTGCCCTCGCTCATCGGCGTCGGCTACCGCGCGCCCTACCTCCACGACGGCTGCGCGGCCACGCTGCTCGATCGGTTCGCCGACCCCACCTGCTCCGGCGGCGAGCAGCACGGCCATACCGCGCACCTCGAGCCGCGAGAGATCTCGGACCTGGTCGCGTATCTCCAGAGCCTGTAGGGGGAGCGCCCGAGAGCGGCCCGCGACCGCATCACATCCCGCTGAAGTCGCAGCTCCCGTTGATGCAGCCTGCCGGAATCGTGATCGTCGGCGTGCCCGTGTAGATCGACGACACGAACGCCGCGATCTGCGCCCGCGCGGCGTCGCCTGCCGGCGTCGCCTGCGCGGCGAACCCGTGGACGTCGAACGGGTCGCTCGAGGTCACGTGGTACTGGGTGATGCCGCTCTTGCCGGTGACCTGGGTGGCCGTGGGGATGCCGGCGGCGATGGGCACCAGCACCGCGCCGACCTGGGTCGCGCCGGTGACGACCGCGACCATCTCCGAGCCGGGGTTGGGCACCACCGGATCGCCGATGCTCTCCTGGATGAGGAACGCCGCGTTGCGCGTCGCGAGCTGGGTGGACCAGGGGGCGCCGTCGATCTCATCGAAGTTGCCCTGCGCCATCGCGACCGCGTGGAGCGCGTTGAGCTCGCCCTGGTAGGGCGCCTGGAGCAGCCCCTCGATCATGGTGAACAGCAGCGACTTGGGCACGAAGTGCGTCCACGCGGCGCCGGGGACGTTGAGCACGCCGTACTTCACGTCGGGATCGGTGCAGGTCGCGACCAGGCCCATGATGCCGCCCAGCGATCCGCCGGCCCACACCACGTTGGTCGGATCGGGGCGCCGGCCCACCGCCGGGTTGGTGGTCGTCTCGAGCATGGGCCCGGCGAGCGCGTCGCCGAGGATCCCTCCCAGGGTCGCCTGCACGGCCGCCGCGTCGGCGAGCGCCTGCATCAGCATCCCCGCAGCGTGGGACGAGCCCTGGAAGACCTGGATCAGTCCGACGAACGTGGCGAGCACGTCCGTCGACGTCCACCCGTCGAACTGGATGCCCACCTTGGCGACGCCCGCGCCGGCGATCTCGGCGTCGAGCGTGGGGTCGTCGTAGTTGCCGCCGGTGCCGTGACCGTACATCACGAAGTGGTAGTCCCCGGTCCCCACGGGCACCACGACGCGGAAGGGGGCCGTCCGCGTGCCGCTCGCGACCGGGAGGCCGTTCGCGTCGAGCGTGAGCACGCTGCCGGCCGCCGGGTTGATGTAGTCGGGGAGCCCGCTCAGCACCCCCTCGACGATGGCCGCGATCGGCGCCGGGCCGGTCGTGTCCACACTGTTGAGCGTCACCGTGACGGTGCCGGCGGCGACGGCCGCGATCGCCGCCTGGCGCATCGCCGCGAGGCGCCGCTGCGGATCGACCGCGTCGCGCGTGGTGAAGTCCCACACCCGCAGGACGTGGTGGACGTCGATCCCGGCCTTGGCCAGCACCGCCCGCGTCGGCGCGTGGTAGGCGGCGAGCTGCGCCTCGGCGAGCGTGGCCGGCGCGGCGAGCCCGAGCGCGATCAGCGCGGGGCGCCCGGCGACGAGCGGCGCGCCGCCGCTGGCGGGGAGGTCGTCCATGACGCAGGCGACGTAGTCCGCGTTGGCCTCCAGCGGACGGAGCGGGTAGCCGAACACCAGCGACTCGGGGCTGCCGTCGTCGGCCTGCCCCTGCTCGACGTCGAAGCGCAACGGCACGGCCGTGCCCAGCGCGGGATCGCCCTTCTGCGCGACCAGGAGGCGCACCGGCCCGGTGCTGCCCGTGGGCACCGCGCCGACGTTGGTGGGGAACCCGGTGACCAGCGGCGTCACCCGCGAGAAGCCGTCGGCGAGGTTGATGCTGGTGACCTGGTCGGGCGCGATCAAGCTGCTGGGATTTACGGCGACGCGGAGCCCCGTCGTCGTGGTCGCGTCGACCGTCGTGTAGGTGCTCGATGGCCAGGGGAGCAGGCACGCCGTCGGATCCATCGGGTCGCACGCGGCGGTGAGCGGCGTGCGCACGCCCGGGAGGCGGTCGGCGACGTTGAAGTCCGGCGCGGAGCTGGAGCAGCCGGCGGCGACGGCGAGGGCGGCGAAGCAGAAGATCGGGCGGAAGCGCATGGGGGAGACGACGCTACGACCACGGCGCGCCGGTGACAATCCGTGCGACACTGCCGCGCCATGGATGTGTCAAATCTGGGCGCCCGGCTGGCGGAGATCCTCGACGGCGGCGGCGAGCCCGCCCCGGGAGCCGACCGCTTCCTCCCCCTGGTCACGCTCGACTCCGGGGCCCGCTGCGGCCTCGACCGGGAGGGGCGCTGGCTCCTCGTCCCCGACGACGGCCGCCCGGCCACGCGCTCCACCCCCGACACCGCGCACCTCTTCCACGAGGTGCTGGAGTGGAAGCGCCCCCGCTTCGACGACGCGCTCGAGGCCGGCGCCCGGGCCGCGGAGCTGCCCGCCGACGAGGTGGTCTTCGCCTTCCCCACCGTCGACGTCGTCCGCGGCGTGCTCGCCAAGCAGCACCCCTACCTAACCCGCCTCGCCCTGGAATGGCTCCACCCCACCGAGCTGCGCGCCCTCCGCGCCGACCTCCGGGAGGTGACGCGCACGGCCAGCATGCCGCTGCCGGTGAAGGAGCTGGCCGAGCGGCTCATCGTCCCGGAATGAAGGGCGTGGCCCGCGCTCGTCCCTCCATTGCCATTGACATCCGGATCGAAAACATCTCGTATCGGAACGATAAGGCCATTGTTTCCCGTCCCCATTGTTCCCCCGACGAGCACCTAGTGGGCACCGAGCTGCAGCGAATCGTGGAATACGTGACCGAGAACACGAGAGGACTGGCCAAGATCGATCTGGCGCGACTCAACCTCCGGGTAGGAAAGCCGCTGTCGCGGTTCGCGCTCACCCTCCCGGACGATCCGGCGCTGGTGGCCAGCGCCTGGGCGTGCGCCCGCGATATCGTCGGTGAAGCCGCGGGGGCGCCGCGATGAGCACGGCGCTCGCCCTCCAGGCCGATCTCGACCGCTCGATCCTCGCGACCGGGGGCCGGCGGGTCGTGTTCCATTGCCATCATTACAACGTCTTCCTCCAGCGCACGATCGAGGAGGGGCTCAAGGAGCGGGCGCCCGCCCTGCTCACCGCCGCGGCGATGGAGACGGCGCGCGCGGTCCTCAACGGGCTGGAGGCCTCGAGCCCGGCTGGATCGCCGGCGGCGATCCTCGCGCGTGCGGCGGAGCTCCTCTCCGCGAACGGCTTCGGTCGGGCCGACGCGGGCGGCCTCGGCGTGCGCGGCGGCGAGGTCGAGATCCACAGCTCGCACTATGCGGTCGGGTGGGTCTCGAAATGGGGCCAGCGGCCCTCCCCTTGCTGCTTCTTCGCGGCGGGCTGGTTCGCGGGCGCGGTCGCCGTGGCCGGCGGCCTTGCCCCGGAGCGCGTCGACGCGCGCGAGACCGCCTGCCTCGCCGCGGGCGCCGATCGCTGCTCGTTCTCCGTGGAGGTGCGCTGATGTCCATCGATGAGCGGGCCATCGTCGAGGCGGTCTCCGGCCTCGGCTTCGCCGCCAACGAGGAGGGGCTGATCCCGGCCTTCGGGCTCTACCTCACGCGGCACTTCTCCGATTACTACAACCGCATCTCGTATGCGTTCCTCCACGATTACATCCGCCAAGCGCCGGAGCTCGGCGAGGACGCCCGCGAGCTCCTCCAGGAGGCGGGCCGGGTGTGCGCGTTCAACACCTTCGGCGGCATCATGACGTCGGTGGAGTGGGACGCGGTCGTGCGCCCGATGATCGAGACGCGCGAGGACTGGGTCCGCGGCATGGTCGCGGTGGTGAACGCGCTCGGCTGGGGCCGCTGGTCGGTCCACGCGCTCCAGGGCGGCGAGCGCCTCGTGGTGCGCATCGCCGACAGCTACGAGGCGACCGGCTTCCTCCGCGACTACCCCGGGAGCGACGAGCCTCGCTGCTTCCTCGCCACGGGCGGGGTCGCGGGCCTGATGAACCTCGTCTACCAGGGCGACGTGACCGCGCGGCCGGTGTTCTCCGAGGAGTACTACGTCGAGGTCTTCCGCGACGCGCGCTCGTTCCGCGCGCACGAGACGCTGTGCATCGCGCGCGGCGACGCCTGCTGCGAGATCGTCGCCGAGCGGGGCGGCGACTAGCCGCGCGGTGGAGGCTCGACCCACCGCCTGCTCGGGAGAGGTGCTGGAGACGGTCGCGATCGGCGCGATCGTCATGACCCGCCGGTACGGCTGCATCCGCCGCGATCAGTACGAGCTGCGCGCGGCGGGTCCCTTCCCGCCCACGCTGCGCGAAGCGCTCGCCGCCCGCGGGGCGATCACGGGCGGCCCGGCGCTCTACGTGCTCGACGTGCCCGGCGCCTACCAGCTCACCGTGGCGCCCCGGGCGGGCCGTGCGCTCCTCATGCCGCGGCTCTCCACCGAACCTCCCTTCCAGCGCGCCTCGGCGCTCGACGTCGCCGCCCTCCTCGACGCGCTGACGTCGCCGGGCCCCTGACCGGGCTACATCGTCACCACGGCGCGGATCGACTCGCCGGAGTGCATGAGATCGAACGCGTCGTTGATGCGATCGAGCGGCAGGGTGTGGGTGATCAGCGGGTCGATCTTGATCTTGCCCTCCATGTACCAGTCCACGATCCTGGGCACGTCGGTGCGCCCCTTGGCGCCGCCGAAGGCCGTCCCCTTCCACACCCGCCCGGTGACGAGCTGGAAGGGCCGCGTCGAGATCTCCTGCCCGGCGCCGGCGACGCCGACGATGACGCTGGTGCCCCAGCCCTTGTGGCAGCACTCGAGCGCCTGGCGCATCACCTCGACGTTGCCGATGCACTCGAAGCTGAAGTCGGCGCCGCCGCGGGTGAGCTCGACGAGGTGAGCCACCAGATCGCCCTCGCCCTCGCGCGGGTTGACGAAGTGGGTCATGCCGAACGCCTCCGCGATGGCCCGGCGGGCCGGGTTGAGGTCGACGCCGACGATCATGTCGGCACCCGCCATCCGCGCGCCCTGGAGCACGTTGAGCCCGATGCCGCCGAGCCCGAACACCACGACGTTGTCGCCGGGGCGCACCTTGGCGGTGTTGATCACGGCGCCGATGCCCGTGGTGACGCCGCAGCCGATGTAGCAGACCTTGTCGAAGGGCGCGTCCGCGCGGATCTTGGCGAGGGCGATCTCGGGGACGACCGTGTAGCTGGCGAAGGTGGACGTGCCCATGTAGTGGAGCACCGGCTCGCCCCGGAGCGAGAAGCGGCTGGTGCCGTCGGGCATCAGCCCCTTGCCCTGCGTGCCGCGGATGGCCTGGCAGAGGTTGGTCTTGCCGCTCGTGCAGTAGGAGCACTCCCGGCACTCCGGCGTGTAGAGCGGGATCACGTGGTCGCCCTTCTTCAGGCTCTTCACCCCGGCGCCCACGTCGACGACGACGCCGGCGCCCTCGTGGCCGAGGATGGCGGGGAAGAGGCCCTCCGGGTCCTTGCCCGAGAGCGTGAACGCGTCGGTGTGGCAGACGCCGGTGGCCTTGATCTCGACCAGCACCTCGCCAGCGCGAGGACCCTCGAGCTCGACGTCCTCGATGGTCAGGGGGGCGCCTGCGCGATGGGCGACGGCGGCTCGGACACGCATGATCTTCTCCTCGGGGGGGCGGGTTGGCGCGAGAGCATTTCAGGCTCGCGCGCAGGGCGCAATGCTCCGCTATCCTCCGCTCCGTGGACGTCGACTGGGAGCGGGCGCGGGCAGCCTTCGCGGCGGGAGATCTGAGCGCGGCCGAGCTCGCGTGCACCTACGTGGCCGACCGGGTCCGCCGCGACGCGCCCCGCCGGTGGGTGCAGGGCCCGCGCCGGCCGGTGCTCGATGCGGGCGAGCGACCGGGGCCCCTGGTGCAGCTCTTCGCGGAGCGCGACCTGTACCGCCTGCCGCGCTCGGTGTCGGAGGCGCTGGTCGCGTGGGCGGCGGGGCGGCGGCAGGTGGCGGTGCTGTTCGAGCTGCCCTCCCCGCAAGCGGTGCTGGCGATGCAGGCGCGCGGGCGACGGTGCGTGTCGCTGCTCGAGGACGCGGCCGTGCCCGAGGGCCCCATCGCCGGGCTGCCGCGCCGCGAGGGGGCCTACGGGTCGGGAGGGCTGGCGTTCGCGGTCCACGACCTGTGCCACCTGGAGAAGTTCGCGGCGAGCGAGCACCACCGGGAGCAGGTGGGGTTCTTCGCCGCCCTGGAGGAGGCGCTGGGGGACGCGGCGTGGCGCCGGCTCGAGGCGGCGTTCGACGCGGCGTGGGAGCACGATCGGGATCACGTGCTCTCGGACATGAACGGGGCGTCGGCCTTCCTGTTCGTGGTGCTGCGGAACAAGATGAAGCTCGCGGTGCGGCGGAGGATCGCCCGCGAGCGGGGCGAGCCGTGCCGCAGCGGCGCGCTGGACGAGCAGGAGTCGACCGCCTACGCGGAGGCCGTGGAGGTGCTGGTCGCGGCACTGGGCCTCCGCGGCGAAGCCCGCGAGGGCGCCCGAAGCATGGCGTCGCGGCACGAGGCAGAGGTGGTGGGAGAGGTGCTGCGGCGCTGGTTCGAGGAGCGCGCGGCAGGGGTGGCGTGAGCACTT
>Ga0302283_1001863_pt1 | contig 17293 bp, 10 predicted proteins | sample III_Fen_E1_4_FD_198770 | JGI IMG/M metagenome (GOLD analysis project Ga0302283, IMG submission 198770) | Peat permafrost microbial communities from Stordalen Mire near Abisko, Sweden - III_Fen_E1_4 | ecosystem: Environmental > Terrestrial > Soil > Wetlands > Permafrost | place: Sweden: Abisko... | reverse complement strand
TCAGGAAAGCCATCGGCACGAGCCCCAGTGCCGGGGCGAGATTGAGCAGGAAGGAGCCGAATCCAAGGATCGCGTGCCGGCCCCATCCCGAGCGCCGCGCCCAGAACCAGGCGAAAGCCGCGGCGACTCCCGCCCACCCGGCGACCCCCGCGGCCGTGAGGGCGCCGCCGGCGGGCCAGCGAGGGTAGATCGCCAGAAGGTGGATGGGGAGCACCGCCTTTGAGAGATAGAACCAGGCCGCGGCCGCCGCCGCCGCGAGCCGGGTCGCCAGCCCCTCCGTCGGCATCGGCAGGCCGGCCATGGCGCGCGCGGCCTGAAGGTGGACGGTGGCGCAGCCGAGGACGAGGGAGACCGCGAAGAAAGGCGCTGTCTCCGCCAGGTCCCGTCGCCCGATCCGCCCGCGCAGCCACCAGGCGTGAAGCAGCAGGATCGCCGGGAACATCGCGACCGAGCTCTTGGCCAGCATCGCGAGGACAAAGAGCGCAAGGGACAGGGCAACGCTGCGCCGCGGCCGGACCCCGACGGGGACTTCCCCGCCCATGAATGCGAGCAGCGAGAGGAGCAGGAGGGGCAGGGAGAGGACGTTCTTCAGCTCGGAAATCCACGCCACCGACTCCACGGCCACGGGATGGACCGCGAAAAGCAGGCCGCCGAGGGCGGCCGCGGCCACGCCGAGCCGGGCGAGAACCCGCCAGAGCAGGAGCGAGCCCAGGAGGTGGAGCGCCATGTTGGTGAGGTGGTAGCCCTCGACATGGTCCCCCCAGAGGTGCCACTGCGCCCACTGGACGGTGGACGTGAGCGGAAAGTAGTCCGGCCCGGCGCGGCCGGACCAGATCCGCGCCAGCCCCGCCCCGTCGCGCAGCGCGGGATTCCGGGCGATGCCCGTGGGATCATCCCAAAGCCAGCCTCCATGGACGGCCGGGAGGAATGCAAACGCAACGGCGGCGGCGATGAACGCCGCCGCCGTGCCTCCCTCGAGAGCTTTCCGGAACTGAACCGTCAAAATTTCAGGCTGTAGGTCCCCACGATCTGGAAGGGGGCGCCCGACGCGCCCGATCCGTACGTGTAGGCCCGGTTACCGACATTCTTGATGTTGACCTGAAGTTCGTGCGTGAAGCGCCCCTTCGTCCAGCTGAATCCCGTGCCCAGGTCGAACACGGCATAGGGGGCGTTGAAGTTGTACTCCCGGCCGTCGTCGACGAAGACCCCCGTCGGCTCGCCGACGTAGACGTTGGGCACGGCCGGGTTGTTGAGAACCAGCGGGGCGCCGTTGGCGCCCACCGGATAATTGACCGTCGCGCCGGAGGCCAGCGCGGGGTAGGGAAGGAGCCCGTTGGCGGGGAAGGGGACGTTGATGACCGGGGTCGAGGTGATCTTGATTTCCCCGGCCCCGTGCGGGTCGGTGCCGGACGTGTAGGTGAGGTTCGTGCCCGGCACGTAGTACATCGAGATCGTCGAGCCGGACGTGGCGCTGGCGGGCCCGGCCACGAGGCTTTTCCCGGAGCCGAGGTTGACCAGCGACTTGCTGTAGTATTTCCCGCTGGCCACGAAGAAGAGCCCGGCGAGCCGCCCGCGGCTGATGCTGTAGTGCGTCGCAAAGCCGATGTTGTTGCGCGGCACGCGGCGGGCGGGCAGCCCGTCGAGGAAGGTGAGGGCCAGCCCGTTGGTGATCACCGAGTGCGTGTAGCCCCAGTCGCCGGTGAAGATGAGGTCGTCGGTCGCCTGGTAGTTGAATTCCGCCTCATAGCCCTTGGCCACCTGCTCGCCGACCAGGATCGTGTCCTTCAGGCCGGAGACCGGGTCGGTCTCCGTCTGGGCGACGTTGTGCTCGGTGATCTGGAAGCGGTTCGCGGAGAGGTTGAGCCGGTTCCCCAGGAGGGAGGCCTTGATCCCGACCTCGTAGCCCAGGCTCGTGTTGTTCGGCAGGGCCAGCCCCGTGACCGAGTCGATCTGCGGCTGGGGATTGAACGCGGTGCTCTTGTCGGCGTAGAGGCTCAACTGCTTGGTGATCGCGAAGAGCGCCCCCATCTCGTAGGTCCAGTCGTTGACGTTGTAGTCGAAGGCCTGGTAGTTGGCGGGCTCGACGATCAGCGAGCTGGCGGTGGCCCCGCTCGACGGGAAATTGTAGTTCTTCACCTGGTTGCGGACCTCGTCGTAGCGCCCGCCGAAGGTGAGATCCAGGCGGTTCTTGAACATCGAGGCGTGGTCGCTGGCAAAGAGCCCGTAGTCGCCGTCGGCCACGTAGCTGTCCGAGGTGACGCCGTTGTAGGCGGCCGCGTTCTGGTTGTACATGGTGGTGTTCCACCCGTATCCGAGGATGGAAGGGGACCAGGTCGAGGCCGGGGTATAGTAGGAGGCGCCGGACGCCGCGTAGGGGCTGTAGAGGGCGTAGTAGTCGGTGGACTGGGTGGTGGTCCCCAGGGTCGGCACGAGGGAGACGACCTTCTGCGTCAGCTCCGAGTAGTCCCCCGTGATGAGCAGCTTGTTGTTCACCGGCCCGGTGTCGAAGTCGAAGGTGTTGTCCAGCTGCATCCCGCCGCCGCGCTGGGGCTTCCAGTCAGCCGTCGGCTGGTCCTTGATCTCAGGGGCGAACGCCTGGTTCACGACGCCGTTGGTCAGGGTCACGTTGCCCGTGCCGTAGGGATAATAGGCGCCGCTGCCGATCAGCTGGTCGTTGTAGGGGTTGGTGTACGCGTTCACGCCGAGGCGCATCGACCAGACCTTGTTGAACTGGTGCTCAAGGTCGATCGTGCCCTGGGAAAGGCGGTTGTGGTCGTAGCTCTCCGGCCCCGCGTAGTTGTAGTTCAGGAGGCCGCCGTTGGTCGTCATCCCGTAGTACTGGCTCTCGGTGATGTTGTTGCCCGCCCAGGGCATCGTCTGCTTCTCCGTCACGGTGAGGACCTGGGAGAAGGGGTGCTCGTAGACCTCGGTATGGGAGAAGCCGAAGGTGATGTCCGTCGTGGCGTTCGGCTTGATGAGGATCTTGGCCGACCCGTAGGCGTTGTGGGAGCTGGCGAACTGCTCGGAGTACTTGTTGAACTGATTGGAGAGGTCGAGCCGGTAGAACACCTTGCCGCTCGTCCCCAGCGGGCCCGACGAGTACGCCGAGACGCCGTACTGGCTGTCGCTCCCGCCGCTGAACTGGAGGTCCTCCTCGGGCTTGAGCGTCGGCTGGAAGGTGATGTAGTTGATGGCGCCTCCCGGCTGGATGGCGCCGTAGATCGAGGCCTCGGGCCCCTTGATGATCTCGATGCGGTCGATGTCGCTCACCGCGAGCAGGTTGATCCTGCGGAAGCCGTCCACCATCGTCGTGGGGGCGGCGAAGCCGCGGAGCTGGACCTGGCCGGTGACCTCGGAGGGGGAGACGCCGGCGACGAAGGCCAGCTGCTCATTCATGCTGACCGCGTCGAAGTCCTTCAGGAAGTCGTGCGTGACGACGCTCACGGAAAACGGCAGGTCGGCGATGTTGGTCGCGATCCGGGTTCCGGTGACCGACTGCGAGGACACGTAGCCGTGGATGGCGTCGCCGGACACGTTGAAGGCGTCCAGCAGGGTGACCTCGCCGGCGGAGTGCAGTGCGGGCGGGGGCGTGGCGGGGGCCTCCGCCGGGGCGGGAGCCTGGGACGGGGAGGGCGCGGTCTGCGCCCGGAGGGGATAGGCCAGCGCGAGCAGGGCAAGCGCGGCGACAAGCGGGTACTTGGCGGTGTGCATGGGGTGGGGGTTCCTTAAAAAAAGGACACGTGTCCTTAATACGGTCAAGCTAGAACCGCGATCCGCCGATGTCTAGCGTTTTATTCGCGGTCGCGGCGCGGCGCGCGGAAAATCAAGCGTCGCCTCGGCGGGTCCGGCTCGCCAGCGTGGCTTCCGCCCCTCCCCGATGCACGCGATCGACTTCGCCATCGTTGTCCTTTACCTCGCCATCGTCTTCCTCCTCGGGAGGCGGGCCGCGGGGGGCGCGCGAAGCGCGGACGCCTTCTTCCTGGCGGAGCGAAAGTTCGGCAAGCTCTACCAGTTTTTCTTCAATTTCGGGAACACGATCGACGCGAACACCGCCATCAGCACGGTGAGCTTCGTCTACCGCGAAGGCGCCGGCGGTGCGTGGCTCCCGCTCCAGATGATCTTCCTGAACCCGTTCTACTGGTTCATGAATGTCTGGTTCCGCCGGGTCCGCCTCATGACGACGGCCGAGCTTTTTGAGGTGCGCCTGGGCAGCCGGCGGCTGGCGCGCTTTTACGCGTTGTTCCAGATCGGGGTCACGATCATGGCGCTGGGCTTCAGCAATTTCATCGCGTACAAGGTGATGTCGGCCCTCGTGCCGCAGCTCGGCCCGCTGGGCTTCTATGCCGGCTATGCGGCGATCACGGGCGCCTATTTGGCCATGGGCGGCCTGGTGGCAACGGTCGTCAACCAGGTGTTTCAGGGCCTGCTTCTTCTTTTCTTCTCCCTGATGCTCCTGCCCGCGGGTTGGCGGGCCCTCGGGGGCGTGCCTCTACGGGATCGCCTGCCGCAGCGGATGTTCGACCTGTTCGGCGACCCGGGCGGCGGGGCTTACACGTGGTATGCGGTGCTTGCGCTCCTGTCGGTGACGATCATCCAGATCAACGCCAACGTCGTGAACATGGGCCTTGGCGGATCGGCCCGCGACGAGTACGCCGCGCGCTTTGGCGCGGTGGCCGGGACGTTCGGCAAGCGGGTGATGATCGTCCTCTGGGCCTTCCTGGGGCTGATCGCCGCGGCGCTTTGCCGGGGGTCCGCCCGGCTGGCCGACCCCGACCTGGCCTGGGGCGTCCTCTCCCGGCAGCTGCTCGGGCCGGGTTTCCTGGGCCTGATGCTCGCCGGCGTCCTGGCCGCGAACATGCCCTCGACCGCGAGCAAGACGATGGCGGTCGCCGCACTCCTGGCCCGCGACGTCTTCCGGCCCCGCGAGCCGCGCTTCGGGGACGCGGCGGCGGTCATGGCCGGGCGGATCGCCGTATGGGTGACGCTCCTGGGCAGCGTGGCCGCCGCGCTCTGCATGGGGCGGGCGCTCACGGTGATGAAGCTCATCCTGACGGTGAACCTTCCCTTCGGCGCATCCGTCCTGCTCATGTTCTTCTGGCGGCGGCTCACCCGGCCCGCGGTGTGGTGCTGCGTCATTCTCACCACCCTCCTCGTCTTCGTCGTGCCCTTCGGCGTCCAGCGGATCGGGGCGCTGGACTCCAATCCGGCGCTGCTGGTCGGCAATCACCAGCCGGGGCAGGGCCCGGGGCCCGGGGTGCCGCGCTACTTCGACCAGGTCGTGCCCCGCGAGGCGGAAAACCCCTCAGCTCCCCTCGTCGGCCGGGGGCGGTTCAACCTCGAGGTCTGGGCGCTGGAGCGCGCGGGCTTTTCCTGCGCGGGAATGGGGCCGAGCGGATTGCTCGCCAGCCAGTTCTTCCTCGACGCGCTTTTCCCCTTTGCCGTCCTGTTCGCGGTGAGCCTTCTCACCCGTCCTCCGCCCGGGGACTCGGTCGAGCGGTTCTTCGGGACCATGCGGACGCCGGTCGGGGCCACCCCCGGGCTCGACGCCGCGGCGCTGGAGGCCACCCGGCTCAATCCGCGCCGCTTCGATCAGCTCAGGCTGTTTCCCCGGTCGAACTGGGAGTTCACCCGGTGGGACAGGACCGACACCCTCGGATTTCTCGTGTGCTGCGGGATTTCCGCGGCCATCCTCGGTCTATTCTGGCTGGCCCTGAACGCGCTCCGCTGATCCCCCGTGGCCCGGCTTCCATCCATCCCCGCCTCCGAGCACCCTGTCGACCGTGATCGCCGCGGCCTCGGCGGGGCCGGGAGTTCGCGCCCACGGCACCCGGGCGGCGTTCGCGGCGCCGGGCCCCGTGCTGCCGCACTCGGCGTAGCGGGCGGTTTTCTCCCGGTCGGGCTTGCCCCAGTTGTGCCACCCGGCGGGCCGGACGACCGCGGTCATTTGCGTGCGCAGGTAGGTGACACTGGCGAAGGCCCGCCACGGGCGGCCGAGGTAGGTGCGGACCCCGGCGTCGCCCCCGCTGATCGTGCAGTCGGCGAAGACCAGCCCGAAGGGCTGGCCGGCGGGGGTCGAGGCTGCGGTGATGTAGCCATTGCCCAGGCAATTGATCGCGCACGACTGGTAGAATTCGGTCGCGGCCCCGAAGATGAAGTCGACCGCGCCGGAGATCGTGCATCCCTCAAAGTAGTGGCGCCCGCGGTTTCCGAGGATCGTGTCCTGCCAGCCCTGGAAGCGGCAGTTCCGGAAGACGACGCGGTCCCCGTCCACCCTCAGCGCGAGCGCCTGGCCCCGCGGCCCGGCGGAGTTGGCGATCGTCAGGTTGTCGACCTCGAAGTCGTCGGCGTCGATCCACAGGGTGGGCGTCCGGAAGGTCCCGATCGGGCGCCCGTCGCCGCCCGGAAGCGAGGCATAAAGGCCGAATACGAGGATGGTGCGCGCCGGGTCGTCCCCGACCAGCCGCACCAGGCGCTTTTCCCGCTGCACATACACGAGTTCCCGGTAGGTTCCCGGCTTGACCCGGATCACCCACGGCCGGGCGCCCGGGCCGGCCTGCGGGGCGGCGTTGACCGCCTCCTGCACCGTCCGGAACTGGCCGCTGCCGTCCGCGGCGACCACGGCCGATGGCGTGTCCGCCCGGCAGCAGGCGGCGACGAAAAGCAGGGCGGCGCCGAGGGCGCCAATTGCGGCAGCACCCGGGCGGTGGGGATGTTTCATCTTGGGCATTTCGGGAATTGGTGGTGGGGACAAGTATTGGGAATGATCGAATTTTCACTCGCAACCGAGCCTGGAGGTGGAGCGCGATCTCCGAGCGCGCTGAGCGACCCCAGTCCCGAACCAGCGTGCCCGGAGGTCCCGCTCCACCCTCAAACGGGACCGCGACCCGGATATGAGTATTTCGGACACGTGTCCTAAAATGATGTTGACTCCGCGTCGAGAAATTTCCGGATACTCGTGGAACCGCCGATGAACCTTCGCCCCGCCTGCGCGGCCCTGCTCGGCATGGCCCTTCCCCTTGCCGCCGCTCCCAGCGTCCGTTTTGACGTGACCGGGTTCGGCGCTGCGCCTGACGGGCGCACCAACGACACCGCGGCCATTGCGCGGACGGTCTGCGCCTGCGCAGCCGCGGGCGGGGGCACTGTCTACTTCCCCGCCGGCCGCTACCTGACGGGCTCGATCCGCCTGGGAAGCAACATGACCCTGCTGCTCGACGCGGGCTCGGAGCTGCTCTACAGCGGGGACCCGCACGACTCGCCGATCGTCCCCTCCCGGTGGGAGAGCACCAACGCCTGGACCCACGCCCCGCTGATTTACGCCAACGGCGCGGAGAACATCGCGATCACGGGCCGGGGCACGCTCAACGGGCAGGGTGCCAACTGGTGGTGGCGCAGCGGGCACCATGGATTCGCGGGCGCCGCCAAGGCCGAGCCCGCCCGGCAGGCCTGGCTGCGGCTCTACGCGCGGATCGAGGCCGGGGAGAAGCCCGGCCCGGAGGAGTACCGGCTGGCGGCCGAATACCTCCGCCCCTCGCTCGTCCAGTTTTACGGCTGCCGCAACGTGCTGGTGGAGGGCGTGACCCTCACCGAGTCGCCGATGTGGATGCTCCATCCGGTGTACACCGACGACGTCTCGGTCCGCGGGGTCACCTTCATCTCCAACGGGCCGAACGGGGACGGGATCGACGTGGACTCCTGCCGGGACGTGCGCATCTCCGACTGCTTCTTCAGCACGGGAGACGACTGCATCGTCCTGAAGTCGGGGCGCGACGCCGACGGGCGGCGCACCGCGCGGCCAACCGAGCACGTGACGATCAACAACTGCGTGATGTACCGGGGCCACGGGGCGGTGGTCATCGGGAGCGAGACCTCGGGCGGCATCCGCGACGTGGTCGCCGGCAACATTGTGGCCCGCGGGACCGACCGCGGGATCCGGATCAAGAGCATGCGCGGCCGCGGGGGCGCGATCGAGAACATGCGCTTCGACAACTTTGTGATCGAGGACGCCACCGTGGTGGCGCTCGAGATCACGGGGCACTATCTGGTCGAGCCCCGCGAGCCCTTCTCCGAGCGGACGCCGGTGTTCCGAAACATAGCCTTCAGCAACATCACGATCACCAATGCCCGGCAGGTCGCCAGCATCCGCGGGCTCGAGGAGCAGGCGATCCGGGATATCCGCTTCACCGACGTCACCGGGACCGGGGACGCCGGCTTCGACTGTGACCGCGTCGCGGGCATTGATCTTCGCGACGTCTCGGTGACGCCCAAGTCCGGCCAACCCTTTGTTTTCGAGCACGTCACCGGCCTGCGGGTCGATGGCGTGGCCCGGCCGGATCGGCCGTGATGCCAAGTCAGGTGTCGACAGCGGCCTTATCCAGGCGCGGGGCGAGCAGGTGGATCAGGCCGAGCGCGACGACGTAGGCGGCGCTGGCCGCGACGAATATCGGGACGTAGTCGCCGGCGTCGCCCCGGGCTATGGCGGTGTCTCGGATCCGGCCCGTGGTGACGAAGAGCAGGATGCCGCCGATGGACCCCGCCATCCCGCCAAGGCCGGTCACCGATGCGACCACCCGGCGGGGGAACATGTCGCCGACCAGGCTGAAGAGGTTGGCCGACCAGGCCTGGTGCGCCGAGGCGGCAAGCGTGATCAACCCCACGGCGAGCCACGGCGAGCCGGTGAGGGAGGCGGCGAAGACGGGGGCGACCAGCAGGGCGCAGATGAGCAGCGTGGTCTTGCGGGCGCGGTTCGCCGTCCAGCCCCGCTTGATCAGGTGCCCGGAAATCCATCCGCCGCCGATGCTGCCCACCGAGGCGAAGACATAGATGCAGGCGACCGGGATCGCCCGCTGCCGCGGGCTGAAATGGAACCGGTCCGCGAAGAAGAGCGGAGCCCCGACGAGGTAGAACCACCACATGCAGTCGGTCAGCCCCTTGCCGAGCGCAAAGGCCCAGGTCTGCCGGAGCGGCAGGAGTCGGCGCCAGGGGACCTTCACGGTCGATTCGGCGGCCCCTTCCCGGATAAGCGCCAGTTCCGCCGCCGACACGCGGGGATGGTCCTCGGGTCGCCGGTAGCACCGCAGCCAGACGATGATCCAGGCGAGGTCGATCGCCCCGGTGATCAGGAAGGCGCCGCGCCAGCCCAGCGGGTGCCCGGCGATCACCACCCGGTCGAAGCACGGCACCAGGTACGCCAGCCCGATCGGGACGAGGATGCCCCCGACATTCGATCCGGAATTGAAGATGCCGGTGGCCAGCGCCCGCTCATGCCTGGGAAACCACTCGGCGGTGGTCTTGATCGCCGCCGGGAAGTTTCCCCCCTCGCCGGCGCCCAGGAGGATGCGGACGACGAAAAACCCGGCGACGGTGCTCGCCAGGGCGTGGCTCATCGACGCGAGGCCCCAGACCGCCACCGCGAGCGTGAAGCCCCAGCGCAACCCGAGGACGTCCATCAGGCGGCCCCCGAGGAGCAGGCTGGCCGCGTAGGCGACCTGGAAGGCGACCTGCATGTCCCAGTACTGCCCGGCGGTCCACCCGATCCGCTTCTGCAGCTCCGGGGCGAGGTTGCCGAACACGCCGCGGTCGATGTAGTTCGCCGTGGTCACCCAGAAAAGCAGGGCGCAAATTGCCCAGCGATAACGACTATGCGCCGGGGCGGAATGGGGGGTTGCCATGGGGTGCCAAATCGACTCGAGTATGAGGATACGTGTCCGAGTTGATCCTGTCAGTCAAAAAAGAGCCGCCCCGCCGCCCCATGAACATCCGCCGCCTCGCCCTGCTCGCCGGAATCGGCCTGGCCGCGAATCCCGCGGGCGCCGCCCACAGTTTTCTCGTGAAGGTTGAAAACACGGCGGCCCTGGCGCGGCCCGCCGAGGTGATCGTGCTGTCCTGGCCCGAGGTGCTCCGGCGGCTGCCCGGCGCCCTGATCGACCACGTCGAGGTGCGCGACGCCGCGGGCGCGCGGATTGCCGCCCAGGTGACGAACTTCGAGCCGGACCGCCGCACCGGCGTCGCCGACCAGCTCCTCTTCCAGCACGATTTTGCGGCGGGGGAGAAGCTTGCCGTGTTCACCGTCTCACGGACGGACCGCCCGCTGCCGCCCTTCCCGACGCTGACCTTCGCCCGCTACGTCCCGGAGCGGCTGGACGATTTTGCATGGGAGAACGACCGGATCGCGCATCGCACCTATGGCGCGGGGCTGGAGACGGCCGCCGCCGGGCGCTCCCGGATGGTGAGCAGCGGGCTCGACGTCTGGTCCAAACGGGTGCGCTACCCGATCGTCGACCGGTGGTACCTCAAGGGGCACAACAACTATCACGTGGACCAGGGCGAGGGGCTGGACATGTACGACACCGGCCGGTCCCGCGGCTGCGGCGGCACGGGGATCTGGGACGGCCGGACGCTGGCCGTGTCGCACAACTACCGGCGCTGGCGGGTGCTTGCCAACGGACCGATCCGCTCGGTCTTCGAGCTCGACTTCGATCCCTGGGATGCGGGCGGCGTGCGGGTGTCCGAGACCAAGCGCTTTACCGTGGATGCGGGGCACAACCTCGACCAGATCGAGAGCACATTCACCTTCTCCCCGCCGGGTGGCGCCCTGACGGCGGCGATCGGGCTGGGAAAGCACCCGGAGGCCGTGACAACCCGCACCCTCGACGGCGCGGGCGGCTGGCTCTCGCTCTGGGAGAAGTACCGGAAGGACGGCCAGCTGGGAACGGCGATCCTGCTGAGCCCCGGCGCCCTTGCCGGCGAGGCGGAGGATCCCTACAACTACCTTGTGCTTGCGCGCATCCGCTCCGGCGTCCCGCTCCGCTACTTTGCGGGCGCAGGATGGAGCCGCAGCGGGGATTTTCCATCCGCGGAGGCGTGGAACACCTATCTCGCCTCGTGGGCCCGGCGGCTCCGCACGCCGGTCACAGTCAGCCTCGATTCTCCCCAACCATGAACTTCCACCCTCTTCCCGGCCCGGCTGAGGCCGGCGCGCTCGGCACCGAAAAACTCCGGGACGCTTTCCTCGTCGGCGGACTCTTCCGGCTAGGCGAGGTCACGTTCCGATACACGGGCCTTGACCGGATGATCGCGGGCGCCGCACTGCCAGGGCCCGCGCCGCTGCGCCTTCCCGACTGTGCGGAGACCGGGACGGCGTTCTTCCTTGAGCGCAGGGAGCTCGGGATCCTCAACCTGGGTGCTCCCGGGGTGGTTGAGGTGGGGGCCGCGCGCCACGAGCTCGGGACCCTCGATTGCCTCTATGTGGGCCGGGGCGAGCGCGACGTCGCCTTCGCCAACGGCGCCGCCGGGGCGGCGCAGTTTTACCTTGTGAGCGCGCCCGCCCACGCCGCGCATCCGACGGCGGTGGCGCGCCGGGCCGCCCTGGCCGGCGACCCGATCGGTTCGGCGGCGACGGCAAACCGCCGGCGGATCACCAAGTGCATCCATCCCGGCGGCATCGCGAGCTGCCAGCTGGTCATGGGCTTCACCGAGCTCGAGGCGGGAAGCGTGTGGAACACGATGCCCCCGCATACCCACGGTCGCCGGTCCGAGATCTACCTGTATTTCGACCTGGGCGAGCAGCGCGTCGTCCATCTCATGGGGGAGCCGGCGGCCACCCGGCACCTGATTGTCGGGGACCGGGAGGCCGTCCTGTCGCCCCCCTGGTCGATCCACTGCGGCGCGGGCACGGGATCCTACCGGTTTGTCTGGGCGATGGCGGGGGAGAACCAGGAGTTCTCAGACATGGACCCGGCCCCGCTGGCGATCCTGCGCTGATCCCTCAGTGCGCGGCCTGCACGGGCCGCGGGACGCAGTTGCAGGCCTGGTGGTCGAAGCGGATTTCCCAGGCCGGATTGCGCAGCAGGCGGATCATCTCCGACCCGGCAAGCAGCACCGGGCCATAGCCGTGCAGCGCGCGGACGCTCACCGGCCGCGTGCAGTAATAGACGGGATCGGACGCAAAGGTGGTCGCCACGCAGATGTTCTCCACGGCCCCGCTCCCATCGATCTGCGAGGCGACGCCGCACCAGCCCGCCTGCGCGACCGGCACGTAGCTGACCGGGTTGATCCAGCCCCTGTTGGCGGCGTGCGCGATCGCATAGACAAACATCGCGGAGGCTGATGTCTCCAGGTACGAGTCGGGACGGTCGAGCAGCTGGTGCCAGAGGCCCTGGCCGGACTGGAGGGCCGCGACCGAGCGAATCTGGGCCCGGAGGAGGGCGAGGACCTCCGCCCGGCGGGGATGGTCCGCCGGAAGGGCGTCGAGAAGCTCCTCCATCGCCATCATCGCCCAGCCGTTGCAGCGGCCCCAGAAGAAGGCGGGTGCGTCCGGATCGTCCGCATTCCATCCGTGGGCATAAAGGCCCTGCGCCGGTCGAAAGAGCCGCGCCGAGAGTTGAAGGGTGTTTCGGGCCGCGTCGTCGAGCCAGGCCGGCCTGCCCGTCATTGATCCCATCCGGGCGAGCGCGGGAACGCCCATGTACAGGTCGTCGCTCCAGAGCGAAACGGGCTGCGGGCGATGGCGCGCCAGCGTGCCGTCGGGCAGCCGGAACTGCCCGTGGGCAATGTAATCGCCCCAGCGCGCGATGACGGGGGAGAGGTCCGGGCCGACCCCCGCCGCGCGGGCCTCGATCAGGGCGGCGGTCATCGCGCCGCAGTCGTCGAGCGCGCGCGGGGCCAGGATCTTCCGGCGGAATCCCGGGGGAAGTCCCGCGTGCGGGCCATCGGCCGGCAGGCCCGGCAATGCGTCGGCGATGAATTTCAGGCGCGCGGCGGTGAAGTCGGAAAAGCGGCGGTCTCCGGTCGCCGCTGCGGCCCGGAGCATCCCGGAGTGGATCACGGCGACGGGATAGTCCAGGGGGTCGGCCTCCGCTCCACCGGCCCGGACGGGCAGCGCCGATTCCAGCCAGCCGCGGACGCGGCCCAGGTCGGCGGCGACGTCCGCCGGGGCCAGCGGGCGGCAGGCGGCCGGATCGGGGGCCGGGGCCGCGCGGCCAGCCGCCGGCGCCAGGAGGGCCATGGCCGCGGCAAAGCACCTGGGGAGTGGCATGGGGGAGGGGGGATCAGCGCGGAAGCGCCAGGCGGAAGTAGTCCCGCGCGTTGTTGAAGCAGATGTCCCTCACCATCCCGCCGACCAGCTCCATGTCGCGCGGAATCTCCCCGCGGACCATGTCGGCGCCGAGCAGGTTGCACAGCACCCGGCGGAAGTACTCGTGCCGCGGGTAGCTCAGGAAGCACCGGGAATCGGTCAGCATACCGACAAACCGGCTGAGAAGCCCCAGGTTGGAGAGCGCGTTGATCTGCCACTCGATACCCTCCTTCTGGTCGAGGAACCACCAGCTGCTGCCAAACTGCAGTTTTCCGGGGACGGAGCCGTCCTGGTAGTTCCCGGTCATGGAGCCGAAGACATAGTTGTCCGCCGGGTTCACGTTGTAGAGAATCGTCCGGGGAAGCTCGCCCGTGGCATCCAGGGCGTCGAGGTATCCCGCGAGGGCGCGGGCCTGCGGAAAGTCGCCGATCGAGTCCAGCCCGGTGTTCGGCCCCAGTGTGCGCAGGAGCCGGCGGTTGGTGTCCCGCAGCGCTCCCAGGTGGAGCTGCTTCGTCCATCCCCGGGCGGCGTCCCAGCGTCCGAACTCGAGCATCAGGAAGGAGCCGTAGCGGGCCTGGTCGGCCGGGGACGGCGCGCGGCCGCGCCGGGCCGAGGCAAACGCCGCGGCCGCCTGGGCGCGGGTGCACGGCTCGGAGAGGGCCGTGTCGAGCCCGTGGTCCGACAGCCGGCAGCCGGCCGCGTGAAAATCGTCGTGGCGCTTCTTCAGGGCCCCGAGGAGGTCGTCGAATCCCCGGACGGGGACGCCCGCGGCAGCGCCCAGCCGGTCCACCCACGCGTTGAAGGCGGCCGGCTGCCCGATCGCCAGCGCCCGGTCCGGGCGAAACGCCGGGTAGACCCGGGTTCGGAGCCCGCTGGCGCGTATCCGGGCGTGGTGCTCCAGGGAATCGGCGGGATCGTCGGTCGTGCAGATGGCGGCGACATTGAACCGGGCGAGCAGGTCGTGGACCTTTGCGTTGGCCCTGGTCCAGATCCGTCCCGCGCTGTCCGCGTCGAGGAGGGCGGAAATCCCGAAGTGCCGCTTCAGCTCGAGGTGGGTCCAGTGGTAGAGCGGGTTGCGCAGGGTATGCGGCACGGTCCCCGCCCACGCCAGGAATTTCTCGCGGGGCGGCGCATCCCCCGTGCAGAAGCGCTCCGCCACCCCGTTGGCCCGCATCGCCCGCCACTTGTAGTGGTCGCCCGCCAGCCAAGCCTCGGCCAGGTCGCCGAAGCGGTGGTTGGAGGCGATCAGCTCCGGCGGGAGATGGCAGTGGTAGTCGATGATCGGCTGGTCCTCGGCGAAGCGGTGGTAGAGCTCGCGGGCGGGCGCGCTGTGGAGGAGGAAATCATCGTGGATCAGAGTCATAGGTCCTCCAGCATCTGGCCGAGCGTCGCATAGCCGTCGAGCCGGCTGCGGGCCGCGGCGGCTGCGGCGGCCGGCGCCAGGCCCGTGGTCTCGGCGAGAAAGACAATGTAGCGGGCGACGTTGCGCGCGTAGTTGAGCCGGCCCTCGGCGCTGATCGCGTAGAAGCGGGCGCGCTGGGCAAAGCCGGCCTCCGTGTGGTCGCCCAGCGACGCCTTGTCCGCCCTCCCCCCGGCAGCCAGCACGAAGAGGAAATTGTACTCGAACCAGAACATGTTCTCCGGGCTGGGCTCCAGCGACTCCAGGGCCGCCCGGCATTCCGCCGGCGAGCCGAACACCGCGGCGCCCCGGCCGGACTTCTCCAGCGCGTCGCGGATGAAGCTGCGGGCCATGCGCTGCTCGGTCGCGTCGTCGGCAAAGGCTCCCGCCAGGGCCATCTCCAGGGTGAAGCGGTGCCAGTCGCGCCAGAGGGCCTGGTCGGAGGCGTCGCCCGAGGCGGCCAGCGCCCGCCCCATCTCGTAGGTGTAGCGGCCGCTCGTCTTGATCTCCAGGCGGCCGCCCGTCACGCCGCCCATTACCCGGTAGTTTTCCGCGGACTTTCCCGAGCCGGAGTGGAATCCGATGCTCGCCCCGAACTTCGCGCAGACCGCCCATTGCGCGGCAATGAGCCCGCGCAGCACCGCGTTGTCCGGGAAGGGGCTGTTCTTTTGAAAGCCGAACGCCGGCGCGACAAAGTGGATCCTCATGTCCAGCGCCTCGCAGAGGGCGAGCATGACCGCGGTGGTCGCGGCGGTCGTGAGGCCCGGGAGCTCGTCGATCGACAGCTCGCGCAGGTAGGCGCGGCCGGCGTCGGTGGTGAAGAGCTTCTCGCGGATCGCCCGGTATTTGTCGTCGCGCCGCTTCATCTTGCGGACGGCGGGCCAGACCTGCTCCAGCAGGCGGTCGAGGGCGGAGCCGTCCAGCGAGACCCCCGCTGCGGCCACCCGCTCCGCCACCCGGGCGCGCAGCGCGGGATCGACCGGGGGCGCCGCTGCCGCGGATCCGCCGGCGGCCAGCTCGGGGGAAAGGTCGAAGGTGATATAGCTTGCGAGCACGCACCCGGCCACCAGTTGGTCCTCGCGCCCGTCAAACTTGCCGCCGATCGGCTGGTGATCGGCGTTGAAGCTCCAGGCGATCCTCCGCCGGTGGAACCCCGTCCGGAGCTTAGAGAGGATGCAGCCGTGGCTCATTCCCTCGACGCTCTGCCCCTGGTGGCCCTCCGGCACGCTCGCGCCGATGAAGGGAAAGGGGACGGTGTCCAGTCGGCCCTCCAGCATGGCGTTCACATCGTAGACGAGCTCGCGCGGGATGGAGTTCTGGTTCGCGGTCAACCCCAGCCCGAGGCGGGACATGGCCCACTCGACCGCCGGCCAGTGCAGGGTGGTGAAACGGGCGCCGATTCCCAGCGTGCCCCGGCCGAGGCTGCCAGCCGCCGAGGGAAAGATCGTGGACTCCGGATCGTGCTCCTGGACGCGGTTTTTCAGGAGCAGCAGGTTGTCAAATGTGGCGGGAAAAACCGCTGCGCCCTCCCCGAGGGCGACCCCGTCGGCGAGGACGGCGGCGGCCGGGACTCCCTGCCGCGGATCGAGCCGCCAGGCGCAGTCGCCCGTGGTGGAATCCTCGAGGAGGGTCCACGCCCCGTCGGCGGTCTCAAAGCGGCTCTTCAGGTGCGAAGTCACCGGGTCGCCCCGCCGGAGGCGAGCGGCGAGCGCCGGCCAGTCCAGGCAGCAGTCCGGGCTGATGCACGGATTGGTCGCCACGAGAAGGCGGTGCTTCAGGAGAAAGGCGTTGATCGGGGTCATCGGCTTGGGAATCGTCAGCGGAACACAGGGGCAGACCGATGACAAGGCTCCAATTAGGACTCGTGTCCTAGTTTGTGTCAATTGTCGTTTTTTTGAGGCGGAGCGCCCATTTGAAACTTCCCAGCGGAAGCCCGGGCCGATACGATCCGACCAGGGAAATCCGCCGATGAAATCGCACGCCGCAGCCACCCGCCTCCTTGTTCGCCGCCTGGGCCCGGCCGTTGTCAGGACCGACGCGGCCTCACTGCGCGCGGCCTCGTTCGACTCCTCGAAGCTATTCTTCCCGCCGGAGGCGGTGATCTTTCCGCGGGATAACGACGACCTCGGGAGGGCGTTGGTGCTGGCAAATGAGCGCCGCGTACCCGTCACGGTCCGGGGCCGGGGAACCACGCTTACCGGGGCCGCGGCCCCACGCCGGGGCGGCTGGGTTGTCGACCTGCTCGCATGGAACCGGATCCGGATCGACGGGGTGGCGGCGCTCGCCCAGGTGCAGGCCGGTGCAAAGGTTGGCGACATCCAGCGGGCGGCTGAGGCCCGGGGACTGTTCTATCCGCCCGATCCCTCATCGAAGGAGTATTGCACGATCGGCGGGAACATCGCCTGCAACGCCGGTGGGATGCACGGCGGCAAATACGGCGTGACGCGCGACTTCGTTGTCGCGCTGAAGGGATTCCTCCCGACCGGCGAGTACGTCGAGTGGGGCCGGCCGACGCGAAAGTTCGCGGCCGGGTTCAACCTCCGGGACCTTTGGATTGGGAGCGAGGGCATGCTGGGCATTGTCACCGAGGCCACGCTCAAGCTCATCCCCAGGCCGGCGGAGCGCTGGACACTCCTTGCGTCGTTCCGCGACGAGGCGGCGGCCTTCCGGGCGGTCGGTGAGCTCTTCGCGCTGCGCCTTCAGCCGGCGATCTGCGAATTCCTGGACCGCCAGGCGGTCCTGTGCGTGGAGCGCAGCCCGGGCGGGCGGAGGATCGGCGCCGGGGGCATGCCCGTGGTCCTTCTCGAGTTCGCCGGCTCGCG
>Ga0302283_1001859_pt1 | contig 17312 bp, 10 predicted proteins | sample III_Fen_E1_4_FD_198770 | JGI IMG/M metagenome (GOLD analysis project Ga0302283, IMG submission 198770) | Peat permafrost microbial communities from Stordalen Mire near Abisko, Sweden - III_Fen_E1_4 | ecosystem: Environmental > Terrestrial > Soil > Wetlands > Permafrost | place: Sweden: Abisko... | reverse complement strand
CGCGCCCGCGCCCGCCGCAGCCGCCGGTCCCGGCACCGACGTCCCCATGCCGCAGATGGGCGAGTCCATCACCGAGGGCACCATCACCAAGTGGCTCAAGGCCGTGGGCGACGCCGTGGAGCGCGATGAGCCGCTCTTCGAGATCTCCACCGACAAGGTGGACGCGGAAATCCCCTCGCCCGCCGCCGGCGTGCTGACCGAGATCAAGTTCCCCGAGGGCTCCACCGTCGGCATCAACACGGTTGTCGCCGTCATCGGTGGAAGTGCCGCTGCACCCGCAGCCCCTGCTCCAGCGACACCCACTGCCGCACCCACCACCTCTGCGGGTGCCCCATTCGTGACAGCTCCTCCGTCACGGGTGGGGTCTGAAGCCCCGGCCGCCGCATCCGGCGAAAAGCTCCGCTCCTCGCCGCTGGTCCGCAAGATCGCCAAGGACAACAACGTGGACCTCGCCCAGGTCCCCGGCTCGGGCTCGGCCGGCCGCATTACCAAGCAGGACATCCTCACCCACCTGGAAAGCCCCGCCGCCACGAATGCGGGTGCCCCACTCGTGACAGCCGCCCCGTCACGGGTGGGATCGCCCACCCCTGCGGCCCCCGCACCGGCCAAGGCCGCCGCGCCCCTCCCCGGCGAGCTCGTCCCCATGTCCAAGATGCGGCAGATCATCGCCCGCCGCATGGTGGAGTCCAAGGCCACCAGCCCGCACGTCCACACCGTCTTCAAGGTGGACATGACCCGCATCGTGCGCCTGCGCGAGAAGGAAAAGTCGAAGTACGAGCAGCGCAACGGCGTCAAGCTCACCTACATGCCGTTCATCACGCGCGCCGTGGTCATGGCGCTGCGCAAGCACCCCATCGTCAACGCACACATTGCCGGCGACGCCATCCAGTACAACAAGAGCATCAACATCGGCATCGCCGTCGCGCTGGACTGGGGCCTCATCGTCCCCGTCATCAAGCAGGCGGAGGAGAAGAACTTCCTCGGCATCGCCCGCTCCATTGTGGACGTGGCCGAGCGCGCCCGCGGCAAAAAACTCGCCACCGACGAGATCTCCGGCGGCACCTTCACGCTCACCAACTCCGGCATCTTCGGCGAGCAGTTTGGCCTGCCCATCATCAACCAGCCGCAGTCGGCCATCCTCGGCATCGGCGGCATGAACAAGGAGCCCGTGGTGGTCACCGACGAGGACGGCGCAGACTCCATCGCCATCCGCACCATCCAGTTCTTCTCCCTCGGCTTCGACCACCGCATCGTCGACGGCGCCGACGCCGGCAAATTCATGTCCGACTTCAAAGCCTACCTGGAATCCTGGTCCGAAGACATCGGGTAGGGAGCTTCCAGAAACGCCTTGGCTCGGTCTGGCAGACTCGGATCGTTCACTTGGCATTCCCACACGGCGAGAACGCGCCAGCCGAGCTCGGTGAGTTTCAGGATGTGGGCTGAATCGCGCTCGACATTCTCGCGCAGTTTGGGAGCCCAGTAATTGATTCTGGATTGTGGAATGCGACCCTCGCGACAGTCGCCGTGTTGATGCCAGAAGCATCCACGGACGAAGTTCACGCATTTCCTGCGCTGCAGTACCAGGCCCAGCGATCCTTTGAGAGTTTAGTCACACCCTGGCGTTAGTCACGGTGCGGTATCCTCAACAGCTAATCATCGGAGTCATAGAAATGATAGTCGCGCTTTCTCTGGGGCCTTCTGGGTCGCACCAAGACTATGAGCCGCTAAAGCTTCTTGAGGACGAGATACTCGAGCATGCGGGAGGCTGGAAGCGCTTCAGAAGGGACGTTCCAAATCTCATACGCCTGGCTATTGACGAAGTAATTGATACCGAGCGTACCGGCCGATTCACTGTGGACGAACTCGAGAATATAGAGAAAGCCTACATTAGCAACAAGGTTAAGATGCTTGTGTTCTATTATTTGCAGTTTGACCGTGGAAAGGTGCTCGACGCCTTGGTCAATGGTGCGGAAGTTGGCATAGGAAGCACATCTGGTTCCCATTGGTTGATCCCACTTGAGGCGGTTCGGCACCCTTACATCCTCGTTAGGCACGACGAAAAGACGGCCAGATGTTCTATTGGTCTCACGATCGTAAAGCCAAGCGCAGTGGTTAGAGGATTGGCGAGAAATAGGCCCTACGTAACCTTGGTTCGACCCCAAATACCAGTACGTTGGATGTTACGAAACGAACCCTATCCGATGAATCCGTGGGAAGACGCCCATGCAAATCTCGGTCATCTCTGAGGCGGACCCAAGATTTCTTATGGCCACGCGGCGTTCTAATCTAGAACATTTTGAAGCCCTTGGCCAAGTAACCTCTGGGTGTGATCAAGAAATCACGCTCGAAGAATATCGCCGGAAGGCGAATTGCCGAAGCACGAAATTCCTCGCACCCGCCGCTTACTCAAGACGCGCTATCCGGTAAGCTTGCGCGGATCGGCGTTCAACTTGACCGGGCTGCGAAGGTCGAGGGAGACGGTCGGTACGTTCTCGATTATGAGCTCAAAGCCCTGGCACAAGTCCTTTGTGTCGACGTGGATTGGCTACTGGGTGGCGATCAGTGACGGACGCCACATCTCAGTTGCGTTCTGCGACAAAGCGGGCTAAGTCCGATGTCGCTAACAAAATGATCAGCATGTTCCTTCATGAGCTAAGCAGGAAGGTCTGCCGCGAATGGGGATTGCGAATCGAGGGCGAGGAATACGGGGAACTTGTTCGTCTTCGATTTGCTAACCGTTGCCCATATTGCCTTCAAAACCTGGCGGAAGCCAATCCTGTAATAGAGCACTTGGACGGCATGAATCGATATCGCGCTGGACTGCACATTCCGGGCAACGTCCTCGTCTCTTGCAGAGAATGTAATAGCGAAAAACGTCGAGACGATGGCCGCAAGGCCCTCGTCCTAGCAAGTTCGGGCTGGGCCTCATTTCTGTCGCATGACGGCAGCCGCTGCCCTGCCAACTGCGCTACGTGCCGCTATTGGAGTACAGTTTGGCAAGATGCTGCGGAACGAAGTTCACGGCTTTCGGCGAATATCGAGAAGATTGGCGCCTTTCGCCGAGAGTTCCCGAAATTCGAAGAGGTGATGGCCTCTTTGCGGGTCCCCCTCCCGGACGCGCTCGCAAAGCTTTACTCCGACTGCCAGATTTTCGCCGAAACCGAGATCAGATCCCTGCTGGAACGGTTCTGAATAGCGCCAACAATCACGGTCTTGTCCGACCAGTGAGTGCCGCGGTACCCCTGACATTCTCTATGACGACAGCCCTGGGTTTGACTTCCTCGATAATGCGCAGCGCAGCGGGAAACAGATTGCGCTCGTCGTTCTGCCCCAATTGCTTACCGGCTTTCGAAAAAGGCGGACAGGGTAATCCAGCCGCAATCACATCAACCCCCGCATAGGGCTTGGCATTGAAGTCATTAAGGTCCTCTTGGATGACGTTCCATCCAGGCCGATTGAATCGCAGGGTCTTGCAGGCATAGCTGTCGAGTTCGACCAGCCCCACATGATCAAATCCGGCATCTTCAAACCCGAGCGCTTGGCCACCGGCACCTGCGCAAAGCTCAAGAACTGTGGTCTTCTTCCTCATACCTTCTCTTTATATTCGCTCTTGGCCTTTGGAAAACGTGGTCGTAATTACATATTTTCGGCGGTGCCGAAATGGGAACTGGCAATCAGCGCTTCGTCCGCATCGCAAGTTGCCCAGCGTGGCCAAAAAGGCTACGCTTCGTCTAGGAGATCGCTATGTGTCAAGAGTCGTTGCGCGAACTATGTACCGAAGACCTTGAGCAGCGCCTTGCTGCTGCCAGGGCGAGCTTGCGCGAGGGCTGGGAACTGGCCAAGGCTGCCGGAGCGGGCGCTATCTCCAACGAAGAAATCGACCGCGAGATTGCCGAGGTCCGCGCTGCCCGTTTGACGCCGCGACATCTAAAGTAGCAACATCGGGCTCTCACCAACCGCACTTCGCAATGACGCGAAGGGTGAGTGGCCCCGAACGTCATTTGCCGCGTCCAACAGGCAGGTGACTTGGCATGGATGCAACCCCTCAACCCGCGCCCCCGCCGGAGCCCGCACCCTTCGCCGTCACCATCTCCGCTGGGCCACGCCTGCGCACCGCGCTGCTGCTGGCCGTCCTGGCGGACGCGCTCCAGCTCGCGATCCTGCCCATCTTCATCGAGGGCGCCGAGTCCCCCGCCGCCGACATCGTCGACCTGGTCATGGCCGGCGCGCTCTACTTCCTGCTCGGCTGGCACTGGGAGTTCCTGCCCTCCTTCGCCGCCAAGCTCATCCCCGGCGTCGACCTCGCCCCCCTCTGGACCCTCGCCGTCGCCAACGTCTACCGCAAAGCCCGCCGCACCGTGGTCCCCACGGATCCCGGCGATTCCCCCCGCTGATCTGAGTCTCCGATTGCCTCGGCCGACAATCTCGCGCACCTGCCTTCGCGCAGCCGCCGACCGAAAATGAAACTGCCCCGCTCTCAACGTCTGTCGTCTGAGAGCGGGGCAGTTTTCGTGTCGTAGAGTTTCCGTTGCTTTGGGGTTGGAGGCACCCTATGGGTACCGCCGCTGTTAGAAGGTGAACTTGATGGCTCCCTGGAAGACGCGAGCGCTGGTCAGGTTGGTGCCTCCGATCTGGCCGAAGGTTCCGGAGCTGATGGTTGCCGTCGGCGTGCCGAAGTTCGGGTGGTTGAGCACATTGAATGCTTCCAGCCGGAGGGCCATGTTCAGCCTCTCGTGGATGGGGAAGATGCGCGAGAGCTGCGCATCCATCTGGAAGGCCGGAGGTGCGCGGAAGGCATTTCTTCCGGTGTTTCCGTAGGTCCCGGTGGGCGCGGTGGTAAAGGCAGCCTTGTTCAGGTACTGGCGGTTGGCTGCTCCCTGTCCGGCGAAGAACTGCGGCACCTTGGCATAGATGGGTTGTCCTGGAACCAGGTTTGCGCGGTCGTTGTTCACGTCGGTCAGCGAGACGTCGTTGGACGATCCCGAACCGAGCGTGACGGAGAAGGGCGCGCCGGTCTGGATATGGATCAGAGGAGCGATCTCCCAACCGTTGACCACAGCTTTCTCCAGCGTGTTGCCGAAGGAGAAGTTGCTTCTGGCGACCACCACGAAGTTTTCGATGTGGCGATAGTCGAAGCCGCAGGGGCCGTAGTCGAGCGATGGATTGTTGGGGTTCTCGACGTTGGTGGATGCGATATCGCCCTGTTCGTCAACGATGTCGAGGCACTTGGAGTAGGTCCAGTTGGCGAGCATGCTGAAGGTGGAGGAGAGCCGGTGATTCAGCGATGTGATGAGGCCGTGATAGTTGCCCATTCCGCCGTCGCCGATCAGGACGGAACCGCCTCCGCCGTAGGAGTAGCCCAGGCCGGAGTTGCCCTGGGAGGGAGTGCCTGTGGCGTTGGCCGCACCCTGGAGCACAAGCAAAGAGCGCGCCTGGTAGTTGGAGGCGGTGGAACATGCTCCCGTGCCCGTGCCTGCGATGGCCAGGCTGGTGCCGGGAGCGATGCAGCTTCCGGCTCCGTTCCAGGTTCCGGGAATGTAGACCACGGGGTTCAGAGGCAGGCCGAGTTCGATGTGGGAGGTCTTGCTTCCGATGTAGTCGAACTGGAGCTGCCAGCCGTGGGGAAATTCATGCTGCACGCTGGCAGTCCATTGCATGGTTCGGGCCGGAAGGAACTTGCTTGGCTGAACGATGTACTGCGAGTTGGGGAAGAAGTGCGTCTGGCCGGGAACGTTGATCCCGGGCTGCGGGAAGGGGCTGCCGGTGATGGTGCCCGCGTTGGCCAGGGCCGCGGGGATGTTCCACGGCGTGGTGAACGGGGTGTATCCCGCCGAGGACTGGGTAATCGCGGTTGCGAACGGCGGGTTCTGCTGGTTGCGCTGGCCGGTGAAGAACTCCGGCTCGTTGTAGATGTACTCCGCTCCGCCGCGGATGACGGTCTTGCCGTTTCCGCTGACGTCGTAGGCGAAGCCGAGGTTGGGGTCGAACTGCCAGACGGAATTCTGGGTGAAGGCGCGCGGCACGCCGGGATCGCCGTAGAAGAGAGCGCCGGCGGGCGCGCCGTTGGGCGTCGAGCCATTGCTTGGGAAGGCCAGCGGGCCTCCGCTGTAGACAGTGCTGAACTGGTTGGCGAGAAAGGCGCTCTGGCTGAAGACGATGCCGCGGTTCTTGGTGTCGACCGGCTCGAACTCCGGCGACCAGCGCAGTCCTGCGACCAGGGTAAGCTGCTTGCTGGCGTGGTAGGTATCCTGGAAGTAGAGCGAGGGGATAGGAGCGCGCAGAGCGTTGCCCTGGAACTTGCTCTGTTGGAAGGGGGCCATCGCGCCTTGCAGGAAGTCCAGCGCGGGGTCGCCTGCCTGGGTAGTGTTGCAGTTCGGATTCTGGGTGCAATTGGTCTTGCTTCCGTAGGGTCCGTAGGAACTGTAGGAGCTGTTGAAGGTGAAGATGCCGTTGGACTCGTAGGCATTGGTGATGTTGAGCTGGTTGCGCACGAACTCGCCGCCCATCACCATCTGGTGCTTGCCGTGGACGAAGGTGAGATCGTCGTCGATGGCGAGGGTGTTGTCGTTGAAGTGGGCGACGGAGTTGGTTCCTCCGCCGATGGTGAAGCCTCCGGTGCCTCCGCTGGATGCGAGCTGCAATCCATTAGGGACGGCGACGCTGATCTGCACGCCGAGGGTGGTGGCGTTGATGTCGCCCGCGTTATAGCCGCGGTTGTTGACGCGCCGAAGCACGGTCGCGTGCGCGGAGTTGACCAGGTTGGAGCTGATGGTCCAGTTCTCGCCGAGGGTGACGCTCTGCACGCGCTGCAGCGGGTTGCCGGACTGAGCGGTGACGAGGATGTTGGTGGGAGAGTAGAACGACGGGAACTGATAGCCGTCCAGCAGGTATCGCCCATAGAGGTTGTGCCTGGCGTTGATGTCGTAGTCGACGCGGGCAACCAACTGCTTGTCGTAGACGTCGTTGGGCACGGCGAAGATGACCACGCCGCAGCCCTGGGTATCCACCGCCGGGTTCGGGGTAGGAAGATACTTGAGCAACGCCAGGGCCTGGGCGTTGTAGGTAGGGAGATTGGGAGATCCGGGATTGTTGAGTCCGGCTGCCGGGTTGTTGTACTGGTTGCCGATAAGCTTGGCGCCGGTGAGAGGATCGAGCACCTGCTGGTTGGCGGAGCTGCAGTTGGAACCTGCGGTGACCGAGTAGTCGCCGTTCAGGTTGGCGGCCGTCGGAACGTGCGCCGTGGTGTTCGCGCTGAGCTGCTTGGCGACCGAGAACTGGTATCCCGCGAAGGCGAAGAGCTTGTCGCGCAGGATCTTGCCGCCGAAGGTTCCGCCGTACTGGTTTTGGTGGAGGATGTCCTTGGAGGTGCAGCTGGTGGCGGGCGCAACCGGGGTGCAGGTGGCGTAGAAGTTGGTTGCGTCGATGAAGTTGTTGCGGATGAACTCAAACGCCGAGCCGTGGTAGGTGTTGGCTCCGGAGCGTGTGACCACGTTGACCAGGCCGCCGGAGTGCATTCCATCCTGCGCGCCAAGCACGGAGGTTTCCACGCTGAACTGCGAAACCGCGTCGGGGAAGGGGAAGGGCAGGTTGGTGTTGCCCATGTAGTCGTTGTTGTCGCCACCGTCCAGCCGGTAGAGGATGGTGTTCCCCTGGCCGCCGGCGACGGAGATGGAGACCGATGCATAGGAATACTTGCTTCCGTTGGCGAAGTCGCCGCCGCCCGCGTTGGTCGCGCCGCCGGAGAGCTGGATGAGGTCCGTCATGTGCCGCCCGTTCAGAGGCATCTCGGTAAGCTGGGTGGAGTCGATGGTCTGCTTGAAGGTGGCGTCCTCGGTCTGTAGGGCGATGCCCTCGGACTTCACCTCGACGTGCTGCTCCTGGCTGCCCACGGTCATCTTCACGTTGATGGCGATATTGCTTCCCACCTCCAGCGTGTTGCCGCTGCTGGTGTAGGTCTCAAACCCTGCGGCGCTGACGGACACCGCATAGCTGCCGATCGGGATGTTGGGGAAGATATAGACGCCACTGTTGTCCGTGTGGGTAGTTTGTTGCTCCCGGGTCGAGGCCGCGGTCAGAGTTACACTTGCGCCCGCAATGACAGCGCCGCTCGGGTCCGCGACGCTGCCCTGAATGGTCCCGGTTCCCGCCACCTGCGCGTGAACCGTGACCGCGAAGAAGAAACAGAGGATGAGGGGAAGGATGTGTCGGCGCAATCCAAGTCGCCGCGGCATAGGTAGAGTTCGCATCGATAAGCCTCCGAAAGTTGATCACATGGCCGTGCCGCCGGTCTTACTGCCTCGACTTTGCCCAGGAGCGAACAAGTGTGTCGGCGGTCACTGACTGTTGTGTGAAAAGTAGAGCGAAGGAGAGGGTGCTCCTTCCACTGTGGAACTGTCAAGTAACAAATGGATCACGCCAAAAATGTCTACCCCACTCATTCGGTGACACTTGACGATCTTCAGGGAGAAAATCGCCGGAGCGCCCGAAATACGCGCAGCCCACGGTTAGGCGGACTTCCGGTAGGACCACTCGACTGCAATAAGGGAACGGTTTACCAACGGAAAACCCCGAATTATATTGCGAATCACCGCCAGTGGCACGCCCGCCCGAAGCACCCACAGCGATCCCGCACTGGCATCGAGTCGACGGCGGAGATGGCCCCATTTCCGCATCCTCCTGCCCTCGGCTCCTGCCTTTTGACACATCCCCGCCTGCGGGATAACGTCACATCATCGATTCATCGATCACAAAAACTTCCGACACCCGCAGGAGCCTTCTCCCATGCACTGCATTGCCCGTTTACAGTCTGTCCGTCTTGTTGTCGCTTCTCCTCTTCTGCTCGCAGTCCTTGCCGTCATGGCTGCGCCACAACGCCTCGCCGCGCAGGACACGCTCCAGTACATCAACGAACCTGGCGGTGCGCAGGTGGTGTACGGCACTATCGACGCCGAACACACGCCGCAGAGCGCAATGGGCTTTATGCTGAAGCAGGTGGACGGGCACTTTGGCGCAAAGCCTGCCGTCAGCAATATCTTCCAGATCAAGGGCACGACCTCGTACGGCGCGTTCTTCACGCTGATTGCGAAGAATTCCGGCAATGCGCCCATCGCCGGAGAAGTGATCGTAAATATGCCGGCGGGTGGACAGCCGATCGCGGCAATCCTGACCGACAACGCGGCCACCTTCACCAAGTCGCAGCCGGTCATGCTGAAGGCGCTGGACGCGGCCTGGCACACGGCGAATCCCATCCCCGCCGCGGCCGCGCCTGCCGCCTCCGCCGCAGGCGCCGTGCCGCCGCTGCATCGCGTCACTGCCGGCGATCGCAGTGTGTACATCAGCCTCCCCGACGGCTGGAAAGTCGATTCCATCGCCGGCGGCTCGGTCCAGGCTGAAGGCCCCAAGGGCGAACGTGTGGGCCTCGCGTTGATGATCCAGGGCATTGTGAACTCGCGCGCCGCGATGCCGGGAAGAATTGCGTACCCGTTTGGCGGCGACGTCTTTACCGCCTACAGCAGCCTCGTCAATCAGAGCCGCGCCAATCAGCACCTGCCCGCCGCAACCTTCCACCTGACCAGCAGCAAGCCGCTGGGCGGCGGAGCCATCCAGGTCGCGTTCGATCTGAACCTGCAGGACGGTTTTGGCGCGCGCACCGCCACCGCGCGCCTGCAGGAGATTGGCCAGCCGAACGCGCCCACCTGGGCGCTGGGCTTCAGCAACTCCAGCCTGCCGAATACGGTTGCTGCCGCGGAAAACGCCACGCTGCTCGCCGTGATGCAGAGCGCGAGCCAGGACCCGAATGTCGTGAAGGCGGAGCAGGCAGCCGTGATGCAGGGCATCGCCGCGGCAGGCGCACGCGCGGATGCCAATGCGAAAGCGGCGGACCAGCGGCGCATCGCCAGCGCGCAAGCCTTTGACGCCAGCATGAGCGACATCGACGCCCAGAGCAAGGCCATGCAGAACTACACGCTGGACCGCTCGCAGATCCAGGACAACGAGGCCAATGGGCGGGCGACTGTCTCCAACGGGCTCGCAGATGCCCTGGTCAAGAGCGACCCATCCCGTTACCAGGTCGTGCCGCCATCGCAGTTCCTCAAGGGCGTCGACTACTAGTGCAAAGTTCTCATCGATGTGTAGATCGTCTTGACAGGGCCGGGGGCCCGACACATACCAGCCTAGGCCGCAGGCCTAGGTTGGCGCTAATCGTAACCAACTCAGTTGCATAATATTCTCTTCGCGCCCCTACAGCATCCTCTTCGCCTTCAGCACCAGCTCCACCGCTTCCTCCGCCGTAGCCGCCACCGCGCTCAGGTGTCCCATCTTGCGGTCCTTGCGCGGACGCAGCTTCTCATACAGATGCAGCCGCACCCCCGGCACGGCCAGCGCTGCGTCAAAGTTCGGCACGCGCGGCGCGGGCTTCTTGTTCAACCCCTCCGGTCCCAGCCACAGATCGCCCAGCAGGTTCGCAATCGCGCAGGGCTGCACCGCGTCCACGCTGCCTAGCGGCAGGTTGCATACGGCGCGCACCAGTTGTTCGAACTGGCTGGTTACGCAGGCGCGTTCGCTGGCGTGGTAGCTGTTGTGCGGGCGCGGCGCCAGCTCGTTCACCAGCAGCCGAAAATCTTTGGTTACAAATAGCTCCACCGCCAGGATGCCTTCCAACTGGAACGCGTCCGCAATGGACTGCGCCAACTGTCTCGCCTCCGCCTCCAGCGCGTTCGGCAGCGGCGCCGGAATCACGCTCCACGTCAGAATCTGGTTGTCGTGGTGGTTCAGCGCCGCGGGATACACCTTCACCTCGCCGCGCGGCGACCGCGCCACCAGGATGGAGATCTCGCGGTCCAGCTCCACTGCCTGCTCCACCACGCCCGGGCCTTCGCCCAGCGCCTGCCACGCTCCCAGCATCTCCGCGTCCGACCCATGGAACCCGGCATCGGCGGCAAAGCCCACCTTGCCCTGCCCGCGCCCATCGTAGCCGCCCGTCGCGCTCTTGCAGAAGCAGCGTCCTCCCAGCGCGGTCACCGCCGTGCGCAGCTCGTCCAGCGACCCCACAGCCCGGTACGCCCCCACGGGAAACCCATTCCGCTCCAGCCAGTTCTTCTGCGCCACGCGGTCCTGGATCACCGCCAGCATCGACTCGCTCGGCCGCACCGGCGCAAAGCGCGCCGCCGCATCCATGCTGGCCAGCGAGATCTGCTCAATCTCCAGCGTCACCACGTCGCATCCGCGCGCCAGGTTCGCGGCCTCGCGGGTGTCGTCCCATGCGGCCTCAATGCAGCCGTCCACAATAAACCGCGCCGGGCACGCCGGGTCGGGGTCCAGCACGTGGATGCGATAGCCCATGCCCCGCGCGGCCATCGCTGTCATGCGTCCCAGTTGCCCGCCGCCAAAGATTCCAATTGTTGCGCCCGGCAGGATCACCGGCACCAGCCCAGTACTCACGCGCTGACCTCGCCGTCTGTTTCAATCGTCTGCGCCAGCACCTCGTCGCGCCGTGCCGCGCGCCACGCCGCCAGCTTCGCCTGCAGTGCGGCATCGGTTGTCGCCAGCATCTGCACCGCCAGCAGTCCCGCATTCGCGGCACCCGGAGCGCCAATCGCCAGCGTGCCCACCGGCACACCCTTCGGCATCTGCACAATGCTCAGCAGAGCATCCATCCCCTGCAGCGCCGTCGCCGCAATCGGCACGCCCAGCACCGGCAGCACCGTGTTGGCGGCCACCATGCCCGGCAGATGCGCCGCACCGCCCGCGCCCGCCACAATCACGCGCAGCCCGCGCGCGGCAGCGGACGTCGCATACTCCACCATCAGCTCCGGCGTGCGATGCGCAGAGACCACAAGCACCTCGTGCGCCACGCCAAACTCGCGCAGCATCTCTACCGCCGCGCGCATCGTCGCATAATCGCTGCGGCTGCCCATTACCACCCCCACCAGCGGCCCAGTCTTCGCCTCTTCCTGCATGGCCCGATTATACGGAAGCCGTTGCCTGGCAGGCTCGCCGATGTCTCCAGTCACCGCCGCCCCACCAGCACATCGATCGCCAGGTGAGCCACCGTCAGCAGCCCGCCAAACGCCGCCGCCACGCCCTTCAGCCGCTGCACCGCACGCTCATGCTCGTGCACACGCCCCTCCAACTGCGCCAGCCGCCCTGGTTGCCCATTCCCGCAAATATCCTTCATCTGGCTCTTCAACACGCACAGGTCCGCCAGCACCTGCGCTTCAAATTCAGACATAAATCTCCTCGCTACTTAACACCGATCTACACCGGTCTTCGACCACCGATTCGACCACGGATTCACACGGACACGCGCGGATTAAAAAACAACTAAGGAGTCTCTGATTAAGTGCCACGAGCCAACATAGAGCGTCATCCTGACCCGATTTTGGGTCAGAACCTCTGTCGTTGGACGGGGCGCCGAAGCAACATTGGGACTTATTCACACCTTTCCTAAGAAAGAGGGGAACGCATGATCGGTTGAGGTCTTGACCTATCCCGGCAGTCGAGCCCACATCTCCTCTCGTCTTTTGTCTGTCTTGATCCGTGATCCTCCGCGCAAATCCGTGGTCGAATCCGTGGTCGACTCCGTGGTCGAAGACCGGTGTAAATCGGTGTTAAGCCTTTCGATATGGTCCCCCTAAGCTACCGGGAGGTTGGTGAAAATCGCAGCGGAGAGGCGCGAATACAGTGGCGGCGTCGACGCGTCGTACATCCGCACGTAAAACCGCTCTGCCTGCGCCGACCTTGGAATCGCGAAGCTCCGCACCGGGCTCCGCAGCGCCAGGTCATCTCCGCCGCCTGGGCCAAAGTTCCAATCGCGTCGCCGCACCTCAAAGCCGCCACCCGCGGGAGGGGCAATGCCTGCATCCACCTGCAGCGCAGTCGCGGTCGCGCTCGTCACCGTCAACTGCTGCAGGTTCGCCAACCCCGGCGCCGGGCCATTGGACGCCGTCGCCGGCAGCAGAGCATCCGGCGCAATCGCCTCGCTCAGCGTCACGCCCAGGCTCTCCGCCCAGTCGTTGGCAAATGCCACACGATACTCCAGCACCTCCGGAACAGCATGCCCATTGGCGATTGCCACCGTGCGCACCACCACGTCCAGCACCGCGCCGTTCGCGGTCACGCTCAGCACATCGCCCGGCCACACGTCCGTCGCTGGATTCACCGCCGCATAGCTGCCTGCAATCGCCGCCGCCCGGCTGGTCGCCAGCGCCAGCACTGCTTGCGCCGCGGCCTCGCAGTCTGCGGAGCACCGCGCCGCCGGCCGCACCACCTTGCCCAGCCAGCGCGCCGTTCCCGGCATGCCGCCCGCCGCCTCTGCGGCCACGCTCGCGGCATCCTGCAGCCGCGCCACCGCCCGCTGCCGTGTGCGATACACAATGGTTACAATTTCCCCGGCTACCGGCACCCGTCCAGCAAAGAATGTAACCTTTCCGGTTGCAGACACGGAACAATCCACGCCCTCGCCCGCAATTCCCACCAGCCGCGTCGCCGTCGCGCCGCCCGGCGGCGTGCTCGTCACCCACGCGGAGCCGCTCTGCGTCACTCGCACCGAGCCCACCGACCCGCTCAGCGCCACGCTGTCCACCGCTGCAAAAGTGCAGGTCGCGGGCGACGCAGGCACCACTCCGTCGTACAGCACCGTCGCCGGCGTATTCGCCGCATTGCCCAGATCGATCAGGTCGAAGACCACCGCCATGGGCGCAGCCACCAGCCCGCCGCCAAAGCTCTCCAGCGCGCCATCCACCCGCGCATAGTAGGTCTGCAGCACGCGCTGCATCTCCGCACAGTGCAGCCGCAGGCGCAGCGTGTACGCGTGCCCGTTCAGCAGCGTGTACGCCGTGCCCACCTCCGCGCCATTCACAAACGGCGCGACGACCGTTGTCCCGGCGCTCTGCCGCACGTTGTATCCGGCAAAGCAGTTCGTGCGCAGCGTGGGGCCGCCGTACAGGCCGCACAGCACGCCGTCGGAGGGACCCGCGAGTTGCACATCGCCCGCCTCCACCACCAGCGAGCCGCCCATCTCCACCTGGTCCAGCGCAGCCAGCACGGTCTGCCCGTCCGCGCCCGTGCCGCCGCCCAGCGCCAGCCCGACCGCGCCCAGTTGCAGGTGCGAGCCCGGGTCGGTCAAGCTCCACACCGCCGTGTTCAGCGCCGCCTGGTTGAAGCTGTCCTCCAGCAGCGTCGGCTTCGTTACGTGGAACGGATCCTGCGAAAGCTGGAACACCGTCGTCGTCCCATCGCCCTGGAACATTTCGGTTACAAATTCCGCCGGCTCCAGCGCTCCGCTCACGGTCACGTCGTTGGCCAGCTCCTTCACCATCGCCGTCCGCAGCGCCGCGGGCTGTAGCGTGCCACCGGCCGCGCCGCTATCGAAGTCCAGCGCATGCGTCACCGTGCCCACTGGCTGTAGTTGCAGCGCGCCGCCCAGCACCCGGTACGCGGCATAGGTCGAGCCCGCAATGCCCGCGGCATTCACATGCCACGGCGCCGTCGCCTCCGGCTCAAACACGCCTACCGGATTACCGCCCGCCACCCCTGCCGTCGACAACACACCCGCGGCCACGCGCCCCGTCAGCGCATCCAGCAGCGTTCCCGCGGCAACCGCAAAGCCCGCTCCGGTCAGCACCATCGTCTGCTTGTCCAGCAGCCACTCGTCGCTCACCGCCGCAAACGCCATGCGATACACCGGCCCGGCCAGTCCCGCGCCCGCGTACTCCGCCACCGGCTCCGTCGCCAGATACCCGGTAAACAGCAGCGTTCCGGCATCGCACGCCACCACCACGCGCCCGCGCCGCACCGGCACAGGCAGCGCCGCAGCGACACCGACGCCGCCGCCCAGCACCAGCGTCCCCGTGCAGCGCGAGGGCGCATTCAGCGTCCGCTCCACGCGCAGCGGAGCCTCCGCGCACACCGCGTCGCTATAGTCCACCGCGCCCGCGCCGTTCAGGTTGTCGATAGTCAATTTCATGCAACCTCCACGGTTACAAGTGGCGAAAGGCCGCGCATGGCGCGCACTTCGTCCACCGTCAACACGCCTGCCTTCAGCAGCTCCGTCTGCATCTGCACCTCCTGCATGTCATCGCGCGTCTCCAAGTCGTTGAACGTGAACTCGAACTCCCGCCAGCCCAGCCGCTTGGCAAACAGGTCGCGGGAGATGTGTTCCGCCACCAGCTTGGCCACCGGCACCACCGCGCTCTGGAAGGCCTCGTCCGCCATCTCGCCCGCGGTGGAGCGGTTCACGTCCTTCTGCAGCCCCAGCATCATCGGCGGCAGCTCAAACGCATTCGCAATCATCAACAGCAGGAACTCCTGCCACTGCAGGCGCAGGTCCGCGTCCGTGCCGCCGGCAAAGCGCAGCACCTCCGGCTTCTGCTCGCAGCTCAGCAGCGGCACCTTGCCCGTGCCCTCAATCTCGTCCTGCCACCAGCGGATCAGGCGGTCGTGCTGCTCCGGCGTTGCCTCGTTCAACCAAAGCGCATACTGTACGACCGAGTTCGAGGCCAGGCGTCCCGCATAGCGATGCGCGGAGAGAAACTGGTTCACCGTCTCGAACGCAACCTCCAGCCGCCCCAGCCCGAACGGCGTATGCGTGCGCGGATTCAGACGCAGATACATCAGCTCATCGTCCAGCATCGGGATCAGCTTCTTCATCCCCACACCACCCGCGGCCTGCGCATAGCGCGGCTTCGCCGGGTCGCCGTCCCAGGTCACGTCGATCTCGATGGTCGCGCCATCCACCGCCCACAGGTGGAACGGCCGCGCCGGGTCGCCGGTCGCCTCCATCTCCACCGCGCCAAATCCGCCAACCAGGATGTCCTCAATCACCTGCTCAAACAGCGTGCGGAAGCTGTCGCTCGCGTTCGGCTCTTCCAGGCAGCGCCGCAGCACCTGCATGCGCCCGCCCGCGTCCGCCACATCGCCGGGCGCGTACCCGCGCCGCAGCGTAATCTTCCAGTCCATGCTGGCGATCTTGTCCTTCACCACGTTGATGGCGCGCCGCGCCACCGGTGTCTCGGCGAGCTTGCGCAGATTCGCGGGTGTCGGCTTGGGCGTCGCATTCTGCCGGCCCTGGCCCATGCTCAGCGGGCTCAGCACCGCCGGCAGCATCGCGGTCTTGCGCGCTCCCTTGCCCGCATCCCCCGCGGCCGCTGCCATCTGTTCGCCCCCTGCCAGCCGCTGCCATGCATTCGTCACTCTCGTTCGAAGACCCACTGTCCCACCCCTTTCCATCTTTAGTTACAAATACAAAACTCCGCCAACTGGTTCGTAGTGCACAACGTTCAACATTGGTTACAAATAAAAAAGGCACAGCTAAATTCACTGTGCCTCGCCACAAATCTCTCTTTACGGCGGATCAACCCGCACTTCCATCCGTGTTCATCCGTACCAATCCGTGGTCGCCCTCGCCTTGTCTTACACCCGCAACTCCACCCTCGCCGTCTGCGCCGCGCGGGCCAGGTCGCTGGTCGTCAGCACGCGGATCGCCGCGCTCTCCATCGCGTCCACGCCAAAGCGGTATCGCTCCGCACCCTCGCCGCCTTCTTCCGCGGCAACGCTGCGCAGCGGCTCGACGACGGCGGTCAGCTCCAACTTCGCGCCTTCCACACGCGTCACCCCCTCGCGCAGCCGCGGCGCAGAGTACGCCAATCCTTTCGCCGCCTCCACATCGCCCTCCAGGCTCACCGCCTGGAACATCCGGATCACGCCGTTCGGCCTGTACCCGCAGTCGATCTTCATCGGGTCGCCCGTCTGCGTGTACAGGCTGGCGGCGATGCGTTTACGCATCAGCGCCCACACCCCCGCGCGCTCAAACTCCGTCCGCATCGCGGCCGCAATCGCCGCGCGCCCCGTGCGCCGCCGCTCCTGCTTCACCCGCAGCGGCTCCACGTAGAGCTGCATCAGCAGGTCCATCTCCGCGGCCACGCTCTCCGCCAGGCACGCCCGCGCCTCCGTTATCTGGATGGAGTTCGAACAGGTGTCCTCTAGCAGCGCGACAATCGGCTTATAGCTGGCGGCGCCCGGCTTATAACTGGCCGCGCCCGGCTTCGGCTCCTCCGCACCCAACTGCAGCCGCGCCGCAATCTCCCCCTCCAGCGCCTCCAGCAGGCCCAGGTCCGCGCCGGCATCCATGCAGCGAACGCGGCTCCAGTCGCGCATAAACCGCACCTGCACCGCCGCGCCCGCGCCCACCTCGCGCAGCAGCACGCCGATGTTCGTGAACTCGCCCTTCACCACATCCGGCACATACCGGATCAGGAAGAACTCGCAGGGTATCCGTTCGGAAATCGCCGGCCTCCTTTCAGGCCCTGGTCCGT
>Ga0302283_1001855_pt1 | contig 17314 bp, 14 predicted proteins | sample III_Fen_E1_4_FD_198770 | JGI IMG/M metagenome (GOLD analysis project Ga0302283, IMG submission 198770) | Peat permafrost microbial communities from Stordalen Mire near Abisko, Sweden - III_Fen_E1_4 | ecosystem: Environmental > Terrestrial > Soil > Wetlands > Permafrost | place: Sweden: Abisko... | reverse complement strand
GAGTTCACCATGACGGGGGGGAAACGAGAAGGCCCCCCTGTGCGGGAGGCCTTCCATCGGGACAGCGGGATTCGAACCCACGACCTCTTGAACCCCATTCAAGTACGCTACCAGCTGCGCTATGTCCCGGGAGCGGTCAAAGATAACGCATGATCGACCCCAGGGAAAGGGGGCCGGATCCTATCTGAAGATCGTGTTGTTGACCGTCAGCCCGATGAAGAACACGAACACGAAGAAGTACCAGACCACCGAAAAGCCCACGCCCACCCACCCGGCGATGTCGTTGCCCTTGGGAAGATGGGTCTTCTGGCCCGCCCACCAGTTGCGGGTCGCGTGCCAATTGTACCAGAGTCCGAGGATGCTCAGGACGATCAGGATGAGGATCTTCATTCGGCCGCCTCGGCCAGCAGGCCTTCCAGGTAGGACTTGTACGACGACTTCGGCATGGCCCCGAGCAGGGCGGAAAATCCGGCTCTGTCCAGGAACCCCTGTCGGTAGGCCACCTCCTCCGGGCAGCAGACCTTGAGCCCCTGGCGCGCCTCGATGGCGTGGATGAACTGGCTCGCCTCCAGGAGGCTCTCCGTGGTTCCCGTGTCCAGCCAGGCGATGCCGCGACCGAGCTTCTCCACCCGCAACGCGCCTTCCGCCAGGTAGGAGTTGTTGAGGTCGGTGATCTCGAGCTCTCCGCGTGGGGACGGCTTCTGGGCGCGCGCGCGCGCCACCACGGTGTTGTCGTAGACGTAGAGGCCCGGCACGGCATAGCGGCTCTTCGGCTTCGAGGGCTTCTCCTCGATGGAAAGGACCCGTCCGGTGGCGTCGAACTCCACCACGCCATACCGCTCGGGATCGTTGACGGGATATCCCCACACCAAGGCGCCTTGTCGGAAGCCGGCCATCGCCTCGGCGAGTCCCATGCGTCCATAGAAGAGGTTGTCGCCCAGGATCAGGGTGACGGGCTCCGTTCCGATGAAGCCAGCACCCAGGACGAACGCCTGGGCGAGACCGTCCGGCGATGGCTGCACCACGTAGTCCAGCCGGATGCCCCACTGGGAGCCGTCGCCCATGAGATCCCGGAAGCGCGGGGTGTCGTGGGGCGTGGAGATGACCAGGATGTCGCGAATGCCAGCCATCATGAGCGTGGCCACCGGGTAGTAGATCATGGGCTTGTCGTAGATGGGCTGCAACTGCTTGCTGGCCACCTTCGACAAGGGATACAACCGGCTGCCGGAACCTCCGGCCAGGACGATGCCTTTCATTCGGGTCGATTCCTCCGTGGGTCGTGGTCGGACCGCCGCGGGAATGTAGAACCTAAGCGACGTCGTGGTCGGCGGGGCGCTACTTCTTCTTGAGGGGGTGGCCGAAGATCTGGAGCTTGATCAGGCTCGGCTCGTAGCCATGGCGACGCGCGAGAGCCTCCACGGCCTTCTCCACTTCCACCGAATCGTCTTCGATGATCACGCCGGTCTCCTCGTCGATGAGATGGAAGTGCTGGTGGTGCCCGAGGACGTGTTCGTACTGGATGTGGCGGTTTCCGAGGTCCACTTCGGCGAGGATTCCCGCCTCCTTCAGACTGACCAGGTTCCGGTAGAGGGTGGCGCGGCTCACCTTCTTGCCGGAGCCCTTCAGGCTGTCGTGCAGCTCCTCCACGGAGAAGTGGTCGTGCCGGGCCATGACCTCCTCCAGGATGGCGATCCGCTCGCGGGTGAAGAGGAGCTTCTTCCGCTTGAGGTAGTCGCGGTAGCGTTCCAGGGCCTCGTCGAAGTCGACGGGCTTGGAGGGGGGAGCCGTGATGGGCTTTTTCGTGGACATATGCTGGACCGACAAGGTAGTTTATCTCGTTAAAGAGATCCAATCTCGAATCTTTGCAAGGAGCTCCCATGTCCGCCATCCGCTTCCTGATCCTGGCTTCCGCGACCGCCGCGGCACTGGCCGCCTGTTCCACCTACAAGCAGGTGGACGACCCGTCCGACGGCAGCAACGGGAAGACGAAGTTCCAGCCCTCTTCCGTCGCCCGCTGAGGGCGGGGTGTACGAAAAGGAACGCAGGAGGTTCGGGCAGAACTTCCTGGTGGACGATGCGGTTTGTCGGGCCATCGTGGACGACGCCGACCCCCGCGACGGAGGAACCGTCATCGAAATCGGTCCGGGAGCCGGCGCACTGACCCAGCACTTGGTGCGAGCCGGTCGGGTGGTGGCGGTGGAGATCGATCCCAAATGGGCCGAGAAGCTTCCTCGGAAGGTTCCGGAAGGCGCCGACCTCCTGGTTCTCCAGAAGGACGCCCTGTTCGCCGACTTGGAGCCGTGGATGGCACCGGGGCCCACTGGATTGCTCCCGGTCCTTTGCGGAAACCTGCCCTACAACCGCGCTTCGGCGATCCTGGTCCGCTTCCTTCCGGACATCCGGCGATTCCGCCACCTCACCTTCATGGTGCAGTGGGAGGTGGCCAAGCGCGTGTGCTCCGGTCCGGGAAGCCGCGACTACGGATCCCTCTCGGTCCTGGTGGCAAATTGGGCGCTGCCGGAAATCCGGCTGAAGATCGGACCGGACAGCTTTCGACCGCGGCCCAGGGTCCATTCCGGGACCTTCGTTCTGCGTGCCCGCGAGACGCCGCTCTGCCTGGATCCACTGTTTCCCTGGTTCGTGCGGGCCTGCTTCCGACAGAAGCGCAAGACCCTGCGCAATTCGCTGCTGATGACGTTTCCGGCCGCGGTCATCGACGCCGCCACCGATGCCTGCGGCATTCCCTCCGGAATCCGCGGCGAGCAGATCTCGCCGCAGGAGTTCGCCGGCCTGTTCCGGGCGTTCCTGCCGCATCTGGAGGAATTGCGCGCGAACCTGGCGGAAGGGGATGGGGAGGAGTCGACGGAGGATTGATCCGTGCCGCGGACGATCCGGTGAAAAATTGGTACCATGGGCTCCAACCCCCGCGCGCCGCGTCGCGGGCTTCCCAAGGAGTTCCCATGCGTTTCCCACTTTGCGCCATCGCCGCAGGTTCGCTGATCCTCGCCGCATGCGACATGACCGGAGGGGCCAGCTCCTCCTCCAATTCCAACGGCAATTCTTCCACCGGCCAGGCGGCCATCCAGATCCTGGCGACCGCCGACCAGGGCGCGGCCAACAGCAGCGTCCAGGCCATCCAGAACCTGCCCGACCAGATCGGGGGGCGTCTGGACGCCGCCACCCGCGCCAACCTGCAGTCCGCGAACGCAACCTTCCACACCGATCTCCAGGCCAATCCGACCAACACTTCGGCGAGCTTCGGAGTCGCCGTCACCGCACTCGCCCTCAAGCTCGACCAGTTTTCGGACACACTGAACCGGATGTGGAAAAACGGATTGAAGGTGGGGGGATCCACCCCCGCCGCGATGTTCCGCGCAATGCCGGCCCAGGTGGTGCAGAGCCAAGTCGCTTCCGCCCGGGTCCTCACCACCGCCACCGACAGCTTGGCCACCATCCACGGCCTGCAGAACACGCTGGAGGCCAACTTCCTGCCCACGGTGGACTCGGTCGTGACCCTCCTCCAGACCTGCTGGAACGACCCCAAGTTCGCCTACCGCTTCCCCGTGACCGGCTTTTCCGACCGCGACTCCCTGACCATCGGACGCGGCGACGTGGGGATCGCCTTGGCCAGCGCCCAGGCCGTGCGGGACTACCTGGTCTGGATGCTGTCCCAGAACTTCGAGGTCGGTGTTTCCGGCCAGGGCTTTCCCAACGACTACGCATGGCTGGACACCTTGGGCAACATCGGCGACACCTTGGGTCCCCAAGGCCCCTACCAGACGGAGGCCTTCCAGAACCTCCAGACTTTGGCCCCGACCGGCTCGTTCTTTGCCGTCAAGACCGGAGACCTCGCCCGGGTCCAAGCCATTCCCGCGGATCTCCTCCTGGCGGTGGCCACCGGCAAAGCCGCCGCCGCCTACGCATCGAAATACCAGACGGATGATCGCTCCGGCCTGGTGCAGATCCAGCCGAGCGACTTGGTCAACATCGACCAGGAGTTGGACTCCGTCACGGTGTACCTCTCGGGTCCGCACACCTACGTCCAACCTCCGCACACGGAGGTCAGCTACGACTATTCCTGCTACGACACGTTGACGAACTATTCCTCGAACGCCTGCATGACGCAAACCACATACTCGGGCTATTCGATCACCGTCGACGTGTCCAAGCTGATCACCATGCCCGACCACAAGGTGTTCCTGCCCCAGTTCCAGTGGAACAACGTGTCCGATTGGGCGGCCAAAGGCCCCTACAGCCTGGTGAACGGCAGCACCATCACCACGGAGCGCTGGCTTTCGGACAACAGCCCCTCCATCGCGGAGCTGGGCGGGAAGATCGCATGGGCCGACCCGAGCTTCGGCGGCGCCTTCCCCGGCTTCAAGACTTCCCAGGCCGTCCTGGCGAAGCTGGACAGCCTGAACGAGAAGCCCATCTCCAGCACGCCCCTTTCCGGCCGCCTGCTCCCGCGCGCTGTCGGATTCTGACCTGGCCCGAAACGGGAACTCGAACGCGATGCGACTCTCGCCTGTCCGGGCGGGGGTCGCTTTTCTTTTGCTGACCGCGGCCGTCGAAGTCTGCCACGCCCAGGAATCCCCGTGGTGGGAAGCCGTGGGGCTGGATCCGATTTGGCTGGGATCCGGGCCGCTCTTCGAGCCCGGCTCGAGCAACGCTTCCGTGGAATCGCACAACGCGGTGGATCTGCGCAAGCCCCTCCGCACCGATCCCTCCGAGACCCGTGGGCGGTTCGTTCCCTGCACCGACACCGGCTACATCTCGCTGTGCGGAGGTTCCCTGTTCGATCTGGCGCAATCCTCCATGGGAGGACCGGACTGGTCGGTGGCGCCCAAGTCATCCTTTTCCCCGGGATTGGAAGGTGCCGTCCGGGCCAACTTGTATCCATTGGAGGCAACCGGAACCCTGCGCTCCGGAACCGGAGTGGTCGCCCAGTCCGTGGGCCTGCAAGCGAAGGTCGCCGGGGCCAGCCTCCTTGCCGGAGCTGGTCGGACGCAGCGGTGGTCGGGTCTGGAAATCGCCACCCCCTCGGGCTCGATCGGCCTCCCTTGGAACGACGTCGCGGATTCGGGGTACCTGGGGATGTCCCTCCCCATCGGACCGTTCTCGGGATCGACCTCCCTGTGGGGGACCGACCGAAGTTCCCCTTTAGACTCCGGCCTGGCCGACTCGGGGCGCTCCCTGGGCTGGTCGGTCGGACTTTCGGTGCCTTCCTGGCACGGCGCATGGGAAATGTCTCTGTGGAGGGAGGATCGGTCGCTTTCCACCACCGGTCGGCTGGAGGGCAAGGTCTTCCACCAGCAGACCTTTTCCAGCGCGCGCGCCGAGGCCCGACTGCACTGGACCGGTGGGGACTGGGAGGTCCAGGCCGGAACGCGGCAATACCGGTTGGATGCTCCGCAAGGCGACCTGGGGGAACCCACCCTGGCCTGGAACCGGCTCTCCGACCAGTCCCTTTCCTCGCTCTACGCCGCGGAGTTCGACCAGCAGGACTACTGGTCGGGAAGCCTCCAATTGGACCGCTGGGATGCCGGATTCCGTCACACCTGGAGGTGGAGCGCCCTTTCCGTCCGCGCCGGTCTCTCCGCGTACCTCTGGACCTTCCAGGCCGACCTCCGGATCCGGCGGTTGCGGGTGGTGGGTCTCATCCCCGCGGTGTCGCTGGATCCCCTCGCCTCCGGCCAGGGTTGGTTCGCCGCTTCCGGTCCGGAGGCGTCGATTTCGTGGAACCTGGGGGAATGGGGGAAGCTGGATCTTTCCGGGTCCTGGTCGGCTCCCCTGGACGGAAATTGGCACGACCACCTGGGCGGATCGGGCGGAAACCCGTCGCGGACGTCGTTGCCGTTGGATCCCTGGAGCCTCTGGTCGGTGGGCCTGGCCTGGAGTCAGTAGAGCAGGAACGGTTTCCTGCGCACCAGCCATTCCGACTCGCTCGGCTTCCAGGCCTGGGCGAGATCCCGCGGCGAGGCCCCGGCTTCCAGCATTTTCCGCCAGCGGGAGTGGCCCGCCAGGATGTCGATGGGAAGTTCCACGGCCTCGTACTCGTAGGGAGGCGCCTTCCAGGCGAAGAGGTCCGGGAGATTTTCCGGACGGAGGGGATCGATGGGGACGGATTCGTCCGAGCAGCCTTGGCGGCGCAGGGCCCAGAGGGCCGCGAACCCGGTCAGGACCGGACGGAAGGCGACAGGATCCGTCACATGGATCTGGACTCCTCCGCACAGGCGCCCGACCCCCTTGTGGAAGGTGGGCTGGAATCCGAGTTCGCGAAAGCGCACGCCGGGAAGGTGCAGGGAATCGAGGTCGGCGCGCAGGCGCGAGGCATCGATCCACGGAGCGCCGAAGATCTCGAAGGGGCGCGTGGTGCCGCGTCCTTCGCTGGGGGTGCAGGCTTCCAGGAGGCACATCCCGGGGTAGACGCGCGCGGTGTCGGGCGTGGGCATGTTGGGGCTGGGAAGCACCCAGGGCAGACCCGTGTCCTCCCAGAGCATGTCCCGGGTCCAGCCTTCCACGGGCAGGACTTGGAGCTGCAGGCCCGGGAATTTTTCCGCCACCAGGAGCCTGGCCATCTCCCCGTTGGTGAGGCCGTGGCGCACCGGCACGGTGTGCAGGCCCACGAACGATCGGAACCCGTCCTCCAGGGTCGGTCCCTCCACGAGCGCCCCGCCCAGGGGATTGGGCCGGTCGGGAACCACGACGGGAATTCCCTTTTCCCAGGCGGCTTCCATGCACAGGAGCAGGGTCCAGACGAAGGTGTAGTAGCGCGCACCCACGTCCTGGAGATCCACCAGAAGGACATCCAACCCCTCGAGCATGGGGACGGTGGGTTTGCGCACCGCGCCGTACAGGGAGTGCACGGGTACCCCCCATCGGGGGTCCGGGTCGCCTTCCCACTCGATCATGTTGTCCTGGGTGTGGCCCAGGATCCCGTGTTGCGGTCCGAACAGGGCCGCCAGGGTCCAGGGGTTTCCGGGAGCCTTCAGATGGTCGGCCAGGTGGGAAAGGTCTGGCAGGACGGAGGCGGGATGGACCACCGCTCCCAGGCGGGCTCCCCGCAGGGAGGAGGGCCAGAGGTCGGCGAGATGGCTGTGGGGAAGGCGGACCCTCGGTGCTTGCATGGTGGGAACGTAGCACCGGGATCCGGGGTTCCGGAAGTGGCTACTTTACCGGCATTCCCGGGAACACCTGGGACGCAACCAATACGTGCACAAAGGAGAATCGCCATGGCGGGATCGCTCAACAAGGTCATGCTCATCGGAAATCTGGGGGCCGACCCCGAGATCCGCAACACCCCGGGCGGCGCGCAGGTGGCCAACTTCCGGGTGGCCTGCACCGAGAACTGGACGGACCAGGCCGGTCAACGCCAGGAACGCACCGAGTGGGTGACCATCGTGGCTTGGCGCAAACAGGCCGAGATCGCCCAGAAGTATCTGCACAAGGGCTCGAAGGTCTACGTGGAGGGCAAGCTCCAGACCCGCTCCTGGGAAGACAAGAACGGCGGCGGGAAGCGCTACGCCACCGAGGTCCTCTGCGACTACTTCCTGATGCTGGATGGACGCCCCCAGGGCGGCGGCGAAGCTGGCGGATACGAGCCGAGGGCGGCGACAAGCGCAGGCAGGGCCCCGGCGCGATCCGCCGGCATGGGCGCGGCCGACGAGTATCCTGACTACGCGCCGCAAGCGCCGTCGGGCGGTGGCGGGTCCGCAGCGGACGACGATCTCCCCTTCTAAGAACCGGCTACGGAGGCGCATACTCGCCTGCACGGACCACTCGCCGTCCCGATGCGGACGGCTTCGGGTCCGTGTCGGGTCGTCTGCATCCTCCTCGCTCGGTTCTAGAGTGGTGTAAAATCGCTTAAAATTCGCTTGCGTTTCGCGACGCCTTACTCTAAGTTGGAATATCTCAACTCGGAGTATAGGCAGGGATTGATGGATCGCTACGATCTGGTCCTGCTCGGGTTCATCGCCGAGAAGGAATCCAGCGGCTACGACATCGTGACCACGATCAAGAGGCGTGAACTCGATCGGTGGGCGAAGATCAGCACCAGCACGGTCTACCACCGGTTGCTCAAGCTGGAAAAGAGCGGGCATGTCGTGGGCCGCGCCGAGCGCGATGGCGGTCGGCCGGAACGGATCATCTACGCCATCACCGACAAGGGCCGAAAGCGGTTGCGCGAAGAGGTGGTCGAGCATCTGGTGGGCTTCAACGACGACCCCCGCCAGTTGGGTTTCGCCTTCCTGTTCGCCACCGACGCCCGGGACGCCGCCCAGCGGCTGGAGGACCACGCCGCGGAGCTGGAAGCCCAATTGGCGACCATCGAAGCCATGATCCGCGACGAGCCCCGACCCACGCTCTACGAGCCGGGACCGTTCCTGAACTGCATGTCGCGCGACCACATGGCCATCGAGCTGAAATACACCCGGGCCGCCATCGAGATCCTCCGGGATCCTCTCAAGTCCGCGAAGCTGGACGGCTGGTTCTACCTCAACTTCGGCAATCGCGATTTCCAGAAGCTCCCGACCGAGGCGTCGGCGGCCGTCCATTGAAACCTCACGCACCCACCCTGACAAAGCAGCACGGAGAGGCCATGTCCAAGTACGGTTATTTCGACGACGCCAAGAAGGAATACGTCGTCACCAACCCCGCCACCCCCATCAAGTGGTGCAACTACGTGGGGACGCTGAAGTTCGGGGGCATCGTGGACACCACGGGGGGGAGCCTGATCTGCAAGGGGGATCCCGCCCTCAACCGCATCACCAAGTACCTGGCCTGGACGCCGGCGTCCGACTTCAAGGGGTCCACCGTCTACATCCGCGTGAAGGACGCCGCCGGCAAGGTGGACCTGTTCACGCCCTTCTTCACGCCCGTCCTGGCCGCGCTGGACAAGTGGGAGTGCCACGTGGGCCTTTCCTACAGCCGGTGGGTGGCGGAGCGCAACGGCATCCGAGTCCGGGTGACGGTGTTCGTGCCCACCGGATCCAACACCCTCCTCCAGGACATCGTGGTGGAGAACATCTCCACCGAGGAGAAGACCGTCGACATCGTCCCGGTCTACGAATTCAGCCACTTCGACGCCCTCAAGCAGCTCACGAACGCCGATTGGGTCCCCCAGACGATGACCATGAAGGCCCACTCGGAGCCCTCCGGACACGTGGTGCTGGAGCAGTACGCCTTCATGAAGCGCGACTACGCGGTGAACTACGCCACGGCCGACAAGCCCGTGGTCGCCTTCGAGGGCGACCGCCGCGTGTTCCTGGGCCGAAACGAGCTGGGTTCCTGGGCCCATCCGCTGGCGCTGGACAACCCCAAGCTCTCCAATTCCCAGCCGTTGCGGGGCGACAACATCGCCGCCCTCCAGATCGGTGCCGGAGTCCTCAAGCCCGGAGCCTCCTTCCGCACCGCCACCCAGCTTGGACAGGAAGCGTCCATCGCCGAGGCCCGGCCCGCCATCGAGAAGTACCGCGACCTCGCGAACGTGGATGCCGCCTTCCTGGAGCTCTCCAAGTTCTGGGAGGACTATCTCCAGGCGGTCCAGGTCCGCACCCCCGATTCGTCGTTCAACTCCATGGTGAACGTCCACAACCCGCGCCAGTGCCACACCACCAAGAACTGGTCGCGCTACTTGTCGCTCTACCAGCTCGGGTACGGCTCCGACCGAGGCATCGGGTTCCGCGACAGCTCCCAGGACCTGTTGGGCGTCATGTCCCACATGCCGGAGGAAGCTCGCGTGCTCGCCGAAAACCTGCTCTCCGTGCAGAAGATCGACGGCTCGGGGATGCACCAGTACTTCCCCTCCACCATGGAGGCCAATGAAGGCGATTCGCGGGAGAAGGAAGACCGGCCCAAGTACTACGGCGACGACCATCTCTGGATCGTGCTGACCGTGGCGGGGTACCTCAAGGAGACCGGAAACCTCTCCTTCCTCGAGAAGCGGATTCCGTTCTACGACAAGGACAAGCACACCGGCAAGGCCATCGAGTCCGGCACCGTGTGGGAGCACATCATCCGTTCGCTGCGCTTCTCCTGGAACCACCGCGGCGCCCACGGACTTCCGCTGCTTGGCTTCGCCGACTGGAACGACACCGTCAACCTGCCCACCGGCGCGGAATCCCTCTTCAACGCCAACCTGTTCGGAAAGGCGCTCCTGGAGGCCATCGACGTGGCCAACGCCGCGGGCCACTCCGCCGAAGCCAACGAATTCCAGAAGTACTACGACGAGATGAAGAAGATCGTCAACGACGTGGCCTGGGACGGGAAATGGTGGAAGCGCTGGTTCGACCATGAAGGCAAGGCCATGGGGTCCGCCGAAAACCAGTACGGGAAGCTCTACACCAACGGCCAGAGCTGGCCGGTCCTCTCCGGTTTCGCCGAGGGGGAACGGGCGGTGGCGGCGATGGATTCCGTGCATCAGCACATGAACACGCGCAACGGGATCAAGCTCTCCTGGCCGGGATTCAACGGGTTCGATCCGAACTTGGGCGGCGTGAGCACCTACCCTCCGGGCGCCAAGGAGAACGGCGGCATCTTCCTGCACGCCAACCCATGGGTGATGATCGCGGAAACCATCCTGGGCCGCGGCGAGCTGGCCTTCCAGTACTACAACCAGATCAATCCCGCCGCCAAGAACGAGATCCTGGACGAGTTCGAATCCGAGCCGTACTGCTATCCCCAGAACATCCTGGGCGACGAGCACCCGCAGTTCGGGCTGGGGCGCAATGCCTGGCTGTCCGGCACCAGCTCCTGGACCTACCAGGCGGCGACCCAATGGATACTCGGCGTTCGTTCCTCGTTCCAGGGCCTGATCGTGGATCCATGCATCCCCAAGGCCTGGGACGGGTTCGAGGTGGTGCGCAAGTGGCGCGGAGCCACCTACCGGATCGTGGTCCGGAATCCGGGCCACGTCAGCAAGGGCGTGAAGTCGTTTTCCGTCGACGGCAAGGCCGTCGAGGGGAACGTCGCTCCGGTCTTCGCCTGCGGAGAACACACCGTCGAGGTCGTGCTGGGGTAGGTCCCTCGCCGGGTGACATGAATCCGCGGGGACGCAAAATTTTGCGTCCCCGCGGATTCATGTCTCGTCTCACATGTTCAGGCTGCCGTTGAGGTGCGCTTCGTAGCTGGTCAGGTCCAGCAGGCCGTGTCCGCTGAGGTTGAACACGATCACGCGCGGCTTGCCTTCCTTCTTGGCATCCAGCGCCTCGTCGATCGCCGCCTTGATGGCGTGGCTCGATTCCGGCGCCGGGATCAGTCCCTCGGTGCGGGCGAAGAGGGCGGCGGCGTCGAAGACCTCGGTCTGCGCGTAGGCGCGGGATTCGATCAGGCCCAGCGAATGCAGGTGGCTGACGGTGGGGGCCATGCCGTGGTAGCGCAGGCCCCCCGCGTGCAGCGCCGGAGGCATGAAGTCGTTGCCCAACGTGTACATCTTGAGGAGAGGCGTGGTCATGGCCACGTCGCCGAAGTCGTACCGGTACTCGCCCCGGGTGAGCGAAGGACAGGAAGATGGCTCCACGGCCAGAAGCCGGGTCTTGCATCCCTCTTTCAAGTTGCGGCGGGCGAAGGGGAACGCGATGCCGGCGAAGTTGGATCCGCCTCCGGCGCAACCGATGACCACGTCCGGGTACTCGCCGGCGAGCTCCATCTGCCGGAGCGCCTCCTGGCCGATCACGGTCTGGTGCAGGCACACGTGGTTGAGGACGCTGCCCAGTGCGTAGCGCGTTCCCGGGTGGGTCATGGTGTCCTCGACGGCCTCGGAGATGGCCACGCCCAGGGAACCGGCCGTGTCGGGGTTCTCCGCCCGGAACCTGCGTCCGAACGCGGTCTCGCTCGAGGGGCTCGCGTGCACGGTGGCCCCCCAGGTCTCCATGGCCATGCGGCGGTAGGGCTTCTGCCGGTAGCTGGATCCCACCATGTAGACGTTGCATTCGATGTCGAAGAGCTTGCAGGCCAGCGCCAGCGAGCTTCCCCACTGGCCGGCTCCGGTCTCGGTGGCCAGGCGCTTGATCCCCGCCTGCTTCGCGTACCATGCCTGCGGGACGGCGGAGTTCGGCTTGTGGGAGCCCGCCGGGGAGGTGCCCTCGTACTTGTAGTAGATGTGGGCCGGGGTGTCCAGCGCGCGCTCCAGGCGAACCGAGCGCAGGAGCGGGGTGGGACGCCAGAGGGCGAGGACTTCGCGCACCGGTTCGGGCATTTCGATCCACCGCTCGGTGGACAATTCCTGTTCCACGACCCCCTTGGAAAAGATGGTTTCCATCATCTCCGGGGGCACCGGCTGTTGGGTGCCCGGGTGCAGGTGCAGGGGCATGGGCTCCGGGACGTCGGCGGCGATGTTGTACCAGGCTTCGGGGATGTCCTTCTGGGAGAGGTCGAATCGCGTCGCGGTGCTCATGGGTCTCCGATGTGCTGGATGGAATGACCGTCGTTGTCGAGTGGCCGAAGGCGCAATCATAGGGCCAAATCGCGGATTTGGCAGTCCATTGTTGTCGGATCAGGTCGGCAGCTCGCCGGGGGCTTCCGCCGCGAGAAGGAGACTCGATTCCGATTCGGGGGCGTCCTGCTCGATGGCACGGCGGAGCGAACTCCCGAGCTTCGATCCCACCACGGCCGCCAATTCGCGCTCCGTCGCCTGGCGCAAACGCGCCACCGAACCGAACTGCTGCAAGAGGAGGCTGCGCTTGGAAGGACCGATCCCGGGCACGGAGTCCAACCAGGACGAGGCCACCGTCGCGGTCCTCTGGTTGCGCTGGAAGGTGATGGCGAACCGGTGGGCTTCGTCGCGGATGTGCTGGAGGAGCTTCAGCGCCGGCGAATGCAGGGAGAGGAGGATCGGCTCGGAACGCCCGGGCAGGAAGACCTCCTCGATCCTCTTGGCCAGCCCCAACAGGGCCTGTTCGGGAAAGCCCTCCCTGCGGATCGCTTCGACCGCCATTCCCAATTGGCCCTTGCCTCCGTCGATCAGGACCAGGTCGGGAGGGTCGCCACCCTCCTCGCGCAACCTGCGGAAATGCCGACCCACCACTTCGCGCATGGAGGCGAAGTCGTCGATGCCCTCCACGGTCTTGACGTGGAAGCGCCGGTAGCCGGCCTTCGCGGGCCGCCCGTCCAGGAAATTCACCATCGAGGCCACGGTCCCCGTTCCCGACAGGTGGGAGATGTCGAACCCCACGATGCGCCGGGGCGGTTCGGACAGGCCGAGCGCTTCCTGCAGGGCCGCCACGGACTGGGAGACGCGGTTGCGGATCTCCAGCTTGGCCAGATGCTCCACCAGGAGCATGCGGGCGTTGGCCAAGGCCATTCGGATGGTCTTGAACGAGTCCCCCTGCTTGGGCCGCACGAGTCGCACCTTCCGGCCGGCCACCTGTTCCAGGTGCCTTTCCAGCAGATCGCGATCCAACGGCACCACCGAGACGTGGATCTCCGGCGGCGGTGCCTGGACCCCCTCCGGATAGAACTCGATCACGGCGCGTTCCATGACTTCGTCGTCGTCCTCCTCCAACGGGCATTTCACGATGTGGTGGGAACGGTCCAGCACCGTACCACCACGCACCTGGAAGCGCGCGACGCAGGCCCACCGGCCTTCCCTGGAGAGGGCGAGCACGTCCAAGTCCACGAAGTCCCCGAGGTCCATCTTCTGGGAGACGTGGATCTTCTCCAGCGAGGCGATCTGGTCGCGCCGCCGTGCGGCGCCTTCAAAGTCCATCCGCGCGGCCTTCTCGTCCATCTCGCCGCGCAGCTCGGCCAGCAGCTCGCGGTTCCGTCCTTCCAGGAACAGCGCGATCTGCGACACCACGGGGGCGTAATCGGATTCCGTCAAGGCGTCGATGCACGGCCCGTCGCAGCGGTGGATGTGGTAGGAAAGGCAGGGGCGTTCCAGCCTCTTGCGGGACAGATCCAGTTCGCAGTCGCGGATCCGGAAGAGTTCCCGCGCCAAGGACAGAGTCTGGCGCATGGCCCGGGCGTCCGTGTAGGGGCCGAAGTACCGGTGCTTGTCCTTCTCCACCCGGCGCACCACCTCGAGCCGCGGGAAGGCCTCTCCGGTGGTCAGGCGCAGGTAGGGAAAGTGCTTGTCGTCCTTGGCCAGCACGTTGTACCGGGGGCGGTGCTGGCGGATGAGGTTGGCTTCGAGGATCAGGGCTTCCAGCTCGTTGTCGGTGACGATCCATTCGATGTCCTCGACATGGCGCGGCAGCAGAAGGGCGGCCCGGTGGTCGGTCTCGCGCCCCTGGAAATAGCTGCGCACGCGGTTGCGCAGCACCTTGGCCTTGCCGATGTAGATGATCTCCCCGCCGGCGTCCTTCATCAGGTAGACCCCGGAGGAGATCGGCAGCTGGGCGAGGCGATCCGAGATTCTTGGCTTCAGCGCCGGCTTGGGCATCGTACCGACTAAGGTACTCGGGGATGGAGGAAGGTCCCTGCAGGTCCGGGAAAGGATCCCGGCGAAGGTGTTCCCGGATTCGGAACCCCTCCGAAAAACACCCGGTGCTCCAGGGGGATCGACCCGTATTTTCTGACCAGGATCGCGGCTTGCCTGTGGCCGCGGACTTCCAACAAAAGGGGCAACTGCCATGTTCCACCATACGAACCAAACGCCCGCTCCGGGCGCGTTGGATTTCAGTGCCTTCCCGGCCGCGTCCTTCCTGGCTTCCCTTCTCTTCCTGGCGGCCGCATCGAACGCTCTCCAGGGACCCTGCGACATCTACCAGGCTGCGGGGACCCCCTGCGTGGCGGCGCACAGCACGACCCGGGCCCTCTATGCCGCCTACAGCGGTCCACTGTACCAGGTCCGGCGCACCTCAGACAACCAGACCAAGGACATCGGCCCCATCGGTTCCGGCGGGGTGGCGGACATCGCCACCCAGGACTCGTTCCTGAACGGCAAGGCCGGGACGATCTCCATCATCTACGACCAGTCGCCGCAGAAGAACGATCTCCCCAAGTCCCCGAAGTGCACCTACCTGTCGGCCGGCCTCGAAGCCGACGCTTCCCAGGGACAGATCCAATTGAACGGCCACACCGTCCACGGGATCTACATCACAGGGGCTGCCGCCAACAGCTGGGTCCCCAACGGGGTCGCCAACGTGGCCTACCGGAACAACAGTCCCAAGGGAATCGCGAAGGGCAACCAGGCCGAATCCATGTACATGGTGGTCGACGGGAAGCGCTACAGCGACCAGTGCTGCTTCGATTACGGCAACGGAGAGACCTCGGGCCACGACGATGGGAACGGGACCATGGAGGCCCTCTACTGGGGGACGAACATCACCTGGGGAGGCAAGGGGAACGGAACCGGTCCATGGGTCGCGGCCGACCTGGAGAACGGCATGTTCAAAGCCAACCAGGGGGGCAGCGGGTCCAGCTCGGAGTCGTTCCCCAACGACAAGACCGTGAGCGCCAACTTCGCGACCACCGTCCTGAAAGGACCCGCCGCCGACACCTTCGGACTCAAGGCCGGCGACGCCCAATCCGGGAAGCTCGTCACCATGTGGAACGGCCTCCGCCCCTCGCCCAACTACTACCCCAAACAGCTGGAAGGTGCCATCTTCCTGGGCACGGGTGGCGACGGGAGCCCGGGTGGTACGGGCACCTTCTTCGAGGGCGCCATGACCATGGGCAATCCTCCGGATTCCATCGACGACAAGATCCAGGCCAACATCGTGGCCGCCGGGTACGGCAGCACCACGACCTCGATCCTCGCCCGCGCGGGCGAAAGGACCGGTGCTCGACTTCTCTACTCTCCCTCGACATCGCTCGCCGTGGTGGAATTCGACCTCGCCACGGCGGGGAGGACGGACCTGGAGATCGTCGACCTCCAGGGGAAACGGGTCGCCTGGATCGGCTTCGGGGTCCTCGCCCAGGGCCCCCAGCGCGCCACCTGGGACGCGTCCAGGGTTCGAACGGGCATCTACGTCGCACGGTTGCTCCAGGACGGGGCCGTCGCCTGGACCGGTCGGGTGCTGGTCGGAAGGTAGAGGTCGCGCCCGGCGGGAGCCGCGATCGGATACTGGATAGCCGGATCCCGTCCGGCTCAACGCACCTGGGGGACCAGGAAGGCGCGTTCGTCTCCTTCGGCGGAGATCCGCACAGCGATTGCTCCCGAAGTCTTCGGAAGGGCCAGGGTCGCGCCGGGCGCCAGCGAGGCGGTGCTGGACAGGATTCGTCCCGAAAGGTCCGAGATCCGAACCGCGACGCCGCGGGAGTCCCCGTTGAAGAGGGATGCGGCATCCGTGCCGTTCGTCGCGAGACGCACACCCTCCAGCAGTCGCACGGCGGCTTCGGCGGGCTCGATGGACGTGGAGGAGCAGTTGCCGATCTTCCCGTCCCAGCAGCCGATGGTCGCCCCGGCACCGGTGTTGGGGTTCGAGAGCTCCGCCTGGAGGGTGGAGGCGTCCTCCAGCGTGTAGGTGTAGGGAGGAACGAATCCGTGTCCGTCTCCGGTGGTGTCGCCGTCGGTGCCATGGAACAGGTTCTCGCGCATGGTGGCCACCCCCGGGGGGTATTTCGCGGAGTCCGCCGTGTAGTACTGGATGGGGTTGTGGGTGCCCACGAAGGCGTTTCCCTCCACCAGGAGATTCGCCTGGTAGCAGACGCGCACGCAGTAGTTGGCCTGCTTGCTGGTGAAGAGGTCGTTGTAGACGTGAACCTTGCCGAAGCGGACGCGGGGCATGCGCTCCACGATGCTGTCGGCCCACCACACGTGGTGCATGGTGACGTTCAGGGCGAGGGAATCCCCCTTGGGGCCACGCGTGTCCGAATTGCCGATCAGGTTGCAGAACTGGTGCCAGCCGCTCCCGACCCCGTTCGTGTCGGCCTTTTGGTAGGAAAGTGCGGTGTAGTGGAATTTCGTCCACGAGACGGTGACGTAGTTCGTGGCGTCCACGATGTCGGTGTTCCCGTCCTGGCCGTCGGCGATGTCCAGGTGGTCCAGCCAGACGTGCTTCGCCTGCTGGATGGTGATGCAGTCGTCGCCGTTGACATCCACCGCACCGGACATGCGCACGACGACGTTGCGGATGATGATGTTGCTGTCGCCGTTGACGCTGAACCGTCCGTTCAGGCGCGCCCCGGGAAGGCCGAGGATGGACTTGTTGGAGTTGATGTCGACGACGCTGTCGTCCTGGAGACCATGGGTCCCGTAGGAGCCCATGGTCCCCTTCATGTAGATGATGTACGGAGTGGTCTTGATCTTGGCGTATTTCCGCAAACTGTCGAAGTTGTCCACGGTGACCACCGTGCCTCCGGCGCCTCCGGTGGTACCGCCCGCCTGGGACGCCCACCCGGTGGGCTGCTCCGTGGATGTGGCGGCGTGGAGCGG
>Ga0302283_1001846_pt1 | contig 17367 bp, 11 predicted proteins | sample III_Fen_E1_4_FD_198770 | JGI IMG/M metagenome (GOLD analysis project Ga0302283, IMG submission 198770) | Peat permafrost microbial communities from Stordalen Mire near Abisko, Sweden - III_Fen_E1_4 | ecosystem: Environmental > Terrestrial > Soil > Wetlands > Permafrost | place: Sweden: Abisko... | reverse complement strand
ATGGTGGGCAGATCGACGAAGGCGACCCTCCCGGCGCGGCAAGTGGCCAGGTGGAACTCGTGATCCTCGCCGGAGCGGACCGTCTCGTCGAAGAGGCCCGACGCCCGCAGCCGCTCGCTGCGGAGCAGCACGGTCGAGGTGTGCACCAGGCTGCCCATCACCATCTGCGCATAGATGTCGCCGCAAAAGGCGCGCTCGCCGCCCACGAGGGGCGCCAGGTGAGGCGCGACCTCGGCGAGGGGCAGGGAGCGATCGAAGAGATCCGCGCGGGAGAACAGGCGATACCCGTCATAGTGGCGCTCCAGGTAGCGCTCCGAGATCAGTGTGCCGTCGGTGGCGACCGCCGTCAGCTCGCTCCAGACCATGCCCGCCTCGGGAAAGGCCCGAAGGCACGCGAGCTGGAGCTCGAGCTTGAAGGGCTTCCACGCGTCGTCGGAGTCGAGCAGCGCTGTGAAGTCTCCCTTCACCAGGCCGATCCCGTGGTTCCGCGCAGCGGAGACACCGCGGTTGGGCTGCCTCGCGTAGCGGACGCGCCCGTCGCCTCCGTAGGTGTCGTTGACGAGGGCGCGGGTCTGGTCGGTGGAGCCGTCGTCGATGACGACGACCTCCACGTCCCCGTAGGTCTGTCCGAGCGCCGAGTCGATGGCCCGGGCGAGGCAGTGAGCGCGGTTATAGGTTGGAATGAGCACCGAGACGAGGCCATGGTTCATCGCGCGGGACTACCACCCTGAAGGAGGTCTGTCACGAGCTCTACCCGGGATCGCGTGCCTCCGTCGTGCCTCCGTCGTGAACACGATTGCGGCGGCGATTACGGCGCCGCCGCCTTGCTGAAGGCCACGTGCGCGTCCCCGCTCGCATTGACCACGTAGCCCAGGTAGACCTCGCCCGCGCGCGTGAAGATCCCCGGATAGTCCCCCACCCAGCGCGGATCGTCGCGGTCCTCCAGGAACACGCTCGGCGCCCCGACGGCGACGCTCGGCGCGAAGCCCGTCGCCGGTGAGGCCGCGTGGCTCCAGCGAAAGCTGCCGCCCGAGTCGTCATCGGAGGCGCCGGCGTAGTACGCGAGATCGAGGGCGCCGGAGGCCTCGCCCGCGAGCTGCGGGTGCATGAAGTAGGGCGACGCGGCGCGATCCTGCACCTCGGTGCGCGTGACGGTGGCGCTGCCAGCGGTGACCCGCGCCAGCACCATCGCATCGAGCTTCTGCACGGTGCCCGACGAGTACGGCGCCGCGTCCCCGGTGAGGCCATACGCGACCCACACGCCCCCATCGTCGGCGACGCAGCTCGGGTCGTCGAACGCCACCGGGTCCCCCGGCGCGCTCACGACGATCTCCGGCGCCCAGGTCACGCCGCCGTCCTCGCTGCGGGCCACGCGCACGTCGAAGCTCGTCTCGCCGGTGACGTAGGTGACCCAGAGCGCGCCGTCGGGCGCCTGACACGCATAGGCGAGGTTGCGAAATACCGTGCCACCGGGATCGTCGGCGACGAGCGCCCGGTCCCAGATCTCGCCGTCGTCGCTCCGCGCCATCACCACGCCGATCTCCAGCGCCGACGTCACGCGCTGATAGGTCACCACCAGGCTGCCGGTGCTGGTGGCCTTGATCCAGGGCTTGTCGTAGATCGAAGGATCGGCGGGGTCGGTCACCTCGACGGGCGCGCCGAAGGTCGTCGCGCCCGGCATGGCGCGGGCCACGTAGACGTGCATGTCGCTGGGGTCGCCGAGGGAGTCGACCCGATACCCCACCCAGGCGACCGAGAAGCTCTGATCCGCGCCCACGGTGACCGTCGGATCGCTGGCGATGGCGCCGCCGGGCGAGGCCAGGACCGCGGGGGGCGCGAACGTGGCGCCGTCGTCGCGGGAGAAGGCGTAGCCGATGGAGGAGGAGCCGGTGGCGGCGACATCGATCCACACCAGCGCGACCAGGCCGTTCGTCGCGGCGGCGACGCCGGCATCGGGCTGGCGTACCCACCCGGGCGACTGGGAGATCCATGGGCTGGTTCCAGGCGCCTCCCCTGCCCCACCGCACGCGACGAGCGCGAGCGGCGCAAAGGCGAGGACGGAGCGGAGGTGTCCGAGAATCATTCTCACCATGGTATCCGCCCGCCGTGCGAGGCGCATGCCATCGGCGCCGCGCGGGGAGCGAGGCAGACGCAACGTGGCGGCGTCGCCTCGCCCGTGGCGACGTCGCATCGCCGCTACCCGTCGTTCGCGGCCCGCGCGGCCGGGATCGGCGAGCGCGCGGCGGCGAGGGCGCCCCCGCCTCGGTGGTACAGGCGTTGCAAAACCCCTCCAGCGAACGTCACTCCCAGGAGGCTCTCATGAACACCTCGACCCGTATCTTCCTCGGCTTCTCTCTCACCGCCCTCCTCGCCGGCTGCGGCGCCAGCCCCGACGCAACCGAGTCGCAGGTCGCCTCCGACGGCAACGAGGGCACGGCGGCCTCCGCGCAGAGCACCAGCATGGGCAGCGTCGTCTTCGAGAACGTGAGCGTCGCCGATCCCGTCAAGGCCGCCGGACAGCTCACCATGCCGTCGCAGCTCTGGCCCTCGGGCTGCGTCACCCGGACCCAGAGCGCGACCGACGCGAGCGTGGTCACCCTCACCTTCAACGACTGCACCGGGCCCTTCGGCCTGGTGCACCTCGACGGTCAGGAGACGGTCACCCTCAGCGCCGCGCCGGGCGGCGCCCTCCAGGCGTCCCTCGAGGGCGTCAACCTGACCGCCAACGGCAAGCCGCTCACCCAGTCGGCGACGGCGATCATCACCTTCCCGAGCAGCACCACCCGCAGCGTGGCCTGGACCGGCAGCTGGCAGCGCACCGACGACCTCGGCGACGTGGTGCAGCACACCTCCAGCGTCACCATCGCCGTCGATCTCACCACCGGATGCGGCACCTCGACCGGCACGGCGAAGACCGTCGTCGCCACCCGCGAGGTGGACACCACGATCACCGACCTCCAGCTCTGTCACTCCGCCACCGGCGTGGAGGGCTGCCCTTCCGGCTCCGTCGAGCACGACGGGGTGACGTCTGGAAAGACGGTGTCGATCACCTTCGACGGGACCGACGAGGCCGAGGTGACCGGACCCCGGGGCGACACCTTCGCGGTACCGCTGGTGTGCGTCGCGGCCGGGTCGTGATCGTTCAGGGCAGGGGCGCCGGCGCGCACGGCGCGGGCGCAGTCGTGCCGGCGTCCGGAGCGGCGCCCGGCGCGGCATCCGGGCCGCCGTCGGACGCGGGGAGGAGGCAGCCCTGATCGGTGGCCGGCGGCGGGTCCGGAGGTACCTCCACGGAGCAGGCGGCGAGCCGGAGCGAGAGGCCGGCGAGCGCCACCACGAGGGATGAAGATACCAGTCGACGAGCAGGGATCATGAGAGACCTCCTCCTGTTTTCGGGTCGTCGATCCACTGTGCCATACGGTTCTCGCGATCCGAGCCCGCGCGCCTTCTCCGACGCCACATGGGGGTTCTTTCCGACGCGACGCTCGGCCCGGACGAGACCTGACACGCGCGGACACATTGCGTGGAACGCGCTCCCCGGCAGACGCCGCGGACGCCACCCGGCCGGCCTGCGACCTGCGAGTAGACTGCCCCGCTGCGGCGCCCCGAGCGCCGCACACGAGTACCAGGTGTTGCGCGTGTTCGGGGCGCCCCCGGGTCGAGGTGGAGACCTTGCGGCGCGGCTGACGCTTACCCGCGCCCCAGCACGATCACCACCTCTTCCCCATCCACCGAAGCCTCCCTCCGCTCCCCGGCGAAGCTGGCCGCGCCCACCGCCACCTCGGTCGCCAGCGCCTCCGCCGCGATCTCCTCGCGCATCCCCTCCGCCACGCGCCGCACGCGCTCGCTGCCGTCGATGGCGAGGCGCACCCGCTCCGTGAAGCCGAGGTTCAGCTCCTTGCGCAGCCCCTGGAGGCGCGAGAGGATCTCCCTCCCCAGCCCCTCGTCCCGCAGCGCGTCGGTGAGCGCCGTGTGCAGCACCACCACGCCGGCGCGGCCGCCCGCCGCGGCGAAGCCCTCGGCCGCCTCGACGGCGACCTCGATTTCCTCGGGCCCCAGGTCGACCGCCTCGCCGTCGATGAGGATGGTCACCTTGCCGTCCGTCGCCATGCTGGCGCGCAGGGAGGCGGCGTCGGCGACGGCGAGGACCTGCTTGGCGATCTGCACCTTCTTCCCCAGCTTGGGGCCGAGGGCGCGGAAGTTGGGCTTGAGCACGTAGCGCACCTCGCCGCGCTCCTCGCCGGGGAGGAGCCAGTGCACCTCGTGGACGTTGAGCTCCTCACGCACCAGCGCCTCGTACTCGGCGAGCGCGCCCTTGAGGCTCGCCTGCGAGAGCACGATGTCGGCGCGGCCGAGCGGCTGGCGCACCTTGAGCTTGTTCACCGTGCGCACCTGGAGGCCGAGCGAGACCAGCTCGCGCACGGCGCTCATGGCGACCGCCAGGGGCTCGTCGATGGCCGACGCGGTGGGCTCCGGGTAGGCGCAGAGGTGCACGCTCTCGGGCTGCGTGGTCGGCCAGGGGCGGCGGACCAGGTTCTGGTAGAGCTCCTCGGCGAGGAACGGCGTGAAGGGCGCGATCAGCTTGGCGACGGCGACGAGCGCCTCGTACAGGGTGAAGTAGGCGTCGTGCTTGTCCTGCTGCGGGCCGGGGGTCTGGGAGTCCCCCCCATCGTGACCCGAGGCGGGCGCCCAGAACCGGCTGCGGCTGCGGCGCACGTACCAGTTGGAGAGCGCGTCGACGAGATCGATGAGCCGCTGCGCCGCCTCGTAGAGCTTGTAGCCCTCGAGGTCGGCGGTCACCTCGCGCGTGGCGAGGGCGAGCTCGGAGAGCATCCAGCGGTCGAGCAGGCCGCGTTCCGAGGCGGGGCGGTAGCCGGTGCTGGCGGCGAGGGAGGCGGGCGTGGTGTCCGTGGCGCTGGGGTTGCCCGCGGCGGGGCTCCAGCCGTCGATGTTGGCGTAGATGGTGAGGAACGCGTAGACGTTGCGGAGCTTGACCAGGAACTCCTTCTGCGCGCCGCGCACGTTGCTGAGCGAGTGCCGGGTGTTGGTCCAGGGCGGGGACGACGCGTAGAAGAACCAGCGGAAGGCGTCGGCGCCGGGCGCGGGCGTGGTGGGATCCTCGACGAAGATCTTCTGCTCCACGGGCAGGCCGGGGACGTCGTTGGGCTTGACCGCCAGCGGCTTGTCGCCGGGGACGAGGCCGAGGCGCTCGAGGTCACCGTCGGTGAGGCCGACGACGCGCCGCTGCAGCCCCTTGGCGGGCTTGAGCTCCATGGTGATGGGCTCGCCCTCACGGTCGGCGCGGTAGAGGGTGACCTTGGCGGACTCGCCGGTGAGGTCGAGACCTTCGTAGTCCTCGCGGGCGATCCAGGCGACGCCGTCCCTGGCCGCGGCGATCTTGGCGTCGGCGGCGCGGAAGGCGGCGAACTCCATGCGCACCCGCTCCAGGATGACCTCGGGAGGGGTGTAGTTACCCTTGGATTTACTCTCCTTCTTCCCCTCCCGATCGCAGACGTGGCCGAGCACCACGCAGGTCTTGTAGGGATACGGATAGCTCCGCACGTGGTCGAGCTGGAGCCGCTTCTGAGCCTCCTCGTCGAAGACGAGGGTCGAGATCATCAGCAGCGAATAGAACCAGCCCCGCGTCTGGTCGATGGCCTCGCTGATGAAGTCCGCCGGGAAGGCGCGGTCGAAGAGCGCCTTGGATCCCGGTGCGTGCGGGTAGCCCCACTGCGCGAAGGGCATGCTGCCGGAGTCGAACCAGGCGTCGATGACCTCGGTGGCGCGCCGCATCTCGGCGCCGCAGGTCGGGCACGGGAAGGTCACCTCGTCGATCCAGGGCTTGTGGACGAGAAGGTGCTCGTTGAGGGTGGGGTCCGCCTTCTTCGCCGCGTGGAACGCGTCGAACGCGTGCGGGTTGAGGGCCTCGATGGCGGCGACGCTGGGGGGCGCGTGCTGGTGCGCCGGGTCGGCCGTGCAGGTCCAGACGTTGAGGGGCGTGCCCCAGTAGCGCTCGCGCGAGAGGGCCCAGTCCACGTTGTTGGCGAGGAAGTCGCCGAAGCGGCCCTCCTTGATGTGCTCGGGGAACCAGTCGACGGCGCGGTTGTTGGCGATCGCCTGGTCCTTGTTGACCTGGGTGCGGATGTACCAGGCCGGGCGCGCGAGCTGGATGAGAGGGTCGTTGTCGGCGCGCCAGCAGTACGGGTACTCGTGGCGGTACTTCTCCTCGAGCACGAGCAGGCCGCGAGCGCGGAGATCCTTGACGATGACCGGGTCGGCCTCCTTGACGAAGGTGCCGGCGAAGGGCGTGCTCTCGGGCTCGAAGGTGCCGTCGGGGAGCACGGCGCAGATGGGCTTGCCCTCCACCGGCTGGTTGAGATCGCGGAAGCGCTGCAGGTAGGCGTTGAAGTCGTCCTCGCCGAAGGCGGGCGCGACGTGGACGATGCCGGTGCCGGCGTCGAGGGTGACGAACGCGCCGTCGAGCACGACCCAGTAGAGCGGCTCCGGGCCGAGCTTGGCGTCCCACAGGGTCTTCGAGAAGGCGTCGAAGGGGGGCCGGTAGCGCTTGCCGATGAGCTCTCGGCCCTTGAGCGTGCGGAGGACGGGGAGATCCTTCTTCAGCTTCTTGGCGAGCCCCTCGCGCAGGGCCGCGGCGACGATGAGCTTGCGGTCGCCGCCGTCGACGACGACGTAGTCAAAATCGGCCCGGACCGCGGCGTAGCCGTTGGAGGGCAGGGTCCACGGGGTGGTGGTCCAGGCGACCAGCGCCGTATCGGGCTCGTCGACCAGCGGGAAGGCGACGAAGACGCTGGGGTCGTCGACGGTCTTGTAGTTCCAGCCGACCTCGGCCGCGGAGAGGGCGGTGCCGCCCTGGGGCCACCACCAGCAGACGCGGTGACCGCGGTAGAGCAGGCCCTTGTTGTGCAGCTCGGAGAGGGCCCACCAGACGCTCTCGACGTAGCTCTTGTGGTAGGTGACGTAGGCGGTCTCGGTGTCGACCCAGAAGCCGATCTTGTCGGTGAGCCGCTCCCAGGCCTCGGTGTAACGGAAGACCGAGTCGATGCACTTGGCGATGAAGGGCTTGACCCCGTAGGCCTCGATGGCGGCCTTGCCGTGGATGTCGAGCTCCTTCTCGACCTCGACCTCGACGGGGAGGCCGTGGGTGTCCCAGCCGGCCTTGCGAGGGACGTCGTAGCCGCGCATGGTCTGGAAGCGGGGGAAGACGTCCTTCACCGCGCGGGTGAGGACGTGGCCGTTGTGGGGCATGCCGTTGGCCGTGGGCGGGCCCTCGTAGAAGACGAAGGTGCCTTTCGACGGGCCGGTGGCGCGGGTGTCGGCGCGCAGCGTCTTGTGGAAGATGCCGTGCTGCTTCCAGAAGGCGAGGACGGCCGCCTCGTCGGCGGGGAAATCCAGCTCGCCGCGGACGGGGAGGAAGGTGCCGCGGGCCTGAGGGTCGTCGCCTTGCATGGGGCGGTTCCCTAGCAAGGTCACGGGGGAGCGTCGAGGATCCTGGTCCCTCGGCGCTCTCCCCGGCCCCGGTTCACGGCCCGGGGACCGTGATGGCGTTGGTGTCCAGCGCGACCGCGGCGCCCTGCGCGAGCAGCCTGCCGACGATCGAGGCGCCGGTCTTCATGGTGATGGCCGAGGCCGCCAGGATGGTCCCCTGGAACTTGGAGTTGGTCCCCAGCGTCGCCGAGGTCCCGACCGCCCAGAAGATGTTGGTCGCCTGCGCGCCGCCGGCGAGGATGACCTGGGTCGCGGCGTTGGTGGTGAGCGTCGATCCCAGCTGGAAGATGAAGACCGCGTTGGCGTCGCCCTGGGCGTCGAGCGTCACGTTGCCCGCCGAGAGCATCACCGAGGTCGAGTTCTTGTAGAGCCCGGGAGCGAAGGTGAGCCCGCTCAGATCCCCGGCCAGGACCGCCGCGCCGAGGCGCCCGGCGGCGTCGTTGTACGCGGCGAGCAGGGCGGCCTTGGCGGCCGCGGCCACCGGGTCTCCCGCGTGGATGGTCCCGGTGACCTGCCCCGGCGGGAAGCCGACCAGCGCCGCGCCCGGCGAGATGCCGAGGTCCCCGGTGACGATGGTGCCCGGGTTGTTCACGTTCGTGACCGTGTTGAACGCCAGGATCGCGTAGGTGGACGCCGCGCCGAGGTTGACGAGCTCCTCGCCGGCCTGCGCCCCGGTCTCGAAGCTCCAGACGTAGTCCTGGGCGAGCGCCTCGCCGTTCAGGTTCCTGGCCGCCGTGGTGATCGTGGCGGTGTAGGTGGGGGTCCCGGAGAGCGGAGCCGCGGGGGTGAAGGTCGCCGTCGAACCGGAGCACGTCACCACGCCGGCCACGGCCGCGGTCCCCTGGGTCAGGGTGAAGGTCGCGGCGCCGAAGCTGGCGCAGTCCATGTCCTGATCGAAGCCGGCGCGGACCGCGATGCCGGCGCTGACGCCGGTGGCCTGATTGGCCGGGTCCGTGAAGACGACGGTCGGGGCGGTGACGTCGGGGAGCGCGCCCGTCGTGAAGGTCCACACGTGGTTGGCCGCGAGGGCCTGGCCCGTCGGATCCTTGGCCCCGGTGGTGATGGTGGCCGTGAAGAGGACCCCGGCGGCGAGCGGGCTCGCCGGCGTGAAGGTCGCGGAGAGCCCGGCGTAGGTCACCGCGCCCGGGACCGCGGTGGTCCCCTGGGTCACGGAGAAGGTCGCCGCGGTGAACGTGGCCGAGTCCATCTCTTCGTTGAACGCAGCGCTGACGGTGGCGCCGCTGGAGACGCCGACGGCCTTGTCGGCCGGGTCGGTGAAGGTGACGGCGGGCACGGCGGCGCTGGTCGTGAAGCTCCAGACGTAGGCGGCGGCGAGCGCGTTGCCCGCGAGGTCCTTGGCGCCCGTGGTGACGGTGGCGGTGAACGCGGTGTTGCCAGCGAGGGCGCTCGCCGGGGTGAACGTCGCGGTCACGCCGGAGTACGTCACGGCGCCGGCGACCGGGGTCGTCCCCTGCGCCAGCGTGAAGCTCGCTGCCGTGAGCGTCGCGGGGTCCATCACCTTGCTGAAGGCGACGTCGAGCGCGGCGCCGACGGGCACGGCGACGGCATGGTCAGCGGGATCGGTGAAGCTCACCGTCGGAGGCGTGGTGTCGGGGGCGTCACGCGTGGTGAAGCTCCACACATAGGTGGCCGCGAGCGCGTTGCCCCGGTAGTCCTTGGCGCCGGTGGTGATCGAGGCCGTGAAGAGGGCCCCGGTCGCGAGGGTCCCGGCGGGCACCAGGGTCGCGGTGGTGCCCGCGTAGGTCACCGTGGCGGCGACGGGCGCGCCCGCCTGCGTCAGGGTGAAGGTCGAGGGGGTGAGCGTGGTGGCGTCCATCGCCTCGCTGAAGGCCGCGCTGACCAGGGTGTTGGGCGACACTCCGGTGGAGGTGTCGGCAGGATCGGTGAGGGTCACCGTCGGCGCGCCGTCGAGCGGATACTCGACGAGCTGTTGCCCGCACCCCATCACGGTGGCGAGCAGGAAGAGAAGCATGGTCCGGAAGTTCTTCACTGGGCGCTCCGATCGAGGATCCTGAAGTGGACGACGAAATCGACGCGGCGGTTGTTCTCGCGCCCGAGGACGGTCGTGTTGGTGTCCGTGGGCTCGGTCGAACCGAAGCCCTTGTACGAGAGCCGCGACGCGGCGATGCCGTGGTCACGGAGGTAGTTGAGGACGGACTCCGCCCGCGACTCCGAGAGCGTCTGGTTGTGGTCGCGCGGCCCCGTGGAGTCGGTGTGGCCCTCGATCTGCACCCGGAAGCTGCGGTTGTCCTTGAGCGCTTGGACCACCTCGTCGAGCATCGGCAGCGAGTCGGCCTCGATGTCGGCCCGGTCGAAGGCGAACAGGATCTTCTCGCGCAGCTCGAGCCGATCCGGCCTGACGATGACCCACTTGTAGACGGGACAGCCCCCGTTCTCGGTCGATCCGGGGACATCGGGGCAGTTGTCGAGGGTGTCGACCACGCCATCGTGATCGCGATCGAGCATAGTGGCCACGAAGACGGGAGCAGGAGCACAGTGGGAGCACTCGGCGGCCTTCGCCTCCATCACGAGCGGCGCCAGCGGGCTGCTCCCGAGCTCGAAGTTGAGCCCGACGAAGAGCAGCTTGGCGTCGGTGTCGTCGAAGCCGGTGCGGTTCGGCTGGAGGATCTGCATGTAGCGCACGAACGGCCCGAGCCAGAGGGTGCGGCGGGGCACGAGGGGGAACGAGACCCCCGCGCCGGCGGTGAGCCCGAAGCGGTCGAGGCCGCCGGTGCGGACGTAGAGCGCGTCGGCGTCGATCCAGGGCGAGCCCGCGTAGAACCCTCCTCGCTCGAGGTCGGCGTCGTGAGGCCGCTTGAACCGCAGTCCGAGGCTGTCGGACCAGGCCGTACCGAAGGTGTCGGGGATCGTGCCCGCCGCGGGTCCGAGGGCGAGGAAGGAGATGCCAGCCTGCAGGTCGAAGTAGCGCCCGAGGCCGAGATAGCCTTTCAGCGAGACCTCGCCGCCGGCGGTGAAGCGCCCGTTCTGAGGCGCGCCCAGGGGCAGCGCCAGCCCGGGCTCGAGCCTCACCCCGCCCTCGAGCGCAGAGGCCACCCGCGGGAGCGCGAGCAGCGCCAGCGCAGGGAGTGAAATGGCAATTCTTGCCAGGATTCTTGAATAGCGCATGAGGCCAGGGCGGTTCCTTGCCGCGTAAGAATGAAGACGTTTTGGGGAGCCAGGGCGGTGCGCGCAGCTCGGCGTCGCACGGGCCGCAAGCTCGGCTCGCCCGGTCTCAGCAAGAAGGGGCCCGCGCCGCCGTCCCCGCTCGACGGGGTACCCACACGTCGCCCGGCAGCTACATTCCCGCGACACCTGTCGCGTTGTGCCACGGTGCGAGCACGCTCGAGAGGTCCGCGCGGATCGCCGCCACCGCGTCGGCCCCGGCGGCGAAGCAGGTCGCTGCGTTCTCCGCCGTGACGCCGCCCAGCGCGATGAGCTGGATCCCCTCCCCCGCCGCGGCCCGCGCCGCTTCGAGCGCAGCCGGACCGAGCGGCGTCCCCTTGCCCGGCGAGGCGAAGATCGGCGAGAGCACCGCGGCGTCGGCCCCCGCGGAGGCGGCGTCGATCACCTCCCCGACCACGTGGCAGGCGACGGCGATCCAGGCCTGCGGGAGCAGCGCGCGGGCGTCCTCGACCCTCACCGAGCGCCGCCCGAGATGGACGCCGTCGGCGCCGAGCGCCAGCGCCAGGTCGAGGCGATCGTTGACGACGAGAGCGGCCCCCAGGGCGCGCGTGACCTGACGCAGGCGGGCGCCGAGCGCTTCGAGCTCGCGCGTGGGGAGCTGGGGATCACGGAGCTGCACGGCGAAGAGGGCTCGTGCCGCGGCGGGCCGGCGGGCAATCGCGGCGAGGCGGGCCCACAGCTCGGCCTCGGGGAGGAGGTCGGCGGCGGAGATCTGGACGACGCGGGGGCGCATGGGCGGAGGCGCCCGTGGTATGCGCGATCCCTACTCCGCGAGGAAGGCCGGATCGCAGGCGAAGGCCACGCACTGCGCGTTGTCGGCCGGCCAGCTCACCTGGCGGTAGCCGTCCGCGCACGGCCCCGGGCGCAGGAACGAGCACGGGCGCGGCGCGACGCAGTGGTCGAAGACCAGGCAGCGGTTGGGGTCGCGCGTGTACGTGGCATGAAGCGGCGCGTTGCAGACGTGGCGAATCAACAGGCACGGACCACCGTCGTCGGGGAGGCGCAGGAACACCTGGCTGACCTCGAGCACCCCGTCGCGGAGCTGAGCCGCGACCACCGCCCCGTGGCGGCGCACCCGCGATGCTAGCCACGCCTCGTCGACCCGCGGGGCCGCCGCCCGAGCGACCGCGACGGTGGTGACGTCGGAGGTGTCGCCGGTGTCGAGGCGCGCCGCGACCGAGTCGTCGCCGGGCGCCACGCCGCAGCCGATCGACGGCTGGCGATCGCGGACCACGAAGAAGCCGTCCCCGGGCGCCGGTGCCATGCCGGGGAGACCGCGGTAGGCGACCTTGACGATCAGGTTCTCGGTGTCGACGCCGGGCGCGGAGGCCGCGAGAGACCCGTAGAGGACGAGATCGCCGTCGGGCGCATCATCGACGGCGCGCGTCGCGTCGGGGTCGAGGTTGGCGGCGGCGAGGTCGAGCGCCGCCGCGTGACGGGCGGGCACGTCGAGATTGACGTCCTGGAGGAGGTAGCCGCCGCCCTCGAGGTCCTTCCGCGCGGTGAAATAGCGGTCTTCGGCGAGCGCCACCGGTGGCGTCGCCTCGGCGTCGTCCGCGTCGCCTTCACCACCCGCGGCAGCTCGGTAGGCGCCGAGCGCGGAGAATCCCAGGAGTCCGAGCAGCGCAACGAAGTGCGTATTCATGGCGCCAGCGCCGTGCCGCAGGCGGGCACCGCCGACACGGCGGTGAACCGGCACGCGGAGGCCTCCTTTCTGGAGCAAGTCCAGGGCCATGGAGGGTGCGCGCGGGAGCGGAGCGCTCCGAAAACGGCCCGCCATCCGGGACGGCGACCGGACGGGCGGCGTGGTTTCCTGGGCTGCGGGACGGCGACGGTGCGGACAGTTCGGTCGCGGACCTCCCGCTACGCAGGACGGATGGCGATCACCGCTCGTCCGGCGCGAGCATCCCCGGGGTGAACCACAGCGACACGTCGCCACGCAGGGCCCAGGGGACCCTGGAGACCGTGACTTCGGAGCCCTCGATCTCCAGGTGGAAGAGCGCGTCGCAGGCGTCGTCGAAGCGCCGCTCCAGGGAGGAGAGCACCAGCGGCGCGTGGGTGGTGGCGAAGAGCTGCACCTCCAGGGTGGGCGAGAGCTCGCGCACGACGGCCAGGAGCGCCGGGAGGAGGACGCGCTGCCAGTGCGGGTGGAGGTGAGCCTCGACCACGTCGACGAGGAGCACCAGCTCCGAGCTGGGCGCCACGCCCTTGAGGGTCGCCGCCTCGACGTGCTCGCGCCAGGTCCACACCAGGAGGTAGGCGAGGGAGATGATGCGCTTCATCCCCGCGGAGGCGAGGAGGACCGGGACCGGGCCGTAGGGTAGATCGAGCGTGGGGATGTCCCGCGGGTCGTGGAGCGACATGCGCGCGGTGGCGGCGCCGGGACGGAGGGGCGCGCCGGAGTGCTCCGAGAGCGCCTCGAGCACGCGCGTCAGCGTGCCGAACGTGGGGCCCTGCTCGGCCTGCCAGGTCGTCCAGTCGCGGAGGAGGCCGTTGCAGCGAGCCGAACGCGGCGGGTCGCCCTCCGCGGCGAGACCGTCCCAGATCTGCTGCGGGGAAAAGTGGAACGCCGAGTACGCCGGCAAGGGCCACTGCCCCAGGGTGCGCTGCGGATCCCACACCGAGAAGCCGCCGTCCGCGCGCGCGTAGAGGACCGGCGTCGGGTGCGCCGCTCCGGCGCGGGACGAGTACAGCGTCTGCCACTGCTGCTCGAGGAAGCTGAAGGACGCCTCGATGGCGAAGCTCTCGGTGGGGCGGCGGTCGACCCAGCGCAGCGCGGGGCGCGCGCCGTCGCGGCGGTGCGGCGCGGCCGGGTAGCCGGCCCAGGTGCCGGTCAGCGCCCACCAGGCGATGTCGAGGAGGAGCGTCTTGCCTCCCCCGTTGTCCCCGGCGAGCACGTTGAGCCGTGGCGCCGGCTCGATCTGTATCGAGGGCGCCGGGCCGACGTCCCGCAGCTCCAGGCGCTCGAGCATGGGGTCTCGATTATCAGGATGGGCGTCGCAAAGAAAGTCAGGGAGACGAGGAGGGTCCTCCGGGCGGCTCGGCCATGCGCTGCCGCTTCGGGATGTATGCCGAGGGCGGCGCCGCCTCCACGGGGCTCCCGTCCCTGGCGTCGCGGCAACAGCGGAAGCCGACCTGGTAGAAGGAGAACCACTCGTTGTGGGTCGAGGTGATAGGCCGGCAGCGGGCGCGGATCGGCCCCCAGTAGCCGCCCTTGAGCGTGGAGCGATAGGGCTTGTCCTCGACCTTGCCCTTCTCGTTGAGGACCCACTCGTCGACGTTGCCGGTCATGTCGTGCACGCCGAAGGGGCTCACGCAGCGCGCCCGCGAGCCGGAGGCGACGCGCTTGTCGAGGCGCTCGACCTCCGCCGAGATCTTCCACGGGTCGCTGAAGGCCTCCATCTCCGGCAACGTGTAGGGCCGATCGATGTTGCACGCGGTCGCGTCGCGCTCGGTACCGTACGGGTACGGCCACATCTGCGGGCCCTCGCAGGCGAACTCCCACTCCTCCACGGTGCAGAGGCGCTTGCCCTCGACGGCGCAGGCGCGGCGGCCGTCGTTCCAGTCGGACATCACCGCGGGGACGACGCCGACGAGGTTGGGGTACTCGTAGACATCCATGCAGTAGCGGCGGTGCGAGAGGCGCCCCTCGCAGAGGACCTCGGGCGCGTATTTCTCGCAGACGTCGTGCGGCTCGTCGAGGAAGCGGGTGCAGGAGTGGCCCACGTAGGGGCAGTAGATGCCGTCGACGAGGACCATGCCGTCGCCGCAGACCGCCGAGCTCTGGGGGTCGACGCGAACGTAGTCGGGGACGCGCTCGGGCGGCCCCGCGTCGGGCACCACGACCGAGGGCGCGGGGCGGGCCCGCGGCTCGGGCGCGACAGCCGAGGCGCTGGGCGCGGGCGCAGGCTCGGGCTCGCGCGGCGGGCGGGCGAACACCAGCACCGCGGCGAGGGCGGTCGCGGCGACGAGGACGGCGAGGAAGCCGAGGCGCTCGCGCATGATCAGCGGGGCGCGTGCTGGCGGCGGCTGGCGAGGCCGTCGTGATCGACGAAGGGACGCGGCGGCGGCACCGCGACGCCGTCTTCGGTGTCGCCGCAGCAGCGGAAGCCGACCTGATAGAACTTGAAGTCGGGCCCGTGCGAGGTGGTGGTGAGCCGGCAGGTGTCGCGCACCGGCCCCCAGTAGCCGCCGTTGAGCGTGGAGACGTGCCGGGTGCCGGGGTTGTCCGCCTGGTCGTCGGTCCACTCGTCGACGTTGCCGGTCATGTCGTAGGCACCGTAGGCGCTGACGCAGTCGGGGTGGCTGCCGATGCGGTCGGCCTGCCAGAGCCGCGCCAGCTCCCCCTCACGCGTCTCTTCCTTCATCATGGCGGAGACGTCGAAGTCGAAGGTGGCCCGGTCGATGTTGCACGGGCTCGGCTGGCGGACGAAGCCCCAGGGGAACGGGAGGCGCTTGGGCCCCTCGCAGGCGAGGATCCACTCCGACCGGCGGCAGAGGCGCTTGCCGGCCCCGGCGCAGAGCGCCTTCGCCTCGTACCAGTCGACGTAGACCATGGGGTTCTCGCCGATGCGGTTGGGCCACTCGTTCTGATCGATGCAGTAGCGGCGGTGATCCGGCTCCTCCAGGCAGCGCGCGCCGCGGAGGTACTCGGCGCAGCCCACGGCGCCGGTGGGGCGGCCGCAGTCGTAGGGGAGCGCGGGGCAGAAGTCGCCGTCGACGAGGGTCATGTCGGCGGGGCAAGCAGACTTCGCCCCCGCCTCGGGTGCCTCCGTCGCGAGCGAGGCGCTCGCGGGAGAGGGCGGAGGAGCGGGAGAGGGAGAAGCGGCGGCGGCAACGATGGAGGGCCCTTCCCTTTCGGAGCGAGGCTCCGCCGGGAGATGCGTGGGAGCATAGCGACCGACGAGCCCCGTGGCGCCGAGAAGGGCGCCGGCGCCCATGGATTGGAGAAAGCTGCGGATCCTTGCGCGCACGGGGTCCGTCACTCTTTAGGCCAGCCGGCGCCGCTGGCAAAGAAACGGAAAGTTGGAGCTACAGCGGGCGCCGCCGCGTGCTAGCCCCGTCTTCCCATGGATCGGCTCGTCGTCCGCGGTGCCCGCCAGCACAACCTCAAGAACATCAGCCTCTCGCTTCCGCGCGATCGGCTCGTGGTCATCACCGGGCCGAGCGGCTCGGGCAAGTCGTCGCTTGCCTTCGACACCATCTACGCGGAGGGGCAGCGCCGCTACGTCGAGTCGCTCTCGGCGTACGCGCGGCAGTTCCTCGAGCAGCTCTCCAAGCCCGACGTCGAGTCGATCGAGGGGCTCTCCCCCGCCATCGCCATCGAGCAGCGCGCGCTCGCCAAGAGCCCGCGCTCCACCGTGGGCACCGTCACCGAGATCGCGGACTACCTGCGCCTGCTCTTCGCGCGGGTGGGGACGCCGCACTGCCCGAGCTGCGGCAAGCGCATCGAGGCGCAGACGGTGCAGCAGATCGTCGACCGCATCCTCGCCCTCGGCGAGGGGACGCGCGCCGCCATCCTCGCCCCCATCGCCCACGCGCGCCGCGGGGAGCTCAAGCTGGAGATCGAGCGCCTCCGTCGCGAGGGCTTCGTTCGCGCGCGGATTGATGGAGAGGTGATCGACCTGGGGGACGAGATCGTGCTGGACCGGTCCAAGGTCCACGACCTCGACGTCGTCGTCGATCGCATCGTCGTCAAGGAGGGGGTCAAGGGGCGGCTCACCGACTCGGTCGAGCTGGCGCTCAAGATCGGCGAGGGGCGCCTCCTCGTCGACATGTCCGGCGAGCGGGACAAGCGCGAGCCGATGTGGATGAGCGAGCGCTTCGCCTGCATCGACTGCGGGATCTCGCTGCCGCCGGTCGAGCCGCGGATGTTCTCGTTCAACGGGCCCCACGGCGCCTGCCCCGCCTGCGACGGCATCGGCGCGCGGACGCGCATCGATCCCGAGCGCGTGGTCCCCGATCCGCGCCGCACCCTGCGCGAGGGCGCGGTGGTGGCCTGGGGGCGCCGCGGATCCCTGTCGCTGGCGACCGAGACCGAGCGGGCGGTGACCGCGCTCGGCGTGGATCCCGACGTCGCCTTCGGCGAGCTGCCCGGGGACCTGCGGCAGGCCATCCTCTTCGGGGTCGGCGGCCCGGTCGCCGAGGGGGCCCCGCCGGCCAGCACGCCGCCGTCGCGGCGCAAGCGCGGCAAGCACGCGGCCGCCTACGAGGGCATCATCCCCCGGCTCGAGCGCCTGCTCACCACCGGCGACGTCGCCGCCGAGGACGAGGCCGAGGAGGGCTTCGACGACGAGGGCGTCGGGGAGGGCGAGGTCGGCCGCTTCGTGGTCACCCGCGTCTGCGACGGCTGCAAGGGGCGGCGGCTCCGGCCGGAGGCGCTGGCCGTGCAGCTCGGCGACAAGAACATCGCCGAGCTCGGCAACATGCCGCTCCGCGGGGTGCGCAGCTTCCTCGCCGGGCTCGTCGCGGGCGACGTCGACAAGGCCCGCGCCGGCGACGTCAGCGCCGAGCCGCTCCCCGCCCGCGAGCGAGCCATCGCCGATCCGCTCCTGCGCGCCGTCATCGCGCGGCTGGGGTTCCTCATCGACGTCGGCCTCGACTACCTGACGCTCGATCGATCGGCGCAGACCCTCTCCGGCGGCGAGGGCCAGCGCATCC
>Ga0302283_1001832_pt1 | contig 17459 bp, 14 predicted proteins | sample III_Fen_E1_4_FD_198770 | JGI IMG/M metagenome (GOLD analysis project Ga0302283, IMG submission 198770) | Peat permafrost microbial communities from Stordalen Mire near Abisko, Sweden - III_Fen_E1_4 | ecosystem: Environmental > Terrestrial > Soil > Wetlands > Permafrost | place: Sweden: Abisko... | reverse complement strand
GTCTTCTGCGATCTGCTCGTGGAGGCCTGGCGGCGGACGGCGCCCAAGCGGCTCGTGGCGGACTTCGACGCCAAGGACGACGAGAAGGCGCCTCCGGCAAGCAAGAAGACCCCGGCAAAGAAGGCGACTCCCGCGAAGCAGGCGACCCCGCCGACGAAGAAGACTCCCCCGAAGAAGGCGGCGCGGCCGAAGCCCCGGACGGCGAAGAAGCGGGGGTAGCAGGCGCCCCGGGCAGGGTCCTGTACCGTCCTCGTCCGCATGGCATCCCCCCGCTCGTTGCTCGTCGCCGCGCTCCTCCTGGCGTCCTGCGGCGGAGCCCCAACCCCGAGCGCCGCCGGTCCGCTCGTCAACGTCGACGTCTCGCCCCTTCCGGTCCACGACGGCGGCGCGCCGCCGACGGCCGACCCGGTTGCCGCGAAGCCCGAGGCGGAGACGAAGTGCGAGGGCAGCGCGTGCGGCGCGCCGAGCGCCCTCGCGCAAGAGAACGTGCGCAAGGCGGCGATCCTCGACCCTTCGTGCCAGGCAGGCAACCTCGACTCGTGCATCAACCTCGCGCTCCTCTACGCGGAGCCCCACGAGGGCATCGCGCCCGACAAGGGGCGGGCCGCCTCGCTCCTCCAGCTCGCGTGCGACAGCGGCGCGATGCGCGGGTGCTCGGACCTGGGCGTCTTCTACGAGCACGGCGACGGAGTCGCAGAGGACAAGGCGGCCGCCGCCAGCTACTACGACCGCGCGTGCGAGCACGGAGACGTGCATGGCTGCGGCAACCTCGGCCTGCTCTACGAGCAAGGGCAAGGCGTGCCGAAGGACAAGAAGCACGCCCTCGAGCTCTACGAGAGGGCGTGCAAGGGAGGTGAGAAGTGCGCCGCGCTCGGCGCCTTCGTGGAGGACGGCAACGGCGTGGTGCAGGACAAGGCGCGCGCGGCCACGCTCTACGAGCGCTCGTGCTCGAGCGGCGAGAACATCGGGTGCAACGATCTCGCGCGGATGTACCTCAACGGCGAGGGTGTCGCCCAGGACAGGCCGCGCGCGCTCACGCTCTTCGAGAAGGCGTGCCAGGGCGGGTACGCGCTCGGCTGCCGCAACCTCGGCGTGCTCTACGCCATCGGCCAGGGCACCGCCGTCGACAAGGCCCGCGCGGCGACGTTCGACGAGAAGGCGTGCAACGGCGGCGAGATGCTCGGATGCACGAACCTCGCGCTGCTCCTCGAGAGGGGCCAGGGGGTCTCGCTCGACAAGGCGCGCGCCGCGTCGCTCTACGACAAGGCGTGCCAGGGCAACGACATGTGGGGATGCAAGCACCTGGCGGAGCTCTACGAAGCGGGCAGCGGCGTTGCGCAGGACAGGGCGCGCGCCGTCACGCTGTTCGAGGAGGCGTGCAAGGGCGGCTCCCTCGAGGGGTGCGAGCACCTGAGCCTCGCGCGCGCGGCGTCCCTCTTCGAGAAGGGATGCCAGAGCGGGAGCGCGCCCATCTGCGGCAACTCGGGAGGGTGGAGCCCCGACCCAAGGCAGGCCGACGGCGGCACGCCAACCAAGCTCCACGCCGCGACTCTCTACGAGAAGGCGTGCGATGCGGGTGATGTCGTCGGTTGCCGGCGTCTCGGCGGCTCGTTCGAGCGAGGCGCCGGGGTCCGCCAGGACAAGACGCGCGCGCAGGCGCTCTATGCGAGGGCCTGCAAGGGCGGCGACAAGCCCGCCTGCGCCGCCGCGGGCAAGCTCGCGGGGGCTCCTGTCGCTACGAAGCCGGGCGGTGGAGGGGCAGCACCCACCCGGTGACGCCCAGAGGGGCACCCTTCGGCTGAGGGAACGTGATCCATGGCGCCAGGAACGCGTCGACCAGCCGAAGGAACGCGATCCATCGGCCGAAGAATGCGTCGAGCAGCCGAAGAAACGCGTCGACCGGCCGAAGAAACGCGTCGACCGGCCGAAGAAACGCGTCGACCGGCCGAAGAATGCGTCGAGCAGCCGAAGAAACGCGTCGACCGGCCGAAGAAACGCGATTCATCGGCTGAAGAACGCGTCGACCGGCCGAAGGAACGCGATTCATCGGCTGAAGAACGCGTCGACCGGCCGAAGGAACGCGACTCATCGGCTGAAGAACGCGTTCCTTCGGCTGGTGGACGCGTGCCTGAGCGTGAGGAGCGCGTTCCTTCGACTGGTGGAGGCGCGCCTGAGCGTGAGGAGCGCGTTCCTTTGGCTGGTGGAGGCGCGCCTGAGCGTATGGAGCGTGCTCCTTCGGGCAAGGGCCGCGCTCCTGAGCACAACGAGCCCGCTCCTTCGGCTGCTGGTCGCGTTCCTGAGAGCAAGGAGCGCGGTTCTTGGGCTGAGGGTTGGGTTCCTTGGCGCAAGGAGCGCGGTCCTTGGGCTGAGGGTTGCGGTCCTTGGGCTGAGGGTTGCGTTCCCTGGCGCAAGGAGCCTGCTCCTTGGGCCGAGGGCTGCGTCTCTCCTCGGGAAAGGCCGGCTTCTCCGTGCCAGGAGCGCCCGCCAGCGCGGGAAGAACGCCTCCCTCTCGCCAAGGGAGACACTCCTCGCCCGCAGCAACCCCGTTCTCGGAGCAAAGCGCACTCTCCTCCGACGGACGGCGCGGTCCCTTCGGCGTATCGTTGTGCCCCATGATGACGATGGAGGAGCTCGTCAACGCCAGCGGGACGCCAGAGCGCACGATCCGGACCTACCTGCGGGCGGGTTGCGTCCCATCGCCGGAGTCCGGCGCGCCGGGGTACGGAGATCCGCAGCTCATCGCCCTGCTCGCCATCGCGCGGCTGCGCGAAGAGGGCGTGCGCAGGCACGATGTGCTGCGCGCACGCATGGCAGCCATGAGCCCGGAGGCCCTGGAGAGGTTCGCGTACGAGGACGATCTGGTCGAGGACGACCCGGCGGCCCCCGAGGCCGTCGTCGCTCCGACGCAGGCGACGGAAGCCCCCGCCGCCACGCCGCGTCAGGAGCCGGCCCCCGTGGTGGTCGCCCGCAAGCATGAAGACTGGACGCGCATCGTCCTCCGGCCCGGGCTCGAGCTCCACGTGCGGAGCGGGGCGGGCGACGAGGTGCAGAGGCTCGCGGGGGAGATTGACGCGCGGTATGCCGACCCCTAGCACGTAGCCTTTCCCCGCGCCCGCTCCCGCTCCTGCTCCTGCTCCAGCCCCCGACCCCGCCCCCATTCTGACGCGTGTTCACCAGCAGCACGCCATCGGCGCGCCCTCGATCCCCCGAGCGCTCGTCGGCCTCGGTTGGTCGGTCCCGCCCAGTCGCGCACGTCTCGCGCCAGCGCTACCCCGCCCCTCGCCCCTCACCTAGCCAGCGTGCGGGCTAGCCCTGTCACGAGCCCTGCGCGGTAGGGGGCATGACCGACCAACCGAGACCTCCTCAACTCCCCCATCACCGGCTCGTCGCATTTCACGTCGCGGTCGCGCTCCTCCTCGCGATCAAAGCGGCGCACATCCGGGACGCCAAGCTCCGCGATGAAGCCCTCCGCGCAGCCAAGAGCACCTGCTGCAACATCGCCGAAGGCGCCGGCCGGTTCACGCGGCCGGACAAAGGCCCGGGCCTACACCATCGCGCGCGGCGAGGGCCTCGAAGCCTTCGCGGCGCTCGAGACCGCGGCAATCGCGGGAGACGCCGACCAGGCGGACGTCGAGCGGTGTCTGCCCATCGCCGGTCGGCTCTACGCGCTGCTCACGGGGCTCATACGGTAGGCGCTTTGGCCGGCGCCGCTGCACGCGGCGCCGGGTGGGGCAGGGGAGGCGAGAGGGGCGAGGGGAGGGAGAGGGGCAGGGGCGGGAGCAGGAGCAGGAGCAGGAGCGGGGCACTGGCTCCAATGGGCGTGTGGCCCGTTGGTAATCCCCGACAGAAGCTAGGGGGCGCCCGGTTTCCGACCCCGATGGGAGGATCCAATTGAGGAGCGTCGTCGTTCTCGCGCGCTCCCAGCGGCCCCTGCCGATCCTGTCCTTCAGGGCGTCTCCCTCACCGCGCGGAACGACGGCGACTTTTGGAGGGGCCCATCGGGGTCGGAAACCGGGCGCCCCCTAGCGCGCGCCCCGCTAGCGCACCACGCGGCGTACCTTGATGCGCACCTTGTCACGCCCCTCGAGGTACCAGTCGAGCGGCACCACCGTCCGGTCGTAGCTGAGGTACGGGTCGGGCCCCGTGTCGGAGTGCGCGGGGCGCAGCGCGTCGAGCGCGAAGGCCGGGAGCTCGGGCGCCACGTGGCCGCGGAAGGTCACGCCCTGCGACGGGACGCGGAACTGCACCACCACGCTGCGCGGCTGCACGGTCTGGCGCGACTCGTTGGCGAGCAGCTCGTCCAGCGTGTCGGGGGCCGCGACCTCGGGCGACACCTCGTAGCCAGGGATGATCTCGACGTCGACGTCCTTGCCCGCGAGCTCGAGGGGCATCTTCACGTCGACCTCCTTCACCACCTCCGCGCCGGCGAACGGCAAGAGGTGCAGCCGGATGCGGGCCTTGTCGCCTGCGTCGACCGCGGCGTCGAGCAGCTAGACGCCGCGTAGCCGCCAGAGGTCGCGCGTGAAGCGGACGGAGAGCACGCTCTCGATCCTGTCGATGCGGGTGTTCTCCCACGGGTTGTTCAGGACGTCGCCGACCGCGTGCACGGCGCGCGAGTGCTGCCACTCGCCCGCGTCGGGCATCCCGCCGACGGCCACGCCGAAGTCGTCGACCTCGATGGGGGCGTGGCCGTGGACCGTCACCTTGGAGTGCATCCGCCAGCTCACGTCCCGCTGCTCGGCGACCGTGGCCTCGATGACCGACCCGAGCGCCGCGGCGACGAACCCGGGGCTCATGAACTTCTCGTCGGCCACCGCCATGTGCCACGACTTCTTGGGCGCGCCGTCCGCGCCGATGACGTCGACGTCGACGGGAAAGGTGGGGGCGTGCGCCTTCTCGTCGATGACGATGGCGCTCATGCGGTCCTGCACGAGCGCGCCGAGCGGCCGCGCGCTCTCCCCGATCTTGAAGCTCCGCTGGTCGCTCGCGTTGATCCAGAGGACGCGACCGATCGTCGTGGGCAGCGCGCTGTTGCCCGCGCCCATCATGGGGTGCCCGAACGCCACGAGCTTGTTGCCCTCGACGTGCGTGACGGTGCCGAGCCCCATCATCGAGACGTCCCCGCTGACGAGCTGCACCCCGATGGCCCCGCCGTCGACGTAGTGCTCGGGCGCGCCCTCGGCCGTTCCCTGGCCTCCGCCCGCCTGGAGCGGCTCGAAGCCCATCGGCTCGAGCAGCGTGCGCACGAACGCGGCGGTCTTGTCGCCCACGCCGGCCAGCAGGATCGGCGTCGACGCGCGCGCGACCCCGCTCGACGTGCTCACCGGGCCGATGCGCGAGGCCACCTGCCGCGCGTGCTCGGCGAGGTCGTACTCTCCGGGCGCGCCGTCGAACGTCGTCGCCCCGTCGCGCTCGGCGTGACGCTCGCCCTTCGTGTGGATCCTGGCGGACGGGAGCGGCGCCTGCCCTTCGAGGGGCCAGAAGCCCGGCGGAATGGGGCGCGCCAGCTCCGTCAGCATGAGCGAGATCGGCGTGACGCCGGCGATGGGCTCCACCGGGAACGCCCCGAGCGAGTACGAGTACGCGCCCGCGAGGCGCCCATCGAGGTAGATGGGGCTCCCGCTCATCCCCGCCACGGCCTTGGTGAGGTTCAGGCGCGGGTGGGGCGTCTTGATGACGATGAGGTGCTCGGCGGGACGGAAGTTGTGCAGCACCCCGATGACCTCGACGTCGAACCGCTCGGGCGTCGTCCCGTGGAAGACGGTCAGGCCGTAGCCCTTCATCCCCTCGTGAATCTCGTCGACGCCGATCGTGGGCCCCTTCGCGTCACCGCGGGCGTTCGGGATGGCAATGCCGAGCGCGAGGCCGGCACCGACGACGAGCGCACCGAGCTGCTGGGTTTCTTTTCGCACGAGGTCAGTGTGACGTAAGTGCGAGCCTTCAGGCAAACCGTCGCACACGGGGACCTCGATTGGCGTGCGCCGCCCGATGAAATCCCCGGGATTCGCGACCGGCGCGGCGCCCCCCTCAGCGAGCTCCTCCGGCGTCGCCCGCGCGGGCCTCGCCGATCATCGTCGGAGGATCCGTGGGGGCCTGCGCGGTGGGTGCGGGGGGAGTCGGCTGGGCGGCGGGCGGGGGCGGGATCGGGGTCGGGGTCGGCGCCGTGGCCGAGGGGGCTGGGGCTGGGGCTGCCGGGACGGGGGCGGGGGCAGGAGCAGGAGCGGGAGCGGGAGCGGGAGCGGGAGCAGCGGCCGTCGGGGCGGGCGAAGGGTCGGCCGGCGGCGAGGGGTCGGCCGCGTAGGGGTTCTGGGACGGGTAGGAGCTCTGCGACGCGTAGGGGTTCTGCGTCGCGTACGGGTTCGAGTAGCTCGAAGGCGGCGCAGCGGCCACGGGGGTCGCTGGCGCGGGAGGCGCAGTGACGATCACGCACGTGGGCGTGGGCGCCGGAGCCGCGGTAGCAGCCGCGGTGGCCGTCGTCGCCGTGGTCGTCGCGGAGTAGGAAGAGTAACCCACGCCTGGCCTGCGCACGTAGTGGTGCCGCGGCGTGACGGGCGGGGTGTTGTCGAGCTCATCATCACAGCCGGCCGCGCCCAGCAAGCCAGAGAGCGCGACGGCGAACAGGAGCTTACCGTTTGGTTTTCGCATGGGTGCCTCCCCTTGCCATGAGGCAAGGCCCAGGCCGCTCGTCGGGGGCGCTACGGCACCGCTGGCTCCGGCTGCTAGTGCGGCTCCGCGAGAACGTCGTGCTGCTCGTTCTCGTTGCCGATCGCCTTCCTGAGCGGACGGTAGAGCACGATCATGAGCACACCCGTGGCGAGCGAGATCGAGGCAAGGAGGAAGAAGAACGTTCCGCCGGACATGCGGCTCGACCACGTGGCCAGGTAGCCGGACAGGTAGTTGCCGAAGAAGCTCGACAGAAACCACATCCCCATCATCATCGAGACGACCTTCGCCGGTGAGATCTTGGTCACGAGCGAGAGCCCCACCGGGGACATGTAGATCTCCCCGAGCGTGAGGAGGAAAGAGCAACCGACCATCCACCCGAAGCCGGCACGGTGCCCCGAGTCGACGATGCGGCCACACGGGATCATGACGACGAACGAGATGCCGAGGAGGAAGCACCCGATCGCCATCTTGGCGACGCTCGAAGGGTCCTTGCCGCGCTTGAGGAGCCACGCCCACAGCGGGTTGACGATGAGGGTGAGCAGGAAGATGAACATCGGGTTCACGGACTGAAACCACGTCGACGGCATCACCCAGTCGCTGCCCAGCCACGAGAAGATGTGCAGGTTCGTCTTCGTCGGGTCGTCGACCCAGAACTGGAGCGAGTTGCCCTGCTGCTCGTAGACGGCCCAGAACGAGATGTTGAGCGCGCAGAGGACGACGAGGGCGAGGATGCGCGCCCACTCGGTCTTCGTGAAGGGCTTGGCCACCGCCGGTACCTCGGCGGCGGACGCGGAGGCTGCCTTCTGCATGATCTGGTCGGGCGCGAGGAACCGCTGCCCGTAGAGGTAGATGCACAGCCCCACGATCATCCCCACGCCGGCCGAGCCGAAGCCCCAGCCCCAGTGCTCGGAGCCCGCCGTGCCGGCGGCGTCCTTCGTCTGACCGAGCGTGCCGCAGATGAACGGGCTCATCCAGGCGCCCAGGTTGATGCCGACGTAGAAGACGTTGAACGCCCGGTCACGGCGGACGTCGCCCTTCTTGTAGAGCCCGCCCACCTGCGTCGAGATGTTCGACTTGAAGAAGCCGTTGCCGACGATGAGCATGAAGAGCGCCGGAAAGAAGAGCGCCTCCTTCATCATCATAAACTCGCCGATCGCCATGATGACGCCGCCGATGACGACCGACCGGCGCTGGCCGATGAGCCTGTCGGCCGCGATGCCGCCCAGCACGGGCGTCAGGTACACGAAGGCCGTGTAAAGGCCGTAGATCTGGTCGGCGAACTGCTCGTCGTTGAGCTTCCCGAAGACGGCCTCGATGGTGTGCCGCACCGCGAAGAAGCCCGGCACCGTCTCGGCGATGCCGTGCTGCGAGAGGTGATGAGCGACGTAGAGCGCGAGGAGCGCCCGCATTCCGTAGAAGCAAAAGCGCTCCCACATCTCCGTGAGAAAGAGGATGGTCAGTCCGATGGGATGCCCGAAGAGCAGCCGTTCTTGCGTCTTCCCGGCCTCCAGCCCCTCCCCTGTCGTGCTCACGGCGCTCATGGACAACGGCCTTACTCAATCGAGCCTGGCGTTGCACGAGAAAGACGCCCGCCACGGTCGCCCTCGCTGAACCCCTCAGGGCGAGAAGTCGTTCGTGAGGTAGAGGGCGTTGTCGACCTCGAGGAGGCCCACGCCGAGACGCGTGTACTGCGTGTTCATCAGGTTCTGGTAGTGACCGCCGCTCGGCCCCTCTGCGAACATGGCCGCGAGGATCGCGTCGATCTGGTCGAGCTCGTTGGTGGTCGGATCCGTCGCCAGCACCGTCCACCCGTTGGGATCGCCCTGGTTCTCGGCCGCGCCGTTGGTGAAGCCGTCGTTCCAGATGGAACCGTCGTTCGACGCGTTGATGAAGTGCTGGTGCGGCGAGTGGTCCATCGAGAGCTCCGTCGAGCCGGCGATGGCGAAGGTGGTCAGCTGTGCATCGAGCACGAGGGGCGCCGCGTTCAGCGTGGCCCGGTACATGTTGATGACGGCCAGGTTGTGCGTCTGAAACTGGTCGTACATCCCGTTGGAGGACGCGGAGCCGGCGTCGGCGGACGGTGCAGGGGTGGTGCTCGCTCCCGCGTCGCCTTCGTCGTTGTCGCCGCTCGGCGCGCCTCCGCCCTGGTTGTTGCCGCTCGGCGCGCCTCCGCCCTGGTTGTTGCCGCTCGGCGTGGAGCCGCCCTGGTTGTTGTTGTTGTTGCCCGTCGGCTGGGTCGGCTGGCTGCCGCCCTGGTTACCCGTACCGGAGCTCGCACCACCGCCACCGCTGGGCGGCGTGGGGTTGGCGTTGCTCGGGGGCGCCGGGGTCGTGGGGGCCGGGACCGCGATGGGCCCCCCCAGCGTGCCGGGGTCCTGAGACGAGCAACCGAGGAAGGCGGGGCTCGATGCGGTGAGGATCGTGCCCAACCAGAGGACCAGGGAGAGTGAGCTCGTTCGTCGCATGGGCCGGCACTCTGGGTCGCCGAAACACGAGGGGCGAGCAGAAAAAGGCAGGGGCATATGCGAATAACGCCACGGTTGACCGACGAACAACGCGGTTGGAAGAGGCGCGATGCTGCCACGCGAATCGTGAAGCCGGGGCAGAGGATTCGCCTCCAGAACCGCTGGATCGCCGTCATTCCACCTTGAATCGGTAGCCGACTCCGGGCTCGGTCAAGAGGAAGCGCGGGCGCGTGGGGTCGCGCTCCAGCTTGTTGCGCAGGTGGCCGACGTACACGTGGAGGTACTGCTTCTGGCTCGCGTAGCGAAGCCCCCACACGTCCTTGAGGAGCTGCTGGTAGGTCATGACGCGCCCACCGCTCCGCACGAGCGTCGCCAGGAGCTTGTACTCGATGGGCGTGAGGCGGACGTCCTCTCCGCCTCGCGTGACGAGGCGCGCGGCGAGATCGACCTTGAGCTCGCCGAACGTGAAGACGCTGTCGTCCTTGCCTCCGGCGTCCGACGCGTGCCGCACCGCTACCCGGATGCGCGCCATCAGCTCCGGCAAGCTGAACGGCTTGGTCAGGTAGTCGTCCGCGCCCGCGTCCAGCGCGGCGACCTTGTCCTGATCCTGCCCCCGGGCCGACAGGATGATGATGGGCGCCTTCGTCCACTCGCGCAGGCGACGCGTCACCTCGAGGCCGTCGATGTCCGGCAGGCCGAGGTCGAGCAGGATGACGTCGGGCGGGTGCGCCGCCGCTGCCGCGAGGCCCTCGGTACCCGTGGCGGCTTCCACGAGCTTGTACCCCGTCGTCGCCAGCGAGCCGCGAAGGAAGCGGCGCATCTGCGGCTCGTCCTCGATGAGAAGGACGGTGAGGTCCGTCACCGCGCCTCCTCGGCTGCGATCGTGGGGGGCGTGCCCTCGATGGGGATCGTGAAGCGAAAGACGGCGCCGCCTCCCTCTCGATTCGAAGCCCACATCTTGCCGCCGTGAGCTTCCACGATGCCGCGGCAGATAGCCAGCCCCAGACCGGCCCCGTCGCCCTCGCGCTCGCGGGGCAGGCGGTAGAACTTCTCGAAGATCTTCTCGAGGTGCTCGGGTGGAATCCCCGGCCCGCGATCGGCCACCTCCACGATGACGCTGGACCCTTCCTGGCGCGCGGAGAGCTCGATGAGGCTGCCCTTCGGCGTGTACTTCGTCGCGTTCTCGAGGACGTTGATGAGCACCTGCTCGACCAGCACCGCGTCGATGGGAACGGCTGGCAGGTCGGGCGGCAAGGTCGCCTTGACCTGCCAGCCCGCGAGCTGCTCTTCCATGCGCCCGAGCACCGCGCCGACGACCCCTTCGAGCGGCTGCCACTCCTTGGCGACCTTGATGGCGCCGGCGGTGATCTTGGTCATGTCGAGGAGGTTGCGGACCAGGCGGTTTAGCCGCTGCGCCTCCTCGTGGATCGTCTCGGCGAGGTCCTCGCGAGCCTCGACGCTGAGGGTCGCGTCCTTCTGCGTGATGGCGCTCGCGGCGCCCGTGATGACGGCGAGCGGTGTCCGCAGATCGTGCGAGACGGAGCTGAGCAGGGCGCTCCTCAGGCGCTCGGCCTGCATCTGTAGCTGGGCCTGCTGCGCCTCCTCGGCGAGGCGCGCGCGCTCGAGCGCCGAAGCGATCTGGGTCGCGAAGACCCGCAGCATGGCGCGCTGATCGGGGTCGACGAACCTGTGCCGGTCCGTCGGGGACACGCCGAGCACGCCCACCCGTCCGCGCATGCCGCGCAGCGGCTCGTACAGTGCATTCGACGAGGGCAGCGTGTCCGTCCCGAGACCCGCAGGCTTGTCGTGCGACCACACCCACTCGATGACACCGACCTCCTTCTCGTCGGGCGAGAAGGCGAAGCTGCCCGTGGCGGCGTTCGTCAGACGGCCCTCGGCGGCGTGCGCTGGGGGGGCGGCATCCGGCGACGCCTGCGGTCCGGAGGACGCCGCGACGGGGAGCAGGATGGCGACCGTCGCGTCGAAGACCTCGTGCAGGTGAGACGCAGCGACGGCCGACAGGTTGGAGGCCGCGCGCGTGACCGCGAGCTCGCGCGTCATGGCGTACAGGCTCGCCGTGCGCTGCTCGCGGCTCCGCGCCGCGCTCGCCTGGTCGCGGATGCGCTGGGTGAGGCTCGAGATGACGGCCGCGACCACGAGCATGACGCCGAAGGTCACGACGTGCTGAAAGTCCGAGACGGCAAAGCTGAAGTAGGGAGGGACGAAGAAGAAGTCCACGCAGGCGACGCTCAGGATCGCCGCCACCATGGAGGGCCCGAAGCCGAAGCGCATCGCCACCACGATGATGCCGAGCAGGTACACCATCACGACGTCGGCGAGCTGCTTCTGGCCGAACGTGAACCACGAGACGGCCGTCGCGAGCAGCGCGGCGACGAGCCCCGCCCCGTAGGTGCCGACGGCAAGCGTGGGCGCGGGCAGGGGGCGGTCTCGAGACTCGATGGGACGCCCGTCGCCGTCGTCGCCCGAGATGGCGTAGACGTCCATGCCCCCGCTTCCGCGCACCATCTCCTCGAGGAAGGAGGGCGCGAAGATGTCCTTCCAGCGCGGGTGCGTCGGCTTGCCGATGACGATCTTGGTGACGTTGTGGGAGCGCGCGTAGCGGAGCGTCTCCTGCGCCGCGCTCTGGCCGCTCAGGGTGACGATCTCGGCGCCGAGCTGCTCGGCGAGCCGGAGGTTCTCCGCGACGCGCTGCCGGTCCTTCTCGGAGAGCCGCAGGGAGGCGGTGGTCTCCACGTACGCGGCGATCCACTGCGCGTGGAGGCTGCCCGCCATCCGCCGCGTCGCGCGCACGAGCTGGGCCGACGCCGGGCTCGGGCTCACGCCGACGAGGATGCGCTCGCCGGTAGGCCAGACACGCTGGATGCCGTGCTCGGTCTTGTAGAGACGCATCTGCGCGTCGACGCGCTCGGCCGTTCGACGCAGCGCGAGCTCCCGGAGGGCGATGAGGTTGCCCTTGCGGAAGAAGTTGTTGATGGCGTGCGCTGCCTGGTCGGGCACGTAGACCTTGCCGTCACCGAGCCGCTCGATGAGCTCGTCCGGCGGCAGATCGATGAGGCGCACCTCCGTAGCCTCCTCGAGCACCTGGTCGGGAACCGTCTCGCGGACGATGACGCCCGTGACCTGGGCCACGACGTCGTTCAGGCTCTCGATGTGCTGCACGTTGAGCGTCGTGTAGACGTCGATGCTCGCGTCGAGCAGCTCCTCCACGTCCTGCCAGCGCTTCGCGTGTCGGGAGCCCGGCCCGTTCGTGTGGGCGAGCTCGTCCATCAGGATGAGGCCGGGCTTTCGCTTGAGCGCGGCGTCGAGGTCGAACTCCTCGACGGTCACCCCGCGGTGCTGCTCCTTGCGTCGAGGGAGCATCTCGAGGCCGATGACGAGCGCTCCCGTGTCGTAGCGCCCGTGGGTTTCGACGACGCCGATGACGACGTCGCGCTTGAGATCGCGCTCGCTGCGCGCGGCCTCGAGCATCGCGTACGTCTTGCCGACGCCGGGCGCCGCGCCGAAGAAGATGACGAGCTTGCCGCGCTTGGCGCGACGCTCCTCCTCCTCGACCTGCTTGAGCAGCTCGTCCGGATCGCGGCGCCCGTCCGTCATCTAACCCGAGCCTAGTGCAATGCGTCCAGCGCGAGGTTCAATTCCAGGACGTTGACCCCCGGCTCGCCGAAGATGCCCACCTGTGGCCCGTCGGTGTGCTGTTCGATGAGCGCCTTCACCTTGCCCTCGTCGAGCTTGCGCGCCTTGGCGACGCGGTGGACCTGGTAGAGCGCCGCGGCGGGCGAGATGTGGGGATCGAGGCCGCTGGCCGATGACGTGACGAGGTCCACGGGGACCGGGGCGGTCGTCTCGGGGTCGGCCGCGCGCAGCGCGTCGAGACGGCCCTTCACCTCGTCGACGAGCGCGGGGTTGGTGGGGCCGAGGTTCGACCCCGTGGACGCCGCAGCGTTGTAGGCGAGGGCCTTGCCGTTGGCGTCACTCGTGGCCGAGAGGCGGCCCCAGAAGTAGCGGGGCTCGTCGAACTGCTGGCCGATGAGGGAGGAGCCGACGGTCTTGCCGTCCTTGACGATCAGGCTCCCGTTCGCCTGGTGGGGGAACGCCGCCTGGGCGATTCCCGTGACGAGCGCCGGGTAGGCGACCCCCGTGAGGAGCGTGAGCGTGAGGAGCGTGACGACGGCGGCGCGTAGCTGGGCGAGCATGAGGGACCCGGTTCAGTTCAGACGAGATGCAGGGTGACGAGGATGACGTCGATGAGCTTGATCCCAGCGAACGGAATGACGATGCCGCCGAGGCCGTACACGAGGAGGTTGCGGCGCAGGAGGAGCGAGGCGCCGATGGCCCGGTACGCGATCCCGCGCAGCGCGAGCGGGATGAGCGCCACGATGATGAGGGCGTTGAAGATGACGGCGGACAGGATGGCGCTCTCGGAGCTCGCGAGGTGCATGATGTCGAGCGCCTTGAGGGCGGGGTAGGTCGTCGCGAACGCCGCCGGGATGATCGCGAAGTACTTGGCGACGTCGTTGGCGATGCTGAACGTCGTCAGCGCGCCGCGGGTGATGAGCAGCTGCTTGCCGATCTCGACGATCTCGATGAGCTTCGTGGGGTTCGAGTCGAGGTCGACCATGTTGCCGGCCTCCTTCGCGGCCTGCGTCCCGGTGTTCATGGCGACGGCCACGTCGGCCTGCGCGAGGGCAGGGGCGTCGTTGGTGCCGTCCCCCGTCATGGCGACGAGGCGCCCGCCGGTCTGGTGCTCGCGGATGAGCGCCAGCTTGTTCTCGGGCGTGGCCTGGGCGAGGTAGTCGTCGACGCCGGCCTCGGCGGCGATGGCCGCGGCGGTCATCGGGTTGTCGCCCGTGATCATGACCGTCTTGATGCCCATGCGCCTGAGCTCGGCGAAGCGCTCCTTGATGCCGCCCTTGACGATGTCCTTCAGCTCGATGATGCCAAGCACCTGCTTGCCGTCGGCCACGACGAGCGGAGTCGCTCCGCGCTTGGCGACGGTCTCCACGCCGCTGCGCACCTCGGCCGGGAAGGTCCCGCCCTTGGCCTTCACGTAGGTCTCGATCGAGTCGGCCGCGCCCTTGCGGATCTCGCGCAGCTCCGTGCTTCCGCCCGGGCCCGCCATGTCAACGCCGCTCATCCGCGTCTGCGCGGTGAACGGAACGAAGTGGGCTCCCAGGGCTGCCACGTCGCGCTCGCGGATGCCGAACTTCTCCTTCGCGAGCACGACGATGCTTCGCCCCTCGGGGGTCTCGTCTGCGAGCGAGGCGAGCTGCGCGACGTCGGCCAGGGTGTCGATCGAGACGCCCGGTGCGGGGACGAACGAAGAGGCCTGGCGGTTGCCGAGCGTGATCGTCCCCGTCTTGTCGAGCAACAGGACGTCGACGTCTCCGGCGGCCTCGACCGCGCGGCCCGACGTCGCGATGACGTTGGCCTGGATCATCCGGTCCATCCCGGCGATCCCGATGGCAGAGAGCAGACCGCCGATCGTCGTCGGGATGAGGCAGACGAGGAGGGCGACGAGGACGGTGATCGTGATGGGCGTCCCCTTGCCCGCGCTCGCGACGCTGTAGAGCGAGTAGGGCAAGAGGGTCACCGTCGCCAGGAGGAAGACGATGGTGAGCGCGGCGAGGAGGATGTCGAGGGCGATCTCGTTCGGCGTCTTCTGGCGCTTGGCGCCCTCGACCATCGAGATCATGCGGTCGAGGAAGGTCTCGCCCGGGTTCGTGGAGACCTTCACGATGATCCAGTCCGACAGCACTCTGGTTCCGCCCGTGACGGCGCTTCGATCCCCGCCGCTCTCGCGGATGACGGGCGCGCTCTCGCCGGTGATCGCGCTCTCGTCCACCGACGCGACGCCCTCGACGATCTCGCCGTCCATCGGGATCGAGTCTCCCGCTTCGACGAGGAGGATGTCGCCCTTGCGGAGGGCGGAGGCGAGGACGGAGGTGACCTCGGCGTCCCTCTTCGCGCTGGCGAGCTTCTTGGCCTGGATGTCCTTGCGCGCCTTGCGGAGCGTGTCCGCCTGCGCCTTTCCGCGACCCTCGGCCATGGCCTCCGCGAAGTTCGCGAAGAGGACGGTGAACCAGAGCCACGCCGAGATCGCGAGGATGAAGCCCGAGCGCGCCTCGCCCTGACCGACCAGCGACTGCACCCAGAGGCACGTCGTGAAGAAGCTCCCCACCTCGACGACGAACATGACGGGGTTTCGTGCCTGGTGGCGCGGGTCGAGCTTCTTGAACGAGTCGACGATGGCACGCTTGACGATGGGGCCGTCGAACAGCGGCCTCGACTGACCGCGCGCCCGTCCAGTCGGGCTGATGTGCGCCGCGCTCGCCTTGACGTCGGCCGTCGAGGGCGGGGCCTTCGGTACCGGCAATTTCGGCGAGGAGTCCTTCTCGATGATGGGGGTGGTGCTCATGGGAGATCTTTCGTCCTCAAGACTGTGCGAGCAGCTGCTCGACGAAGGGACCCAGGGCGAGGGCGGGGATGAAGGTGAGCGCGCCCACGAGGATGACGACGCCGACGAGCATCGCGACGAAGAGGGGCGTGTGCGTCGGCAAGGTGCCTGCCGTCGTCGGAACGATCTTCTTGCGGCCGACCGCTCCCGCGAGGGCGAGCACGGGCACCTTGACGAAGTAGCGCCCGAAGAACATCGCGATGCCGAGGGCCGTGTTGTAAAAGGGCGTGTTGGCGGAGATGCCGCCGAACGCGCTGCCGTTGTTGTTGGCCGCCGACGAGAACGCGTAGAGGATCTCGCTGAAGCCGTGCGGACCGGGGTTCAGCGCTCCCTTCTTTCCCGCCTCGGTGACGACAGCGATCGCGGTCATGATCAGCACCGTGGCGGGCGGGAAGAGGACGACCAGCGAGGCCATCTTCATCTCGTAGGCCTCGATCTTCTTGCCGAGGTACTCCGGCGTGCGGCCGACCATGAGCCCGGCCACGAACACCGCGACGATGGCGAACATCAGCATGCCGTAGAGGCCCGCGCCCACGCCGCCGAAGACCACCTCGCCGAGCTGGATGAGCCACATCGGCACGAAGCCGCCGATCGGCGTGAAGGAGTCGTGCATGCTGTTGACGGCTCCGCACGAGACCGCCGTGGTGATCGTGGCGAAGAGGCTCGAGTTGGCGATGCCGAAGCGGACCTCCTTGCCCTCCATGTTGCCCCCGGAGGAGAGCGCGCTCGCCGCCTGGTCGATGGCGAGGCCGTGGAGGCCCGGGTTGCCGGCTTGCTCCGCGGCGACGCACACGACGAGCAACGGCAAGAGGATCGCCGACATGGCCGCGAACACCGCCCAGCCCTGGCGCGTGTCCTTCACCATCTTGCCGAACGTGTAACAAAGCGAGGCGGGGATCACCATGAGCGCCCACATCTCGAGGAAGTTGGAGAAGCCGGTCGGGCTCTCGAACGGATGCGCCGAGTTCGCGTTGAAGAAGCCGCCGCCGTTGGTGCCGAGCATCTTGATCGCGATCTGCGATGCGGCGGGACCGACGGCGAGGACCTGGCTCACGACGGCCTTTCCGTCCGCGTCCTTCAGGGCCGATAGGAGCTGGACGGGCTCGTACGCGTGGAACGTCTGGACGACGCCCTGCGACACGAGCAAGACGGCGATAACGACGGACAGCGGCAAGAGGATGTAGAGGGTGCTCCGGATGACGTCGACCCAGAAGCTTCCGAGGGTCGACGTCGATCTGCGCGAGAGGCCGCGGATGAGGGCGACGAGGACGGCCATGCCGGAAGCCGCGCAGACGAAGTTCTGCACGGCGAGCGCCAGCATCTGCGTGCCGTAGCTCATCGTCGATTCCCCGCCGTAGCTCTGCCAGTTGGTGTTCGTGGCGAAGCTGACGGCGGTGTTCCACGAGAGGTCGGGCGAGGGCGCGTCGAAGCCCTGCGGGTTCAAGAGGTGCCCGTGGAAGCCCTGCAGACGCTGGATGGCGTACGTCAGGACGATGCCGGCCACGTTGAACAGGAGCATGCCGATCGCGTAGGTCTTCCAGTCGGTCTCGTCGTCCTTCTTCACGCCGGCGGCGCGGTAGAAGAGTCGCTCGACGGGGCCGAGGACCTTCTCGAGCCAGATGGGCTGGTTCTCGTAGACCTTCGCCATGTAGCTGCCGAGCGGCTTCACGCTCGCGAGCAGCACGGCGAAGAAGAGGGCTATCTGCAGGTAGCCATGCGCTGTCACTGGAACATCTCCGGCTTGAGGAGAGCCAGGAACAGGTAGGCGAGCAGAAGCAGTGAGATTACCCCACCGATGATGTAGAGCGCAGGCATGGGTGCTCCAGAGCTGGGAGAGTCTGCGGGTCACGCAT
>Ga0302283_1001823_pt1 | contig 17568 bp, 19 predicted proteins | sample III_Fen_E1_4_FD_198770 | JGI IMG/M metagenome (GOLD analysis project Ga0302283, IMG submission 198770) | Peat permafrost microbial communities from Stordalen Mire near Abisko, Sweden - III_Fen_E1_4 | ecosystem: Environmental > Terrestrial > Soil > Wetlands > Permafrost | place: Sweden: Abisko... | reverse complement strand
GGAGCGTTCCGCAATGACCGCCAATGCCTATGACGAGACCAGGGCCGTGGCACGGCTGCCCCACCTTGATGTCGAAATCGTCCATCGCCGGGCGTGGGACGGCGAGGCCGAGCAACTGTCAGTCACGCTGCGCGGCATTCCGTCGTTCGAGGCCTTCGGCCAGTTCATCGAGTCGACCAACCCGTTCTCGTTCTGGATGGGCTTGGTGCAGGCGGCCTGGTCGCCGTGGCTTGGGTTGCTGGGCGCCGCGGCACCGCGACGGATCGGGGGCCCGGCGAGCGGGACCGGCGACTCCGATCGACCGGGCGCGACGCGCCCCTAAACGCACGTCTGTCGGCTTTCGGTTCGACTCGCTGTGATGGAAGCGCAGGCGAAACCTTCAGACAGCGACACGAAAAATTCAGATGAAATTCTGGTTTCAGTTGACCTAGATCAATGCCTCCCGAAAGCAGTCCTGGCGAGGATTGCTGTCGTGTTCACGATTGTGTGAGGAGGAAGTGCCTATGCGACAGGTGCTTGTCGCCGGTGAAAGCCCGGATGAGTGCGGCGCCCTGCCGATCGCCGAACGGCACCGCGACGACCGATGTCTCGCCAACGGAACCGAGTTGGATGATCCCGAGATGCTGGCGCTCCTACAGCAGCCGGACCCGCTTCGCGGTGCCCGAGGTTTGATGTGGGGGATCCTGATCAGCCTGACGGCCTGGGTCGTTGGCGGCACCGCGGCTTGGATGCTGTTGCACGGCTGAGCCCAAGGACGCCCGCCAGCGGACTCGGCGGGGTCATCAGCGATCGACCTAACGCCTGTATCAGCAGCGACGTCACACCAACTATTTGCCTTACTTGGTGAGCCCGGTGGGACTCGAACCCACGACCCCAAGATTAAAAGTCTCGTGCTCTACCACCTGAGCTACGGGCTCCCAGCGCCGCCAAGAACGACAGGCGGCGCCGGAAATCAATATGGCCGGACTCAGCTTTTCACGTCGGCCGCGACGCGCATGGTCACGATCCGGTCCGGGTTCTGGACCGTCCCGCCCGAACCGCTGCCACGCTTGATCTGGTCCACCAGGTCCATCCCCTGCACCACCTGGCCCCAGATCGTGTACTGCCCGTCCAGGCTGGGCGCCGGCGCGAACATGATGAAGAACTGGCTGTTGGCGCTGTTCGGGTCCCCGGTGCGGGCCATGCCGACGGTGCCGCGCAGGTAATGCCGCTTGGTGGTGAACTCCGCCGGCAGGTTCGGCAGCTTGCTGCCGCTGGTGCCGGTGCCGGTGGGGTCGCCGCCCTGCGCCATGAAGCCTTCGATCACGCGGTGGAACGGCGTGTTGTCGTAGAACCCCTCGCGCGCCAGCGTCTTGATCCGCTCCACGTGCTTGGGAGCCAGATCGGGGAACAACTGAATCACCACCCGGCCGGACTTCAGGTCCAGATAGATCGTGTTTTCGGGATCGAGCTTCGGCTGCGCGGCGCTGGTTTCGGTCATGATAAGCTCCTTGGCCAGGGTTGCGGTCACGGCGGCGGCAATTACGGTGCGTCGGCGCATACGCCCTCCTCAGTCGTGATCGGTGGATATCGGTGGCGGCGGGTCAGCCGCGCAGGCGCTGCTGCACGCGGGCCAGGGTCAGCGCCGGCACGAAGGTCGAGATGTCGCCGCCCAACAGCGCCACTTCCTTCACCAGCTTGGAGGCAATGAACTGGTGGCGCTCGCTCGCCATCAGGAACACGGTCTCGATCTCTGGCTCCATGCGGTAGTTCATGCCCGCCATCTGGAATTCATAGTCGAAATCGGACACCGCGCGCAGGCCGCGCACGATCATGCAGGCCCCCACCTGGCGGGCGAAGGTGATCAGCAGCGTGTTGAACGGCTGCACGTCGATCTGGATTCCGTTCCTTGATGCAACGGCCTCGATCTCGGCACGCACCAGCGAAACCCGCTCCTCCAGCGAAAACAGCGGCTGCTTGCCGACATTGGTCGCCACCCCGACCACGAGCCTGTCGAGCAGCCGTGCGGCGCGGGCGATCACGTCCAGATGACCATTGTGCATCGGGTCGAACGTGCCGGGATACAGTCCTATCCGGCGCTTCCCGGCAGGCTCAGCCATCGGTGGCCTCCGGTCCGTCGTCCCCGGGGGGCGTTTCGTCCCCAGGCGGGCCAGCCTCGTCGGCCGGGCCGGCTTCGTCCTGCACGTCCACCAGCGGGAACACGCTGGAGACGCGCTCGCCGGCATTCAGGCGGAACAGCGTCACCCCCATGGCCAGGCGGCCGGTGATGCGCACCTGGTCGGCGGGGACGCGGATCAGCCGGCCCCCATTGGTCACCAGCATCACGTCGTCGCCCGGCCGCACCGGGAAGGTCGCAGCCACCGCGGTGCCGTTGCGCGGCCCGAGCACGATGTTCGCGATCCCCTGCCCGCCCCGGCCGGTCACCCGGTACTCATAGGCCGACGAGCGCTTGCCGAAGCCGAGATCGGTGACGGTGAGCAGCAACTCCTCCGCCAATTCCAATTCGGCCGCACGCTCGGACGACAGCGTCAGGTCGGCCGCTGCCTCGTCCAGCTCCGGGGTGGGCTCCCCAGCGGTTTCGGCAGCGGGCTCCAACTCCTCCTCGTTGCCGCGCCGCTTTGCGTTGGCCAGCTTGAGGTAGGCGGCGCGTTCCTCGACGCTTGCCTCGACATGGCGCAGCACGGACAGGCTGATCACCTCGTCGCCGCTTGCGAGCTTGATCCCGCGCACCCCGGAACTGTCGCGTCCGGCGAACACGCGCAGCGTATCGTCCACGATCTGGAAACGGATACAGCGGCCCTTGCGGGTGCCGAGCAGCGTGTCGTCGCCCTCGCGGCAGGTCGCGACGCCGATCAGCCGGTCGCCCTCGTCCAGCTTCATGGCGATCAGCCCGGCGGCGCGCACATTGCGGAAGTCCGAAAGCCGGTTGCGCCGCACGTTGCCGGAGGCCGTGGCGAATACCAGGTGCAGGTTTTCCCACAGGCTCTCGTCCTGCGGCAGCGGCAGCACGGTGGTAATGCCATCGGCGCCGAGTTCGGGCAGCAGGTTCACCAGCGCGCGGCCCTTGGCGGTCGGTCCCGCTTCCGGCAGGCGCCACACCTTCTCGCGGAACGCCTTGCCGCCCGAGGAGAAGAACAGCACCCACTGATGCGTGTGCGCGTGGAAGCTGCGCGTGACGATGTCATCGCCACGCGTCGCCGCTCCGGCGCGGCCGCGGCCGCCGCGGTTCTGGGCGCGGAACGTCTCCAGCGGGGTGCGCTTGATGAAGCCGTCGCGCGTGATGGTCACGACCATCTGGCCGGGCTCGATCAGGCTTTCATCGTCCTGGTCGGCCTGCGCTTCGGCGATTTCGGTGCGGCGAGGCGAGGCAATCTCCTCGCGGGCCTTGGCCAGTTCCTCGCGCATCACCTCCATCCGCCGCGGATGGGAATCCAGGATGTGCAGCAGTTCCCGAATTTTCTCGCCGACCTCGGTCATTTCCTGCTGGATCTTCTCGCGCTCCAGCCCGGTCAGGCGCTGCAGGCGGAGTTCCAGGATGCCGCGTGCCTGTTCTTCGGTCAGGCGCACCGTGCCGTCGGGCGCGATCACGTTGCCCGGCTCGTCGATCAGCGCCAGCAGCACGCCGATATCAGCGGCGGGCCAATCCTGCGCCATCAACGCTACGCGCGCGGTGGCGGCATCCGGGCTGGCGCGGATCAGCCGGATCACCTCGTCGATATTGGCGACCGCGATCGCGAGGCCGACCAACAGGTGCGCCCGGTCGCGTGCCTTGCCCAGCTCGAAGCGGGCACGGCGCAGGATGACGTCCTCGCGGAACGCGAGGAAGCACATCAGCGCGTCCTTCAGCCCCATCAGCCGCGGCCGGCCGCCGTCCAGCGCCAGCATGTTGATGCCGAAGCTTGATTGGAGCTGGGTGAAACGATAGAGTTGGTTGAGCACCACCTCGGGCGTCGCGTCGCGCTTCAGCTCGATCACGATGCGCATGCCGGAGCGGTCGCTCTCGTCGCGCATCTCGGCGATGCCTTCAATCTGCTTGGCCCGCACCAGGTCGGCGATGCGCTCCAGCAGCGCGCTCTTGTTCACCTGGTAGGGGATCTCGGAGACGATGATCGCCTCGCGATCCTTGCGGATGTCCTCGAAGAAGGCGCGGGCGCGGACGGTGATGCTGCCGCGTCCGGTCTCGAAGGCGGACCGGATGCCGGAACGCCCCAGGATGATGCCGCCGGTGGGAAAATCCGGTCCGGGGACGATGCGCATCAGATCTTCGAACGACGTGGACGGATCGGCGATCAGCGCCAGCGCCGCGTCGATGATCTCGCACGGATTGTGCGGCGGAATGTTGGTCGCCATGCCGACGGCGATGCCGTTGGCGCCGTTGATCAGCAGGTTGGGAAAGTTCGCCGGCAGGACCTTCGGTTCTTCCGCGCTCTCGTCATAGTTGGGCTGGAAATCGACCGTGTCCTTGTCGATATCCGCCAGCAACAACATGGAAGCGCGAGAGAGACGCGCTTCCGTGTAGCGCATCGCCGCCGGCGGATCGCCGTCCACCGAGCCGAAATTGCCCTGGCCGTCGATCAGCGGCACCCGCATGGAGAACGGCTGCGCCATGCGCACCAACGCGTCGTAGATCGAGGCGTCGCCGTGCGGGTGATACTTGCCCATCACGTCGCCGACGACGCGGGCGGATTTGCGGTACGGCTTGTCCGGCGTGTAGCCGGATTCCTGCATGGCAAACAGAATGCGCCGGTGCACGGGCTTCAGCCCATCGCGGGCGTCCGGCAGCGCGCGCGCCACGATCACGCTCATGGCGTAGTCGAGGTAGGAGCGACGCATTTCCTCCTCGATCGTCACCGGCTGCAGATCTTCGGGCGGTTGCGGCGGAGTGGGCGTATCGCTCAAACGGTGCCTGTTGGTTCATCAACGCAGCGCCGGCCGTCCGCGACGGCGCGGGTTCTGCGCTGCAGGTGCGCGCTTAGATAGGCGATTTTGTCCCGGATGGCGAGAGGCCAGGCGAGGTTAGCGGCAGGCGGCGCCGTCGGGGGCGTTCGGCTGCTGCTGGCCGAACCCCCGCGTGGGTGCGCGGGCCTCTGGACTTAGCCCCGCCCGGCTCGTCTCAGGCCGGATCAGCGATAGGCCGGCGGCGGTGCCGGGGATTGCATCATCATCGGCCCGCCACCGGGCACCAGATTGCCCTTCGCGTACATGCATTGGGCGAACGCGTTATCGTATTGGTACTGGATCGAGCCCTGCGCGTTGGCGCTGGTCGAGGCGCCGATGCCGGCGCCGCCGAGCGCTCCGGCGCCCGCTCCGATGCCGGCGCCCCGGCCGCCGCCGATCGCCGCTCCCAGGCCGGCACCAAGAACCGTGGTGAGCGCTGCCGCGCCGACGCCGCGCGCGTTCGCGTTTTGCGCCTGGCCAGCCACCGTTTGTTCGGCGAACTGCTTGCAGGTGAACTGGTCGTACTGGAACGCGTCGAACGGCTTGCCGGGACCGGGCATGACCTGGACCGTCGGTCCCATCGGGGTCTGCGCGCAGCCGGCCAGCAGCAGCGCGGGCGCCAGCAGGCCGGCCAGGCCGGTGCGGCACAGGTCACGCTTGGTCATCGGGGGTTCTCCCTAAGGGATGACGATGATGCATCGCAAAAGATGCCAGAGGGTAAAGGCCGCTTGCGAGGGTCGCAAGGCGTTCTGCTTTGCGTGCCTTTGCGTGCGGGCGTTGGGGGAGTAGCGGACTGTCATCTGCCGGTGGAGTGCGCCGAGCGGCATTGGTGGACGGCGCAAGAGCTTGTCCACCCTACGCGTCTGGATCGGCTGGCGGACCAGATTGCGAGTCGTCCGGATTGTCGGGCGGGCCGGATTGTCAGGGTTGTCAGGCGGCGAATCGGTCGTCGAATTGCAGCTCCGCCAGGCGCGCGTACAGGCCATTCTGGCGGATCAGGCTCTCGTGGGTTCCGGTGGCGGCCACCCGCCCGTCCTCCATCACCACGATGCGGTCGGCGCGACGGACCGTCGCAAGCCGGTGTGCGATGACCAGCGTGGCTCGCCCCGCCGCGAGTACCGTCAGCGCGTGCTGCACCGCCTGCTCGGATTCCGCATCCAGCGCGCTGGTCGCCTCGTCCAGCAGCAGGATCGGCGGGTTGCGCAACACGGCGCGGGCGATGGCGATACGCTGGCGCTGGCCGCCGGACAGGCGCACGCCCTTCTCGCCCAGGAACGTGTCGTAGCCCTCCGGCAGATCGTCAAGGAAATCGACCGACGCCGCCTCGGCCGCCGCGCGCACCTCGGCGTCGGTGGCGTCCGGACGGCCGTAGCGGATGTTGGCCCAGCCATCGGCGCCGAAGATCACCGGGTCCTGCGGGACCAGCCCGATGCAGGCGCGGATCTCCGCCGGATCGGCCGCGGCAATGTCCACGCCGTCGATCAGGACGCGGCCCGCTTGAGGATCGTAGAAACGCAGCAGCAGTTGGAAGACAGTGGTCTTGCCGGCGCCGGACGGGCCGACCAGCGCCACCGTCTCCCCGGGCTCGACCGTCAGGGAAAAATCCGCCAGCGCAGGACGGTCCGGGCGGGCGGGATAGGTGAACGTCACGTCCTGGAACCGGACCTGTCCGCGAACCGGCCGTGGCAGCTTCAGCGGGTTGGGGGGCGCCGCGATCGCGGGCCGCTCGGCCAGCAGCTCCACCAGCCGTTCCGCCGCCCCGGCCGCACGCTGCATCTCGCCCCACAACTCGCTGAGGCTGGAGATCGAGGTCGCCAGCACCACCGCGTAGAACACGAACGAGGTCAGCTCGCCGCCGGTCATCCGCCCGGCGATCACCTCCCGGCTGCCGAGCCACAGGCTGAACGTGATGGCGCCGAAGCCGAGCAGGATCACCACGAAAATCAGCAGCGCACGGGTGCGGATTCGCGACAGCGCGGCATCGACTGATTGTTCGACGCGGGCGGCGAACCCGGTGCGGTCTACGGGTTCGTGGGTGAAGGCCTGGACCGTGCGCAGCGCGTTCAGCGTTTCCTCGGCATAGGCGCCCAGGTCGGCCACGCGGTCCTGGGCAATGCGCGACTTCCGCTTTTCGCGCCGGCCGAACAGGATGAACGGCACGACGACGATCGGCACCACGCCGATCATCACCGCGGCCAGAGCGGGGCTGGTCACCACCAGCATGGCGAGGGCGCCCACCGTCATCAGCGCGGCGCGCAGCCATTGCGAGATTGCCGACCCGATCAGCGCCTGCAGCAGCGAAGTGTCGGCGGTCAGGCGCGACAGCAGCTCCCCGGTGCGTGCGGTCTCGAAGAAGGCGGGCGATAGCGAGATCAGTCGGTCGAAGACGGCACGGCGCAGGTCGCCCGCGACCCGTTCGCCGAGCCATGACACCAGATAGAAGCGGCAGGACGTCGCCACCGCGAGGGCGCCGATCACCGCGGCCATGGCGACCGCCGCCTCGTTCAGCCGTGTCATTTCGCCGGCGGCGAACCCGTGGTCGATCAGCCGCCGCACGCCCTGGCCCAGCAGCAGCACCAGCGACGCGGCGGTCAGCAGCGCCAGCAGCGCGCCCAACACCCGCCCCCGGTACGGGCGCAGGAAGGGAAGCAGCACGCGTAGCGCGGCTATGGATGGACGATGTTCGATTGTGCGGGTTGTCACCGCTCGGGCATCCCACGCGTCGCCGCCGGCGTCAAACCCGCCGGCGGCGATGTTGGGGGTGGGTTAGGGGCCCAGGGGGAAGAGGCCCAGGGGGAAGAGGCCCAGGGGGAAGAGGTCCCGTCGGAGTTGGCCCCTTTGGAAGCCGCTATGCGCGGGCCAGGGCCCGGCGGGCTGCCCGGACGGTTTCCTCCGCCGACGTTAGTGCCGGCGGTCGGTGTGCGGCCACCGCCGGCGCTCCACTTCCGCCCAGCCCCGTCTTGCGGTTCAGGCGCCAGGTCTCCTCGGCCAGCAGGCTGGCGCAGCTTACCCAGGCCAGGAGCGGAACGCCCGCTTTCGCGGCCAGCTTGTCCACCCGGGCCGCGGTCAAAATCGAGGCGATCGAGGACGCCAGCAGTCCACCGACCAGCACCATGCTCTGATCCAGGCGCTTGCGCCCGAAAAACAGCCAGGAGTGCGTGCCGAGACCTGCGACGATCAGTGACCACGGCACCAGGGCGCGGGTCCGCTCCTTGCTGGGCGGAGCGGTCAGCAGCCGGTAGCCGGTGATGCCGAGCAGCACCTCCAGCACGCCCCAGACCGCACCGATGGCGGCTGGCGGCGGGGTGAACACGGGTTTTTCGATCGAATCGTACCACGCCAGGGACTCTGGGTGCTGCGGCCGTGGGCTGTAGCGCCGGCCTGCGAGCGTGGCGGCAGCGATGGCGCCTCCCACCAAAAGCACGGCGGTTCCCTTTCGCATGGCGTTCCTTTCGTGCGGCTGCATCGGAAGATAACGCGGTTTGGCAGTTTGCGATCCGGCGGTCGCAACGAAGTGAGCGCCCGGTGCGCGAGCGCGAACGGTGAAGTCCCCGAAGCGGCGTTAACCGGAACATTGACTTAGGTAAACGTTTAGGCTACCATGAGGCATGGTTATGGGACCGCCGCCGTGGAATGGATGCGCGCCAACGCCATGGGGTGGGCGGCCGGCGGGATGACGCAACTATCATCCGTCGTTTCGCCAGAGCACTCGAACCAGGCATCCAAACGAAAGGAGGATAAAAAGGACGTCATCCCTTTTTTACTAAACAAAGAGCTGAAACACGACCGCCTTTAGGAGAATAAAATGAGTAATACTACGTCTTTCAGTGATATTATATCGCGAGATTTCATGGAGTTTATTCATAACTCCTCACAATCTCCGCAATCACTTTTTAACGAGATCAATTACGCCTTACAGTTTGTATCGAATGTCATCATTGACACCGGGGGCACGATACCGCAACCGTTGCTCAAGCTCGACGAGGCTTTCGGAGTGATGCTACATATGACACCGGCACAACACGTTACACCGATACCCATTTCTGCACATAGTAGCATTGAGCACAAAGTCGAACGCCCAGTCCTGGTCGGCCACTACCACTGATAGATGACTTGCAACAGCGGGGGCGACGACTCACGGCCGCGCTTTCCAAACGCGCCCGGCGAAGGCGGGCCGCCAGGAATCGGCCCGCTTGAGGAGATTAGGAGATTTCGTCAATGCCTTGGATACTATAGGGCTTGCGGTTAAACGCCGCGCACGACCAACCGCCCTAAACATTGACCTGTGCCCAAGCGCGGGTTCCGATGGGGTGGAATCGATGGGGATCGTTGATCAGGAACGCCCAGGCCTTTCGGCAGGCCTCGACAATGGCCTCGTAGCTGTCCCAGACCAAGGCGCAGAGCTTGTTTCCGCGCAGATATACCAAACGTTCTCCATCGGGTTCAGCTCGGGCGCATGGGGCGGCAGCGGCAGCATCGTGACGTTGTCTGGCACCTGCAACGTCTTGCCGGTCTGATGCCAGGCAGCGCCGTCAAAGAGAACGGCCCTCACCAGAGAACTATGGAATCGAACCTCAGCTCACTTGGGAACCCCCCGCGAGTCAGGGGATCAGGCTGTTGGTATAACACGGTGACCTAAGCCATTGATTAATGGCGCGCCCTACAGGATTCGAACCTGTGACCCACAGCTTAGAAGGCTGTTGCTCTATCCAACTGAGCTAAGGGCGCATCCATCGCGTCGCCGGCCTGCGACGCGCCCGGACGGATAGTCGCCGGGCAGCGCAAGCGCAAGACCGCCGGCAGCACGCATCCCGCCTCCCCGCTCGCGCAAGTCCCGCCACGACCGCCAGAACCGCCCCTCAATGGGTCCAGTTCTCCAGCCGCCCGTACCGGAAATTGTCGGCATAGGCTTTCGGCTTGATCCGCCGCGCGTGGGGCAGCTCCAGGTCGTAGGCGATGCCGTGCTTCTCGGCGAAGGCCACCGCCTCGTCTTTGGTGTCGAAATGCAGCCGCACCTGCGCCTGCGTGTCCGTGCTGCCGATCCAGCCCATCAGCGGGTCGGGCAACTGGCGCGCGGCCGGCTCGAACTCCAGCACCCAGTGGTGCGTCGCCGCCCAGCCCGACTGCATGGCGTTCTTCGGTGGCTGATAGATCCGGGCTCGCATGCGTCTGATCCGCTCCCAGCGATTGGTCGGGGCGGCCGGACTCGAACCGGCGGCCTCGTGTACCCAAAACACGCGCGCTACCAGGCTGCGCCACGCCCCGACACCGGCCGGACCCTATGGGTCAGGCGGCCAACAGGCAAGCCTTCACGATGGGTTGCCTGGGGCGTTGCCGAAAATCCGCTGCTCGACCTTGTCCCCCACCCGGATATCCAGCCGCACCGCGGTGCCCGCCGCCAGCTCCAGCGTCGCCCGCACGGGGCCGTGGCTCGGGATGACGGCCAGGCTCTCCGGCACGGTGTTCTCGGCGATCGAGCGGATCGTGCCGTCGGCGTTGATGAACACCATGTCGAGCGGCACCAGGGTGTTGCGCATCCACATGTCGGACTCGCGGGCCGCGTGCCAGTCGAACAGCATCCCGCCGTCCGGCGGCACGCTCTTGCGGAACATCTCGCCGGTGATCTGCTGTTCTGGCGCGAGGGCCATTTCGACGCTGAACTCGTGCCGGACTCCGTCGCGCGTGACGATGACCAGCTTCTCCCTGGGCAACTCGGGCTGCGGGCCGGTCGGCTCCCGGTACTGGGCCAGGGCGGCGGCGCCGGAGGCACCTGCAGTCGCTGCGGCCAGCAGCAGGGCGAGCAAATGGCGGCGGTTCATAAGGAAACTGTCTCCCTGAAGGAAAACGCGGCGAGACGGGCGCACGGTCTCGCAGCGCCTCACACGCAACCGTGCGCCCGGTACGCCAGGACGAAGGCAACCCGATGACCACACGACCGGGCCGGTCCCCGGCCGCCGGAAGGCTACTGCGTCACGCCCTGCGGAATCACGGTGGTCACGATCGAGGCGTCCAGCGCCTCGTAGTCATGGTAGCCGATCGTCGCGTACAGCTCGGCGCGCGTCTGCATCCTATCGACCACTCCGTGCGTGCCGCCATCGCGCGCGATCGCCGCGTACAGGTCAGCCTGCGCCTTGTTGGCCATGCGCAGCGAGCTGACCGGCCAGATCACCATCTTATAGCCCATCGCCTCGAACTCGCTGGCGGTGAAGAACGGGGTGCGGCCGAACTCCGTCATGTTGGCGAGCAGCGGCGCTTCGACGCGGCGGGCGAACTCGCGGAACATCTCCGCCGTGTTCAGCGCCTCGGGGAAGATCGCGTCGGCACCGGCTTCCAGATACAGCTTGGCCCGCGACACGGCGCCGTCCATGCCCTCGCTGGCGGCGGCATCGGTCCGGGCGACGATCACCAGGTGCCGCCGCGCCTTGCGCGCCGCCGCCACCTTGGCCGCCATGTCGCGCGGGTCTGCCAGCTTCTTGTCGTTCAGGTGACCGCACTTCTTCGGCAGAAGCTGGTCCTCGATATGCACCGCGCCGGCGCCGGCATCCTCGAAGCTGCGCACCATGTGCATGACGTTCAGCGCCTCGCCGTAGCCGGTGTCGCCGTCGGCGAGCAGCGGCAGTCCCGAGGCCCGGGCGATCTGGCGGATGAAGAAGCACGCCTCGTCCACCGTGATGATCCCAAGATCGGGCAGCCCCATCGAGGCGGTCATGGCCGCCCCGGAGAGATACAGCCCCTCGAACCCGGCCGCCTTCGCCTGCAGCGCCGCCATGCCGTTATGGGCGCCGGGAAGCTGGAGGATCCCCGGCCGTGCCAGCAGGGCACGGAACCGCTCCCCGGCAGGGGCGGCAGGCAGGTCGGCGGCGACGAGATAGGTCATGATGGGCTCCGGTCGGCAGGCTTGCCGGGACTTATGCGCGGCGGACCGGGCTGTCTCAAGAGCCCGTCGTCAGCGGCGCCGGCAAGCGCCCGCGCGATGCCTGACCGCCCTGCCAGGCCCGGTTGCACGCGCCTGACCGTGCCGATAACCTTGGCCGCAAAAGACCGGGACGGGCTCAATGGACATGACGGGCGAGCGGCGCATCCCCGCGCCGCGTCAGGCGGTGTGGGATGCGCTCAATGACCCGCTGGTGCTGAAGGCGAGCATTCCAGGTTGCCAAAGCCTCGACATGCTATCGGATCAGGAGATGAGAGCGAGTGCGGCCGTGAAGATCGGCCCGATCAGCGCGCGCTTCAGCGGCACGGTCAGGCTCGATGATCTGGACCCGCCGAACGGCTACACCATTACCGGCGAGGGCCAGGGCGGTGCAGCCGGCTTCGCCAAGGGCGGCGCCAAGGTGCAACTCAACGGCGAGGCGCCGAACGAGACGATGCTCACTTACGAGGTGCATGCGCAGGTTGGTGGCAAGATCGCCCAGCTCGGCGCCAGGCTGATCGACGCCAGCGCCAAGCAGATGGCGGACCAGTTCTTCGACCGGTTCACCGCGCTGGTGACGCAGGCGGAACCTGCCGCGGGCGAGCGCGTTTTGGCCGAACCCGCGCTCGCGGAACCTGATCTGGCGGAACGCACCACCCCGGCGCCGCCGCCGGCCCACGAGCCCGCCAGGATCAGCCTGTCGGCGCTGCTCCCTGGCCAGGCATTCGGCCTGCCACTGGTCGCCTGGCTCGTCCTTGCTGCCAGTGGCGTGATCGTCCTGCTGATCATCGGGAACGTGCTGTAGGTGGCCGCCCTGCCCGCAACCGTCGCCGAAACCGCCGCGCTGCTGGCCCAGCATGGCTACATTGCCGACCGCGCGCTCGCGACCACCGTGCATCTGGCGCTGTCCATGCGCCGGCCGCTGTTCCTGGAAGGTGAGCCCGGCACCGGCAAGACCGAGATCGCCAAGGTGCTCGCCGCCGGCCTGAGCCACCGCCTGGTGCGCCTGCAGTGCTACGACGGCATGGACATCGCCGCCGCCGCCTACGAATGGGACCACGCGCGCCAGCTCATGGCGATCCGCCTCGCCGAGGCCGCCGGCCACTCCGACCGCGACGAACTGGCGCGGGACATCTACACCCGCGCGTTCCTGCTCGCCCGGCCGTTGCTCTCCGCGATCGACCCCGACCTTCCCCCGGCCGTGCTGCTGATCGACGAACTGGACCGGGCGGATGAGCCGTTCGAGGCGTTCCTGCTGGAATTGCTGGCCGACTTCCAGATCACGGTGCCGGAGTTCGGCACGGTCAAGGCGCGGACGCCGCCGGTGGTCGTGCTGACCTCCAACCGCACGCGGGAGGTGCACGATGCGATCCGCCGCCGCTGCCTGTATCACTGGGTGGACTACCCGGATGCGGCGCGCGAGCGAGAAATCCTGGCGATCAAGGCACCGGGCGTGCCGGGTCAACTCTCGGCGCAGGTCGTGGCGTTCGTGCAGCGCCTGCGCGGCAAGGACCTGTTCAAGCTGCCCGGCGTGGCTGAAACGATCGACTGGGCGGGTGCGCTGACGTTCCTGAACCAGACCGAGTTGACCCCGCAAGCGGTGGACGAAACGCTGGGGCTTTTACTGAAATATCAGGATGATATCGCCAAGATCCGAGGCGCCGATGCAGCCAGGCTGGTGGCGGAAGCACAAGCGGCGGTGGAGTGAACGGTGCCGCCAGGCAAGCTGGCTGCCAACGTCATGCACTTCGCGCGCTTTCTGCGCCGCGCCGGCCTGCCGGTGGGACCGGCCGAGGCCATCGTCGCCCAGCAGGCGCTGGGTCTGGTCGATCTCGGCGACCGAAACGAGGCGTCCGCCGCCTTGCGCGCCGCAATGATCCATCGCCGCGAGCATGGCGACGTCTTCGACCAGGCATTCGCCCTGTTCTGGCGCGATCCCGCCGGCGCGGAGCAAGCGATGGCGCTGCCAGAGGCGCGGACGGACAGGATGCGGGGGACCCCGCGACCGGCCAGCCGGCGCGTCTCGGACGCGATGGCCTCACCGCGTGATACGCAGCCTCGCCAGCGCGACGACCAGCCCCATGCCGTCCTGACGGTCTCTGACCGCGAGCGCCTGCAGCGGATGGATTTCGAGGCGATGGGTGCCGGGGAGATCGCCGCCGCGAAGCAGGACATCCGCCGCCTCACCCTGCCGCTCAACCTGCGCCGCACGCGCCGGCTGCGCGCCGATCCGCTGGGACCGGTCACAGACCTGCGGCGGACGATCCGGGCAAGCCTCCGCCAGGGCGGGGAAATCCTGGCGATCGCCCGCAACCGCCGGGTCAGCCGTCCGCCCCCGCTGGTGGTGCTCTGCGACATCTCCGGGTCCATGGCGCGTTACACCCAGGTTTTGCTGCATTTTCTACATGCGGTCACCAACGACAGGGACCGCGTCCATGTGTTCCTGTTCGGCACGCGGCTGACCAACGTCACCCGCCAGCTCCGCCACCGCGATCCCGAGGTCGCGTTCCAGCTTGTGGCGCATGTCGTGCCCGACTGGTCCGGCGGCACGCGGATCGGCGAGACGCTGGCCGGCTTCAACCGCCTGTGGGCAAGGCGCGTGCTGGGACAGGGCGCTTTGGTGCTGCTGATCACCGACGGGCTGGACCGGCCGCGGGACAGCGAGGGGTTGCACCAACTGGCCTGGGCGATGGACCGCCTGCACCGATCCTGCCGCCGGCTGATCTGGCTCAACCCGCTGTTGCGCTGGCCGGGGTTCGAACCAAAGTCGCAAGGGATTCGTGCCATGCTGCCGCACGCGGACGAGTTCCGGCCCATCCACAATCTGGACAGCCTGCGCGCGCTGGTGGCGTTGCTGTCCCGCCCGGCGCCGCCTCGCGCCGTGGCGGGATGGTCCGACAGGAGGGCATCATGACCGAACCCGAGGACGTGCTTGGCACCGCCGCGGCCTGGCGCGCGGCCGGCCAGCAAGTGGCGATCGCGACCGTCACCGCGACCTGGGGCAGCTCCCCTCGCCCGGCCGGCAGCCAGATGGCGGTCACCCGGTCGGGACGGATGACGGGCTCGGTGTCGGGCGGCTGCATCGAGGGCGCGGTGGCCGATGCCGCGCTGCGGACGCTGGAAACCGGCACGCCGCAGCTCCTGGACTTCGGCATCAACAACGAGCGTGCCTGGGAGGTCGGGCTGGCCTGCGGCGGCAAGGTGAAGGTGTTCGTGGAGCGTCTGTCGTGACTCCGGAGGTTCTCGCCAAACTCCAACAGGCGAAGCGCGACAAGACCCCGGTTGTGCTGGCCACCCGCCTGCCCAGCGGAGAGCAGCGCCTGCTGCCCGATCCCGCCGCGCCAGCCGCGCTGAACGCCGCCGCCGCGCAAGCGCTGGCGCGCGATGAAAGCGGCACCGTGGCGATCGGCGGCGAGGACTGGTTCCTGCACGCCCACAACCCACCGCCTCGTCTGATCGTGGTCGGCGCCGTGCACATTGCCCAGGCGCTGGTGCCGTTCGCCTCGGCCTGCGGCTTCGCCCTAACGCTGGTCGATCCGCGCCGCGCGTTCGCCTCCGGCGAGCGGTTCCCCGACGTGACCATCCGCACCGACTGGCCGGACGAAGCCATGGAGGCGCTAAGCCCCGACAGCCGGACGGCGGTGGTGACGCTCACGCATGACCCAAAGCTGGACGATCCGGCACTGGACCGTGCGCTGACATCGCCGGCATTTTATATCGGCGCGCTGGGCTCCCGCCGGACGCATGCGGCGCGGTTGCAGCGGCTGCGCGCGCTGGGCCACGACGAGGCGGCGCTGGCACGTATCCACGGCCCGGTGGGGCTCGACATCGAGGCCGTCACAGCGCCGGAAATCGCGCTGTCGATCATGGCGGAGATCGTCGCGGCCCGGCGCGGGGCGGCGATCGGGCAGCAGCGAGCCGCATGAAGTTCGGGCCGGCGCCGCTGGATGAAGCGCGCGGCGCCATCATGGCGCACTCCCACCGGGTCGGCGAGCGGATGATCCGCAAGGGCTCGGTGCTGGACGAGGCGGCGCTGGCGGCGTTGCAGGCGGCGGGCTGGCAGGAGGTCATCTGCGCGCGGCTGGAACCCGGCGACGTGCCGGAGGACCTGGCCGCCGGCCGGCTGGCCGAGCCGCTGGTCTCGCCGCTGCTCGCCCGCACCCGCGCCGCCACCGGGAGGGTGAACCTGGCCGCCGGGGCGCCCGGGCTGCTGTGCATCGACCGGGCGCGGATCGACCGGCTGAACAGTATTCATGCGTCGCTGACCATCGGCACGCTGCCCGATTGTTCCGTGGTCGCCGCGAAAGACCTTGTCGCCACCATCAAGATAATACCGTTCGCCGTTCCCGGTGCGGTGCTGGCGGAGGCGGAGGCGCTGGCGCGGCAGGGCGGCTCGCCGCTGACGCTGCACCCGTTCCGGCCGCTGAAAGTGGGGCTTGTGGTCACCGAACTGCCCGGGGTGAAGGAAAGCGCAACCGGCAAGACCATCGAAGTGACCGGGCAGCGTGTGGCGCAGCTTGGCGGCACGCTGCTGCCGGCGCTGCGGTGCGCGCATCAGGAAAGCGCCGTGGCGGGGGCGCTGGACGCGCTGATCGCCGGCGGCGCCGACCTGCTGCTGGTGGCGGGCGCATCGGCGGTGGTCGACCGGCGCGACGTGGGACCCTCGGGGATCGTCGGCGCTGGGGGTGAGATCCTGCATTTCGGCATGCCGGTGGACCCCGGCAACCTGATCTGCCTCGGGCGCATCGGGACGCGTCCAGCACTGGTGCTGCCCGGCTGCGCGCGCAGCCCCAAGGTGAACGGCATCGACTTCGTCTTGAGCCGCATCTTTGCCGGGGTTCCGGTCGGGCCGGCAGAGATCATGCGCATGGGGGTGGGCGGGCTGCTGAAGGAGATCGATACCCGGCCACTGCCGCGCGAGAAGGCAACGGCGGAGAAACGAGTCCGCGCCGCGCCACGGCGTGCGCCCGTCGTGGCCGCGGTGGTGCTGGCCGCCGGGCGGTCCCGCCGCATGGCGCCGCACAATAAGCTGCTGGTGCCGGACAGCGGGGGAAAGCCGATGATCGCGCGGGTGGTGGACAACGTGCTGTCATCCAACGCACGGCCGGTGATCGTGGTAACGGGGCATCAGGCGGAGTTGGTCGAGCAGGCACTGGTGGGTCGTCCGGTGCGGTTCGTGCACGCCTCTGACTACGCCGAGGGCTTGTCCGCAAGCCTGAAGGCCGGGATCGCCGCCGTGCCGGTCGAGTGTGCGGCGGCTTTGGTGTGCCTGGGTGACATGCCGCTGGTCACGGGGCGAATGATCGACCGGCTGCTCGCGGCGTATGACCCCGACGAGGGCCGGCTGATCGTGCTGCCGACGTTCCGCGGCAAGCAGGGCAACCCGATGCTGTGGGACCGGCGGTTCTTCGCGGAGATACTGGAGATTTCCGGCGACTCCGGGGCCCGGCATTTGCTCGGGCGGCACATGGAAGGGCTGGCCGAAGTGGAGATGGCCGACGAAGCGGTGCTGCGCGATTTCGACACCCCGGAGAGCCTGGGCGGGTAGCCGCGTTTTGACGCGGAGCCGGACCATGCGCCGGCCCCGCGCCTGTTGGCTCAGTCGACCAGATGGTCGCCCGTCCGCAATTCCTTGGCGTACGGAACGATCTTGCTCATCACCGCCTGGCCGTCGAGTGCAACGCCCTGCCTGAAACCGAACCGCTCGTCGTCCGCGG